>BNJU01004358.1_pt1 | contig 319182 bp, 346 predicted proteins | sample 8539281 | NCBI WGS metagenome assembly BNJU01 (sample SAMD00202456, study PRJDB9452) | human saliva metagenome | isolation source: human saliva | place: Japan
ACGAGCAGCAGATGAAGATTGGTCGCCGCCTGGCGATTAAGGGTGCTGAACGCGTCGAAGTTTGCGCTCACGATGGGTGGCGAGGGCGCGGCGATCGATCTGGATCCGGCGCTGGTGACGGTGCCGCTGGATCGTTCGGTGCTGGCGGCGCTGGCCTCCGTCATCGACGAGGCCTCGGCTGCCCTGGCGTCTTACGAACACTCTCGCGCACTCGAGGTCACGGAGTCGTTCTTCTGGACGTTCTGCGACGACTACCTGGAGCTGGTCAAGGAGCGCGCCTACAACCGTGATGGCGCGTGGGACGAGGCCTCGGCCGCGTCGGCCCGTGCGGCTCTGGCAATCGTCATCGACAACGTTGTGCGTCTGCTGGCCCCCTACTGCCGTACGTGACGGAAGAGGTGTGGAGCTGGTACCGCGAGGGGAGCGTGCACACCGCCCCGTGGCCGGTGGTGACGGACCTGGCTGGTGTCGAAGGCAATCCCTCGGTGCTGGAGGCCGCGTCCTCCGCTCTGATCGCCCTGCGCCGCGTGAAGTCTGAGGCGAAGGTGTCGCCGCGTACGCCGTTCCTGGCGGTGACGGTGCGCGCCCCGCAGGCTCAGGTGGAGGCTCTGGAGTCCGTGAAGGGCGACCTGGAGGCCGCGTCGAAGGCCGTGGGCGCCCTGACCGTGGCAGCCTCCGACGACGCTGAAGCCACCGAGGCCGTCGTTGAGTCCTTCGAGCTGGGCGAGGCTCCTGCGAAGCGCAAGAAGGGGTGAACCCTTAGCAGTGGCTGCGCTCTTTGGCGGGTGTGTGCCCCGGGCCGCTGGGCCCGGGGCACGGCCTTGTTTCGGAGCCGTAGCCGTCACGTTCCGGGCGCAATGTGATATGTTTTAAATAGATTCTGGCGCCACCTATTGAAGGTAAAGACATGCTCACCCGTTTCGAAGTCTCCGGATTCAAGAACCTTGAGAATGTCTCTGTTGACTTCGGCCCATTCACCTGTATCGCGGGGCCGAACTCGGTGGGGAAATCAAACCTCTTCGACGCGATCGAATTCCTGTCCCTGCTGAGTGACCACAACTTCCTCGAAGCCTGCACACTCATCAGACCCACGCCTCAGCAGCGATCGGACGTCTCCTCCCTCTTCTCTACCCGAGTGATCCAGGGCCACGATAACCTCCGTTTAGCAGCGGAAATGATCCTCCCCTCCCCGGTTCTCGACGAGTTCAGTCAACAAGTCGAACCCGAACGCACGTTCGTGCGCTACGACGTCGAGATTGCCGCTGAGAAGGGGGCCTCCCTCTCAACGGGCCTGCAATTGAGGCTGGTCAACGAACAGCTTTCGCCAATTCCCTCAGCGAAAGATCATCTCCGCTTTCCGGATTCCGCAGCCTACGTGAACAGGTTCGTACACGGACGCCCTAGGTTCATCCCGCTGTCCACCACCGAGGAGAACGGCAACACAATCATTCAGATCCAGGATGGAAATAGGGGCCGGCCCAGAAAGATCGCTGCGAACAACGCACAACGAACAGTGCTGTCCGCGACCGCGTCGGCCGAGAACCCGATTATCCTTGCCGCGCGCGAGGAGATGCGCTCCTGGCGATTCGTCGCCCTGGAACCGAGCGCGATGCGCGCCCCCGATGATGTGGTCGAGGCCCGCCCCATTTCCGCCACAGGCGCCCACATCCCCTCCTCGTTGTTCCGCCAGGAACTCCAAGAGGGGGACGGCAGTAACGTCATGAACCGCGTTCGCGACGCGATCGGAGCGCTTGTGGACATACGAGATCTGCGTGTCGTTCAGGACCGTGCCCGCGACACGCTCGAACTGCGCGCCAAGATCGGGGCCACGCCGGAGCTGCCCGCGCGGTCGCTCTCCGACGGCACCCTTCGCTTCCTCGCCCTATCCGCGATGAAGGTGTCTCACGACTATTTCGGAATGCTGTGCATGGAAGAGCCTGAGAATGGTATCCACCCATCCAAGATCGCAGATATGTACCGGCTCCTGCGGGGGATTTCCGATCCTACGGAGCACTCGGCCCGACAAGTCATTGTCAACACCCATTCCCCCTACTTCATCCAAGCCACGAAAGATGATGACATCCTGTGTGCCGTCGGAAAATCAATTCCCGACGGCCAGGGAGGCATCCTGCGCAGCGTCGGTTTTCACCCACTCCCCGGCACATGGAGGGCCAAGACCAAACCGGAGGACAGCACGGGAGCCCGTCCCGTCTCGCGTGGCGAGATCGCGGCGTTCCTTGAGAACCCGGACAAGTCGATCGGCGACGAAGATGAATGAATGGTACTGCTGCCTCTTGTGCGAGGGTTCTTCGGATGCGGCACTAACCAACGTGTTGGAGCTCCTGCTCACCCGGTTGACGTCCGAGCCCGCTTCGGTCAGCGCGCGCCTCGACTTGAAGGGCTCAGTTCGCGAGAAGCTCTTAGCACTGCACACAAATGATGCTGAGCTCTACGATCTGATCTTCGTCCATCGCGACGCGGATAATGCAGGTATTGAGGCACGCCTGAAGGAGATCAGGGACGCCGTGGATTCAGTTCAAGACGCCACAATCACGCCGGTTGTTCCCGTAGTACCAGTAACAATGACCGAGACTTGGGCTCTGGCATCGCTATTCGGTGATGAGGATTGCCGTGCCTGGTTGCAGCGAGAAGAGTCAGTATCCGAGAAAACCCTTGAGGCCTACCGCGACCCCAAGAGTCTTCTCCGTCGCCTTCTCAGTCGCGACGATCCTGATGGCAGGCTTCTGCCCATTGGAGTGTTCTCGGTTCAAAGAGCCCGAGTCGTTGCCGAACTTGACGCGGCCGACGGTTCGGCACTTTCCCGCCTCACGGCGTGGGCCGCTTTGAAAAAGGCGCTCGAGGATGCCGTTTCCCGCGCCCGCCCATGGCTCTCCTGAATCTTGCTCGCTTCGAAGCGCTAGCAGATTACCGTCCCAGGACAGGTGGCGGACAGGGGCTGGGCCTTCCGATGGTGGGTGTTGCCAAACAACCGATCAAAGGAATGACCCGACTTATCCGAGCCTTGCCTTCACTCATGTTGACCTGACGAGTTCGGGCGGGTTGCACGGCCTGTGTCTGCTCGTAGGTATTGGCGCCGCCGCCGCTTTGCTCCTCATCGCAGTCAGAGCCCTGACCGTGGCCGCCTCCGACGACGCTGATGCCACCGAGGCCGTCGTCGAGTCCTTCGAGCTGGGCGAGACTCCTGTTTAGCGCAAGGGCTGATCGTAAGGCTGCTGGGGGCCGCCCGCGGGAAACCACGGGCGGCCCCCATTCTCTCTACCGAGCGGCGACAAATTCCAACCTAAGCCCAATTTGTCTCCGGACAGACTACGATTCGACATATGAGCAACAACCCTTTTGAAGACCTCGCCTCGCACCTTGAAGCAATCAACTCCACGAACGAGAGGTACACCCCGACACTGAGTTCCCTTGCGGGAGACACCGAGTGGTTTGACTTTCACAGCCGAGTCATGCAGTCCCTCTTCGAAGCCAAAGAACTCGCGCGGGCGAGCGACGCTGACGATGCTGCGCTTGACCTTCTTGATCAGATCCACGAAACGCTCCTACAACGCACCAGCAACTGGGACGACATTCGCATCGTATTCAATCCTCGTGATGTCTCCATGCTCCGCTACATCGGTAAGGACGTTCACAGTCGCGGTCTCCTGCCCGTGCCCCTCACCCCGGAGGCTTGCGGTGCCCTCCAAGATGCCCTTGAGAAGATGCAGGACTACATCACCGGGCAAGCCTCCGGTCTGCCCGAGCATGCTCTCGGCTATCTGCGATACCTGGTCGCACGCTGCCTTGATCTCCTCGACGGAGAAGACGTAGACATTGTTGCGCTTCGCGCACTGAGCACGCAAGCGGCTGGCACTGCGTTCAGCCTCGGAATGTGTTTCACGGACGAACATAAGCGGAATGAGTTTTGGTCCCACTGCGTAGCTATCCTCAACATGTGGGTCGCCCCTATGCTCACAGGTGCCGCTGGCAACCTTCTCGCATCCGGCACAATGTACCTCATCGGCTCCTAACAGAGTCTCACTCATTGCGCATTCTCCTCGCGCATCGATGAGACATTGACATCCTCTGGCAATAGCTTAACTACGCCAAAGTACGGATGGTTTCACTCCGCTCTTGCGATGTCCGTGAGGCACTACAGGCGAGTCATATCGCGATTGAAGTACTCGCTACAATTCAGAGATGTCTGCTCTGCAACGGAACGCCACTATTAGTGGCATCGGTAAGGGGTTGCGTCTTATACGCTTTTTCCACTCCCCAGCCAGGCCCAGTCTTCGTTCTCGCATCTACCCATTCCTTGCGAACGGATCTAAACCGAACACGATGTCAACCATCCAATTGTGAGGGTTTTGGTCCTGAGCGACGCAAGTAAGCCGCAGAGAAAATGCGGTGCCACAAACGACACTGATGCCTCCACGAAAACACCTGTCGGACGGTAACTCTCCTGGAACGAAACGAACGGGTGTACACACCCAGAGCGCGTCCAGACGCGCGGACAATCCGCGGGGCGAGGCTCCTGCGAAGCGCAAGGGCTGAGCACCTAGCTGCTGGGGGGCCGCCCGTGGAAACCACGGGCGGCCCCCCTTTCGCACATCAGGTGGCGGACCTGCGCCCAATGCCAAGGCTTCCATCACCACGCGCGGCGCAGATGTGCATGGGCGTTGTTAGGGTGACGGTATGGCCATCTCAACGCTTGACGAGTACCTCGCGACCATCCCGAACGACGACAAACGCGACGTCACGTCGTTCTGGCGCCCCAAGGTACACGAACTCGCAGCCGCCGAGGCCGTCGCATCCGGCGTGCAGCCGCCCACCGTCCGCGAGCGCACGGCAGACGACGGTCAGCTCGCCGATTCGTTCCTTGAAGAGTTCAAGCGTTACGCCGACAACCCCACGCCCGGGCATCCGTTCGAGCAGCTCAACGAGCAGCTCAAGCAGGCCCTGCGGGACTACGAGGCGAACCCCGACGATGTGTACACGCTCGACGAGGTGAAGGCCGAGCTCGGCCTGGACTAGCACCGACGCGGGTCTGCTCCGCCCGGCCACAGCGAGCACAGTCAGCCACCCCTAAAGACAGCCCCTCTCCCCCACCCTACGGGCGCGTAGGATAGGGGAAGCAACAGCTGCGCCGCTGGCTCCGTCCCGCGGCGCTCACCGCCCAGCGACCAGGGAGCAGACATGACCGCCGAAGAAACCCCGACCTCGTCCAACGACGACGAGACGACGCAGGCGCAGACGACCACCGAAGCCCTCGAGTGGCACGCCCCCGTCCTGGTGCGCATCGATGAGCACACGACGATCCCCCACCTGCTCAAAGAGCGCGTGCAGCGCGGCGCGACCCGCCCGCTGATCCTGCGCAAGATCGGCATCGGTGACACGTGGCGCTCCATCACGGCACGCGAGTTCTACGACGAGGTGCACGCGCTCGCCGCCGGCCTCATCGCGCGAGGCCTCGAGCCCGGCGACCGGGTCGCCATCATGAGCCGCACCCGCTACGAGTGGACGCTCCTCGACTTCGCGTGCTGGGCGGCCGGCCTCGTCCCCGTGCCCATCTACGAGACCAGCTCCATCGACCAGGTCGCCCACGTCCTCGTCGACGCGGACGTCCACCTCATCATCACCGAGACCGTGTCCATGGCGGAGATCGTGCGCGCAGCCGCCGAACGAGAAAACCGCGACAACACCCACGTCCTCTCCCTGGATTCGGAGGCCATCGAGACCCTCATCGCGGAGGGCTCGGCCACCCCGCGCGAGCGCGTCCTCGCCCGCTCCGAAGCCCTCACGAAGGACGACATCGCCACCATCGTCTACACGTCGGGCACGACGGGCACGCCCAAGGGCACGGTCCTGAGCCACGAGAACTTCACGAACCTGTGCCTGAACGCCCACGCGTGGATGCCGGAAATCGCGGCGGGCATGAACTCGCGCCTGCTCCTCTTCCTGCCGCTCGCCCACGTGTTCGCGCGCTTCCTGCAGGTCTTCCAGATCAGCGGCAACGGCGTCCTCGGCCACGCCTCCAACATCAAGAACCTGCTGGGCGACCTGGCGTCTTTCAAGCCGAGCTACCTCCTGGTGGTCCCGCGCGTGCTGGAGAAGATCTACAACTCGGCAGACACGAAGGCTTCGGGCCCCAAGCGCAAGATCTTCCGCTGGGCGGCCAAGGTCGCGATCACTTACTCCCAGGCCCTCGACACCGAGGAAGGCCCGAGCGCCTCGCTCAAGGCCCAGCACGCGCTGGCGGACAAGCTCGTCTACCAGCAGATCATCCGCCTGGTGGGCGGCAACGCGGACTACATCGTCTCGGGCGGCGCGCCCCTGGCCCCCTGGCTCGCGCACTTCTACCGCGGCGTCGGCATCCCCGTCCTGGAGGGCTACGGCCTGACCGAGACGGTCGGCCCGGTCTCCGTCAACACGCCCCGCCTGTCCAAGATTGGCACCGTGGGCCCGGCCCTGCCGCCCATGTCCTTCAAAATCAGCGACGAGGGCGAGATCCTCCTGACAGGGCCCCAGCGTCTTCCAGCGCTACCACAACGACCCCGAGGCCACAGCCGCCTGCTTCACCGACGACGGCTGGTTCCGCACGGGCGACCTGGGGTCCCTGGACCGCGACGGCTACGTGTCCATCACGGGCCGCGCGAAGGAGATCATCGTGACGGCGGGCGGCAAGAACGTCGCCCCGGCCGCCCTCGAAAACCCGATGCGCTCCCACCCGCTCATCTCCCAGGTCCTGGTCGTGGGCGACCAGCGGCCCTTCGTCGCCGCGCTCATCACGCTGGACGCGGAGATGCTGCCTGATTGGCTCGCCGCGCACTCGCTGCCCCCGATGAGCGTGGCCGAGGCGGCCACGAACGTCGAGGTGCTGGCCTCCCTGGAGAAGGCGGTGGCCTCGGCGAACGAGCACGTCTCGCGCGCCGAATCGATCCGTAAGATCAAGGTCCTCACGACCGACTTCACGGAGGCGAATGGCCTGCTCACGCCCTCGCTGAAGGTTAAGCGCATGGAGGCCACGCGCCGCCTCGCGCCTGTCATCGACGAGATCTACGGCGGTCCCGTGCAGGACTGACGCCCCTATGGACGAGGCCGTGGCCGACTCACGCTCCCCCGCTCAGTGTCGGGGTTGGCGAGCCGGCCACGGCTTTCTTGTGTGGGTGCCCTACTGCGAGGCGAGCGCCGCTGTGGGCGGCGTGCGGGCCGCTCGGATCGCGGGGTAGAGCCCGGCGACGGCACCGATGAGGAGAGTGGCGCCGAGGCCTGCGGCGATCACCCACCAGTGCAGGGTGGGCGGCCAGCCGTACGCGTAACACATGCCCCAGGTGACGCCTGCGCCGATGAGGCATCCGGCGAGTCCTCCGAGGAAGGACAACAGCAGGGCTTCGGCCAGGAACTGCACGGTGATGTGTCCCCGCTTGGCACCCAGTGACCGGCGCAGGCCGATCTCCTTGCGGCGTTCCAGGACGGAGATGATCATCGTGTTGGCCACGCCGATGCCGCCGACGAGCAGGGCGATCGAGCCGACGCCGGCGAGCAGGGTCGTGAGCGTCTGGTCGGCCGCGTTCTGGGCGGCCAGCGCGTCGGAGGGGCGCGAGACCTTCAGGCCGGTGGCGCCCTGCGGGGCGAGCGTGGGTCCGAGGAGCTCGCGGACGGTCTCCACCTGGTCCTCGGTGGAGCGCTCGTAGATCGTCGTGGGTGTCTTGCCCGCGTCGAAGTACGTGCCCGCGGCGGACACACCGATGAGGGCCGCGTTATCGAGTTCCTCGGCCAGGGGTGCCGGATCCATGATGCCCAGGACGGTGAAAGACATGCCGCCCAGCCACACCTGGGTGCCCGGTTCGACGACGCCGAGCAGCTGCGCGGCCTTCGAGCCCAGGACGACGCCCGGATACTTCGCGGTGGCGTCGTTGAGCCACGCGCCCTTCTTCATGGTCCCGGAGACGACCTTCAGGAGGTTCGTGTCGGCTGCCATCGTGATAATGCCGCCGGTCGCATTCGGGTCGGACAGGCGCGAGCGGTACACGGAGACGCCGCTCAGCGTCGACGTCGAGGCCGCGTCGGTGACGCCCGGGATCATGAGGGTGCGCCCCACGGAGTCCTCGGGCAGGATGAGGTCCGTTCCCGACAGGTCCGCGCCGCTGCGCGCGGTCAGCATGTTGGTGCCGAGCGCCCGCAGCTGTTCTTGCAGGCGGGCCTGCGAGGAGGCCGAGACGCCGACGACGCCGACCATCGCAGCGATGCCGATCGCGATACCCAGGGCCGAGAGGATGGCTCGCATAGGGCGGGCGCGCAGGCCCGTCAGGCCCAGGCGCGCGACGTCCGAGAGGCGCAGCGCGGAGCGGCCGGTTCCCGAGTTCTTCTTACTCGCCATGGCCACCTCCCGGGTGCGCGGAGTCGGAGACGATCTCGCCATCGCGGATGGCGATCTGCCTGGGCAGCGATGCCGCCAGGTCATTGTCGTGGGTGATCACGATGATGGTGGTGCCGGCCTCGTTGAGCTCGCGCAGGAGGGCGACGATGGACGCGCCCGAGCGCGAGTCGAGGTTGCCGGTGGGCTCGTCGGCGAGCAGCAGGGCCGGATGCCCGATGATGGCACGGGCGATAGCGACGCGCTGGCGCTCACCGCCCGACATCTGGTGGGGCTTGTGGTCCATGCGGTGCCCGAGGCCCACTCGGGTCAGGGCCTCACGCGCAGCCTCGCGGCGCTTAGCACGGGGCACGCCCCGGTAGAGCAGCCCGTCCGCGACGTTGTCGAGGGCGGAGACGCCGGCCGTGAGGTGGAACTGCTGGAACACGAAGCCGATCAGCGAGGAGCGCACTCCGACAGGTCGGTGTCGCGCAGGGAGGACACGTCCGTACCGTTGATACACACGCTGCCCGAGGTCGGCCGGTCGAGCGTGCCGATGAGGTTGAGCAGTGTGGATTTTCCGGAGCCCGACGGCCCGACGATGGCGACGAACTCGCCCTCGTCGACGGCCAGGGACACTCCGTTACAGGCGTGCACGGGCGGGCTGCCGAAAGGACCGGTGCACGTCGGTCAGTTGCAGGATGTGACTCATCGGTTGGGCACCACCACGCGCTGGCCTTCGGCGATCTCGTCGCCACTCACTTCGACGCGGTCTCCCGCGAACAGGCCGACGGTGACGGGAACCCGGCGAATCTCGCCCTTCTCATCCACGACCTCGACGCCGAACTGGTCGGTGCTCAGGGCCACGAGCGCGCCGAGGGGCACGGACAGCACGCCGGTGCGGGTCTCGGAGGTCAGGCCCAGGGACACCGAGGCCTCCTGGAGCCCTTCGAGGGCGGAGGTGTCATCGGGGGTGACGGTGATCGGAATGATCCGTTCCTTGGTGGTCTCCTTGGATCCCTCCTCGCCGGCCTTCTCGCGCGGCGGCTCGACCGAAGTTATCGTCCCGGTCGTGGTCGTGGCGGATCCGGGCAGGCGCACGGTCACGGAGTTTCCAACGACGCCGAGGGCCTGGTCGGAAAGCTTCAGGTTCGCGGAGATGACCTGACGCGAGGACGAGGCCGCAAACAGTTCCGTCTCCATCGTGGCGTTATCGCCGACGCGGGCCTTGAGCGCACCGATGCGCAGGTCCTCGGGGGCAAACAGGACGGTGCCCAGCGGCAGCGAACCGCTCTGGGGCAGGGTGAGGGCCTTCTGCCACTTCTTGATCGCCGCGATCGTATTCCAGTCGAAGTGGGCATTGGGGGTGGCCTCGAAGTAGCCGAGCTCGGACAGCGCTGTCTCCAGCTGGGTGACGTCCTCGCCGTCGCTCATGCCCTCCTCGAATGCGCGCCAGGCGGGAGTAGAGCCGTGGAGCAGGTAGGTGTTGTTGCCGGCGACCGTGTACACGTGCGATCCCTGGGTGAGGGATGTGCCGGGCGTAGGCAGGGCAGTGACGACGCCTTCGAAGGCGCTCTTGAGGGTGTAGGAGTCGGCGTAGTGGAGCGTTCCTTGGACGGTGGTCTCCCCTACCAGGTCGCCTTTCGTGACGGTCGCCGTCGCCCCGTCAAAGGACTGGGGAGCTTCGGCGTCCGCGTTGGTGCCCGAGCAGGCGGACAGGGTCAGCGCTCCAATCGCCAGGATCGCGAGCGCCGCTGGGCGTGGGGTTCGCGGACGCTTCACTTGGCGGCCCCTGACTGCTGGAAGCACTTGTTGAGCACGTCCTCGGGGATGTCCTTGACGCTGATGCCTTCGCCGGCCTGCGGGTCCTTGACGTCGTATCCGGCCTCACGCAGGCACTGCGCTGCCTTGACCATGGCCTCGCGCGCGGCGGGGTCGTTCGCGACGTTGTCCTCGCCGGTCATGCCGGAGACCTTCGTCATGCACTCGTTGATCGCGGCATCGAAGGCGGGGTCGTGGTCCTTGGCCTGGTCGGGCGTCAGGCCAGTGTCGGGCACATCGAAGCCCTTGTCGCGCATGCACTGAGCGAACACCAGGTTGGGGTCGTTGCTGGCCGCGTTGGTGGCCGCCGCGCTCGGGCTCTTGGTGCTGGACGCGGACGAGCTGGACGATCCGGTCGATCCGCATGCGCTGAGGGCCGCCGCCAGGGTGATGGCAATGACGGCAAGAGCGCGCGTCTGTGCGCGATTCTTCATCGAAAACTCCTTGAGGACTGCTTATCGGCAATGGTTCTCACTGCCTGACTAGATTACAGTCCACAACCCTGAAAGCTACCTGAAAACTATCAGGGAGCCTTCGCAGAATTTCATCAGACAACCCTGAGAGTTCACGAGGCCGAGGCTTGGCACTCCCCCAGCGCGCAGTTTACAGGCACGAACCCTCGTCGTACTCGGCCTTGATGTCCTCGTGGTGGCGGATAACCTCGCGGACCATGAAGCCAAGGAACTTCTCGGCAAAATCGGGGTCGAGGCCGGAGGACGCCGCCAGGGTACGCAGGCGCTCGACCTGACGAGCCTCGCGATCCGGGTCGGCGGGAGGCAGGTCCAGGCGGGCCTTGATGTGCCCGACGCGCTGGGTGCAGCGGAAGCGCTCGGCGAGAATGTGCACGAGGGCAGCGTCGATGTTGTCGATCGTTGCGCGAGCCTCCGCCAGCTCGGCGGGAATGCCGCTCACGCCCGCATCCGCCGAAGCGGCCACCGAGGCCTCGTCACGCTGTGCCATTCTTCCTCCCCTAAGGTCTCAACTGACCTCAGTCTAGCGGGAGGACTCAGGCGCTGCGTTTGCCTTCCGAGGAAGCTTCGGGATACAGCTCGGCCTCACCCACGCCCTCGACCAGGTCGCGGGTGATGACCACGCGAGCGACGTCGTCGCGGCTGGGCAGGTCGAACATGAGGTCCGACAGGGTCTGCTCCATGATCGAGGACAGGCCACGGGCACCCGTCTTGCGCTCGTTGGCACGCGCCGCGATCGCCAGGAGCGCCTCGTGCGTGAACTCCAGGTCCATGTCGTCCAGCTCGAAGAGGTGCTGGTACTGGCGCACGAGCGAGTTCGACGGCTCGGTGAGGACGCGCACGAGGTCCTCCTCCGTGAGCTCCTTCGTGGAGGTCAGGATGGGCAGGCGGCCGATGAACTCGGGGATCATGCCGAACTTGTGCAGGTCCTCGGCGGACACGGCCTCATAGAGGTCGCCCATCTCGGAGGTGCTCTTCAGCTCGGAGCCGAAGCCCGTCGAGCGGCGGCCCAGGCGGCCCTTCACGATATCCTCGATGCCCGCGAAGGCGCCGGCGGCGATGAAAAGGATGCCGGAGGTGTCGATCTCCAGGAACTGCTGGTGGGGGTGCTTACGACCGCCCGTGGGAGGCACGGAGGCGACCGTGCCCTCGATGATCTTCAGGAGGGCCTGCTGGACGCCCTCGCCCGACACGTCGCGGGTAATGGAGGCGTTCTCAGCCTTGCGGCCGATCTTGTCGATCTCGTCGACGTAGATGATGCCCTTTTCGGCCTTCTTGATGTCGCCGTCGGCCTCCTGGATGAGACGCAGGAGGATGTTCTCCACGTCCTCACCCACGTAGCCGGCCTCGGTCAGGGCGGTCGCGTCCACGATCGCGAAGGGCACGTCGAGGAGGCGGGCCAGGCAGCGCGCCAGGTGCGTCTTGCCCGTGCCCGTGGGGCCCAGCAGGAGGATGTTGGACTTGGTGCCCAGCATGTCCTCGGCGTTGCCGGCCTCGCGCGAGCGCACGCGCTTGTAGTGGTTGTACACGGCCACCGACAGGGCTCGCTTGGCGCGGTCCTGGCCGATCACCCACGTGTTCAAGAATTCGTTGATTTCGCGCGGCTTTGGCAGCGGCGTCGTCGACGAGGAGGACTGCTGTGAACCGAGTTCCTCTTCGATGATCTCGTTGCACAGCTCAATGCACTCGTCGCAGATATATGCGCCGGAGCCGCCGATGAGCTTACGCACCTGCTTCTGGCTCTTCCCACAGAAAGAGCACTTGAGCAGTTCCGCGCCATCAGTCAGACGAGCCACGAGACCTCCAAGGTGTTGAACGTTTTGCCGTTCGGTCGGATGCGCTTTCGCACTTACTAGCAAATAACGTAGTGCACGCGAGGTATATTCCCGCGTAGCCACGCCTATTGTTATGAAAAGTTCACCCGTAGCCGACAATTGTCAGCGCGACAACCGCCTGACCAGGCACATAGCATCGAGGCCGTGGCACCCCACACACATCAGCGCGGGGAACCACGGCCTCATCGACGACAGCGTCACAGAGCCTTGCGGGACTCCAGCACCTGGTCGATCAGGCCGTACTCGGCGGCCTGCGGGGCGGTGAGGATCTTGTCGCGCTCGATGTCGCGGCGCACCTGCTCCACCGGCTTGCCCGAGTGCTTCGAGAGGGTGTCCTCGAGCCACGCGCGCATGCGGTCGATCTCGTCGGCGACGATCTGGATGTCCGAGGCCTGCCCCTGCATGCCCTCCATCGCCGGCTGGTGGATGAGGACGCGGGCGTTGGGCAGCGCCAGGCGCTTGCCGGGCGAACCGGCGGCCAGCAGCACGGCGGCGGCCGAGGCGGCCTGGCCCAAGCACACCGTCTGGATCTGCGGCTTGATGTACTGCATCGTGTCGTAGATGGCGGTCAGCGCCGTGAAGGAGCCGCCGGGCGAGTTGATGTACATGGTGATCAGCGAATCGGGATCCTGGGACTCCAGGACCAGCAGCTGCGCCATGACGTCATCCGCGCTGGCGTCGTCCACCTGCACGCCTAGGAACACGATGCGGTCCTCGAACAGCTTCGTGTAGGGGTTCTGGCGGCGGAAACCGTAGGCCGTGCGCTCCTCGAAGTCGGGCAGCACGTAGCGGGCCTGGGGCATCTGGCGGGCGACCGCCTCAAAGTAGGGCTGGGTGCTCATCAGTTCTCTCCTCGCGTTCCGATCTCCTGCGGACTGTCGATCACGCGGTCGACGAAGCCGTACTCGAGGGCTTCCTGCGCCGTGAACCAGTGGTCGCGATCGCCGTCGGCCTCCACCTGCTCGACGGTCTTGCCCGTGCGAGACGCGGTGATGGCAGCGAGTTCCTTCTTCATGCCCAGGATCAGGTCCGCGTTAATGCGGATCTCCGTCGCGGAGCCGCCGGCGCCGCCCAGGGGCTGGTGCAGCAGAACGCGGGTGTGGGGCGTGATGTAGCGCTTGCCGGGGGCGCCCGCGGTGAGCAGGAACTGGCCCATCGACGCAGCCAGACCCATGCCGACCGTCACGACGTCCGGCTTGATGTACTGCATCGTGTCGTAGATGGCCATGCCGGCCGTCACCGAGCCGCCAGGCGAGTTGATGTACAGGTAGATGTCGCGGTCCGGATCCTCGGCCGCGAGCAGCAGCAGCTGCGCGCAGATCGCGTTCGCATTCTCATCGCGAACCTCGCCGCCCAGCCAAATAATGCGCTCCTTGAGCAGGCGCTGGTAGACCGAGTCGCCCAGTCCCAGCTGCGAGCCTTCGCCGGCAGCCCCGGTATTGTGCACGCTCACGCGTACCTCCTCGTCTGTTCGCGGGCCCAGTCGGCCCCATTGGTGTCAACCGTACCCGCTGCGCGCCCGCTCACGCGCGCGCCGGGCCGTCGTTTCGCTGTCGGCACATGCACTGGGTACGCGCCCTCGACACATGCGCTGAGGGGGCGAGGCTCGCGCCCCACCCCCTCAGTTGAGAGTTAGTCACTCGTCAGCGGGTATACCCGCCGCGGTTCACTCCTGCTCGTCGGCCACCTCGGTGATGATCTCCGCGCCCTCTTCGGTGGCGGGATCGGTGCCGAAGAACTTGCTCAGGTCGACGTCGGCACCGTTGGTGTCCTTGACGGTGACGACCTTCAGGGCCTCGATGAGGGCCTTGGAGCGACCCAGGTCGGCCACGACGTTGGCCATCTGCTGGGAGGAGGAGAACAGCTGGTTGATGTCGATGCCGAAGTTCTGCGACATCTGGATCGCGTAGTCGATCAGCTCCTGCTGGGAGACCTGCACGTCGAACTTCTTGGCCAGGGCCTCGGAGAGCAGCTCGGTGCGGATTTCCTTCTCGACGGCCTCGCGGGCTTCCTTCTTGGCCTTGGGCTTGGCGTCCTCGCCGACGCGGTGCTCGACCTGGTGGTCGACCGCGGACTCGGGCAGGACGATCTCTACCTTGTCCAGGAGGAGGTCGATGAGGGCGTCGCGCGCGGCGAGGGCCTGCTGGGACTCCTTGGACTGGGCGGCCTGCTTCTTCAGGTCTTCCATGAGCTCGTCGATGGTGTCGAACTCGGAGACCATCTGGGCGAAGTCGTCGTCAGCCTTGGGCAACTCGCGCGCCTTCATGGCCTTGACGGTAATGGTAACCTCAGCCTCTTCACCCTCGTGCTCGCCACCCTTCAGCTTGGAGGTGAAGGTGACCTCGTCGCCGGCCTTGGTGCCGCGCAGGGCGGTGTCCTGGCCGTCGAGCATGGAGCCGGAGCCGATCTCGTAGGAGACGTCGGAGGCGGAGTCAACCTGCTTGCCGTCGATGGTGGCGACCAGGTCGATGGTCGCGAAGTCGCCGGTCTTGGCCTTGCGGTTGATGGTCTTGAGGGTGGCGAAGCGGCCGCGCAGGTCCTCGAGTTCCTTCTCGACGTCCTCTTCGGTGACCTCAGTGGGCTCGACCTCGACGACGAGCTTCTCGTCGATCTCGGGCAGCTCGAAGGCGGGGACGACGTCAACCTCAGCGGTGAAGACGAGCTGGCCGCCCTGTGCACCGGTCACGTTGGGGATCTCGGTAACGTCGACGGTGGGCTGAGCCATGGGGCGCAGGTCGTTCTCGTTGACAGCGTCGGAGTAGTGGCCGGGCAGGACCTGGTTGACGACCTGCTCGATGACGGCGGCGCGGCCGAAGCGCTGGTCGATGATGCGCGGAGGCACGTGGCCCTTACGGAAGCCGGGGATGTTGACCTGTCCGGCGATCTCCTTGTACGCCTTGTCCATTTCGGACTTCAGTTCCTCGAAGGGAACCTCAACGGTCAGACGAACCTTGGTGGGCTCGAGGGTTTCAACGGTGCTCTTCACGTGCGTACGCTCCGTAGTCTACGAATTCGGAAACGCCCATTTCGGGCGCATGACAACTCGCTTAGTGTACGCCACGGCCCCGCTGATGTCCTCATTCGCGGGGCATTAGTGGGCATATCCACCCCTCTGCGGGCACTTGGAGTGCGCAACGCCACACGAGCATGCGCTCCTCTCCCCTATTCACGAGGCCGGGGCCGCCCACGCTCGCGGGTGCACTCAGGGAGCGAGGTAGTGGGAGCGCCCTCGCACGACGGCTGCCAAGCGGGCGCGGGGCACATCGGCGATCTCACGCACGGATGTGAGAATCTGGCGATGGGTCGCGCGGGCCTCAGCGTCGTCGATGGCGGTGAAGCGCGCGGTGACGCGGGGCTGGCCGGAGGCGATTGCAATGTCCCAGGATTCGAGTCGGGTGACGGAGCGGGCGGCCGCCTCGACTTCTTCTGGGACGCGCCCGGGTGCCAGGGTCGTGACCGTCATGATGGTGCGATAGGACGGCATGGACTCCCCGGGATCGTAAGAAAAAACCGTGGCGCTGTGGCCGCGGTTGGTCGGGGTGACAGGATTTGAACCTGCGACCCTCTGCTCCCAAAGCAGATGCGCTACCAAGCTGCGCTACACCCCGAGGACGCGTTGTCCGCTGACCCATCATACGGGAGGGGCGTGTAAATGTCGCGCACGTGGACAATACCCGCTAGGATCTTCGTGTCCCCTTCGGGGTACGCGGATGTAGCTCAATGGTAGAGCCTCTGCCTTCCAAGCAGATCACGCGGGTTCGATTCCCGTCATCCGCTCCAAAAGGACGTCACTCTGGATACATAGGTTTCCGGCACAGCCAGGAACTATCCAGGGTGGCGTTTTCGCTGTTCTGTGGCGGTTTTGGGGTGTTGAAGCCGGGTGCGTGGAGCCGTGGAGGAGCCCCTGACGGCGGCTGATCGGAGCCTCGGAGGGGTGACTCAGGGGCTCGCTCGGTGCGTCGAGGCAGAAAGCGTCAAAAAGTACGGCCTAGCGTCAAAAGGTTTGGCCCTGCGTCAAAAGGTTTCCCGATGTATCTGTGAAGATGTCGGTTAGAAAACCACTGACTTTGATGATGCTTGCGAAGTGATTCACTGAGCTCGCATATCGCACGGGAAAGCGTAATTGTCGGGGCGCTCGGGTGTTTTCGGTCTGCTCATAGAATTCGCTAAAGCCATTATGGGATAGCCTGCCCGATGTCGTTAAGCAGATGTATTCCTCAACGGAGATCTTGTTTAACGCCCTTAGAAAACGATCAAAGCGGGCTGTCCAGGAGTCGACTTCTCCTGGACACCCCCCCCCTGCTCTGATGTGGCTACGGGCGGATTCTAGGGGTGGTTGCAACACGTGTTATGCCCTGAGCAGCAGCTCAAGTCGCTGCTTGGGTGTGTCCCAGTTTAGCGTTTTGCGTGGACGGTCGTTGAGCTGGTCGGCGATGGCGTCCAGGTCTGCTTCGGTCAGGAGTGACAGATCGGTTCCTTTGGGCATGTATTGGCGCAACAGCCCATTCGTGTTCTCGTTGGTACCGCGTTGCCAGGGTGAGTGCGGGTCGCAAAAGTACACGTCAAGACCCAACTCGGAGGCGATCTTACGATGCTGAGCCAGCTCGCTTCCCTGGTCCCAGGTCAGCGACAGGCGCAAAGAATCGGGCAATCCCGCGAGCTTGTCGATAATGGCGTCTTGAACTTCAACGGCTGTGTGTCCATTGGGTAAGTAGAGCAGCAGCGTGTACCGGGTAGAGCGTTCCACGAGCGTGCCGACAGCGGATTGTCCTTTGGCTCCGATGATTAAGTCACCTTCCCAGTGTCCAGGCAGCGCCCGATCCTCCACACTGGCGGGCCGTTCGCTGATCATCACCATAGGGTCCTTGAATCGTGGTCGCACCACACGAGAGAGTATGCGGCTGGGCGCCTGCGGGCGCGCCCTTGGCGCATGAGGGAAGCGATCTCTTTGCGCAGTGTGCCTTTGGCCTGGATGAAGATGGACTGGTAGATCGTCTCCACGCACGGGTTCATGCTCTGATTATGCGGGAAACGCATGCGCAAGTACGCGCAAATCTGTTCCGGGCTCCATCTGAGCTCAAGCTTGTCCCAGATGATGGCCCACAAGCGAGGATCGGCGCACTTGCGCGCTTTAGGGCGTTGGAGGCGCTTGCCTGCTCGCATGTGAGCAATGTAGGGGTTGTAGCACGTGGAGGTAATCCCATTGCGTCTGAGCTCCCTGCTCACGGTCGAGGGCGAACGCCCTAACTGTCGGGCAATGTCCCGAACAGAAAGCCCCTCGACGCGCCATCCGAAGATGAGCATGCGTTCCTTGAGCGACAAGAACCGTTTACTGACCCGATGAGGTTGGCACTTCATATACAGACGGTACCAATGAGCCTGAGGAGCAATGCTTGCCCGCTCACACCGGCCACTTGACCGAGTTCGACCATTACGCCAGACCTTGCCTGTCCGCTTCGAGACACCAACAGCGTGAGCTGCCTGCGTGAAGTTCAAACCATCAGCCAAAGCCCGCACATACTCCCGATGCCGAGCCTGACACGCCTCCCGACGGGAGGGGTACTCAACCCCCTGAAAAACACGACCAACACCAGCCACAACGAACTCCTTCACCAAGATCCGTTGCAACCACCACTAGAACCTAGAACGCCACCGGGATCTCCCAGATATAGGTGTGCATCTGGTCTGCGTTGAGGTAACGCTCCACGGTGTGGCGCTGCGCTGCAGCTCGTTGTTTGAGGAACGTCGACTGCGTCTGGTTCATTGGTAGGTACTGGTTGATGACCCAGGCTCGTGGGGTAATACCAGCGCGAGCGAGGTCATCAGCGAGTTCCTTGGCTTCCAAGATCGGAGTTGATTCCGGAAGCGTTACCAGGACCGGGAATGTCCGGTTCTGGTCTCTCAGACGCATAAGAGCGGTCAGTGTGCCATCGCTCCCTTCAGTTGCCCCAGACTGGCGCATGAGCTCTCGGTGATAGGAGCCGGTAGCGTCCAAAAGCAGCAGGGTGTGCCCGGTGGGAGCAGTATCGATGATGACCCAGCGTTGGTCGGCTTCTTCTAGGACAGCAGAGAAAGCCCTGAAGACGGCGACTTCTTCCGTACATGGGCTGGCGAGGTCCTCGATGAGCTGTGCTCGGCCATCAGCATCCAGTGTCGCGCCCTTGGTGTTGAGCACTTCTTGCCGATACTCTTCCACGACCTTGTGAGGATCAATGCTGACCGCATCGAGACCTAAATATTTCTGTGGAAGCGTCATATCCAGGTGCGAAGCCGGGTCAGTTGTCGCCAGAAGTACAGGCAGTCCCTTGCTTGCGACAGAAGTGGCAAGCGCCTGCGCGACGGTGGTCTTACCTACTCCACCTTTACCCATAGCCAGAACGACTTTGGGACCACCTTCGATAATCTGTTCTGTTGCCTGAGACAGAGCAGCTTGCACCGCTTCGTTAATATCGGTGGCGTCAAAGGACGGCAGTTCCTCAAGGCCGGGCACGCTCTCGTGGTGCTGCGGGGCAACAGTGGTCAGTCCCGTGATTCCCATGACAGGTTCAGGGTTCATGGGGATCGTGAAGCATGCCATTCCGTTGAGTGTCGGATGGATGGTTGCCACTCCCTTGAGGATATGCTGCTCACCGAGCATGAGCCTACGGTGGAGCGGGTCGTTGTCTGCTTCGGGCAAGAGTGCGTTGACAACCAGTGCTTGCGGATTGACCCCGAGTTCCGAGAGCTCGCTGGCTGCGCGCTCAGCCTCCTGGAGGGTGGAATCTTGAGCACGTGCCACAAGCACCAAAGTGGTCAGTGCAGGGTCCTTCAGCGCATTGACCGCATCGTCGTAGGTCTGACGATGCTTATCGAGTCCTGACAACGGACCAAGACAGGAAGCGTCACCAGCGCCCTTCTCAATGAAAGACGACCAATCGCCCGGCAGGGCGAGCAGCCGCAGCGTATGGCCTGTTGGTGCGGTGTCGAAAACAATGTGATCGTAAGCATCGACGATGTTCGGGGAGACGAGGAAGTCGACAAACCTGTTGAATGAAGCGACCTCCACCGTGCAGGACCCAGAGAGCGTCTCCTCGGACTCGCGCAACACCTCGGGCGGCAGAAGATGACGAACTGGCGCAAGAATCGACTCACGATACTTTTCTGCCTCCATATTCGGGTCAATCTCGATCGCATCGAGCCTGACCTCCATCCCCATCTCCCTGGCGACAACGTCACCTAGCGCAGTAATTTCAGATCCAATGGATTGTCCGAAAACCTGCGCAACATTTGATGCCGGATCCGTCGACACCAGCAAGACTTTGCGCCCTTGCGCAGCAAGTGAAAGAGCGGTAGCGCATGACACCGTCGTCTTACCGACTCCACCCTTGCCGGTGAACATCAGAAACTTTGTTGCTGGCGGCCACTGGCTCAACAGCATCCCGAAGCACCTCCACAACACGACGAGCTTGCCACCGGAAGCTCCGATCGGCCGTCACGTGTAACCTGAGAATCGGGGCTGCCCGCAGAATCTCGACGCGCCCACGCACGCAATTGCGCCAGGGTGGGATACGCGCCCTTAAGGACGATCTCGCCGTCAATCACCACAACAGGAAGAGAGTCAGCCCCTTCAGACTCAAGCAACTCACGCACAACCGGAGTGGATGCAAAGTCCAACGGAGCGCTGGCCAAGTTGTGCCGCACCACATCCATCCCTTCCTTCCGCGCAGCGCTCACAGCAGCCGCCACATCAACAACTTCCTGATCAACGTTCTCGCCGCATACACCCGACGAACAGCACATCGCCGGGTCAAAGATCTCGATCTTGGTCATCTATGCACCTCCATATGTCATATCGATGATTATCGATACATAATATACTAGACGCACATATCGATAACTGTCAATATGATGTATTATGGAGAAGTGAATGATAGTCGCACGCGTACCTGCCCCGTAGGTGAGGTGGTTTCGCCATCGGTGTCGCTTGAAACTCGGGTGGAGCAGTTCAAGGCGTTGGGTGATATCACTCGACTGCAGCTAGCTTTGATGGTGTGGCGTGCTGCCCCGTCCCCAGTGTGTGCATGCAACTTTCCTGAAGCCTTCGGCATGAGCCAGTCAACGATCTCCCACCACTTGGCCAAACTGGTGAAGGCAAGGGTTCTCGAAGGCAGAAGCGAGGGAAATGGGCATACTTCACGCTCAACCCAGACTTTGATCAAAATCTTCTCGCAAACTTAGTCACCGGAGCCACTATGAACGTTAATGACACAACCTCAGGAACCACGATCTTGTTCGCCTGCCGGCAAAATGCTGGACGTTCCCAGATTGCCGCAGCATTAGCCAAACAGCTTGCACCAGAAGGGGTGACGATCCTGTCGGCAGGATCTGAACCTGCTGATACTGTTCACCCTGTCGTCGTTGACGCCCTTGCCGAGCTCGGCCTTCAACCTGATTCTCAACCCAAGCCACTTGACCCCGCACGGGTGAAAACATCTGACTGGGTCGTCACCATGGGATGCGGCGAAGCCTGCCCCTTCTTCCCAGGCGTCCATTATCAAGACTGGGAGATCGACGACCCCAGCGATCGTTCACTCGAAGAAAGTCCGGGGCATCATTGACCAGATCAGAACACGCGTCCAGGAACTGCTCGACACAGTCTCCCAAGGGTAATCCCCATGAGCCTCTCTGGTTGCAAAGAGTCTTGGTGCAACTAGGAAGGTCACCGGGACCATGTTTATTGCTCTCGCGCAGCTTCCGGAGCTCTAGCAACAGCTGCATTGAGCCAGTGAAAAGCTTCTGTCGGAGCCCCAATGTCGCTTCGGCACTCCTTCATTAACAGTTCTGTTCCCTGCATTGCGTCGCCTAACAGCAGCAAAAGCTATAGGCCTTGCCGCCACACTCAGCACCCCGCAATTACCCGCACACGGGAAGCCTCACAAGTCCTCGTCGACCAGGCCACCATTCACCCCGACGACGCTATCGCCATCAGGTTCAACAACGGAGCAACACACTGACTCAACAGGACCCTTCACCCAACGCGCTCCCGTCATATAGTTTCCCTGTCTTCCGGACGACGTGCACCCACGGGCTCGAACTGTGCACCCAGCACGGCTAGATACGCACCCACCGGGCCGCCAACCGCACCCATCCCGAACTTTGCATCCATCGTGACCACCTTTGGTCCAGCACTGGGAAATCCCGGGCCACTCGGCCCGGGATTTCTGTCACGTTCTCACGCTCACGCGGTCTCGGGGAACGTGGAGGTGTCGATGACGTAGCGGTAGCGCACGCGCGAATCCACGATGTTGTCATAAGCCTGCGTGATGTCCTCGCCACTGATCATCTCGACCTGCGGAATGACGCCGTGCTCGGCACAGAAGTCCAGCATCTCCTGAGTCTCGGCGATGCCGCCGATCTGGGAGCCCGCGAAGGACTTGCCGCCGTTGACGAAGGCGCGCAGCGGCAGGGGAGACGGGCTCGGTGGGCAGGCCCACGTCCACGAAGACGCCGTAGGGGCGCAGGGCCGCCATGTAGCCGGCATAGTCGAGGCCGTCGGCGGACACCGTACACAGGATCAAGTCAAAGGAGCCACGCAGGGACTCGAGCACTCCCTCCTCGCTGGTGGCGTAGAAGTGGTCGGCGCCGAAGCGGCGGGCGTCGACCTCCTTAGAGCGGCCGTGGGAGATGACGGAGACGTCGGCGCCCATAGCCTTGGCGATTTGCACGCCCACGTGTCCGAGGCCGCCCATGCCGAGGATAGCCACGCGCGAGCCGGGGCCCACGTTGTAATGCTTCAGCGGTGAGAAGGTGGTGATGCCAGCGCACAGGAGGGGCGCGCAGGCCGCAAAATCCAGTTCGGACGGGATGTGGAGCGCGAAATCCTCGCGCACGGTGAAGCCGCGCGAGTATCCGCCGGTCGTCGGGTTGCCCTCGGCATCGGCGCGGTAGGTCCACAGGGTACCGGGCGTCGAGGTGCACCACTGCTCGTAGTCGGATTCGCACATCTCGCACGTGCCGCAGGAGCCGACCATGCAGCCCACGCCCACGCGGTCCCCCACCTTGAACTTGGTGACGCCGGGCCCGACCTTGGCGACGGTGCCGACGAACTCATGGCCGGGCACGAGCGGGTAGGACACGGGACCCCACTCGCCGCGGGCGGCGTGGATGTCGGAGTGGCAGATGCCCGCGTAGGCGACGTCGAAGTAGATCTCCCCCTCGCCAGGCTCGCGGATGTCGATCTGCAGGGGGTGGAACTGGGTGGTGGCATCGTCACAGCCGTAGGCGATCACGCTGGGCATGAGAACTCCTTTGTCCGGTCAATTGGGTTGCTAGAAGCATACTCCAGAAACAAAAACCCCGGCGCGTGGGCGCCGGGGCGGTGGGGTGGCTGACGGGACTCGAACCCGCGACGTCCTGGACCACAACCAGGTGCTCTACCAACTGAACTACAGCCACCATCGCGTCGCCGTGAAGGCAACGGATAGAGTTTAGCACTACCCACCCGAGCTTGAAAACTCGAGCACTACCCTCACAGCGGTGGCGTGCATCACCAGTGGGCGCGAGCGGAGATCGCGTCGGCGAAGTTACCCAGTGCGCCGGGGGTGGCACCCAGGTACAGGTCGGCGTCCACGAGAGAGAGACCTCCATGACCAGGAAGGATCCCTTGCCGTCGGGGACCAGGTCCACGCGGTTGAACAGGAACAGCTCGTCGTGGCCTAGGCGGGCACGCACGTAGTCGTGCAGGACACGGCGGATTTCCTCGCCCCACTGCCACGCGACAGAGTCGGCGGCCTCGGCGGTCACCACGGCCTCGTGCATGGAGGGATCGCTCACCGACGCGGGGTGCAGGGCGGAGCGCTTCTCGACGGCGTGGGAGACCAGGCCGTTGAAGAAGACGAGCGAGATCTCGCCGTGCAGGTCGATCTCCTCGACGTAGCGCTGGATCATGACCGAGCGGCCGTCACCCAGCAGCCCCTGCACCTGGCGCATGGCGGCCTGGCGCTGGCGCGTGTCCACGGTCGTATAGCGGCCGATGTCGCGCACGCCGGAGGACACCGCGGGCTTGACGACGAACTCGCCGAAAGCCGGAAAGCGCGTGTGAATCTGGTGCTTGGACAGGGTTCTGCTCGGGCTCGAGCCAGTTCGTGGGAATCGTGGGCATGCCCAGGGCGGACAGGTCCTGAGGTAATGCTTGTCCGTGTTCCAGTTCAGCACATCCGCGGAGTTCTGCACGCGACGCAGCTGCTTCGTCCACTCCAGGAACGCGGCGCGGTCGCTCGCATAGTCGGACACGGAGCGCGACGACCATGCCGGCCTCGGACCAGTCGACGTCAGGGTCGTTCCACACCTTGACCTGGGGGTCGCACCCGCCTGCCGCCAGCTCGTCGAGCAGACCTTCCTCACCTTTGAAGAGGTTGGGCATGGACTTACAGGTCACCAGGGTGACTTTGGGATGGGCCGTCATAGTGTTCTTTCTGTCGGGAATGAAGGACGAACGAGGTCGTGGCTGGGAACTCACCGCAGACCGAGCGGGCGCTGCGCGGCCTCGGTCAGCAGCTCGGTCAGCAGGTCCGGGTAGGGACAGGCCTGCGGCGGCCCACATCTGCGGGTACATCGAGATGGGCGTGAAACCGGGCATCGTGTTCACTTCGTTGATGATGACGGTGTCGCTGGCCTCGTCGAAGAAGAAGTCGACGCGGGCCAGGCCCTCACACTCGAGGGCGTCGAAGGCATGCCACGCGGTCTCGCGGATGCGATCGGCGTAGTCGAGGGGCGACGTCGGCCGGGCAGGACAGGCCGACGACATCGTCCACGTACTTGTGCTCGTAGTCGTAGAACTCGCCCTCGGGGACGACAATCTCACCCAGGGCGCAGTGCCATTGCGCCAGTCAGAGCGCGAGCCGAGGACGCCGCACTCGACCTCGCGGCCGGAGATCGAGGCCTCGACGATGATGCGCGGGTCGTGGTTCGCGGCCTCCTGATGGCCACGGGCAGGTCCTCGCGACAGGTGACGCGCGAGATACCGACGGAGGAACCGGCGCGGCAGGGTTTGACGAAGACAGGGGAAGCCCAGGCGCTCGATTCGGTCCATGCAGGCGGTAGCGTCAGCGTCCCACTGACGCGCTGTGACCAGCTCCCACTGGCCCCACGTCGATGCCGGCGGCGGCCAGGACGGTCTTGGTGAGGTGCTTGTCCATGGACACGGCCGAGGAGGTCACGCCGCAGCCCACGTAGCGCACGCCGGCCATCTCGAAGAGGCCCTGAATGGTGCCATCCTCGCCGTAGGGGGCCGTGCAGGAGCAGGGAACACGATGTCCACGTGGCCCAGGTCCTCCACGCCGACGACACGCGAGTCCCGTGCATCCGGGTCGCCCTCGTAGGTGAGCTCGACGAGATTGCCCTCGCCCGGGGTCAGGGCGACGCGGGTCGATCCGGCGGTGACACACTGGCCCTTCCCATCCTTGAATTCCAGCGCCGACGGATCATCGGCGACGCGCACCCACTGGCCGTCACGCGTGATACCCAGCGGGATCACGTCCCACTGGTGCGGTCGATAGCGGTCAGGATGCCGGCGGCCGTCGAGCACGAGATCTCATGCTCGGAGGAGCGTCCACCGAAGACAATAAGGACGCGAGGACGAGAAATTGCAGTCATGGGTCCAAGACTACCGCGCGGGAGGCGTTCGGTGCCCGCGTGCGCAGGGGTTTAGACCAGCTCGATCTTCCAGCCGTCCATCTTCTGCGGGCGCGCAAGCAGCATGCGACCCATGTCCTCGATACTCGCGCGTCCCTCGACGACCTCGACGACGGCACCCGTAATCGGCATGTCGACACCGACGGAGGCCGCGACTTGGAGGATCGGCGAGGCCGAGGCGACGCCCTCGACGACGCCCGGGGACAGCGCCAGGGCCTCGGTCAGTCCCATGCCGGAGCCAAGGCGGTGGCCGAGGGAAAGAAATTACGCGACAGGCGCGAGGAACAGGTGGCGACGAGGGTCGCCGATGCCGGACAGGCCCGCGAAGGTCGCGGGATCAGCGCCAAGCGCGGTGCCCAGGCGCGTCATCTCGGCCAGGCCGCGGGTGATGAGGGTCGATCGCGTGTTGATGCCCAGGCCCATGCCCTCGGCGGCACCGATGGCGACCGCGATGACGTTCTTCGTCGCGCCCGCCATCTCCGTGCCCACGACGTCGGTGGACACGTAGGGGCGGAAATAGGAGTTGTGGCAGGGTCTTCGCGATCTCCCTTGGCCAGCTCCACGTCGGTTGCAGCAACGACCGTCGCCGTGGGCTGGCGCTCGGCGATCTCGCGCGAGAGGTTCGGGCCGGACAGGACGGCGATGCGGCTACTCGGCACACCCTGAGGCCTCGGCGATGATCTCGTCGACACGCTTGAGGGAGCCGAGCTCCAGGCCCTGGCCAGGGGACAGCAGGGCGACGTCGGGGGCGAATGACTCGCGCGCGGCGCTCAGGGTGGCGCGCACGGCCTTGACGGGCACGGCCACGACGACGAGCTCGCGGCCGGCGACGGCCTCGGCGATATCGGTGGTCGCGCTGATGCGCTCCGACAGGGCGATCCCCGGCAGGTACGTCGGGTTCTCTCCCCCGTTGATGAACGAGATCGTGTCGGCGTTACGCCCCACATCGTCACGCTCACGCCCGCGTCGGCGAGCACCTGCGCGAACGTCGTTCCCCACGCGCCCGTTCCCAGGACCGCAGCTGTTGTCATACTCATCGAGACCTCCCTGTCAAGGCCATTCTACTAGGATTGAAACAACCGACCCTACCCGGAGGAACTGTGTCTCACCGTCGAGCCCTCGCCGCGAGCGCGGCCGTCTCACTGCTCCTGTTGGGTGCGTGCGCTCCCAGAACCCCAACGGACGCGCCTCGGTCAGCCGAGGCCTCGTCGAGCGCCTCCCACTCCCCGCGGCATCCGCGAGCGCGAGCGAGGCTCCGGAGACGACGCCGATGCCGGAGCCGGGTTTGAATGCGACTAAGCCGGTCAATGCCGACAACTGGATGTCGAACGTGGAGGGTTGCCTCCGGTGCGCTCGGATGACCCGACGAAGGCGCTGGCGCTGACGGGGATTCGCTCGGCGACGCACGAGGGTTTCACGCGCGTCGTGCTGGAGTTTTCGGGCGAGGGAACGCCCGGGGTGTGGCGCGGAGCGTGGACGGATGAGGCCGTCGAGCAGGGCCGAGGCCTGCCCATCCAGGTCGAGGGCGAAGCGGTCCTGGATCTGGTCATCGACGGCACGCCAATGACGGCGAGCGAGAACCCCTACCCGAGCGGCACGCACACGCGCGCCGGAGACCTGGACGTCGTCTCGGACGGCACCTTCGAGGACAACACGCACGTCGTCATCGGGGCGCCGGCCCCGCGCGAGTTCCAGATTGGGTTCTTATCCAATCCGGTGCGCATGGTGATCGATATCCGCGATTAGCCCTTCTTGCGAGCCATTTTGGCTTTCTTGGCCTTCTTCGCGAGTTCTTCTTCCCACCAGGGGCCGGCCTGCGTGGTGGGGTCCCACACCTGCTCGGGGACGGGAAGCCCGCGCAGCTTGCCCACGCCCGCGCGCACGGCATCTCTAATGCGCTTGGTCGCCTCGTTGACGGCCTCGTGATCCTCGGACCCGGCGGGACTCATCAGGTCGGAGAGGTCGACGGGCTCGCCGAAGTGGTAGGCGACGCGTCGGCCCGGGCGCATGTCGATGCCCTTGGCGTTGTACGGGGCCATGATGTCCTGCGGTCCCCACTGCGAGACGGGAATGACGGGCACGCCCGTGTCGAGGGCCAGTCGGGCGGCGCCGGACTTGAACTCCATGGGCCACTGGTCGGGGTCACGCGTGAGAGTGCCCTCGGGGAAGATGCCGACGACCTCGCCTGCGTTCAGGGCTTCGCGGGTGGGTGCCAGGACGGCCGAGGGGGTTGGAGTCGCGGTTGACGGGGATCAGGCCCATTCCCTTGATAATCCAGCCGAACACGGGCACGGAGAACATCGACTTTTTCGCAAGGAAACGCACGGCGGTGTCGCGCTTCATGAAGTACCAGCACAGGCACAGCGGGTCGACGTTGGACAGGTGGTTGGGGACCAGGAGAAAGCCGCCCTCGGTGGGAAGATTCTCTTCACCGCTCACGGTGAACTTGATCCAGGGGGTCATGATGGGCGTCAGGACGCCCTTTGCGAAGGTGTAAAAGCCGGAGACAGCACTCATGGTGCCATTCTATGGGCAGCGCTCCCCCGGCGCGCTGGCCCACACGGACCTCACACGAGGACGGACACGACCCCGGGGGCGACGTCGACGGTAAAAGGGATCGACGCGATGCGGTCCCCATCCGCCATGGCGACCACACCGGCGGGGGCGGCGAAGGAGACGACGCGGGCGCTTTCCACCTCGATAGCCGGGTGTGCCTTCGCGCGGCCGGCGACGACGCGGGCGAGCACGGGCAGGGCACGAGAGAGGGGGCAGGGGGCCCACATGGCACACCTCGAGGACGCCGTCGCTCATGTCAGAGGATTCCACCAGGGTGATGCCGCCGCCGAAACGCCCGGAGTTGGACACCGACGCGATCCAGCCGCTCATGTTGCGCTCGACCCCGTCCACGGTGGCCACGATCTCGGTGGGTTCGTGCGAGGCCAGGGCCGCGAAGGCCCCGTAGCCGTAGGCCAGCGGTCCAGACGTCAGCGAGGACTCGTTCGCGAGGATGTTCGCGCGCGCGTCCAGGCCGATCGAGACGATGCCGAGGGCCAGGCGCACGCCGTCGCGCGAGCGCACCCACATGCCATCAAGGGGACGCACCCGAGAGGCCAGCCAATCGGAGGAGTCGGCCCCGGCCTCGTCGGAAGAAAAACCCAGAGGAGCCAGGGAACGCGCACGCACCAGCGGGTCCGTGCCGATGCCAAGCGCGCGACACAGGTCGTTGCCGCGCCCGCCCGGCATGGGAACGAAGATCGCGTCGGACTCGTGGCACCCGCGCGCCACCGCACCCAGGTACCCGTCCCCGCCCAGAGCCGCGACGAACGAGCCGGACGCGACCTCGCCGGCAATCGCCGCCGGATCATCGCCGGGCGTCGTCAGGCGAACCGCGACCTCCCAGCCGCCACCGCGCAGGATGCGCACGATGCGCGGCCCCAGGCGCACGCTACGCCCGCCCGCCGACATCGACGAGACGAGCAACAAAATGCTGCGACGCACGCCCGACGCGGCCATGGTCTCAGGCATCCAGGTAGCGCACGCGAGCGTCCAGCTGGTGGAGCTTGCGCGTGAAGTGCTCGTAGCCGCGCGAAATCACGTCGATGCCCGACACGGTGGACGTGCCCGATGCTGCCAGAGCAGCGATCAGGTGGGAGAAGCCACCGCGCAGGTCCGGAACCTCGATGTCCGCGCTATGCAGCGGGGTCGGGCCCGAGATAACCGCCGAGTGGTAGTAGTTTTTCTGGCCAAATCGGCAGGGCGTTCCGCCCAGGCACTCGCGGTAGACCTGGATGTTTGCGCCCATCTTGCGCAGCGCCTCGGTGAAGCCGAAACGGTTCTCATACACGGTCTCGTGCACGATCGACAGACCCTCAGCCTGGGTGAGAGCGACGACGAGGGGCTGCTGCCAGTCCGTCATGAAGCCCGGGTGCACGGCCGTCTCCAGGGCGATCGAGTGCAGCGGCTCGCCCGGGTGATAGAAACGGATGCCGTCGGCGTCGATATCGAAGGCACCGCCCACCTTGCGGAAGGTGTTGAGGAACGTCGTCATATCGGGCTGGTGAGCGCCACGCACGTAGATGTCGCCGTGGGTGGCCAGAGCGGCCGCGGCCCACGAGGCCGCCTCGATGCGATCCGGCAGAGCCGTGTGGCGGTAGCCGTTGAGCTTCGCCACGCCCTCGATGCGGATCGTGCGGTCCGTGTCCACCGAGATGATGGCACCCATCTTCTGCAGGACGTTGATAAGGTCGAGGATCTCCGGCTCGATGGCCGCGCCCTTCAGCGTCGTGATGCCCTCGTTGCGCACGGCCGTGAGCAGCGTCTGCTCGGTCGCGCCCACGGACGGGAACGGCAGCTCGATGATCGCGCCGTGCAGGCCGGAGGCGGGACGCGTGATGTGCACGCCGTCGGGCTGCTTGTCAACAATCGCGCCGAACTTGCGCAGCGTCTCCAGGTGGAAGTCGATGGGACGGCCACCAATCGCGCAACCACCCAGCTCGGGGATGAAGGCCTCGCCCAGCTGGTGCAGCAGCGGGCCGCAGAACAGGATCGGGATGCGCGAGGCGCCCGCGAGCGTGTCGATATCCGAGCGCGAGGCGATCTTGACGTTCGAGGGGTCCATCCGCAGCGTGCCGCGATCCTGATCGAAGTCGATCTGAACGCCGTGCAGGCTCAGCAGGTCCGAGACCACGTCGGTGTCGCGGATAAGCGGCACGTTGTAGAGCTCAGAGGGGGTGTCGGCGAGCAGCGACGCAACCATCGCCTTGGGCACGAAGTTTTTCGCGCCGCGCACCGTGATCTCACCGCGCAGCGGATGGCCGCCCTCAACCTGAAGGATCGATGACATGAGTGCTCCTCACTATGACGTAACTGGCCCCTACTCTAGCTAGGTAGGGGCCAGTATGCGCAGTGCTTTCAGTCGCGAGCCGACACAACTTCTTCCTTGGGCAAGAATTTCGCCGGGAGCGTGCGCGGCTTGAAGGACGGGCGCGCGGCCTCGTAAGCCGCGATCTCGTCCTCATGACGCAGGGTCAGGGCGATATCGTCGAGGCCCTCCATGAGGGTCCAGCGCACGTAGTCGTCGATCTGGAAGGTGCCCGAGATCGCACCGGCGCGCCAGGTCTTATCCTCCAGGGAGACGGTGATCTCGGTGCCGGGCTCGGACTCGAGGAGCTTCCACAGGGACTCGCAGTCCTCCTGGGAGATGATGCCGGTGACCAGGCCCTGCTTGCCGGAGTTTCCGCGGAAAATGTCTGCGAACTTGGGGGCCAGGACGACGCGGAAGCCGTAGTCCTTGAGCGCCCACACGGCGTGCTCACGCGAGGAGCCGGTGCCGAAGTCGGGGCCCGCGATCAGGACAGAGCCGTTCTTGTAAGCATCCTGGTTGAGGACGAACTCCGGATCGCCACGCCAGGCCGCAAAGAGGGCGTCCTCGAAGCCCGTGCGGGTCACGCGCTTGAGGTAGACGGCGGGGATGATCTGGTCGGTATCGACGTTAGAGCGGCGCAGCGGGACGCCGATGCCGGTGTGGGTGATGAACTTTTCCATGGGTGGTTGAGTCTTTTCTTCCTTGGGGGACGAGGCCGGGGCCCTCCCCCGCTGTCGGGTTGCGAAGGGCGGGCCTCAGAGGTCGGCCGGGGAGGACAGGGTGCCACGCACGGCGGTGGCGGCGGCGACGAGCGGGGACACCAGGTGCGTGCGGCTGCCCTTGCCCTGGCGGCCTTCGAAGTTGCGGTTGGAGGTGGAAGCCGAACGGTCTCCCGCGTTCATCGTGTCGGGGTTCATGCCCAGGCACATGGAGCAACCGGCGTTGCGCCATTCGGCGCCGAAGTCGGTGAAGATCTTGTCGAGGCCCTCGGCCTCGGCCTGGAGGCGCACGCGGGCGGAGCCGGGCACGACCATGACGCGCACGCCCTCGGCCTTGCGGCGACCCTTGAAGATGCCGGCGGCGGCGCGCAGGTCTTCGATGCGGCCGTTGGTGCAGCTGCCGATGAAGACGGTGTTCACGGCGATGTCGCGCATCGGGGTGCCGGCCTTGAGGTCCATGTACTCGAGGGCGCGCTCGGCGGCCGCGCGGGCCGTCTCGTCGGTGAAGTCCTCGGGGGCGGGGACGGTCGCGGACAGCGGCACGCCCTGTCCGGGGTTGGTGCCCCAGGTGACGAAGGGTTCGATGTCGGCGGCCTCCAGGATAACCTCAGCGTCGAAGACGGCATCCTCGTCGGAGGCCAGCGAGGACCAATATTCGACGGCGCGATCCCAGTCCTCGCCCTCGGGGGCGTGGGGGCGACCCTTGATGTAGTCGAAGGTCGTCTGGTCGGGGGCGATCATGCCCGCGCGGGCACCCGCCTCGATCGACATGTTGCAGATCGTCATGCGCCCCTCCATGGAGAGCTCGCGGATGGCCTGGCCGCGGTACTCCAGGACGTAGCCCTGGCCGCCGCCGGTGCCGATCTTGGCGATGACGGCGAGGATGATGTCCTTGGCCGTCGAGCCCTCGGGGAGGGAACCGTTGACGGTGATCGCCATGGTCTTGAAGGGGGCCATCGGCAGCGTCTGGGTGGCGAGCACGTGCTCGACCTGGCTGGTGCCAATACCGAAGGCGAGCGCGCCGAACGCGCCGTGCGTCGAGGTGTGGGAGTCGCCGCACACGATCGTCATGCCGGGCTGGGTGAGGCCCAGCTGGGGGCCGACGACGTGGACGATGCCCTGGTCCGCGTCGCCCAGGGAGTGCAGGCGCACGCCGAACTCCTCGGCGTTCTTGCGCAGGGTGTCGATCTGGGTGCGGCTGGTGATGTCCGCGATCGGCTGGTCAATGTTGACCGTGGGGGTGTTGTGGTCCTCGGTGGCGATCGTCAGGTCGGGGCGACGGACCTGGCGTCCAGCGAGGCGCAGGCCCTCGAAAGCCTGGGGGCTCGTCACCTCGTGCACCAGGTGGAGGTCAATGAACAGAAGGTCTGGGGCGCCATTCTCCCCCTTGGACACGATGTGGTCGCGCCACACCTTTTCTGCCATCGTTCCGGTCATTGTTCCTCCTCTGGTCTCCACTTTGGAGACACGGTGTCATTCATACTTCGCGATCAATGGAACCGCCTCATCGTCCGCGCGACCCGCTGATCTCACGTCTCGGACGCCGCTTTGACCTGTTTCACTATCCGACAATTTGCCATCTCAAAAGCTGAGATATTAAATAGTTACATGGAAGAGCAAACATCCAGTGGCGTCGGCGTTCTCGATAAGGCTGCGTTGGTTCTTAGCGCTCTTGAGGCAGGACCCGCCACCCTCGCCCAACTCGTTTCCAGCACGGGGCTTGCTCGCCCCACCGCCCATCGACTGGCCGTCGCTCTCGAATATCACCGCATGGTTGCCCGCGACATGCAAGGACGTTTCATCCTCGGCCCCCGCCTCCAGGAGCTCTCCTCCGCCGCCGGCGAAGACCGCCTCCTCCAGGCCTCCATGCCGGTCCCTTCAGGCTCTGCGCGACCACACCAAGGAATCCTCCCAGCTCTTCCGCCGCCAGGGCGATTACCGCGTGTGCGTGGCCGCCTCCGAACGCGAGATGGGCCTGCGCGACTCGATCCCCGTGGGTGCCACCCTGTCCGCGAGCGCCGGCTCCGCCGCCCAGGTCCTGCTGGCCTGGGAGGCCCGACCGCCTGCACCGCGGCCTGTGCAGCGCCTCCTTCAACGCCACCATGCTCTCCGAGGTGCGCCGCCGCGGCTGGGCCCAGTCCGTGGGCGAGCGTGAGCCGGGCGTTGCCTCGGTGTCCGCCCCCGTGCGCGGCCCTCCGGCCGCGTCCTGGCTGCCCCTGTCCATCTCCGGTCCCATCGAGCGCATGGGTCGCCAGCCCGGACGCCAGCACGGCCCCTCCGTCATGGCGGCCGCCAACAGACTCACGGAATTCCTCTCCACCGTCGAGGACGCCGCGGACCTCTAACCCGCGACCACGCAGCAGACAAACGGGTGGGCCGGGACGAATCAATCGTCCCGGCCCACCCGTTCGTACCTATCCGCTAGGCGACCCAGCGGCCCGAACCATCGAAGGTGTAGGCGGTGCCGCCAATGACGACGCGTCCAGTCGCCATGGCTCCCCGACGGGTGGCAGAAGTACCAGCTACCGCCGTCCTTCACCCATCCGATCGCCATCTGGCCGGATTCGGTCAGGTAGTACCAGGTGCCCCAGGTTCACGCAGCCGGTAGCCATCGCGCCGGACGGAGCGTAGTAGCGCCACGCGCCATCCTCGACCTGCCAACCGGTCTTCATCCAACCGTTCGCATCGAAGGAGTAGGTGACGCCGTCACGCACAACGCGCTCGTTTGCGGGGTAGCTCCCGTCCGGGTAGCGCAGCCATCAGCAGCCATCACCGGAAGCAACCCACTGCGCAGCAGCCGGATCAGGCTCCGGGTGACGGTGGGATCGATGCGATCTCCCGCAGCCTGCGTGAAGACGGCAACCGTGCGAGCCGGAACCGTGACGGAGCCCGTCTTCGCGTCGAATGACGCGCCCTTGACGGTTTTCGTCCGAGCCGTTCGCCTGTGCCTCGTGCAGCTTGAAAACGCGACCCGACAGGCCCTCGACCGCGGTGGTCACGGACTCGCCGCTCGCGTTGAAGACGACGAGAGCGCCGTCGAGCTTCGCGTCAACGTCAGTACCGGCCCCGGCCTCGTCGTTGATGAGCATGATGATCGTGCCGTCCACGGCACCCTCACCCGAGTTCGGGAAGGTCACCTGGAGCGGATCAAGTCCGCTCTGCCCAGCGTGAACAGACGCGAGGACGAACGCACGCGCAGGAAATCCATCGCAATCTCCGAGGAGGCGTCGATCTGCTCCGAGGTCGGCTTCAGATTCGGGTTCTCCAACAGCGGACGCATGTGGTCCCAGGCAGCGCCATTCTTGGACTTCACGGGCAGGCCATGGCCGAAACCGTTGTCGCGCATAGACCAATCGATCGCGTTGTAGTAATCACCCGAGTTGTAGGAGTCGCGGTCCAGGGACTTCGAACGCAGCATCTCCGTGCCCGAGGCCCAGAAGGAGGGCGACTGAGACAGCGCCACGGAGGCCTGACTGATCAGCGACATGCGCACGCGGTGATCCATCGGAGCATCCGCCGGCATCTTGTAGGTGACCAGGTCGAAGAGCGTCTCGTTATCGTGGGCATCCACGTAGTTGACGTTCTCCGCGGGCTGGGAGGCGAACCCCGCGCCCTGGCCGTTGTAGTCCAGCTGCGCGCCCGACACGGTCTTGCCGTCGTAGGTGGTGAGCGTGTAGTCCTTCAGGTTGCCCGCCAGGCCCAGCTTCACCAGGTCCACACGGTGCAGATAGTCGGCGCGGCGATCCGCCTCGAGGCGGGTGTCCAGACCGTTGAGGTCCGAGCAGCACCCGAGCGAAGCCCTGCATGATGCGGTGATCCTCATCGAAGGGACCGCCACCGTGCACGGCGTCGCGCAGGGCGGTCGTTAAACGCGCCGATGCCAGTGCCGTCCAGCTGTCCCTGCGTGGCCTGGGTGAACAGCGCGTTGTTCGCGACCTCACCGAAGTTCCAGCCCTCGCCGTAGATGTACAGGCGCGAGCCGTCCACGCCGTCCTTCTCCAGGGTGAGGGACGCCAGAGCGGCCTTCGCGCGCTTCATCTCCTCGGCCGGGTGGTGCCCCATGAGGTCAAAGCGGAAGCCGTCAACGTGGTAGTACTTCGCCCAGTGGATCATCGAGTCGATCGCGAGGTGCTCGCTCATCGCGTTTTCGGTCGCGACGTTGGAGCAGCACGTCGAGGTCTCGACACCGCCCGTGGCGTTCAGACGCTGGTAGTAGCCGGGCACAACGCGGTCGAGCACGGAGTATGCGGACTGGCCGGCTGCGGGCGTGTGGTTGTAGACCTGGTCGAGGACGACCTGCATGCCGATCGAGTGCAGACCACCCACCATGGAGCGGAATTCGCACACGCGCGCGCCGCCGTTCTGGTGGGACGAGGTCGCGTAGGAGCCCTCAGGAGCCATCCAGTGCAGCGGGTCGTAGCCCCAGTTGTAGGCATCCTGGTCGGCAACGGCCGTGACCGCAGCCTGCTGCTCCTCGGACGCCGGGCCAGCATCCTCGGGGATCGCGGGCGTCTTCTGATCCGCGCGCTTCTCGGGAATGGTCGCGATGTCGAAGGTCGGCAGCAGGTGCACCGTGTTCATTCCGGCGCTCGACAGCTCGGCGAGGTGGCGCATGCCGTTGGACTGGAACTGCGTGAAGGCCATGTAGGTGCCGCGCATGTACTCGGGCACCGACGTGTCCGCGGCGGAGAAGTCACGCACGTGCAGCTCGTAGATAGAGCGCTGGGCGTCGTCCTCGATGGCCGGAGCCTTCGAGTCCGTCCACACCGACGGGGCAATCGCCGGGTTGTCCATGTTGACGGCGACGGAGCGCGTGGAATCGACGGTCAGGGCCACCGAGTAAGGGTCGGTGACGAGGTTCGTCTCGACCTTGCCCGTCTCGGGCACGTAGACGTTGATCTCCCACAGGTACTGGGCACCCTCGTGGATCTCACCGGCGGCGTTGTCCACGCTCCAGCGGCCGTCCTCGCCGCGCACGGCGGCGGTGCGCATGCCATCACCCGGCACGTCGGCGTCGGAGCCGCGCGGGGTGGAGGTGTTCCATGACAGCAGGGTCACGTTCTTAGCGGTGGGAGCCCACAGCGCAAACGTCGGGTTACCAGCCTCGTTCCAGCCCACGCCGTACGAGGCCTGGGTGGCCTTGGCCGCATACAGGGAGTCGAGGACGGGGGCGATCTGCACGCCGGTGAAAGCGTTGACGCTCTCCCCCGACTTCTGAGCGACCGCGATCTGGCCGGTGAGGGCCTCGCAGGCCCCGGCCTCGTCGAGCGAGGCCTTCAGAGCGATGTATCCGTTGAGGTTCGGGTGAGCCGTCGTCACCTCAGCGGGCAGGTCACCCGCGACGGTCAGGGCGGCCGTCGCGGCGCCCGTGACGGCACCATCCGACAGGCCCGCGCCGCCTTCGGGGGCAGTCACCAGCTCGTAGGAAAGAGCCGCCGAACCGTCAAGAACCTGCGCGCGCGTCACGCCCTGCGGCAGCAGCGACGTCGGCCACGCGAGAATATTCGAGGTCACCCAGTAGGCGCGCTGCTCACCCGCACCCGCGACAGGCGCATCAGCGCTCGCGATGGCAACCTTGTGCGTCTGAGAATCGTAGGTGAAGGTCACGAGCTTGTTCGCTTTCGTTGCAACTGGTAGTTGGCCCCGCCCACGGCACCATCTTGACCGTAATTCTCGTTGTCAGACCCTCGAATAGCAACCTTGAACTCATACTCGCCCTCAGGCAAAGCGGTGGTGGAGTAGGTGTACGTGCCATTTCCCACCGGCTCCATAAGGGGCGCCAGGCATTCGGGCTTCCAGTTATCCGTGCAGCCCAACGCTTTCTGGAAGGAACCCGGCAGCGTCACCATCTGGTCGGTGGCGGTGTTCCATACGCGGTGCGTCGCGCGTGAGTGCAGCCTTCTCGCAGCCGGGCGCCCAGTCCGCGTCGCATCCCATTGCCACGTTGTGACTGCCGGGGATTGTCACCAGCACGTCGTCGGCGGATCCGGCAGCCCCGGCCTCGGCAGTGTTCACATCGCCTTCCTGGTTTGACGTTTCCGTTCCAGGTTCGGCCCACGCGGCTGGGAGCACACCCCCATCAACGCGATGGCTGCGCCAACGCTGAGCGTTCGGCGCAGGAATGTCCTATTGAGTCGGTATGTCACGACAGACTCCCTCGCCCAAAAGCGATCCCCTCCTATGGGGCTGCTCCTAGGTTAGACACACTGCAACGTTTCCGAAAGTTTTCTGCAAAGCACGAGAAAACACGGACCACGTGGTTAATAAAAAAACCTCGCCACCGCGAAGGTGACGAGGTCGTTAGTACTCCCCAACCGGATTTGAACCGGTGTTAACGCCGTGAGAGGGCGTCGTCCTGGGCCGCTAGACGATGGGGGCCTTGATTCAGTTATGAATCCGTACCCCCAACCGGTTTGAACCGGTGTTAACGCCGTGAGAGGGCGTCGTCCTGGGCCGCTAGACGATGGGGGCTTGACTGAAACTTACGTTTCAGATCGCTGAGGTACCAGGACTCGAACCTAGAATGGCTGAACCAGAATCAGCTGTGTTGCCAATTACACCCATACCCCATTGGGTATCACCCGCTTCGTTTTTCACGTCGCTGGCGACGGGAGATAACTGTAGCGGACCGACGCCTTCATGCCAAATCGAAGGCCAGTGGTCCCGATCACCCATCGCCTCTCCCCCACAACCGGGACGCCACCATGCGCGACGAAGCCCCGGCCTCGTCCGACATGAAAGGGACGAGGCCGGGGCTGGGCGCAGCGATCAGGCCAGGGAAGCGCGCAGGGCGCGCAGGCGGAGCCAGCGAGGACTCGCGGCCCAGGATCTCCATGGACTCGAACAGCGGCGGGGAGACCTGGCGTCCGGTCACGGCGACGCGCAGCAGGCAAAAGGCCAGGCGAGGGCTACACCCATCTCGTCGACGATGCGTGCGCGCAGCGACTCCTCGAGAGGCGGTCGTGAACTCGGCGAGGCCCTCGACGAGTCTCGATGGCGGCGTCTGGGACGTCCGCGGCGTTGTCCTTGAGCTTAGAGACGGCCTTCTCATCCGTCTCCAGGGCATCGTCGGCGGCGAAGAGGAAGCCGAGCATGCCCGTGGCTTCGCCGAGCAACTGGATGCGCGTCTGGACGAGCGGGGCGGCCTCGGTGAGAATCTCGCGCTCACGATCGGTCAGCGCCTCAAAGGAGTCGGCCGAGACAACCCCGTCGCGGTGCAGGAAGGGCACCAGACGGTTGCGGAAGTCCTCGCCATCCAGCAGACGGATCTGCTCGGCATTAATCGCGATGGCCTTCTTCTGGTCGAAGCGCGCCGGGTTCGGGTTCACGTCCGAGATATCGAATGCCTGAGCCATCTCCTCCATGGAGAAGATGTCGCGGTCCGCGGCGATCGACCAGCCCAGGAGGGCCAGGTAGTTGTTGAGACCCTCAGGAATCATGCCGGCGGCCTTGTGCAGCAAAAGGTTCGACTCGGGGTCGCGCTTGGACAGCTTCTTGTTACCCTCGCCCATGACGTAGGGCAGGTGGCCGAAGCGCGGCATGAACTTGGCGACGCCGATAGCCTCGAGCGCGCGGTACAGGACGATCTGACGAGGCGTCGAGGAGAGCAGGTCCTCGCCACGCAGCACGTGGGTGATCTCCATGAGTGCGTCGTCGATCGGGTTCACCAGCGTGTAGAGCGGGTGGCCATTGGCGCGCACGATGACATAGTCCGGCACCGAGCCTGCCTTGAAGGTGATCTCACCGCGGATCAGGTCCGTGAACGTGATGTCCTCGTCGGGCATGCGCAGGCGCAGGACGGGCTGGCGGCCCTCGGCGCGGTAGGCGGCGATCTGCTCGTCCGTCAGGTTGCGGTCGAAGCCGTCGTAGCCGAGCTTGGGGTCCTCGCCCTTGGCGCGGTGGCGCTCCTCGATCTCCTCGGGCGTCGAGTAGGACTCGTAGGCGTAGCCGGCCTCAAGCAGGCGCGCGGCCACATCACGGTAGATGTCCATGCGCTCACTCTGGCGGTAGGGGCCGTGCGGGCCTCCCTTACCGATGCCCTCGTCCCAGTCGAGGCCCAGCCACTGCAGGGACTCGATGATCTGGTCGAAGGACTCCTGGGAGTCGCGGGCGGCATCCGTGTCTTCGATGCGGAAGACGAAGGTTCCTCCCGTGTGGCGGGCGTAGGCCCAGTTGAACAGGCACGTACGGACCATGCCGACGTGAGGGGTTCCTGTGGGCGAGGGGCAGAAGCGGACGCGAACGTCGGCACCGGTGGCAGTTGTTTCACTCATGATTCCTCCATCCTACTCCAGCGGTGGCTGTTGCATTTGTTGATGGGTGGGCGCGCTGCGACGCGCCGGTGCACTGGATACGCTGGGTGCATCACCGGGATCGGCCCGCGCCGCATCCATCGACTCACTCAGGAGGACACCGTGTCCGTTCGTCTCTTTTCCGACTCCCACCTCTACCGCACCGGCTCCCTGAAGTGGACCGGCATCACGACCGCGGCCGGTGAGCCGACGATCGGCGCGTGGGTGGCGGAAATGGACTTCAGGGACGGCCCCGGAGGTCGCCGACGCGATGAAGGGCGCGATCGACGACGGCCTGCTCGGCTACCAGCCGACCTGGCTGGAGCCGCGCATCGCAGGTGCGACCGCCGAGTTCAGAAGCGGCGTTTTTGGCTGGGACGTGGATGTCTCCCAGGTGCGCCTCGTGGCCTCGGTCCTGCCCGCACTCGAGGCGACGATTGCTCACCTGGTGCGCCCGGGCGCGCCGATCATCGTCCCACCCGCCTACATGCCGTTCCTGACGATCCCGGGCAAGTTCGACCACCCCGTCATCGAGGTGCCCTCACTGCGCGGCACGCGCGCCGGCGGACACGGCTGGGCGCTCGACCTGGAGGGGATCCGCGCCGGGCTCGAGGCCGGGGCCGGCCTCGTCATCCTGTGCAACCCGTGGAACCCGGTCGGCCGCGTCCTGCGTGAGGACGAGCTGCGCGCCCTGCACGACGTTGTCTCCGACTACGACGTCCTCGTGTTCTCCGACGAGATCCACTCCTCCCTCGTGTTGGACGAGTCGATTCCTTTCGTCTCCTACGCGTCGCTCGGCCCCTCGTTCGCATCCCACACGGTGACGGCGACCGCCGCGTCGAAGGGCTGGAACATCGCAGGGCTTCCCTCCGCGCAGGTGATCCTGCCCGACGAGGCGCTACGCGAGCGCTGGGACGTGTTCGCTGCGGACGTTCGCCACGATGCCAACGTCATCGGCACCCTCGGTGCGATCGCCGCCTACGAGCGGGGCGAGGCCTGGCAGCGCGAGGTCAAGGACCTGATCCGCTCCAACGTGAACCTCGTTGAGCGCGCTCTCGCGGACACACCGATCGACTTCGTGCGCCCCGAGGGCACGTACCTGACCTGGTGGGGCTTCGACGGCGTCGACCTGGGCCTCCTCTCCCCTGCCGCGACGCTGCGCGAGCGCGCCCACATCGCCGCCAACGAGGGCCGCACCCTGGGCGCCGACTACACCTCGTGGGCGCGCATCAACCTGGCGTGTGCCCCCGACGTGGCCTCACGGATTATGGAGCGGGTGCTCGGCCTGCTCTGATCGTTTCTCGCACGATACGAGGCCGTGGCCGGAAACGGTGGACATCCACCTCCCGGCCACGGCCTCGTGTGTAATTCTGTGCTCAGGTGCCCAGGGGCCGCCTCGATGCCGGCGACCACGGTATGGCGCGCCGCCGAGGCCGCTTCGACGACGGCGCTCGGGTCCGTCAGGGGCGTCGGCGAAGGACAGGTCAGAAAGCGACCGACATGCCGGCAAACGCGCACGCCCAGGGCGTGCAGGGTGATGGACTCCATGACGGTCGACATGCCCACGCAATCCACGCCCAGGCCCTCGAGGATGCGGGTCTCGGCCATCGTCTGGTACTCGGGGCCGCGCAGGATCGCGTAGACGCCCTCGCGCTGGCACTCCGCGCAGTGCCTGCGTCATCTGGGCATCCCACGGCCGACACGTCCAGGGAACAGCGGCCCGTCAAAGGGCGAGCACCACTGAGGGTTCACGTGGTCCGTGATCGCCATGACGTCGCCCAGGTTCAGGGCCGCAGGCAGCCGTTCGCGTTCGTAAGGACCGCGCGGTAATCCCCGCCGCAACAGCAGCGCGGGCCAGGGGCCGTGACAGGGCGGGCACCCAACCCCTCGTAGAGGTGGGTGCGGCCCGTGGCCACGAGACCACTCCCCGTGCGTCTCATACGCGCGCAGCTCGCCGCCATGCCCGTCCGCGACCGGCGCTGAGAACACCGGGGATGTCTCCCAGCGGCACGGTGGCAGCGGGGGCTCCCAGGCCTCGTCGAGAGCCTCGGCCCAAGCCGGAGCCGAGGCACGACAGGCGCATCCGGATGCCCCACGAGGCGGTCAGGACCCGGGCTCCGGCCACGGCCTCGTCGTCGAGGAGCCTGAGGAAAGCGCGGGTCGACGCTCACCGCTCGTCTCGTCCGCGCCCTGCGCGTGGGTGCGCGAGGCATCTTCTCCTGCTCGCGCACGCCTCCACGCTGGTCGCCCAGTAGCCGACGAAGCCGACGACCATGGCCAGGAGGATGCCGATGTTGGCGCCCGCCCAGTCACCCTCGCGACCGCCCAGGGGGCCGAGAAGGTAGCCCTGCCAGGACAACCAGGAGGCGCTCGCGTTCACAGCCAGGCCCCAGCCCACCAGCGAGCCGACGATCAGGGGAGGCGACCGCGCCCCAGTTCACCGAGCCGTAACGGCCCGAGGGGGTGAAGAGCGAGGGCTCGTCGTAGTCCTTGCTGCGCAGCATGATGTCCGCCAGCATGACGCCACCCCACGCGGCGATGACAACGCCGAGGGTCGTCAGGAACGCCGTGAAGGGCGTCAGGAAGGAGTCTGCGAAGAACACGACGACAATCGTGCCGACCGTCATGATCGTGCCGTCAATCGCGGTGGCGACCGGGCGCGAGACGGGCACGCCCGTGGCCAGCAGCGACAGGCCCGAGGAGTAGATGTCCATGACGATGCCGCCGATCAGGCCCAGGATCGCGACCAGCGCGAAGGGGATGAGGAACCAGGTGGGCAGCAGCGTGGTGAGCGCGCCGATCGGATCCGCGCCGATGGCCTCGGACAGCGACTCGTCGGCCGAGCCGACCAGGAGAATGCCGAAGAAGACGAGGATGACCGTGGGCAGCGCCGCGCCGAGCGTCGTCCACCCGACCACGCCCCGCGTCGAGGCCGCGCGAGGCAGGTAGCGCGAGTAGTCGGCGGCCGCGTTAATCCATCCGAAGCCGAAGCCCACGAGGAGCATGCAACCCGCACCCAGGACCGCGGTCAGTGGAGCCGAGGGACGCGAGGAGAGGACTGCGAAGTCGATCGTCGGTGCGACCAGCACCAGGTACACAAGCGTCAGGACCGCCGTGGCCCACGTGATCCACGTCTGGACCTTCATGATCGCCTCGAAGCCGAGGATGCCCGAGCCCGCCGCCAGGACGACGACGAGGATCAGCGCGATGATCTGTGCAACGACGTGGTTCGTGAAGCCGAGCGCCCCCATGACCGTGGCGGTCGCCTGGACGGCCATGATCGCCAGGAAGGTTTCCCAACCCACCGTCAAGATCCACGAGATCGCCGCCGACACGCGGTTGCCGTTGAAGCCGAAGGCCGCGCGCGACAGGACCAGCGTCGGGGCGGAGCCACGCTTACCGGCAATGGCGATGAGGCCGCAGACCAGGAAGGACAGGGCCACGCCAACGACGGAGACGACGACCGCCTGGGCGAGGGAAAGCCCGAAGCCGAGGACCCACGAGCCCCACGAGATACCCAGGACCGAAATGTTCGCCGCGAACCACGGCATGAACAGGTCGGAGGGTTTTCCCTTGCGATCGGATTCGGGGATGACGTCCAGACCGGCCATTTCGACGGCTAGCGCGCCCGATGACTGGGGTTCGCTCACGGTGTGCTCCTATGCGACGGAGATATTGTCAGAACGACGTAATCCTATCACACAGGTCACACGATTAGGCTCGGACGACAGGATTCGTCAGGCTTCCCAATCCCCTCGATCTCGATCTCGACGCGGTCACCATCGTGAACGATCTGCGCACCCGCCGGCGCACCCGTGGCGATCACGTCGCCGGGCAGCAGCGTCATCTGGTGAGACACGTAGGACACCAGCTCGAAGGGGTTCCAGATCATGTGCGCGGTCGAAGAATCCTGAGCGATCTCTCCGTTCAGATAGGAGCGGATCGCCAGGTTGGTGACGTCAAGGGCGGGGTCGACCGTGATCCACGGGCCCAGCGGGCACGCCGAGTCGAAAGACTTGCCGCGCGCCCAGGGGCCGCCCGTCATCGCATCGCGGGCGGTGGCGTCGTTGGCGATCGTGTAGCCGAGGATCATCTGCGGCGCGTCCTCGACGCTCACGTCCTTAGCGAGGGACTTGATAACGATCGCGAGCTCGCCCTCGAAGGCCACCGCGTTCGACCACGCGGGGATCGCGATCGGGTCGTCGGGGCCCACGACCGAGGTATTCGTCTTCAAGAAGATCGGCGGCTCGGGGCGCTCGTCAGCCGGAATCGGGGTGTCCGAGTAGTTGTCGCCAATACCCACGACCTTCGAGCGCGGGATCACCGGGGAGAGCAGGCGCACCTCGTCCAGCTCGTAGATCTGGCCGGAGGGTTCCACGGGCGAAAACAGCGGGTCACCCTTGAGCCCCACGATCCTCGTCGAGCCCTCCTCGAGGGCACCGTACACCGGGTTCGTACCATCGGAAAAACGTGCGATTCTCATGGCAGTAGCCTAACGCAGCCGCACGCGCGCCGCGCCGAGCAGCGCCGACATGCACGACGCCGGGTGCGCGAGGCACGAGATGTGCCCGGCGCACCCGGCGGGTTGCAGATGGGTGTTACTTCTTCTTCGCGCGCTTCCACACGCCACCCGGAACGTCGCCGGGCAGCAGCGGGTTCTTCTCGCCCACGAAGACGGGGTCGGCAATGCCGTTTCGACGCTGCGTCTCGTAGTCACGCAGCGCGCCGAGCACCCAGCGGGCCAGGAAGACCAGCGCCACCAGGTTCGTGATCGTCATGACCGCCATCGCGATGTCGACGGCGTTCCACACGACGTCGAGGCTCAGCAGTGCGCCGATCGTCGCCGAGGCCACGCACACGACGCGCACGGTCCAGGTCGCCCAACGCGCGTCGCCGAACACGTAGGACATGTTGGTGTCGGAGTAGACGTAGGCCGCGATGACCGAGGTAGAGCCAGGACGAAGATCAGGATGGCCATGGGGACGATCGTCCACGCGCCCAGCTCGTTGGCGACGGCGAGGGTCGTCAGGTTCGAGGATCACGCCCTCGCCGCCCCACGTCGGGACCCGCGAGCAGGATGACGAAGGCGGTCGCGGTGCACGACGATGGTGTCGATGAAGACGCCGAGGGACTGGATGAGGCCCTGGCGCACGGGTGACACGGTCGCGGTCGCCCGCCGCGTTCGGAGCGGTGCCCTGGCCGGCCTCGTTGGAGAGAGGCCGCGCGTGGTGCCGTTGATCATCGCGGCGATGATGCCGCCGCCAGGCCACCCACGGTGGAGTCGACGGTGAAGGCGGATGAGAAGATCTGGCCCAGAACGGTGGCGAACTGCGAGATGTTCACGAGGGCAGATAATCGCGACCATGATGACGTGACGGTCGCCATGATCGAGGGCCCATCCATTCGGTGACGCGGGCGACCGTGCGGATGCCGCCGAAAGATGACCATCGCGGAGAAGACAAAGATGAGGGCCCGCGACGGTGAGCTGCGCGGCCAGCCGCCCGCTCCGGGCAGGGGGCTGCTAGCGGCCTCACCGAAGGCGCTCGTGAGCGTTGCCCGCGATGGCATTGGACTGCACGGAGGTGATGACGATGCCGCAGGTGACGACGGTGATGACGGCGAAAACGTTGGCCAGGACACGGTTCTTCATGCCGCGCTTGATGTAGTAGGCCGGGCCGCCTCGGAAGGAGCCGTCGGAGTGACGCACCTTGAAGATTTGGGCGAGGGTCGCCTCGAAGAACGCGGTCGCCATGCCGACCAGGGCCCGACCCACATCAGAAGATCGCGCCAGGACCGCCCATGAGGAGGGCCCGGCCACGGCCTCCAGCTACGTTGCCGATGCCGACGCGGGCGGCCAGCGAGATCGCGAAGGCCTGGAAGGATGAGATGCCGCCGTCGGCGCCCTTGCGCGAGCCGAGGACCGTGCGCACCATCTCCGGGAACAGGCGCAGCTGCACACCGCAGGAGACGACCGTGAGGGACCATGCCCACGCCGATCAGGATGACGATCGTCAGGTGCATCGTGATCAGTCAGCGATCTGCTGCTCGATCTGGGCAATGTGTTCCACAGGAGCCTCGGGGTGTCAATGGGCGAGGCCGTGGATGGGTCGCGAGGCCTCGCGCGCTTCACGAGGCCACCCGCGCGTTGTCATGGGACCCGTTCATCTTGCCACAGGCCTGCGCGCCCAGCAGGCGACGTCTCGCCACGCGCACGGTGCACCGTTTGTGCCTGGCGCCCCGGCTCGTCGATGAGCTGCAGGGAAGCGCCCGGCGGCGCAGGGGACGCAGACGTGGGCGCACTCTGGGACAATGGGGCATGAGCGCGACTTTGAACGAGATCCTGGACGACCTGGAGGACGAGGGTCGTCTGGGCGACGACGATGCCCTGTACGAGGCCTTCACGTCTTGGGCGCAGGGCACCGGGCGTCCGCTCTACCCCCAACAGGATGAGGCCCTGGTGGAGATCTGGCGGGCAACCACGTCATCGCGGCGAGCCCCCACGGGATCGGGTAAGTCGATGATCGCGCTCGCCGCGCCGCTTTCACGTCGATGGCCCGCGGGGGCCGCTCCTACTACACGGCTCCGCTCAAGGCCCTGGTCTCGGAGAAGTTCTTTGACCTGGTGTTCCTGTTCGGTGCGGACAACGTCGGTATGGTGACCGGCGACGTGTCCCTCAACGCCGACGCGCCCATCATTTGCTGCACGGCCGAGATCCTCGCGAATCAGTCGCTGCGCGAGGGGCCGACGCTGGACGCGGACATGATCGTCATGGACGAGTTCCACTTTTACGGGGACCGTCAGCGCGGGTGGGCGTGGCAGGTGCCGCTCCTGGAGCTGAGGACCCCGCAGGTGGTCGCGATGAGCGCGACGCTGGGCGACACGACGCGTTTCGAGCGCTCGTGGAAGGAACGCACCGGTCGCGACGTCTCCCTCATCGACGACGCACAGCGCCCCGTGCCCCTCGAGTTCGAGTACGTCGTGGACCGCCTGCCCGACACGGTCGAGCGGCTGCTGGGCGAGGGCCGCTGGCCCGTCTACATCGTGCACTTCTCCCAGCGCGACGCGGTCGCGACCGCGCAGTCTTTCGACCGTTCGTCGCTGATTTCGCCCGAGCAGAAGAAAGGCAATCGCCGCGCAGCTGGCGGGCGTGTCGTTTGCGAAGGGCTTCGGGCGGACCCTCAAGTCGCTGCTCGCGCAGGGCATCGGCGTGCATCACGCGGGCATGCTGCCGCGCTACCGCCGCCTCGTCGAGCGCCTCACCCAGGCGGGTCTGCTGCCGATCGTGTGCGGCACCGACACGCTGGGCGTGGGCATCAACGTGCCGATTCGCACGGTGCTGATGACGTCGCTCGTGAAAGTACGACGGAGCGCCGCATGCGCCACGTGAGCGCGCGAGTTCCACCAGATCGCGGGCCGCGCGGGCCGCTCGGCTTCGACACGGTCGGTTTCGATGCAGTCCTGGCCCCCGAGACACGGGTGGACGCCGCCCGTGAGCGCGCACGCCTGAGCGCCGCGCAGGAGGCGGCCCGCGACGCCCGCGAGGCCAAGCGCGCCGCGAAGAAGTCCGCGAAGAAGCGCAAGGGCCCGGGTGAGGGGCGAGATCTCGTGGACGCGCTCGACGTTCGAGCGCCTCGTGGACGCGGCTCCCGAGCAGCTCACCAGCCGTTTCGAGATGACGCACGCGATGGTTTCTCAACGTGCTGGCCGGTGCGCCTGCGCGGGCGTGACCAGGCGAGCACCTCGTGTGGCTGGCGCGCAACAACGACGATCCGCCCACGGATCGCAACCCACCCTGCGCCGCCTGGGTGAGATCTACACGTCGATGAAGCAGGCGGGCGTCGTCGAGCACGTGTCTTCTGCGCAGGCCTCGGCGTCGGGTGAGCCGCGCCTGCGTGCGGCCACCGACCTGCCGGACGACTTCGCGCTCAACCAGCCCTCTCCCCTTCGCGCTGGCGGCCCTCGATTGTTGGATCCGGAGTCCCCGACATTTCGCCCTGGACGTCGTTTCGGTCATCGGGAGTCGGTCCTGGAGGATCCGCGCCCGCTCCTGTTCGCGCAGGGAGAAGGCGGCGCGCCGAGGCCATGTGGCGCGATGAAGGCGCAGGGCATGGAGTACGACGAGCGCATGGCCGCCTAGAAGAGTCACGTGGTCGCGCCCGCTGGCCGATCTGCTGGGCGACGCGTTCGCGGTGTACCTGCACGCGAACCCGTGGATCGAGGATCAGGAGATTTCCCCGAAGTCGGTCGTGCGCGAGATGATCGAGAAGCGCTGACATTCACGAGGGATCGTGGGCCGCTACGACGTGGGCCGCTCCGAGGGCATCGTGCTGCGCTACCTGACGGACGCGTACCGGGCACTGCGCCAGATCGTGCCGGACGAGCTGATGACGGACGAGCTGCGTTCGATCATTGCGTGGCTATCGGCGCTGATCCGCGCGGTCGACTCCTCGCTGTTGGATGAGTGGGAGGCGATGTCACGGGTCAGGCCCTCCCGCGTCCGAGGGCGACGGCACGGAGGCGCGGAGCTGCGCTGGCGCGCGGGAGGACAGGGACCGTTCGCTTCAGCGCGAACCGTCACGCGTTCCGCACGGCAATCCGTGGCGCACTGTTCGAGCGCGTCGGGCGATGAGCCGCGACAACGTCGAGCCTTGGCGCGCCTGGACGAGCCTCGCGCACCCCGTGGTGGCCCCATGGGGCGAGGACGAGGTGGGACGCGGTGCCGAGGCTGCTGGGCGGAGCACAGGTGGATCGGCATCGACCAGCGTGCGCGCGCCCTGTCGCTGTGCTCGCTGAACGAGGCCCCGACCCGCGAGGACGTGCTGGAGTTGGCCCCCGCTGCAGTGTCGTCGGATGTCGAGCGCGCCCAGGCCGCGCGCATCGAGGCGATCGCGGACGCCGTCGATCAGGGTGCGGCCGGCACGTTCTGGCTGGCCACGCAAGCCCTGTTCGACCCCGAGGAGGACATGGACTGGCGCATCGTCGCCCTCGTGGACGTGCCCGCCTCGGACGAGGCCGGAAGGGTTGCCCTGGCGACGGTCAGCGTCGGGGCGCGGTAAGTCCCTCCGGCTTCTAGGCGCACCGCCGGGACGTCAGGGGCCGCCACGGCCTCGTTGATGTGGCAATTCGGATGAGTCGGGCGGGAACGACGCAGAATGTCGTGGTCACCACCGTCCGAGTTATCCTCGCAGAGCGGGTCTCTCCTGATTTCCTGCTGGAGGCGCAGCAGGTAGCCGTCGGGGTCTTGGACCAGGAACTGGCGGACTCCAATGTCGATGACTCCCGCCCGGTACCACTTCTCTTCGGGTTCGACGAAGATCGGCCATCCTGCCTCTGTGATGCGCTGCAACGTGCCGTCCAGATTGTCGACCTGAACCTCGAAGTTGATACCCCGACCAAGGGGGAACTCAAAGGGACCTGTCGCCCACGTCCTACCCTGGTCGATCTGGTCGAGCATCAGGTGCGCGTTACCCAGGACGAGGTAGCCGAATCCTTCCTCAGGCCGCTCGTAGCGGAGGGAAAAACCTACGAGGTCGCACCAAAAACGGCGCGACGCCTCGTAATCGGTGACGACAAGTTCAGGAACAAGCCCGGGTTCGTTGCTCATGGCCTCACTCTAGCGGCCTCCGACGAGACCGTGTCTGGGAGATGCACAGACCGTTAGCGCCGGGAGGCTTTGCGGATCAGCAAGTCCGCGCCCGCGAAGAGCGCCATGAAGGCAGGAGCGCCGATCAGGATCGCCACGATGTTGATGGCGACCTGCGCGTAGCCGATGCGCCAGACGTTCACGAAGCCGTATGGGTACTGGTGCGTGAAGGTGCCTCGCATGAGCGTGTACGCCACCCACGCGACCGGGATCAGCAGGGCGCAGCCCAGCGTCGCCCAGGTGATGCCGCCGCGCGGTCCCGCGAGCGCGGCCGTGCCCACGAAGGCGGCGGGGACGACGATGTGCTGCAGCGGATTGGTGACAAGCGCGAAGCCAGAGAGGACCTCGTAGGGGCCGATGAGCGTCGCGTAGACGATCGCGGTCTACCGTGATCATCATGAGCGCGCACAGGTGCGTCGCCTCCCCGCCCGACACGGCCGCGGCGCTGAGGAGGTCGGATGACCGCAACCATGATGTTGGACAGCTCGGTGAAGTAGGACAGGCAATTGATGAGACGCTCGGGCGCCCGCCCAGCCGTGGGCGGCACCCGCGAAAAGGCCCTCCTCGACGTAGGTCGGCGCAGCGTAGCCATCGAAGGCCGTAATGATGAGGGTGGCGGCGACGCCCGCCCAAGCGAGGGCGGCGACCCCGCAGTAGGCGGCGCGCCGCGGCGCTCAGTTCAGTCATGTCGGTTGTCATCGTTCTCCCCAAACGCCTCCGCCGCAGAGCCAGCCAGCGCGCAGCAGAGAAACGCCCAGCGGCAATCTCGCGAGCCTCGCGCATAGCCGCCTCGGTCTCTTCGTTGTACCGCAGACCTGCAGACGTTCACCGTCTCCTCGTTCATCCACTCTCACCTCACTCACCCGGGTGCGCTCATTGTACGTCGAGGCGATCTACGTGCTAATACAGACCGCGTCCTCATCGGATCGGCACGGTCGTGGACGCAGTAGCACTTCCAGCAGGGTTCCTCAGCAACGTCGCATGCAGTTCATTGTTCAGGAACGGCGAGAACTCAGAAGACCGCATGATTTCTTTCACTCTCAGCTTCAAAAACTGAAGGAATGGCCGGGGAGTGCATGCGAATTTTGAGGGGCGCAGGGTATCGGCGCTGGGCTGAAGACAAAAACGGGACGAGGCAGGGACACGCACCGGCACGAGGCCAGGCGGGCCGGGCAGAAACAACCGACGAGGTCTGGGCACGCGCGCGAGCAGCCGGGTCAGACCTGCGCCAGGTCCGTGACCTCGGCGTCCGTCAGCTCGACGAGGTCGAGGGGCTCAGCTCGACGCTGAGGCCTCGGCGCCCGCCGAGACGATCATGGTCTCGTGGTCCAGGCACGCCGAATCAATGAACAGCCGGTGCGAGGTCGTCTGTCCGAGAGGGCTGATGCCTCCCACGACGTAGCCGGTGCGGCGCTGGGCGACGGCCGGGTCGGCCATGGCGGCGCTCTTGGCCCCGGCGGCCTTGGCGATCAGTTTCATGGACGGGTGTGCCAGCGCGGGCACGCAGCCGACGACAAACTCGCCCGTGGGCTCCAGGCGCACCATGAGCGTCTTGAAAGCCTGGGTGGGGTCGATCCCCAACTTCTCAACGGTTTCCTCCCCAAACGCCCGGGCGGCCGGGTCGTGCTCGTACTCATGAACGGTAAAAGCAACGCCGGCCGCCGTGAGCGCCTCGATAGCGCGGGTGGGAGCCACCGCCGTGGTCTTTGCTGTGTTTACGACCCGCATGACGGTGTGGGACGCGTCAGAGGATGGACGCCGTCGGGTCGTCGACGACGACCTTCCCGAAGGGGAAGCAGGTGATCGGGATCATCTTCAGGTTGGCGATGGCCAACGGGATGCCGACGATGGTGACGGCCTGCGCGGCGGCGGTGGTCACGTGCCCGATGGCCAGCCACAGGCCCGCAACCAGGAACCACACGATATTCATGAGGGCCGATCCGGCACCCGCACTGGGCTGGTCGACAACGCTCTTACCGAAGGGCCACAGCACGTATCCGGCGATGCGGAAGCAGGCCACGCCGGCGGGGATCGTGACGACGAAGATGCAGGCGACGACACCCGCGAGGAGGTAGCCGAGGAAGAGCGGCGGCCTCGAAGAGACCAGATGATGTTGAGCAGGGTACGCATTGCGTGTCCTTTCCTTGATCTGTGAACATTCTAGTCTGCCACGACTCCTCGCTCAGATCCCCCTGAGTCACCCCTGATTGGCCCCTGAAAGTATCGCCGCGCGTACCATGAGCACATGAACATTCCCGAGGCCATTGCCGCTGCCCGCGACCGCATCGACCGCGCGACGTCCGCGTGTGGGCGTACCGATTCGGTGCACCTGGAGCTGGCGGTCAAGACGCGCACGCCCGAGGGTGCCGCGCGGCCGCCTCCGCCCTGAGCGAGGCGGGCCTGCCCATCCTGCTGGGCCACAACCGCGTCCAGGAGGCGCGCGCGACGGCGGATGCGATCCGTGAGGTGCCCGGCGCACGCATCCACCTGATCGGGCCTCTGCGGTCAACAAGATCAACCAGGCACTGGCCTGCGTGGACGCGATCAGTCGCTGGACTCCCCGCCCTGGCCTCGAAAAATCGACGCGCGCGCGACCGGCACGCTCGGTGTTCGTCGGTGAACGTCTCGGGCGAGGCCACAGAGCGCAGCTGCGCCCCTCCGACGTCGCCACACTGATCGACGCGGTCGAGACTCGGCCCACCTGCAGCTCGCAGGGCTTCGCGACGGTGGTCTGAACTCCCCGTCGAGGCCGACGTGCGCGCCGCCTACGCGCAGCTGCGCGGGATCAGGGACGAGGCCGCATCTCGCCTGGGCATCGAAGAGTCCGATCTCGCGCTGTCGATGGGCGCCATGAGCCGCGACCTGGGTGGAGCCATCGCCGAGGGCGCGACGATCGTGCGCCTGGGCACGGCCATTTTCGGGGCACGCCGCCTCTGACAGACCGCCCATCACGCCGCGTCACACCCGTTAGGATTGACAGCATGATGAGCGTTCTTGCTGGAATATCAGCGTCGATCCTGGCACTCGCGCCGATCACCAACCCGATCGGCGCTCTCGCCATGTTCGCTGGCCTCACCGCCGGTAACACCCCGCTGCAGATTCGCTCGCAGGCGTGGAAGACAGAGCATCTACGTGTTCGCGATCCTGACGGCCTTTACACTCTGCAGCTCGCTCATCATGCGCTTCTTCGGCTCGACCTGCCCTCCCTGCAGATCGCCGGCGGCCTCGTCGTCGCACTCAGGTTTCTCGATGCTGGAAAACAAGCGCCGCTCCGCAACGCAGGGAAGACCAGCACGCGACGGCCAAGGCGGATGTGTCTTTCTCCCCAATGGCGCTGCCCCTCATCGCAGGACCCGGCTCGATCGGCGTCGTCATCGCGTTGGCCGCCCGCAGCACGGCCATCAGTTCCACGTCGGCATCATCCTAGGAATTGCGGTGACAGGCGCCGTCATCGCGTGCTGCTGCTGCTACGGAACGCCCTGGATCGACAGCTCGGAGCTACCGGCGTCGGCGCGATCGTACGAATTATGGGCTTCCTTATCCTCGTCATCGGCGTCGAACTCATCATCCACGGGGTGCGCGCACTTCAGCTCTTCTAAGACCGCCCGCTGTTAAACGCGAAAGCCCGCCCCGGCCTCGTCAATGAACAAGAACCGAAGCGGGCAACGGGTGCGCCCAACTCGCACCAAGCACGCTCAGGGGATGCGGTGCACCCACTCCTCGCGCGCGAACTTCGTCTCGCAGCGCTTGCGTACGACCTCGAGGGTCCGCCTCGGTGATGGTGCCAACGCTCGCGTTGTACTTCTCCTTAAGTGGTCGAAGACACCTGCAGGATGTCCTCGCGCGCCATGCCGGTCTGGGAGCGCATGGGGTCCACGCGCTTGACGGCGCTGCGGGTGCCCTTGTCGCGGATCTTCTCCATGCCGATGCGCAGGACTTCGTTCATCTTGATGGCGTCGATGTCGTAGGCCATGGTCACGTGGTGGACCATGTAGCCGTTGGCCCAGCGTTTCTGCGCGGCGCCACCGATCTTGCCGAATTCGGAGGCGATGTCGTTGAGCGGCACGTACTTGGCCTTGATGCCCAGCTTGTCGAGGACCTCCATGACCCACTGAGTCGGTACGGTATGCCTGCTCCGGCTCATTCCCTCCACGAGGGCGGTGGGGATGACGAGCTAAAGTGGGTGATGCAGTTGCCGGGCTCCATGAACATGGCGCCGCCGCCGGTGACGCGCCGCGACACGGTGATGCCGTAGCGCTCCACGCCGTCCTGCTGGATTTCGTTTTGGTAGGACTGGAAGGAGCCGATGACGACCTGGGGGCCGTTCCACTTCCACAGGCGCATGAAGGGCTTGCGGCGCCCCGCGGCGACGTCTTCGACCAGGGTTTCGTCCATGGCGACGTTGATCATCGGGTCGACGACGGGGCCGTGGATGACGTCGAAGTCGATGTCGTCCCACGACGGGGCGGCGCCAGCGCGCGGCACGCGGCGATGCCGACGGCCTCAAGGGTCACCCCCATGAGGGTGTCGCCCTCGTGGAGGCACCGGCGACGCGCGCGGCCAGGTCCTTCGCGCTCGACGAGGCCGGGGCCCCTTCGAGGGACGCGGTGATCCGGGTGAGCGCGTCGTCGGGGTCGAGGAAGAAGTCACCGACACGCTCACGCGCGCGAGGCGATCCTCCTCCACGTCGGTGTCGACGACGACGAGCTTTCCTCCGGGGACTTTGTACTCTCCATGCATGCCCACGATTGTGGGCGCTTTGCTCACGCCCAGTCGGGCAGGACGCGCACGCCACCCTTGTCGGCGGAGGCGGCGAGCATGCCGTAGACGCGCAGGGCGTCGAGAGCCTGGCGGGCGCGAGGGCTGGGAAGGCTTCCACGGGCGGCGCCCGCTTTTCGGCGCGGCGACGCTCAAGTTCCTCGTCAGCTCCGCCCACGCGCAGGACGCGAGTTTGTTGACGATCGATTTCGATTTCGTCACCGGTGCGCGAGGCCGATCGCGCGCAGCCTGCGCCTCGGGCGAGATGTGACCGATGGAGATGCCCGACGTGCCGCCGGAGAAGCGGCCAGATCCGTGATGAGCGCGCACTTCTTGCAGGCCCAGGCCGCTTGGGGTAGGAGGTCGGGTGAGAGCATTTCCTGCGCACCGGGGCCGCCCGCCAGGGGCCCTCGTGCAAGATGACGACGACGTCGCCTTCGGTGACTTGCTTGCTGAGGATGGCCTCGACGGCTTCCTCCTGGGATTCGACGACGAAAGCCTTGCCGACGAAGTGGAAGAGGACTCGTCGATGCCGGCGGACTTGATGATCGCGCCGTTGGCGGCGATGTTGCCGTAGAGGACCGCCAGGCCGCCGTCCTTCGTGTAGGCGTGCTCGACGGAGCGGATGCAGCCGGAGACAGAGTCGGTGTCGAGGGACTCGAAGAGGTTGGCGGTCGAGAAGGCCTGGGTGGTGCGCACGCCGCCGGGGGCGGCGAGGAAGCGGTGCGTGGCCTCGTCGGTGGCGCTCCCGCTGCGCACGTCCCACGCGCCCAGCCAGTCGGAGAGGCTGTCGGAGTGGACGGAGTGGACGTCGCGGTTGAGCAGGCCGGCGCGGTCGAGGCTCGCCGAGGCAGGGCAGGATGCCGCCTGCGCGATAGAACGTGCTCGATGTGGTAGGTCGTGGAGTTGGGGGCCACCTTGCACAGGCAGGGCACGCGGCGCGAGATCGCGTCGATGTCGTCGAGCGTGAAGTCGACGCCGGCCTCGTTGGCGATGGCGAGGATGTGCAGGACGGTGTTGGTGGAGCCACCCATGGCCACGTCCAGGCTCATGGCGTTCTCGAAGGCGGCCTTGGTGGCGATCGAGCGCGGCAGGACCGGGTCGTCCTCGTTGTCGTAGTAGGCGCGGCACATGTCGACGATGCGCGCGCCGGCCTCGGTGAAGAGCTTCTTGCGTTCGATCTGGGTGGCCAGGGTGGTGCCGTTGCCGGGCAGGGCCAGGGCCGATCGCCTCGTTGAGGCAGTTCATGGAGTTCGCGGTGAACATGCCGGCGCAGGAGCCGCAGGTGGGGCACGCGTTGGCTTCGATGCTGGCCAGCTGGTTGTCGCTGACGGAGTCGTCGACGGCCGCGACCATGGCGTCGATGAGGTGAGGCGGTGCTCGACGACGCCGTCGACGGCGGCACCGATTCCATGGGGCCCCCGGAGACGAAGATAGTGGGGATATTCAGGCGCATGGCGTGCGAGGAGCATGCCGGGGTGATCTTGTCGCAGTTCGAGATGCACACGAGGGCGTCGGCGCGGTGCGCGTTGACCATGGTTTCGACGCAGTCAGCGATGAAGGTCGCGGCTGGGCGGGGAGTAGAGCATGCCGTCGTGGCCCGTGGCGATGCCGTCGTCGACGGCGATCGTGTTGAATTCCTTGGCGACGCCGCCGGCTGCTTCGACGGCTCCGGCGACGAGGTCGCCCATGTTCTTCAGGTGCACGTGGCCGGGAACGAACTGGGTGTGGAGTTGGCGATGGCGATGATCGGCTTGCCGAAGTCGCCGTCTGTCATGCCAGTGGCGCGCCACAGGGCGCGTGCTCCAGCCATGTTGCAACCCTGGGTGGATGTTGCCGAGCGCAGCGAGCGAGCTCATGATGTGCCTTTCTTTTTGCCTTGTAGTGGCTCCACGGTAGGAGTGTGAGCGCTGCGTTTCCGTGCAGGTTTCGTCTCATGGAGGAGGCCGGGGCTCAGGTCGGCTGGTTTTCGCGCGGTATTCCGGGGGCTGTGGCGGGCGGGTTGCCGTGTCAGTGGGTGGACGCTTGTGGGCGTGATGTCGAGGAAAACGCAAAGGGGCGGTGCGTGAATTAGTGCCGCATCGAGAGGTGGTTGATCGCATTGGTCACGGTGTGGACATTCCCTCGTTCTCGACGCGCGAAACGTAGGCTGTGGGCACAGTGAAGAGAAAGGACCGCGATGACCATTCGCACCACTCATGTTGGTTCCTGCCCTGTACCCCCGGAGCTGATCGAGGGCGAATCGTGCGCGCCGTGAGGTTCGCTCGGCGAGGCTGACTTCACGTCGCTGCTGCGGGATCAGGTTGACGGCGTTGTGAAGCGTCAGGCTGAGATTGGCCTGGATATCGTCAATGACGGCGAGTATGGTCACGCGATGATCGACACGGTTGATTACGGCGCGTGGTGGACGTATTCCTTCTCTCGTTTCGGCGGGCTGTCGCTTCGAGGACGTGCAGCGTTTTTGATGTGCGTCCCCGGCTGGCCGTGACGGTCGCCTGTCTTTCTCGTCGTTCGCTGAGCGCCGCGACTGGCAGCGTTTCGCGGACGCGTACGCGGATCCGGATTCAGGTATTCACATTGCGAACCTGCAGCCCGATCGCGTTCCCGACGATCACGGGTGAGCTGACCTATATCGGTGCCGAGGCCGTGGGCGCGATATCGCGGGTACGAAGCACGCGCTGGAGGCGGTCAGGCAAGCCCGTGTCGGATGGTTTCGTGGCGGCGATTTCGCCGGGTTCGGCGGCTCGCGTAGCTAACGCGTTCTACGAGGACGACGAGGCCGTGGTGTGGGCGTGCGCGGACGTGCTGCGCGAGAGTACAAGCGCGGATTACGGACGCGGGCCTGACGGTGCAGATTGATGCGCTGGATATCGCGGAGGCTGGGATCAGATGAACCCCGGGCCGTCCGTTGCGGATTACCGCGCGTTCTCGCGCGTGCGTATTGACGCGCTGAACCACGCGCTGGAGGGCATTGACCCGTATCTGGTTCGCTTCCCACGTGTGCTGGGGTTCGTGGCACGGCCACACGACAGATGTGCGTTCAAGGACATCGTGGATCTGGCCCTGCTGGTCAGCGCGAGATGGCCTGACGTTCGAGACAGCGAATGCTCGCCACGCGCACGGTGGACGATCTGGCGCGACACTCAGACTGCGAGGGCAAGTACCTGATCCCGGGCGTCGTGTCGCACTCGACGAGACGTTGTGGAGCACCCGGAGCTGGTGGCTCAGCGTATTCGCCAGTTCGCGGACATTGTGGGCGACGAGCGCGTCGTGGCATCGACGGACTGTGGCCTGGGCGGCCGCATCTAGCCGTCGATTGCGTGGGCGAAGCTGGAGGCTCTTGCCGAGGGCGCTCGTCTCGCATCAGTGATCACCTGATTGCTGCCTGGGGCGCGCGGGGTGGATGAGTATCCACCCGCGCCTTTCCCGGTTTTCTCGAGCAAAGCTCCCTGTTTTTGAGCTTGGCCTCACTGACAATGGGCAGTGTGTTGCAGCCCCGCTTCCGGGTCGGCCTGCCGCGAGTGGGGATCGCACGCCGCGTCGGGTTCCGGGATTGGGGGCTGCGGCGCGTCCGGAGCATCTTGACACCCACGTCTTCAATCGCTTTTCCGTAATGCGAGCGACGGAGCACATGCCGTTGCTATTCTGGAAGTAAACACCCGCAGTCCGACGCTGTTCGAGGGAGAGCATCGTGGGAGTTCAGCAACAGTCAGGGCACTCGCTCCATCCGTTCGCGCGTCGTTATGTTTGCAACTTCTCTGGCCCTTGCCGCTACAGCGTGCGGCTGTCAACAGACCACGCCCGCGGCGGAGGGACCGTGGGCAGCCGACATTGAGCAGGCGCGCAATGAGTGGGCGTCCAACGAATTCGTTCAATCTGTCCTCGCCGACTCTGCCATCAGCGAGGCAGAACTACAGGACATGCGTCAGCGCGTGCTGAAGCTGCCTGACGAGACAAGGGCGTCACCGGCGCATCGATTTGCTGGGCGGCAATCTGAGCGTCCCCGATCAGCCGGTCGGATCCTCCATATCTGAAGAACAGCAAGAAGAATTCGTCCACACCTGTTCCATCGATGCCGGTCAGCCGATCATCGAGGCGCTCGAGTTCGACATGCGAGTCAACGCGGATCACCGGGATATCAACGAGCTGTACACGCAGTGTTTGATCCGCAACAAGGCGGTTGAGCCGTCGTTCACAGCCCAAGACCTCACGCGCGCTCGCGAGAGCTGAACGCCTCTCTCAAGCGCCCTGCCTGTCATCGACCCCTCCCAGGGTCCCGACATTTTGCTCCCGATGCATCGAGGACCCCAGCAAATGACCACAACCACCCTCAGGAGTTGAGATGGCAAGTTCTGCCGCTGGCTCGCCCTCACCGCGTTCGTCGCTCTCATCGCCGGTGCGGGTGGGGTCAGCGCGGGTATCCTCATTGCCTCACCGCCCACCCCGGCCTCGCTGGCCTCGTCATCTGCTCCGTCGACGGTCCCCGTCACCACGCGCGAGTTCACCGATACGCGCTCCCTCACCCTCACGATTCCACCGGCCTCGCCTCACGAACTCACCTCCCCCATCGCCGGGCGCATCACGGCGCTTCAGGCAGCGACAGGGTACTCCCATCACCTCCGGTTCTATTCCCTGCAGAGATCGACGGACTGCCCATTTCTTGCCTTAGCTCTGTCCACCCCGCTCTATCAGGACGTGGTGGACGGAGCCACTGAGACAGATATCGGTGCCCTGAACGCTGAGCTTGCGCGGCTCGGATATGCGGCTCCCGCGGAATCTCAGCGGGTCACGGCCTCCACGCGCGCGGCCCTGGCCTCGGCGATGGGCGTGAACGATGGAGCCGGAGGTGTCCCCCCGCATCGAAGCCTCTCACGTCCTGTGGATCCCGGCGCCGACCGTCACCCCCTCATCGGTCCCCATTCACCTGGGAGACAGCGTCGATACGAGCACTGTTCTCCTCGCCCTGGAGGACTCCCGCGACGCTTTGCGCTCTCCGTTCCACCGGACGCCTATCCGCGGACCCGCCATCACCCTGGGGAGACGGACTACCCCGTTCCCGCTGACGGCGTGATCACCGACCCCACTCTGACGGCGACGATCTTGTCCTCCCGCGAGTACACGGCCTTCGTCCGCTCCACCCCAAGCAGCGATGGACCCGTTCAGTTGCCGGTCTCCTGGAAGCTCGCCACCCCCATCACCGTCACGGTCGTCCCACCGGCCTCGGTGATCGGAGATACGACGGCTGCGTGCGTCTTTGCAAGCGGCACGCCGATCCCCGTCTCTATCGTTTCTTCTCAGCTCGGCCGAACCTACGTCCTGCCAGCTACCCCGCTCTCCGCCGTCGACATCCGCCGTCGAGGACGCTCATGTCCGTCGAGCTAGACAGCGTCGGGCACAAGTTCGCTGCCACCCGTGGCTCTTTCGCCATCTGAGCGCCCGCTGCGGGACGGCACCCTCACCGCCATCGTCGGCCCATCTGGTTCTGGCAAATCAACGCTGCTGTCGCTGATCGCGGGATGGGGAGACACCAGCCGAGGAACGATCACCGTCCCCCATCCGGCTGGTTCGCAGAACCCCCGTATTGCGTGGGTCTTCCAGAACCCGTTCGGTGTCCGCGCGCGCAGCTGATTGACCACGTGGCGCTGCCCTGCTGGCCCGTGGCGCGAGGCCGGGCGCAGGCCGATGTGGAGGCACAGCGGCTCCTCGACGCTTTCAACCTGGCGCATCTGCGAGCCTCTTTTCGGGATCTGTCGGGCGGCGAGGGCTCAGCGTGTGCTCCTCGCGCGCAGGGCTCATGCTCCCCGCCCTGCTCCTCGTGGATGAACCGACCGCGCAGCGAGTCAGTCCACGGCTCGCGACATTGCCTCCACGCTCGGCTCGCTGCGCAGGGACGGGGTGAGCGTCGTGATCGCGACGCACGATCCGTCGATTCGAGCGCAGTGCGACGCCGTCATTGACCTCGCCCGTTCCAGGATGAGGAGGGACGAAAATGACGACACACTCCGTGCGCGCACTCCTGTCCGAGGCATGGAGGGATTGTCTGGGCGGGACGGCTCGCGTCGGGTATGCTGACTCTTCTGGCCACCGTCCCTGGTCGGAGGCGTCGATCTGCGCCGACGCATTCTCGCTGCGTTCCCTCAGCGTTGAGGCAGCCTCTTTTTCATTGCCCACCTGGGATCGGTGCGCGTCCTCCAATCGCAGGCAGCATCGACGGAGCCGCCTGCGAGGCCCTGTCGCGAATCCCCGGGGTACGGGCAGGAGCCGTTCGCTCGGTCGAGATCCGGCTTGTCCCCGCTCGCTCTTCCGGCCTCGTCACTGCCCCTGTACGAGGTCACGCCCTGGAACCGCCTCTCTCCTGGGGACAACAACGGTCGATCCGATAGGTATTTTGCTCCCTGAGCAGGTAGCCGAGAACTCGGCACCCCTCAAGACTCGTTTCTTCCCCTGCGCACGGGCAGGCCGAAGTCGCGGGCACCTACCCGTGGGATGAGGACGACGGGCGTCGTCCCGGCTACGCCTACGCGGCTCTCGCCCCGTGCCGGCGATCAGGACCTTCGATGAGTGCTGGTACGAGTCTTGGCCCACAGCGACGACGTGGATGCTTTGGTGCGCTCAGCCCTGGTTGGAAGCGCCGACCCAGAACGCCCAGGTCCTGGCCATGAACCCTACACGCGGGACGACCTTCGACGCGGCTGGGCAGCTGCGACATAGGCCGACCTGGTGGGCGTGGATCGCCGCGAGCGCCATCGGTGCCGCGGTAGGGAGGCCGGTGCCACGTGGTGGCGTCGTCTGGAGATTGCCTCGGCGCTGCACGCTGGGCTCCGCACGTCGGATACGACATTCCTTCAACTGTTCGAGGCCGTGGCGTGGGTGGGCTGCGCGGCGTCCTCACCTCCGCCACATGCCTCGCGATCCTGGGCGGAGCGGCGCCGGGGATCGCTCCGATCTCATCCGTTTGGTCGCAACCGAGGGCGCCTGTGCCGCCTCGTGGACTCTCATCGGTGTCGTCATCGCATCCACGACGATCCGCGAGCGCCAGCTCTTCCACCTTTCTTCAAGGGCCGATAGGTATCAGCGCGTGATCGCGACTACAATTGGTGTATGAGCGTCCTCGTGATTCAAAACGACCCGATCGTTCCGGTGGGTCAGTTGTCCGCCTTCCTCGGCGGTCACGAGGTGGTGCGTGCCTGGGAGGACCCGCAGCGTCTCCGGGACCTGGCGGCCGCTCCCCTGCCGGGTGCCCTCATCCTTCTGGGTGGCCGGGCCAGCGCCTACGACGACGAGGCCTGCCCGTGGCTGGAATCAGAACGCGAACTCGTGCGCCGCTGCGTCGCCGCACGTATCCGGGTGCTCGGCATTTGCCTGGGCGCCCAGCTGATCGCCGCAACCTTCGGCGGGCGCGTCAGCGTTGCCGACCCGGCGGGCCCCGAATACGGCGTCATCTCCCTGGCCTGGGGAACGAACGACCAGGCGGGCGGCGGCGGAGCCGTCCCCCTGCGCATGGCCCTGGCCTCGACCCACACGGTCTTCGCCGACCACGGCGACGCCATCGTGGAACTCCCCCACGGCGCGCGCGAGTGGGCACGCTCGGATAAGTACACGCAGATTTTCTCCTACGGCACCGCCCTGGGCGTACAGTTCCACCCCGAGGTCACGCGCGAAAGTGCCACGGTGTGGGCAGAGAATAACGAGCGGGTCGACACCGAGGACATCGTGGCCGGATACGACGCCCACGAGGGCGAGCTGGCGTCACGTGCAAGACCCTGGCCGACTGGGTCGCGGCGTCTTCTAACGCGCAGACAGAATCGCAGTGCGGGCACCCCACGCGGTACCCACACTGCGATTGACAATCGGGCCTCGTCGCAGCGAGCGGAGATGAGGACCGGCCTCTATTTTAGAGGAAAAAAAGCCCGCAGCTACAAGGCTTTTCCAGGAACCAAGACCACCACGTGGGACGACTTGACAAGGCGGCCCCGACGGCCCCGTCACGGCGCGCGACGCATCCCGGTCAGGGGCCGCGACCTGCTGAACGAGCCAGTGCCGTACGCCCACACGCGGCGCTCGGCGGCCGAGACGAACACAGCCTGGCCGCGGCTCAGCTCCACGCTGTCCCCGCCCTGCTCCTCGCTCACGTGCAGGGTGACCGACCCGGAGGTCGCGATAATGATGCGCGGGCCCTCCCCGGGCACGACGACCTCATCCACGCGGGAGGTGTGTTTGCGGGCGCCAGCGTCGTCACGGACAACTCGAATTCCTGGGCGGGTGCCAGGAAGCGGTCCGTCGTCGCCGAGGGGTGCTCAGGGGGCCACGCGCACGGGCGGCAGCGCCGAGAACTCGGTGATTTCCACGAGCTGGGCGGAGTCCACGTACTTGCCGGTCAGGCCGGCGCGCACGACGTTGTCGGAGGAGGCCATGACCTCAATGCCCAGGCCCGACTGGTAGGCGTGGATCTGGCGCGGCGGAATGTAGACCGCCTCGCCCGGGCGCAGGGACACCGGGTTCATGAGGAAGGCGACGATGATGCCAGGGTCACCCGGGTGCTTCTCCCCAGGACGCTCACGAGTTCGTCGGTGCGCAGCGACGGGGACGTGCCCGACGCGAGGCGGGAGCGGCACGCGGCCACGAACTCTTCGACGCGCTCGGGTGTCGCCGGGGAGTCCTCGTCGAAGAGCCAGGTGGCCAGGGAGCGCAGGCCCCCGCGCACGGTGGACAGCTTGAGGCGGTGACGCAGGCGGTCGGCGAGCTCGCCCTCCAGGCCCACGAGGAGCTGGCGGGCCTTGCGCGGCACGCGGAAGCCGACGAGCGCGCTGAACTCAGTGAGCGCGTAGATCATCTCCGGCTTGTGGTTCATGTCCCGGTAGACGCGGCGCGTGTCCGTGCGCTCGATGCCCAGGACCTCCTCGCGCAGGTAGCCCTCGCGCGCGATCTCCTTCGTCGGGTGCACCTGCAGGGCTCAGAGTCTGCGCGGGGCGATGATCTTCGCCAGGTACGGCGGTGTCGGTCCGAACGCGTAGAGCAGGCCTCCGCCGAGGGCTCGCTGGGGTCCTCGCCGATGTGCTCGGTGAGGTCTGCCCGCCCGTGAGCAGCGTCGGTCCGTCCGGGTGGGCACCAAACCACACCTCGGACACCGGGTCGTCCCCGGCGGCGGCCCCCAGGAACTCGGGGATCGCGTTCGTGGAGCCCCACGCGTCAGCTTTCGTCCAGCCGATCAGTCTTTCCATAGGTCGAATCCTATCGGTATCGGGCGCACAAACACGCGAGGGACGAGGCCGTGGCCCCATCCCCCGCGCTCGGGTCTGTCAGGCGCTGGGTTGATCGGTGGTTTCGCGCGCCTCCAGGGCGGCGAGCACCTCCACGTTCGCGCAGCTCGGCGTAGGTTCCGGTCTCACGACGCGGCCCGCGTCCATGACGATGATCTGGTCGGCGTCGCGCACGGCGCTGATGCGGTGAGCAATCTCGACGATGGTCCGGCCCTTCGCGACGCGCGCGATGCCCTCGCGCACGCGCGCCTCGGTGGCCGGGTCGACCTGGCTCGTGGCCTCGTCGAAGACGTAGATCGGGGCGTCGCGCAGGAGCGCGCGCGCCAGGGCCAGGCGCTGACGCTGGCCTCCCGAGGCGCTCGCCCATGTCGCCGACGACCGTGTCCAGGCCGTCCTTTTCCGTGGCCAGCCAGTCGGTGAGGTCCACGGCCTCCAGCGCGCGCTCCAGGTCCGCCTCTGTGGCGTCGGGCGCGGCGAGCAGCAGGTTGGCGCGCAGCGTGTCATTGAACAGGTAGGGGCGCTGGGGCGCGAGGCAACCGTGGCGCGCAGGTCGCGTAGGGAGGCCTCGGCAACGTTCGTTCCGCCGATGGTGACGGTAGCCCGAGGCCGGGTCCCACGTGCGGGTCAGCAGCGAGGCCAGCGTCGACTTGCCCGAGCCGGAGGCGCCCACGATGGCGGTGCGCTTTCCGGCGGGGATGTGGATGCTGACACCGTCGAGGACCGTCGGGGCGGGCGCGGGGCCTCCTCGTCCGTCAGGGTAGGCGAAGCTGACGTCGGTGAACTCGATGTCTCCAGGGGTCAGAGGCTTGGGGTCCGCCGGGTCGGCAACGGCGGGAGCGCGGTCGGTGATCGCGAAGACGCGGGCCGCCGACGCGAAGGCCTGATCCAGGTCGGCGGCGAACTCCTCGACCGCGAGGACCGGGCCGAAGGACCCCATCGCGATACCGAGGGCGAGGCCCGCCTGGGGCAGCGTCAGCGTGTCCGGCGAGCACGTTCGAGCCCGCGACCATAGCGACCGTGACGACGCCGAGGGCGACGGCGGCCTGGTTGAAGCCGCGGCGCAGCGCAATCCAGCGCCCCTGGGTGCCCAGACCCTGCGGAGATGCGCTTTTTCGATGGCACTCATCTCGGCCTCGCGGCGCTCCTGCGCCCCAAAGGCGAGGACCTCGCGCACGCCCTGCACCGAGTCGGTGACGTGGGCGGCGATCGCGCCGCAGGCCTCGCGCAGCTCACGAGCCGCGCGGGCGGTGGAGCCGGAGCCCAGGAAGGGAATGACCGCGCCGACGATCAGCAGGGAAGGAGCCAGCACCGCGGCCAGCGTCAGGACACGGCACTGCCCATCCACGACAGACAGGATCGGGACGATGATTGCGGTGGTGACGGGGGCGAGCGTGTGGGCGAAGAAGACCTCGACGCGGTCGATATCCTTCGTCACGCGGTTCATGATGTCGCCCGAATCCAGGCGATCCGTGCCCGCGGGAGCCTGCGGCTCAAGCTGGTCGTGAAGTAGTTGCGCAGCATCGCCAGCGAGTGAAAAGCCACGAAGTGACCGGCGAGTGCTCGAGGTAGCGGGCCAGGCCCTTGAGCACACTCAGGCCGATGGCGCAGACAATGACGAGGGCGATGCTCCAGGAGCTCTCCCCCGACGCGAGGCCGGCGACGGCCCAGCCGCCCAGGGCGAACAGGGCGATGCTGATCATCAGGAAGACAATGCGGGCGGCGATGGAGGCCGCGAGCGGCGGCAGGACGCGCCGGTAATCGACAGGAGTCGAAGAGACAGTTGCCTGCGGGTCATCGGATCGTTCCTTCCTGCAGGGTCGCGACGCGGTCGGCGCCCTTGATGGTGGCGTCTCGGTGGGAGATCGTCAGGGTCGTGCGCCCGGCACACACTGTCTCCAGCGACGCGAGGATCTCACGCTCGGAGGCCAGGTCCACGTGGGCGGTGGGCTCATCCAGGATCATGATCGACGCGTTCTTGAGGAAGGCGCGGGCGATCGCGATACGCTGCGCCTCGCCACCCGACACGGCCAGGCCTCGGGCACCCACTCGGGCGTCGAGGCCGCCGGGCAGGGAGTCGACGAACTCGCCCAGGTGGGCGGCGCGCAGGGCCTCGATGAGCTGGTCGTCCGTGGCCGCGGGAGGCCAGGAGCAGGGTTGTCGCGCAGCGTGCCGGAGAACAGGTAGGGTGCTCTGCTCGACGACCGCGGTCTGGGCACGCACCCACGACAGGGGCGCGCTGGCCAGGTCGACGCCGTTAATGCTCACGCGGCCTCGCGTGGGGCGCAGGAAGCCCTGCAGCAGCGCCGGGATCGTTGACTTTGCCGGCGCCCGAGGGGCCAGCGAGGGCGACGTGCTCGCCCTGGGTGAGGGTCAGGTTCGCGCCCTTCAGCACCAGGGTGTCCTCGGTGTGGGAGAAGGACACGCCGCTGAGGCGGATCTCGCCGCGCTGGGGCGGGATGGCTGGGGCCTTCACGTCCTTGGCGTCCGTCACCGGCGGAGTCTGCTTGATGAACTTCTTGATCTCCTTGTTGGCCGCGATGCCACCCATACCGATGTAGAAGAACTGGCCGATGCGGTCCAGCGGGTCGAGCATGATCGAGGAGAGCAGCACGAGGGAGATGCCCTCGCCGACGCTGATCGCGCCTTGCTGGTAGCGGATGAGGGCCAGCGCAATCGCGCCGGTGATCATGCCGAGGAGAAGACGGAGTCGATGACGAGGAGAATCAGCTGGTTGCCGGCCAGGTAGCTCATGACCTTCGAGCGGACCTCTTCGGCGGCTTCGGCCAGGCGCTTGCCCATGTCCTTGCCGGCATTCATGAGGGCCAGGTCGCCCAGGCCCTGGATGGCGTCGAGTTCCTTGGCGGCGAGCTGGCGCGAGGCGTGGCGGTAGCGCGAGGACACCGGCTGAAGGCCCTTGCGGAAGCCCGCGACGCAGATCGGGACCAACGGGATCGCGATCGCGAGGAAGCCACCGAGGCCGGGTCGATCGTCAGGGCGACGAGAATGACGACGAGGATCGGGGTCGTGAGCGAGGCGATCATCGGGGCGAGGAAAATACCCTTGTATGCGGCGACGCGCTCGACGCCGTCGGTGGCGGAGTTGACGACTCGGCCTGCGCGCTCGTTGGTGCGCTGCGAGGGCCCCAGGGCGAAGACCTGGCGGATCATCGAGTGGCGCAGCGCGGGTTCCCATCTGGTTCATCTGTGCCGCGCCCAGGGCGCTGACCGCCCACGCGAACACACCGGATCCCAGGGCACCCAGCACGCCGATCCACCAGGTCGACCAGGCACTCTTGCCTGCGATGTCATCGATGCCCCAGCCAATCGCCAGGTAGGCGGCGGCCAGGCAGAGTGCCGCCGCCCACGAGCAGACGACCACGATCGCGCGTTTCATTGTTCTCCTATCAACATGACGCACACGAGTACATAACCAAGGATACCCTTAGTTAGGTTCTGACACCACTGTCACTTTGGACCAATTTCGCATCGCGACCGCATAAAGAGCCACGACCTCGTGCAATCGACGAGGCCGTGGCTCCCTCAACGATCATGCTCAGACCAGGCGGTACGTCCAGCCGTAGGGATCCTCGGCGCGACCCCACTGGATGTCGGTGAGGCGCTTGTGGATCTCGCGGGTCTTCTCCCCCACCTCGATCTCCACGTCGAAGTCGTCACCAGCCAGGCGCGTGATCGGGGTGACCACGGCGGCCGTGCCACAGGCGAAGACCTCGGCGACGGCGCCCGAGCGGATGCCGTCCACGACCTCAGACAGGGCGATCTTCTCCTCGCGCACATCCACGCCCTCGTCGCGCAGCATGCGCAGGATCGCACTGCGCGTGCCGCCCTCGAGGATGACGCCGGTGAGCTCGGGGGTGCGGATCGTTCCGTCGGCCATGACGACGAACATGTTCATGCCGCCCAGCTCCTCGAGATACTTGCCCTCGTACGTGTCCAGGAAGCAGACCTGGGAGAAGCCCTTGGCCTCGGCCTGGATCTGGGGCAGCAGGGAGGCCGCGTAGTTGCCGCCCGCCTTGGCGCTACCGGTGCCGCCGGGGCCGGCGCGGTGGTACTCGCGCTCCACCCAGATGGCAACGCCCGACAGGCCGCCCTTGAAGTAGGGGCCCGAGGGAGAGCCGATGACGTAGTAGTCGACGACGCCGGCGGGGTGGACGCCCACGAACTCCTCGGAGGCGAACATGAAGGGACGCAGGTACAGCGACGAGCCATCGACGTCGGGAACCCACTTCACGTCGGCGCGCACGTAGTCCACGAGGGAGGCCACGAAGTCCTCGCGGCTCAGCTCGGGCAGGGCCAGGCGACGGGCCGAGTGGTTCAGGCGCGCGGCGTTGTAGCCGGGGCGGAAGGTCCACACGGAGCCATCCTCGCGCTTGTAGGCCTTGATGCCTTCGAAGACGGACTGGCAGTAGTGGAAGACGGAGGCGCCGGGGGTCAGCTCAAGGGGGCCGTAGGGGATGACGCTGCGGTCGTGCCAGCCGCCCTCGCGGGTCCAGCGCATGTGTGGGCCATGTGGTCCGTGAACTTCTTGCCGAAGGCCAGGGTCGACATGATCTCGTTGTACTCTTCCGGCGTCGCCGGGTGAGGGTTGGGGGTCAGGGGAAACGACCGGCCAGCTCGTCGGCGGCGGGAAGTACCAGATCGCCGGCAGCCTCAAGTTCCGTGGGGGTGTGCTGCGTCGATGCCATGAGGTCTCCTGTCGTGGTCTTTCACAAATATGAAGCCAGAATATGCCCGCCGTCCGCATCGTGGCCGATTGATTTCGGCATGTGACCCACTCCCCCGCCCCCTGTGGACGTTCTCACCCCGCAGAGCAGCTCACTCGTAGTGGGTCCACATACGCAGGACGCGGACGACGCTTTCCTCTTCGAACACCTCGTAGACGAGCCTGTGCTGAATATTAATTCTGCGCGAGTACATCCCCGCGAGGTCGCCCACGAGGCGCTCGTCGCGTGGAGGCGTCGCGAACGGATCCTCTTTCAGGACCTCGATGAGGCTTTGAGCTTTCGCCTTGAGGCCGCTGGTGGAGAGCTTCTTCGCATCCTTCGCGGCCTGTTTGGAGAAAACGACCCGCCACATCGCTACCACTCAACGTCATCGAGCGCGTCGTCGAGGTCTTCGCGAGCGGCTTCCTTCAGACTGTCCGCCATTCCGGGAATTCCCTGCAGGTAGAGGGTTTCCTGAATGGCGGACCAGTCGGCCTCGCCGATGAGGACAGCGTTTCCACGACGTCCGGTGATCGTGATCGGGGTCGACTCCTCATTCACGGTGTCGATGAGCCGATACAGGTTCGAGCGGGCGGCAGTAGCACTCACAGCAGTCATGATTGTCCCTTTCCACCACCATCATAACGTACGCTTTCACGTACGCAAAGGTCTGTGCGCACGATTTTTGCCGAAAGGATACGATCAACGCATGACGACTCTGCCTGACTCTCTGACCTCCGCCCTGCCCTCCCGCGAGCGCCGCTCCCCCGGCCTGGAGCTGGAGGACGGGCGCTGGATGGTGGCCGCGAAGTCAGGCCTGTACGTGTTCGGTGCCGAGGCCTCGTCCGAGGGATGGAGAGCCTACGCCCGAGGTGTTCCCCTGGTACGACGTGGCGCGGGCGCGCTGGGAGGCCGAGGGTTCGCTGTTTGCCCTGGAGTGGGTGGATCCGGCCCGCCCGGCCCTGGCGGGGCGTGGGAAGGGCGACCCGGAGGACTTCATGCGTCATACGAGCGAGTTCGTGAACTGCTCGATCGTCCCTGCACTCCCAGGTGGAGGTGAGCAACGGGACGACGGTGACGGCGTGGGTGCGCCGCGGCGAGGATAGCCTCTTCTCGGTGCTGACGGCCGACGGGCCGCTGGATGCCGACGGGCAGCGCGAGGCGGACGCCCTGGAGGCCCGCGTGCGCGACGCGGTCGGTCTCGACTGATCGACGAGGCCGGGGCTCCCATCGGGGGACGCTCCCCTCGCCCGCGCATCCTCAGACGACAACGGGACCCATCCTCACCGGATGGGTCCCGCTCTGTCTCCAGGAGATGCCCGGAATCAGTGGATGACGTCGACGCGCTCGAAGGCGTCGAGGGAGAAGCCCTGCTCGAGGATCGCGCGACTCCACTCACGGGCGCTGAACAGCGAGTGGTCGCGGTAGTTGCCGCATGAGAAGGCGTCGGTGCCAGGGCACGTCCTCCCAGGTGACTTCCTCGGCGATCGCGTGCAGGGAGGAGGCCAGAGCCTCGGTCACCTCACGCACCGAGGGGGTGCCCCACATGATGAGGTGAAAGCCCGTGCGGCAGCCGAACGGCGAGCAGTCGATGACGCCGTCGATGCGGTCGCGCAGCAGGGAGGCCAGCAGGTGCTCGATCGTGTGCAGGCCCGAGGTCGGGATCTCCCCGGCGTTGGGCTGGAGGAGGCGCACGTCGAAGTTTGAAATCTGGTCGCCCTTCGGGCCGGCCTCCACGTTGATGAGGCGCACGTAGGGTGCCTTCACTGCGGTGTGGTCCAGGGTAAAGCTCTCAACTTCAGCCATCGATTAGTCCCTTTCGGTGTAGTTTTGCCGGCGTTGCTCCAGGCGCATGAGCTCCCGGAACATGTCGGAGTAGGTGGGGTCATCCTCGCTCAAGCGCGACAGGGCCGCGCGGGCCTCGCCGAGCTTGCGGGTCAGGTCCATGCGCACCATCGCGGCGACCACGCCGCGGCAGTACGAGCGCACGTCGGCCTCACCCGCGACGGGCAGTGGCGCGACGGCCAGCTGGGTGACGGCGGGCCCGATGAACTCGCCGGCGGTCTCGAGGACCACCTGGACGAAGTGGCGCGATGCAGCGAGGGTGGCGTTTTCGCCCGGGCCGAAGTGGGCCTCGGCCTGGCGCATCATCTGCGTGAAGGCGTCGAGCCCGCCGACCGCGCGGATCGCGTCGTGGACGGCGCGGTGCGTGGGCACGGTGAAGGACTGCCCGTCGAGCTCCTCGAAGCCCGATCCCACGGCGTACAGCGGGTGCTGGAGGACGGCCTCGAGAGCCTGGCGCTCAATCCGGCTCACCGGATCCTCGGGGCCTCGGCGCTCGGGCGCGGGAACGGGGCGACCCGCGCCCGCCATCTCAATCTCACCCGGGCGCGCCTCGTGCGAGATGACCTCGACGCGACCGGCCGCGCGGACCGCCTGCTCGACCGTGGGAATGTCCATGCCCGAGCCACCCGGCCAGCTGGCGCGTGTACTCGGCGCGCAGGGCGCGGTCCTGATGTGCGCGACGATGCCGGACGAGGCACGCAGGCCCTGCACGCGCCCCTCGGCGCTGCGCAGATCCATCTGCGAGAGGACGGAGCGGATCGCGAATTCAAAGAGCGGGATGCGTGAGTTCACCAGGTCAACGATCGCCTGATCGCCCTGGGACAGGCGCAGATCGCAGGGGTCCTGGCCGCCCGGCGCCACCGCCACGAAAGGTCTGGGCCGCGAAGTTCTGGTCCTCGCCGTAGGCGCAGCGCGGCCTTTTTTTCCCGGCACTGTCGCCGTCGAAGGTGAAGATGACCTCCGAGCCGTGCGCGCCCCGTGGACAGGAGCACGCCGGCGGCCGGATCCGCGTGGTCGCCGAGCAGACGGCGAATGATCTTGACGTGTTCGGAGCCGAAGGCGGTACCACACGTGGCTACGGCGTTCGTCACGCCCGCGACGTGCGCGGCCATGACGTCCGTGTAGCCCTCGACGATGACGACCTTGTGCTCGGTGGCGATCGTCTTCTTCGCCAGGTCCAGGCCGTACAGGAGCTGCGACTTCTTGTAGATCGGCGTCTCGGGAGTGTTGAGGTACTTGGGCGATTCCTTGTCGCTGTCGTCCAGGCGACGCGCACCGAAACCGACCGTCGCGCCCGTGATGTCGCGGATCGGCCACACGAGGCGCCCGCGGAAACGGTCGTACACGCCGCGATTGCCCTGCGAACCCAGGCCCGAAATCTGGATCTCCTGGTCCGTGAAGCCCTTCGAGCGCAGGTGGCGCGTCAGGGAATCCCACGAGGCCGGGGCGTAGCCCACCCCAAAATGCGCGCACATCGCCTGGGTGAAGCCGCGCTCGGCGAGGAACGTGCGCCCTTGTGCGCCTCGGGGGAAGCCAGCTGCTGCTGGTAGAACTCTTCGGCGACGCGGTGGGCGTCCAGGAGGCGCTGGCGCTTGCCCGGCTCCTCGGTGCGCACGCGCGCCCCGCCCTCCTCGTAGTGAAGGGTAATCCCGGCCTTCGCCGCCAGCATCTCGACCGCCTCGGTGAAGGGCAGGTGGTCGATCTTTTGCACGAAGGAAATGACGTCGCCGCTCTCACCGCATCCGAAGCAGTGGAACATGCCCAGGTGGGGGCGCACGTTGAAGGAGGGGGTGCGTTCGTCGTGGAAGGGGCATAGGCCCTTCAGGGAGCCGATACCCGCGGGTCGCAGCGCTACGTGTTCGCCGATGATCTCGTCGATCTTCACTGCGTTACGTACCGCTTCGATGTCGTCCTTACGAATCAGACCCGCCATGTCCCTCAGTCTACCGATGCCCGCCCACGTCTGCGTCCGATCATGCTCACAGCTGCGAGGACAGCATGCCGCACCAGCGGGCGTGCCACGCGGAGGCCGACACGTCGGTGAGCGAGGCGACCTGGTCGATGACCGCGCGCAGGCGTACGCCGTCGTCGGAGGCAGCCCGCCACTGCGCGGCGAACACCGGCTCCAGGGCGCCCGCCCCGGCCTCGTAGAGGGCGTCGACGAGGTCGGCCAGGAGCGTGCGCTGCTGGTAGTAGACCGGCTCGGTCTCGCGCGGACTCATGACGTAGTGGACGGCCATGCCCTTGAGGATCTGGATCTCGGCGCGAATCTCGCGCGGCACGACGAGGTCCGCGCGGTAGCGGCCCAGCGGCTCGTGCCCGAAGGTCTCGCGCGTGGTGGCCACGGTCGCCGAACAGAAGCGGCCGATCAGCTCGCTCGTCGCGTCCTTCAGGTGCGCAAAGGGAGGCGTAGGAACCGTCGAAAGAGCGCAGCCACACAGGCATCGAGACGATACGCTCGAGGGCCTCCTCCAGGTCCGAGCGCGCCACCGAGGGCCCGTACCAGTCCAGGGTCGAGGCCACGACCGCCGAGCAGTGCGCATCATCGAAGAGGTCCGCAGGGTCCAGCTTGCGGGTCGCGACCGCATCCTCCACGTCGTGCACCGAGTAGGCGATGTCGTCCGAGAGGTCCATGATCTGGGCCTCAGGCACCGCCGCCCGGCCGGCGCACCCTGGCGCATCCACGCGAACACGGGCGCGTCGTCGGGGTACACGGAGTACTTGCGCGTCGACTTGGCCAGGTCAGGGCCGCCGGCCTTGACCCACGGGTACTTGCAGATCGCGTCCAGTGTCGCCCGCGTCAGGTTCAGGCCAGCGGGCACGCCTCCCGCGCCGATGACCTTGGGTTCCAGGCGCGTGACGACGCGCAGGGTCTGGGCGTTCCCCTCGAACCCGCCGATCGAGGCGGCTGCCGCATCCAGGGCGCGCTCGCCGTTATGCCCGAAAGGCGGATGCCCGAGGTCGTGGGACAGACACGCCGCATCCACGACGTCCGGGTCGGCCCCCAGTTCCTTGCCGAGCTCGCGGCCCACCTGCGCAACCTCAAGGGAGTGCGTGAGGCGGGTGCGCACGAAGTCGTCCGAAATCGGGCCCAGCACCTGCGTCTTTTCGCCGAGGCGACGCAGCGCGGAGGAGTGGAGGATGCGCGCGCGGTCGCGCTCAAACTCGGTGCGTTCGGAGGACTTGTGGTCTTCGGGCACCCAGCGCTCGGAATCTGCGGACGCGTACGGGCGCGCCGCGTCGCCACCATCAACACCGGGGATCGCCAAGGAAAACTCGTTCACGGGGTCATTTTACTAGGGAAACGCCTGCGCAGAACGGGCCCAGGCCTCGTTACTGTCAAAGCACCATAAATTGCCGACAAAATACTGTGAGATACCCCGTCGGATCTTTCAGCATGTGTTCAAACATGCTAATTGTCAAGTGTCGCATTCAGCGTCGAATCCACATCCACGGAAGGAGTCCCGCGTGTCCAACACGGCACAGGAAATCCTCGATGCGGTCGGTGGCCCCGGCAACATCACCCACTTCACCCACTGCGCGACGCGTCTGCGCTTCGAACTCAACGACGCGTCGATCGTCGACAAGGACCGAGTCGAGGCCATTGACGGCGTCCTCGGTGCCGTTCCCCAGTCGGGTGATCGCTACCAGATCGTTATCGGCGGTGCCGTGCAGTCTGTCTTCAACGAGATCAACAACCTGCCGTCGATGAAGTCGGGCGCCGCAGTCTCAAACGACGACGTCAAGGCCGCCGCCCGCGCGAAGGCGCGCGGCAAGAACGCCCTCGTCGACGCCTTCTTCGAGTACCTCTCGGACTCGTTCCGCCCGCTGCTGCCCGTCCTCCTCGGCGCCTCGCTGATCCTGGCGTTCCTGGCGGTCCTCGACGCCCTGCACGTGGTCGACACGCGCGCCGACGTCATCCCCGCGTGGCTGGGCTACGTGAACTCCATGTGGCGCGCGGTCTTCTACTTCCTGCCCGCGATGGTCGCCTACAACGCGTCCAGAAGCTGGACATCGACCCCTGGGTCGGCACCGCCGTCATCCTGTCGCTGCTCACCCCCAACTTCCTGGGCCTGAGCAACGCCTCCTCCTTCGCCGAGACAACCTGTACGACCACCGCACTCGGCTCCGAGCAGTGCGTCACCCAGATCGGCAGCCTGCCCCTGCAGCTGTCCGACTACGGCGGCCAGGTCTTCGTGCCGCTGCTGATGGTGCCGATCCTCGCCCTGCTGTACAAGGGCCTGAAGAAGGTCATCCCCGCGAACGTCCAGATGGTGTTCGTCCCCTTCATCTCCTTCATCATCATCATGCCGCTCACCGCCTTCCTGATCGGCCCCCTGTCGATCTGGATCGGCAACGGCCTGGGTGGCGGCCTGGCCTGGCTCAACGGCCACGCGCCCATCCTCTTCGCGATCATCATCCCGATCATCTATCCCTTCCTGGTGCCGCTGGGTCTGCACTGGCCGCTCAACGCCCTGCAGCTGGCGAACATCGCCTCGACCGGTTCGGACTTCATCCAGGGCCCCATGGGCGCGTGGAACTTCGCCTGCTTTGGCGCGACCGCCGGCGTCCTCTTCCTGTCGATCCGCGACCGCGACACCGACATGCGTCAGACCGCCTCCGGTGCCCTGGCGGCCGGCCTCTTCGGCGGCATTTCGGAGCCGTCCCTGTACGGTATCCACCTGCGTTTCAAGCGCATCTACCCCCTCATGCTCACCGGCTGTGTCGTCGGCGGTCTGGTCATCGGTATCGGTGGCGGCGCCACCACGAACACCTTCGTGTTCACGTCGCTGCTGACGATCCCCGTCTTCACCCCCATGGCCGTCTACGGCCTGGGCGTCGCCGCCGCGTTCTTCACCGCGTTCCTTATGGTCGTCTTCTTCGACTACCGCACGAAGGAGCAGAAGGCTGAGGCTCGCGAGAAGAAGGCTGCTCTCAAGGCCGGTGTGTCCGCCGCTCCGCCGCCGCTGCCGCCCCGTCTGCTAACCCTGCCGCCGCGCCGGTGGCCGAGGCCGCTCCCGAGTTCAGCGACGAGGCGAAGGCTGACCTGACGCTCACCTCCCCCATGGCGGGCACCACGGTTGCGCTGTCGGACGTTGCCGACGAGGCTTTCGCTGCGGGCGCTCTCGGCCCCGGCATCGCCGTCTCCCCGGCCGCTGGCGCCGTGGTTGTTGCCCCGTGTGACGGCAAGGTGTCGGTCGCTTTCCCGACGGGCCACGCCTACGGCATCAAGTCCGCGTCCGGCGTCCAGGTGCTCATCCACATCGGCATGGACACCGTGAAGCTGGAGGGTAGGGGCTTCACGCCTCGCGTCGCCAAGGGCGACGTCGTCAAGCGCGGCGACGTCCTGGCTGAGGTTGACTGGGATGTCATCCGCGAGGCCGGCTACGACACGATCACCCCGATGGTCGTAACGAACAAGAAGAAGTTCGGCGAGGTCACCCCGGCCGCCCCCGGCCCGGTGGGTATCACTGACACGGTCGTAACCGTGTCCCCCAAGGAGGCGTGAGCTTGGTCGCGACGCATCGACCTGCACCACGTACACGCTGTAGCGCACAATGCGAGGGGCGCTGGAGAACACTCCAGCGCCCCGCAGACGTTACCGCGTGGACACAGACCCGCGAAGAAAGCTCTAGGCCTCGTATCCCTCGGTGATATCCAGGACGGTTCGCACCTGCTCGACGGTGAATTGGCCGGGGGCACTCCCCTCCCATCCGGGCAGGGTCGCGAAGGTGGCCGCGGACCCGAGGGCGGATCCGACCAGGCGCGTGGGCGCGCCGTGCTCCCCCATGGAGATGCCGATGACGGGACGGTCGTAGGCCTCGCGCGCCCACGCCTGAGCAGCCAGGACGCGCGCCGCGTCCGTGGCGCTGCTCGCCATGCACGCGAACTTCAGGACGTCGGCGCCCGCGTAGTTCATGGCCGCAAGGACCTCGGCGAGCTGCTCGTCGCCGGGCGTTGCCTCAAAATCGTGGAAGGAGGCGACGACGATCGCGCCGGCCTCGTGCACCTCCTCGATGAGCGCGGAGGATCCGTCGCGCGAGATCTCGACGTCGACGCCGCCCGCGAAGGAAGCAAGCCGCCGCACGAGGGTGCAGTATTCCTCGTCGTCCAGGTAGGCCTTGCCGCCCTCGACCGACGTGCGGATGGTGGCCAGAACCGGCAGCGGCGACGAATCCGCGACGTAGCGGGCCATGCGTACCAGGTCCTCCTCCACGTCCGAGGCGTCCACGAAATGCGACCCCACGAGGGAGGATAGGAAAGTGTCGGCCCTCCACTCGACGATGTCCGCGCGGCACGAGGCCAGCGCCTCGACCTGCCCGCTCAGGGCTGCCGCGTCCCCGCTGACGGGGACGATGACCTGGGTGCGTCCCCGAGGGTCGCCTTCTTGGCAGCTCTCCCGATGGTGACGAGTCCGGGCGCAGGGTCAGGGGTCGGGCGCAGATGGGTGAGGCATGATTCCTTCGCTTAGTATCCTATTTCTGCCAGGTGCAGGCGATCTCGTTCGCTCTGCGTGAGGTAGGGTGGTCCAGCCAGCCGTCGGGCAGGTGGGGTGTCTTTTCACCGCCGGCTCGGCCGCGCGGTCCGCGTGCGGCGGGCGGGAACGCCTGGTCGAGGTCGAGGTCTGCAAGGCGTTCGTGGAGCTCCTGCAGCGTAGAGACCATGGACAGCGCGTGACGCTGGGCGCCTCCGACGGCAAAAGCCGCGCAGGTACCAGCCGATGTGCTTGCGCATCTCGCGCAGTGCGCGCCCCTCGTCGCCCTGTTCGACGACGCACCAGGCGGCGTGACGCTCGATGACGGAGACGACCTCGGCGAGGCTGGGGCCGGGCGGGATGGTCCCGCCGTGGTAGGCGGCGACGATATCGCGGAAGATCCACGGGCGTCCCTGGGCGCCGCGCCCGACGCTGATGCCGTCGCAGCCGGTGCGTTCCAGCATGGCCAGGGCGTCGGCGGCCTCGAAGACGTCGCCGTTGCCGAAGACCGGAATGTCCAGCAGCTCTTTGAGGCGCGCGATCTCGTCCCAGTGGGCGCATCCCGCGTAGTGCTGGTTCTGGGTGCGCGCGTGCAGGGTGAGCGCTGCGACGCCCAGCTTCTGCGCAGCCAGGGCGGCGTCGGTCGCGGTCTCGTGCTCGGAGTCGATGCCGATGCGGATCTTCACGGTCACGGGGATCTCGCGCCCGGCGCGCTCCCCGGCCTCGTTACTGGCGCGCACGACGGCGCCCACGAGGTCCGTGAACAGGTCCCGCTTCCAGGGCAGGGCCGCTCCCCCGCCCTTCTTCGTCACTTTGGGGACGGGGCACCCGAAGTTCAGGTCGATGTGGTCGGTGAGGTCGCGCTCGATGAGCATGGTCGTCGCGCGCGCCATGACGGCCGGGTCAACGCCGTACAGCTGCAGGGAGCGTACGCGCTCGGCGGGGTCGGGGCGCACCATCTCCAGGGTGCGTTCGTTTTCCTCGACGAGCGCGCGGCTGGTCACCATCTCGGTGACGTACAGGCCGGCGGGCGCGTCCACGTGCGGGATGGCGACGTGGCGCGGCTCGGCGAGGGTCTCACCCGCAGTCGTCTCGCCCGGGGTGCTCGGGGACGAGGCCGTGGCCTCCCGCCCGGATTCGGCTGCCCAGGAGGGGATGCCGGTGGGTCGCAGGTGGTCGGGCAGGCCCGACTCGCCCATGATGCGGCACAGGCGGCGGAAGGGCACGTCGGTGACCCCGGCCATGGGGGCCAGGACGACGGGTGTCCACAGGCGCAGCGGCCCCACGCGAAGAGGGGCCGCTGCGGACGAGGAGGCTGTCTGCAAGTCAGCAGCCCAGGCGTTCGATCAGGTACGACTTGACCTTGTCGAGCGGGATGCGCACCTGCTCCATCGTGTCACGCTCACGGATGGTGACGGCGTGGTCCTCGATCGAGTCGAAGTCGTAGGTGATGCAGAAAGGCGTGCCGATCTCGTCCTGGCGACGGTAGCGCCGTCCCACGGCGCCGGCGTCGTCGTAGTCGACGTTCCAGATGCCGCGCAGCTCGTCGGCCAGCTCCTGGGCGGGGCCGGTCAGTTCGGGCTTGCGGGACAGGGGCAGGACGGCGGCCTTGACGGGGGCCAGGCGCGGGTCCAGCTTGAGCACGACGCGCTTGTCGACGCCGCCCTTGGCGTTGGGGGCCTCGTCCTCGTGGTAGGCCTCGATGAGGAAGGCCATGAGGGAACGGGTCAGGCCCGCCGAGGGCTCGATGACGTAGGGGGTCCAGCGTTCCTTGGTGTTCGGGTCGAAGTAGTCGAGCTTCGCGCCGGAGGCCTCGGAGTGGACGGTCAGGTCGTAGTCGGTGCGGTTGGCGATGCCTTCGAGCTCGCCCCACTCGCTGCCCTGGAAACCGAAGCGGTATTCCAGGTCGACGGTGCGCTTGGAGTAGTGGGAGAGCTTCTCCTTGGGGTGCTCGTACTCGCGCAGGTTCTCCGGGTCGATGCCCAGATCCACGTACCAGGCCTTGCGGTAGTCGATCCAGTACTGGTGCCATTCCTCATCGGTGCCGGGCTCGCAGAAGAACTCGAGTTCCATCTGCTCGAACTCGCGGGTACGGAAGATGAAGTTGCCGGGCGTGATCTCGTTGCGGAAGGACTTGCCGATCTGGCCGATGCCGAACGGCGGCTTCTTGCGCGCGGCGTTCATGACGTTCGCGTAGTTGACGAAGATGCCCTGGGCGGTCTCGGGGCGCAGGTAGTGCAGGCCGGCCTCGTCGTCGACGGGACCCAGGTAGGTCTTGAGCAGGCCGGAGAAGGCGCGGGGCTCGGTCCACTGGCCGCGCACGCCGCAGGTCGGGCAGGCGAGGTCGGCGGTGGTCAGGGGAGGACTCTTCGACGCCCTTCTTTTCGGCGAGCTCTTCGATGAGCTGGTCCTCGCGGGCGCGCTTGTGGCAGTTGAGGCACTCGATGAGCGGGTCGGTGAAGGCCTTGACGTGGCCGGAGGCGACCCACACTTCGCGCGGGAGGATGACGGAGGAGTCCAGGCCGACGACGTCGGCGCGGCGGCGGACCATGGCGTTCCACCAGGCGCGCTTGATGTTTTCCTTCAGTTCCACGCCGAGCGGGCCGTAGTCCCACGCGGAGCGGGTGCCACCGTAGATGTCACCGCAGGGGAAGACGAAGCCGCGGCGCTTGGCCAGGCTGATCACGTTGTCGAGGCGGGAGGGTCCCTTAGCCACTTGTCACTCCTTGAGTATTTGGGGCACGACTGGCTGTCGTGTCGCCATCGATACTAGCCGATAACTACTGTTTCGGGCGGCTCCGACCCCTTCCGCGCCCATGGATCCCGCCACAGGTGCGCGCCGGGAGTTCTGGCTGGGCCCTGCGGCGCTCTTCGCCAATGCGTTCGCGGATAGGTTATGCAGATCCGGATAGGTTATTAACCTATCCAGATGTCAATAACCTATCCACATCGTCGTAACCTATCCGCATGCGCGCGAGCTGGCCCCGCCACGCCGTCCGATCATCCATGAAACAGCCCCGACCTCGTCGCTCCTACGGGAGGGGACGAGGCCGGGGCCGGGTGACGGGTCAGGCGCCCAGGGCCCGACTGGCGTTCAGCCGACGCGCCGGATGTGGCCGGATGCCGTCAGGGGCCAGCCCGCGGCCACGACCATCAGGGAGATAAGGCCCAGCAGGTAAGCGGCCGTGGGCATCGGGGGCAGGTAGCCAGACTTGTGGATGAGGGTGAGGACCAGCCACATGACCGGCACACCAATGCCACAGATACCCTAGCGGAATCGCACCCATGAGGGCAAAGACTCGCTTCCAGGTCCCCCCGACACAGCGGGAAAGTCCACCAATGAAGCGCCCGGCTCCGTCGCACGCCACCCATGCGAGAAGAACGAAAATCCACGAATCGACACCGAGAGGCAAGGACTGTCGTCCCATAACGAAGAGCAGGGGATGGATTGCGATAAGAAGCCACCAGATGAGAGTCCCCAGGCCAATGATGACAATGGAGTGAACATAACTCGCCACAGTGAGCGCGGTGCGTGATCCACCGCTGAGAGCAGAGGCTCGCAAGTCGACGGTGACGCAGAGAATACCCCAGATAAAGAGGAAAACACCCGTGACGAAAGCGGAGTTTGTGGCGGCCTGTTCAACATTCTTAGTGACATCGGGGCCTGATAGGTAGACGATGCCGTTGATCGCTAAACTTGAGCAGGAACTGGAAGCCCACAATCAGGAGGTAGAGCACCACAGTGAATCTCGAACCGACGAGGCCAATGCGCAGGGGCGAGGGGGCGGATTTGATGAGGTCGGGGGTTGCAATGCTCATTGGTCGTTCTCCTGGATGAGGTAGGCGAAGGCGTCCTGGAAGGAACAGGGTGAAGAGGTCAGGGAGCGGGATGCAATCTCATGGTCAGTGACACCACAGCCACGTAGGTCCACAATGACCTCTCGTGCGGACCCAAGCGCGCGAGAAGTGATGACGGCAATATCGGAACGATCGACCAGGAAGCGTTCCACGTCGGCGGCGTTACCGGTAATCGCACGGATGCGCGAAGTGAACTCGTCAACGCTCTCATGGGCAAGCAAACGCCCATTTTTGAGGGCGACAACATCCTCGGCAACATTTTCAAGCTCGGAGACCATGTGTGAGGACACAAGGAAGGCGCGCCGCGGGCGACGTCCCTCCATACTGTCGGAGGCCAGGGTGAGCAGTTCCTCGTAGAACGCGTATCGGGTGGGAACGTCCATGGGGGCTTGAATCTCATCGAGGACGGTAATGGGCGCACCCGATGCCAGCGCCACAGCGCCGGCCAGGATGGCAGCCTGCCCCGATGACATCTTGCTCAGCGTCTTGCGCCCCTTCAGTTGGAAGGAGAAACGCTGAACGTAGCGGTCGAATAGTGTCTGATCCCAGGTCGTGCGCAGCGCGGCATAGGCGACCATGGCCGAAGCCGAGGAATTATCAAAGTCCCTGTCGGAAGAGACCACGATTGAGTAACCGAGTAGGTCGTTAGAGCTCACCTCCGTTCCACATAGGGACACATTTCCTGACGACGGCGGAAGCAGGCCGCCAAGGATCTGCATGAGGGTCGTCTTGCCCGAACCGTTGGGGCCGACGAGGGCTGTGACGGTGGCATCCTCGAGAGTGAGGGACACGTCGCGCAGCGCCGCCTCATTCTCTCCCGGATAGGTGTGGGTGATGGAGTCGAGGGTGATCATGAGTATTCCTTGGCGTTTGTGTCGGCGCCGTAGGCGCGGACGTGGTCGATGATGGCGTCGATGTCGAGGCCCAGGGCCAGGCCCGCTTCGACGGCGGGGTTCAGGGTCTCCTCCACGTAGGTGGCGAGCCCGTCAGCCACGAGCGCATGCTGTGCGCCTTCGGCGACGAACATGCCGATGCCGCGCCGCTTTTCGACGAGCCCCTCGTCGACAAGGATGGCGAAGGCCTTGCCAACGGTGGCCGGGTTGATGCGGTAGGTCGCGGAGTACTCCGTGGTGGAGGTGAGCTGGTCCCCAGCGCGCAGGGCGCCGCGCAGGATCTGCGCGCGGATGTCGTCGGCGATCTGCACGTAGATCGGGATCCCAGAGACGAACGTGGGTGCCATGCGAAACCCTCCCTTCAGGTTCTATGGTTCATTACATGACTAATGAACCATAGAACCAACTAACCTGTCAAGCGATCTCACCACTTGACCCTCAAGCCGCCCCACTCCCCCGCGCCAAAAGTCGCACGTAATTCCCCTTGACAAATTTCAATTCCTGAAACGACATCGTTGATATTCCGCCGTTTTCAACACATGATTGAACTCTTAACCATCGAATTACGTGCGAAATTGCAGGGCGCACCCAGAAGTACGGTGCCGCACTCAGCAACCCGCCACCCGTACGCACAAAACAGCCCCGGCCTCGTCCCACGGGGATAGGGGACGAGGCCGGAGCTAGGCAGGAGGGCGTGGAGCGCTTACTCCTTGACGCCGCCGGCGGTCAGGCCGGAGACGATGTACTTCTGCAGGTACTGGAACAGCAGGATCACCGGGATGGCCGCGATGACGGAACCGGCCGCGAAGATGCCCCACGGGGCGGTGCGCTCATCGGCTGCCCACATGTACATGCCGACGGCCAGGGTGAACTGGCTCTGATCCTGCAACACGACCTTCGCGATCACGAAGTCGCCGAGCGAGGAGATGAAGCTCAGCAGGCCGACGACCGCCAGGACGGGGCGGACCAGCGGCATGATGATCGTCCAGAAGGTCTGGGCGTGCGTCGCACCGTCGATCATGGCCGCCTCGTCCAGCGAACGCGGGATCGAGTTGAAGAAGCCGTAGAGCAGGAAGGTGTTCGAGCCGAGCGCTCCACCGAGGTAGACGCAGATCAGGCCGAGCTTGGAGTTCAGGCCGAGGACCGGGAAGATGTCCTGGATGCCCAGGAGCAGCAGGTACAGGGCCACGAAGGCCAGCATCTGCGGGAACATCTGCACCAGCAGCAGGCCGGTCAGGGTCGCGCGGCGTCCCTTGAAACGGAAGCGGCTGAACGCGTAGGCGGCAGCCGCGCCCATAAAGGACGGTGCCCACAGCGGTCGTGGTCGACACGATGAGGGAGTTCAGGACCCACGACCAGTAGGCGGCATACTTGCCGGAGCCCAGCGCCGTGAAGTTCTCGAGCGACACGGTCGAGAAGAGCTTGTTCGAGCCGGTGAGCGTCGCGCCGGGGTTCAGGGACACCGACAGGACGTAGAGCAGCGGGATGAGGCAGTAGATGATCATCACGATGGCGACGATGTGGCGCCAACCGACCTCTTTCCACCAACGCGCACCCTTCAGGGTGGACTCGCGATTCTTCTTCACAGTTGCAGCGCTCATCACAGCTCCTCAAGGGTCTTCGTCTGGCGGAAACCGAGCCACGCGATCACGCCCACGACGATGAAGATGACGATGGACATGGCCGAGGCCAGGCCGTAGTTCGGGGAACCCGACTCGATCGCGATCTTGTAGACCATCGAGATCAGGATGTCAGTCTGGCCGACATCCATGCCCGGGTAGTTCGGGCCGCCGCCGGTCAGCATGTAGATGAGCGAGAAGTTGTTGAAGTTGAACGCGAAGGAGGCGATCAACAGCGGCACCGTGGACTGCAGCACGAGCGGCAGCTTGATGGACCACACGGTGCGCAGGCCAGAGGCGCCGTCGATCTTCGCGGCCTCTTCGACGTCACCCGGCAGGGACTGCAGGGCACCCAGGCAGACGAGGAACATGTAGGGGAAGCCCAGCCACAGGTTCACGCCCAGGATCGAGAACTTCGCCAGCGTTCCGTCGGTCAGCCACGGGATATTCGCGCCGCCAAGCATCACGTCATTGATGAAGCCGAAGTCCTTGTTGAGCATGCCCTTCCACACCAGGGTGGCCAGGAAGGCCGGGAAGGCGTAGGGAAGGATCATGAGGGACTGGTAGATCTTACGACCCTTGATGCGCTTGTCCGCGAACACGAGGCCCAGGATCAGGCCGAGCGCGAAGGTCGACAGGACGGACGCTGCGGCGAAGACGAAGGACCACAGCAGGGCCTTCAGGAACGGGCCAGCCAGGTCGCCGCGAGCGAACATGTTCATGTAGTTGTCGAAGCCGACGAAGACGCGCCAGCCCGGATCGATCTGATTGCCATCCGCATCAACGAAGGAGCCGATCTTGTTGTTGGCCGTGTAGACGACGCCGGTCGTCGTGTCGGTCAGGGTGTCGGCGGCCTCGTCGTAGTTATAACGCGACTTGGCGAGGTAGGCGGTCGAGCCGTCGTCGGTGCGGTAGCTTCCGTCATTGCGGTCAGAAGAGGCCGGAACCTTGATGGCAGAGACCTTCTTCTGCATCTCAGGCTTAAGGATCTCAGCGATCGTCAGGACCTTGTAGCCGTCAACCGCGCTCACCATGCCGGCGGCGTAGGTGCCGGACACCTCGTGCAGCGGGGTGTCGGAATCACCCACGCTAATCTTGCCCGTCGCGGTATCGACAACCGCGAGCCCGAGGCCGGAGCTGTCCTCAACGACAGCGGCGGGCAGGCTCGGCGCGCCCTCGGCGCGCTGCTCGGACGCCTGCAGGATCGACGCGATGGCGTCGTCCTTGCTGGAGTTGTGGCCCTGGCCGTAGTTCGTGAAGGACACGTAGCCCGTGTACCCCATGACGAAGACCTGGTAGATGAGCAGGAAAACCATGCCGGGAACGAGGTACTTCGCGGGGATCATCCGCTTCGAGAAGTACACCCAGTTAACCGCGATGAGCAGGACGGCCAGGACGGCGAGAACCGCCCACGACTTCACCAGGTAAGCGGTGAACATGCCGTAGATCCCGAGGGCATCGATCAGCATCATCAGGACAAGTTTGACGAAGAAACCGGGCCTGGTCACTTCGCTGGCGTGCGAGGCTGTGCGCCTCTCTTTTTTCTTTTCTGCAGCCTTCGCTGGCTCAGACATCGTGTCCTCCACACGTGCGCAGTTTGCGCGTCATTGCGACGATACCCGCCTGTCGGCGGGTCTGATAGCACCGTGAGGTGCGAGTGCGCCGCACTGCGGCGCGAGCGTGTTGTGGGCCTCGCACCCGCCCGCCGCGTGGGACGCGGGCGGGTGCGAGGCTGGGTGCTCGCGTCAGGCGAGCGGGGTGCCGACCGTCAAACGCCCGGCAGGTTCGATCACTTGGAGGCGATCGCGTTGTTGATGTTGGTGACCATGGTCGCCCAGCCTTCGGCGGGGGTCTCGGTGCCGGTCACGATGTTAGCCTCGGTCTGGCCCCAGAAGTTCCACACGGAACCCATCGCGGGGATCGCGGGGGCGAGAGCGCCGGACTCGGCGACCTTCGCGAAGTCCTTGATGTCCGGGTCGCCCGACTTGGCGGCAACCTCAGGCATCGCGGAGGCGCGACCACCGAGCCTCTGCATCTTTTCCTGAGCCTCGGGGGTGGCCAGGTAGTTGAAGAACTGCTTGGCAGCAACCGGGTTGGCCGACTTGGCGCTCTGGTAGAACATCTGGACGCCGACGAAGGGCTGAGCAGCCTGGGAACCGGCGGAGGGGATCGGCAGGACGGAGACGTCCATGCCCGCCTCACGGAAGGCTGTGACGTTCCAGGGGCCGGTCACCGTGTAGGCGGCCTTGCCATCGAGGAAGGCCTGCTTGGCGATGTCGCCGGTGATGGACGGGGAGAACACGCCCGCGTCGCCCTGCGCCTTCAGCCAGGTGGCGAAGTCGGTGCCGCCGGAGCCGCCCAGGGCCAGCTCGGAGGTGTACTCGCCGTCAGCGTTGGTCTTGAAGACGGGGGCACCGAAGGAGGTCTGGAAGCCGTAGAAGTGGTACGGGTCGCCCTTGTCGCCCATCTGGATGATGAAGGGGTATTCGACGCCGGTGGTCTTGCCGGAGGCGATCATGTCATCGTAGGTGGTGGGGGTGTCCTTGGTGAGCGCATTGTTGCGCACCAGGGCGACGGACTCAACGGCGTAGGGAACGCCGTAGGTCTGGCCGTTGTAGGTGACGGCCTTGACGGCGACGTCGGCGAAGTTGGACTTGGCCTCACCCAGGTCCACGGGGGCGACGACGCCGTTAGCAACGAGCGCGCCGAGCTTGTCGTGGGCCATGACGATCAGGTCGGGGCCGTTGCCGGTGGGAACCTGGGTGGTGAACTCCGTGTCCATGTCGGATTCTGACTTCTGCACGACGTTAACCTTCACGCCGGTGCTGGTGGTGAAGTCCTCGGCGAAGCTCTCAACCTGGGAGAAGCGGGTGTCGTCCGCCCAGATCGTCAGCGTTGCCGCAGCATCGCCGCTGTTGTCAGAGGACGAGGAAGAGTTCGTCGTGCCGTTGTTGCAGGCGGCCAGGGCGGTAACCGCCGCGAAGACGCCGAGTGCTGCGATGCCACGTCGCATTTTTACTCCTGTGTTGGTCGGGCCGGTCGCCTCCATCAGCGACCTACTACATGGGTCACTGTAATACCCTCCATTTTGTTTCTGCAACAATTTTCGCAATTGTGTGCAAGCTGTTACATTTGTAGGGAAACAGCCGCACTCGGACACCCAAAGGAGCGTTGCGCCGATGACCAAGAACCGTACAAGCATGGCCGACATCGCCACGCATGCGGGCGTCTCAACCGCAACTGTTTCACGGGTTTTCAACGGCGTCGGCCAGGTCTCTGCCGAGACACGCCGCCGTGTACTCACCGCAATCGATGAACTGGGATACGACCGCCCCAGCCCCGAGCGCACCCCCAGCACCCCCACCATCGGTGTCATCGTGCCCGAGCTAACGAATCCGATCTTCGCATCCTTCGCTCACCGCCTCCAAGAGGAGATTTCGCGCGCGGGTGGCATCGGCCTCATTCGTTCGCAGACGCCGGGGGCGACCTCCGAGTTTGATCACCTCTCCTCGCTTATCGAGCACCATGTCGACGGGCTCATTTTCGTCTCCGGCAGACACGCTGACCTGCTCGCCGATCTCACCCCCTACCACGATGTCGCCGACCGAGGTATCCCCTTCGTGACGATTAACGGCGCACGCCCGGAGGTTCCGGCCCCCGACTTCTCCACGGCAGACGCGCTTGGCATCCGCGCCGCAGTCACGCACCTGCACGAGTTGGGGCACACGCGCATCGCTCTGCTGACGGGGCGCACGCACATCGTTCCAGCACTGCGCAAGGCGGAGGCTTTCTGCCAGGTGATGGGTGAGCTGCTGGGCGACCGCTCCCCCATCATCGAAGAGACCTTCTATACGTACGAGGCCGCGGCTGCCTACACGCATGCCCTCCTTGAGCGCGGCGTGACGGCGATTATCACGGGCTCAGACCTGCAGGCCCTCGGCGCCATCCGCACGATCTCCTCGCTCGGACTGTCGGTCCCCGATGACGTCTCGGTCATCGGTTTCGACGACACATTCCTGATGAGCCACCTGGATCCGGCCCTCACGACGATCCACCAGCCCGTTCCGTCAATCGTCTCTTCCGCAGTGCGCGCGCTTTTCGAGGCATTAAACACAGCCGACTACACGCCCACGCACGCCGATTACGTCTTTCGCCAGATTTGATCGTGCGAGGCTCGACCGCGCGTGTCCGTTAGGCATGCCATCTAGGGTCCGAGCTCCGAGAATGACTTGACAAAGATTCTCAATCGCAAAGAGAATGATTCTCATGTCGAAGAGAATCCTTGCTGCCGCGTGTGCGGCTGCCACAGCGCTCGCCCTGTCCGCCTGCTCATCCACGGCCTCGTCCGGGGATGGATCCTCCAAGGACGGCTCCCTGACCGTCATGGCCTCCTTCTACCCCCTGAAGTACCTGGCCGAAAAGATCGGAGGCGAGCACGTCTCCGTTACCTCCCTGACCCCTGAAGGTGCCGAGCCGCACGACCTCGAGCTCTCTCCCAAGATGGTCGACTCCCTGTCCTCCGCGGACGCGGTCATCTATCTCGCGGGCTTCCAGAGCGCCGTTGACGAGGCCATCGAGCAGCAGGCCCCCAAGACCGTCATCGACGTGTCCTCCGCGGCCGAGCTGATCGAGGCCGGCACCGACGCGAACCACCCCCTCCGAGGACGAGGAAGATGCCACCGATGAGGCCCAGTCCGGCGAGACCGAGGCCCACGATCACGACCACGAGGGCGCGGATCACGCCGACCACGATCACCACCACGACATGAGCGCGGATCCGCACTTCTGGCTGGATCCCACCCGCATGGCGAAGGCCGCCACCCTGGTGGGTGACAAGCTCGCCGAGGCCGACTCCGCTCACGCCGACACCTACAAGGCGAACGCGAAGGCCCTGGCCGAGGAGCTCAACACCCTGAGCAACACCCTGGTCACCAAGACCTCGAACTGCAAGGTCAAGACCTTCGTCACCGCCCACACCGCCTTCGGTTACCTGGCGGACCGCACGGGCCTGACCCAGGTCGGCATCTCCGGCCTCGACCCCGAGTCCTCCCCCTTCCCCGCGCGTCTGGCCGAAATCGCCCAGATCGCCAAGGAGCAGGGCGTGACGACGATCTTCACCGAGGCCCTCATCGATCCCAAGGTCGCGCAGACCCTGGCCGACGACCTCGGCATCACGACGGCCGTCCTGGACCCGATCGAGTCCCAGACCGACGCGTCCAAGGACTACGCCGCGACGATGAACTCCAACATTGATGCCCTGACGAAAGCCCTCGACTGCCAGTGACAACGACTTTCACCCCCACGACGGCGGGAGCCTCCCACGCGGAGGCGACCGCCGTCGTGCGTCTCGACAACCTGCATGTGGCCTGGGATACGGACTTGATCCTCCACGGGATCTCGCTCGACGTCCCCGCCGGCCAGACCGTGGCGATCACGGGCTCGAACGGATCGGGCAAGTCCACGACCCTGAAGGCCCTGCTGGGCACCGCACCCATCACGAGTGGCGATGCCCAGCTCTTCGGTCGCTCGATTTCCACTCGCCGCCGCGTGCCGTGGAACAAGATCGGCTACGTGCCCCAGCGCATCTCCTCGGGTGGCGCGATCAGCGCCAGCGCGATCGAGGTCGTGCGATCCGGCCTGCTCGGGCCTCGTCGCCCGTGGGCACTGCCGGGCGACACGGCGAAGGCCATGGCCGCCCTCGAACGCGTCGGCATGGCACACCGCGCCCACTCTCCCCTGAACATCCTCTCGGGCGGGCAGGCTCAGCGCGTTCTAATCGCTCGCGCTCTCGTGCGTCGCCCCGAGCTGCTCATCATGGATGAGCCGATGGCCGGCATCGACGCGGCATCACGAGCGCGCCTCGCGCAGATCGTCGCCGATGCCAAAGGCGGAGGGGACGACGATCCTCATCGTCCTGCACGAGCTGGGCGAACTCGGCCCGCTCCTGGACCGCGAGCTGCACATCAACGCGGGTCACGTCTCCTACGACGGCCCTCCCCACATCGAGGACGACCACGAACAGCATCACGGCGGCGGCGATCACTGCCACCCCACGACCGAGTCCGGCCCAGCAGCGGGCGACCACGGCCTCGTGAGCGGAATCTAGACGGGAGTGACACATGATTGACGCACTGACCACCCTCCTGTCCTCGCCGATGATGCAGCGTTCGCTGCTCGCCGCCCTGATCGTGGGCCTCACCGCCCCGATCATCGGCACCTACCTGGTCCATCGGCGCCTGGCGATGCTCGGCGACGGCATCGGCCACATCTCCCTGACCGGCGTCGCGCTGGGCTGGCTGGCGGGAACGTTCGCGAACGTGAGTCCCGCCGACTCGTGGGCGATCCCCGGAGCGGTCATCATCTCCCTGCTGGGCGCGATCACCATCGAGCTGGTGCGCCAGAGTGGACGTACGTCCGGCGACACGGCCCTGGCCATGCTGTTCTACGGGGGCATCGCCGGCGGCGTCTTGCTGATCGGCCTGGCGGGCGGCACCTCCGCTCAGCTGAACTCCTATCTCTTCGGCTCGATCTCGACCGTGCGTTGGAGCGACATTACGCTCATCACGGGCCTCGGGATCGCGATCGTGGCACTCGGTGTAGGCCTGGCTCCCGCGCTCTTCTCGGTGACCAACGACGAGGACTTCGCCCGCTCGACGGGACTGCCCGTGCGCACGCTGTCCCTGCTGATCGCGATCCTATCCGCACTCACTGTGGCCGTCGCGATGCGAGTCGTCGGTTCGCTGCTGGTCAGCGCGCTCATGGTGATCCCCGTGGCGATCGCACAGCTCGGGGCACGTTCGTTCCGCTCCCACGATGGCCATCGCGATGGCTCTCGGCGTCATTATCTGCACGTGCGGACTGTGCCTGACATACTTTGTCGACCTGTCCCCCGGTGCGACCATCGTTGTGGGCGCGATCGGCCTGTACGCGATCGGATTTACGATCCGGGCTATTGTGGACCGTATCCGCAGGGTGCGCAGGCTTCGCGCGGCCCGCGGCCACAACCAGCATCCGGAGCGCGAACACCTCGCTCACGCAGACGCATCATGACGAAGGGAACACCATGCAGCGCATGACGAAACAGCGTCAGGCGGTCCTCGATGAGCTGACCCGCGTCACCGACTTCCGCAGCGCCCAGCAGATCTTCGAGGACCTCCACGTCCAGGGGCAGCGCGTGGGCCTGGCGACCGTCTACCGCTCGCTCCAGAGCCTCGCGGACGACGGCCGCGTCGACACGCTGCGCTCCTCCGACGGCGAGGCCCTGTACCGCTCGTGCACGACGCACCACCACCATCATCACCTGGTGTGCCGCGAGTGCGGCTTCACCGAGGAGATCGAGCAGTCGCAGATCGAGTCGTGGGTGGATTCGGTCGCGGCGGCCCACGGATTTGGAGATGTCAAGCATTCCCTGGAGCTCTTCGGGGTGTGCGCATCGTGCCAGTCGAAGAAATGACTCACTAAGGCCAGAGCGGCCGCGACGAGGCCTGGGAGGCGTATGACGCTTTCCCGGGCCTCTTGCATAGGTTAGGATAGGCTTTGTTTGATTAGCCTCACTATAGAGTGTCATGTTCGCCGCCGGAATCGATTCCATGGTCCCCGCCTTTGCACGCGAGGGTATATGGCTCTTCGTTTTCCTGTTTGTGATCGTCCTCTTGCGTGCGCAAGCGACCTACTGGCTGGCTCGCGGCGCGGCGTCGGGTGCCGTCCGGGCGACGGGACGTCAGGGATTCCTGGGCGCTATGGCCCGCTGGTTCGACGGCCCGATCCCCCGCAAGGGTGCGGCTATGCTCGACAAGTGGGGCCTCATCGTCATTCCCCTGTGCTTTCTGACCGTGGGCATCCAGACGGCGGTCAATGCGGGCGCTGGCCTGGTACGCATGCGCTGGAGCACCTACACGATCGCGATGATCCCGGGGTGCGTCCTGTGGGCGCTGCTCTACGGCCTCGGCACGCTCGCAGTCTTCGCTGCGGCGATCCGAGCCGTCGCCGGTTCCCCTTGGGGCTGGGCAGGCCTCGCCCTCATCGTCACGCTGATCGCCGCGAAGATTGCGTGGGGTCGCCGCAAGCGCCGCGCAGTCGACGCCGCACTGGCCCCCGACAACAGCTAGGACTGAGCGACCCGGTCGATCGCACCGCCAAAACGGCGGTCGCGGCCCGGCGAACTCCTCCAGGCACCCCCACAGCTCCTCGCGGTCGAACGCAGGCCAGGGCGTGTCGACGAACATCATCTCCGCATACGCCATCTGCCACAGCAGGTAATTGGACAGGCGCTGCTCTCCCGACGTGCGGATCATGAGGTCGACGTCGGGTACGTCGGGCAGGTAGAGGTGGCGAGACAGCGTCTTTTCGGTGACGCCGCGCGGGCTCAGGCGCCCGGCCGCGACATCCTCGGCGATGGATCGGGCAGCATCCGCCAACTCGGCCCGACCGCCGTAGTTCACGCACATGATGAGGTCGAGGGTCTTGCAATGCGAGGTTGCCCGATCGGCCTTCTCCAGCGCGTTGATGACGCTCTTCCATAGCTTGGGTCGCCGCCCACTCCACCGCACGTGCACGCCCCACTGGGCGAGCTGGTCAGTGCGCCGCGCGAGCACGTCGGAAGCGTAGTTCATGATGAACGAGACCTCGGCGGGCGAGCGCTTCCAGTTCTCCGTGGAGAAGGTGTAGACGCTCAGGTAGCGCACACCAGCATCGATGGCACCGGCGATCGTGTCCATGAGGGCGTACTCCCCCGCCCGATGCCCCTCGGTGCGCGCCAGTCCCCGACTATTGGCCCAGCGTCCGTTCCCATCCATGATGAGGGCGACGTGCGCGGGCACTTCCCCCTTTCGAAAGACCGGTGCCTCACAGTGCCACTGGCCTGGCCCGAGCAGCGGCGCGGTGGGGTCGTTCGGTGCGCGGTCCATGGGGGTGGGTCGCAGGTCCGTCATGGGTGACTCCTATCGATGACGCTCAGCGAGCGCAGGCGACGTTCCAGATGCCATTGAGTGTACGAGGAGATGAGGCCCGAGGCCTCGGTGCGCGCGTAGGGTTCGCATCGGTCGGCCCGCTCCCAGTCACCGCTGAGCAGCTGGCCGAGGAGGGCCACCGTGTCGGGCGCAGGCGAGGAGGCACCGGGCGGACGGCAGGTATCGCAGACGGTGCCGCCGTCAGGGATAGAGAACGAGGAGTGGGGTCCCTGAGTTCCACACACGGCACAGTCGAAGCACGAGGGGGCCCAGCCGGCCAGGGCGAGGGCGCGCAGCGTGTAGGACGTGCGGATGAGGGTCGGGTCGTGGCGGCCTCGTGCCAGGGCGTTGAGAGCACCCAGCAGGAGCAGGTATTGGGAGTGGGTGCCGTCGTGCGCGTCCGCGGTGAGGCGCTCGGCTGTTTCGACGACGATGGTGGCCGCAAGGTACAGGTCGTAGTTAGCGGCGATGGCGTCGCCGTATTGGGCGATCGAGGCGACCTGGGTGAGGGTGTCGAGGGTGCGGCCACGGTGCAGCTGGGCGTCGATGACGGAGAAGGGTTCAACGCGGGCACCGAACTTCGAGGTCGTCTTGCGCACTCCCTTGGCCACGGCACGTACCTGCCCGTGCTCGGCGGTGAGAAGCGTGATGATGCGATCCGCTTCACCCAGCTTGTGGGTGCGTAGGACGATCGCCTCGTCTCGATAGGACTTCATCACACGGACATTGTGTCACGACCGCGTGACTTGGGAGAGAAGGCCCGCCCCGCATCGCACGGTGCGAAATCTGTTGTGAAGTGCGCTGTCACATCGATCGACAAGCGCCTCCGCTTGCACTGTCAACAATATATGAGAAACTGACAGCGTGGTCGGTTACACAGCCGGCAAACGGTTTTCAAATAGATAGTTTCTTCGTAACCGGATATGGTTTACCCATAACCGTCGAAGGAAGGAAACAAATGGCTCCGCCGATTGATGCCCGCGAAAAGCTTGGCACTGCACTGCGCCAGGCCCTGACGCAGACCCCGCTGTCAAAGATCTCTGTCAGCGCACTGACACGCTCCGCCGGGGTCACCCGTCAAGCGTTCTACTACCATTTCAACTCCCTCAATGACCTCAATGCCTGGGTTTTCCGGGAGGAAGTCACAGCGCGCCTGACCACCAGTTCGGGAGAATGGCTCGACGCCATCGAAGCGACCATGACGTGGATGCACGCCCATCGCGACGAGACCGCCGCCGCCATGAAGACCATTGAGCCCAACGACCTGTGGGCGTTCCTGGCCTCCCACATTCAGGAGCTCATCGAGTCCCGTCTCCCCGGCTCCGCCTCGGCCACGGCGCGCGACGTCGTCGCCCAGCACTTCGCGCTGGCGACCACCGCCCACATGGCTCAGTGGATGCTCTCCGGCCTGGAGGTCAACCCCTCACTCGCGATTGCTCGCATGCGAGTTCTCATGACCGACCAGACCACTCCGGCTCTGGGCCGTCTCGCCAAGTAATGCGGTAATTCCCACCAACCGCACGAGGGCAGACACAGCTCACCCCAGGCCCCGACCTCGTTCCACCAACGAGACCGGGGCCTGGCGCATATCCGCAACATAATCATGACAACCAATCCCCAGACGCGCGACCAGGGCCTCGCTGTACGATTGGTCAGTTCTGTCTAGACAGGCATTAGACAGCTCCGCGAATTTACATGTATAGTTCGCACGTAACCTCATTGTTTCTTGTCGCCGAGGATCACTGATGCCCCACCCCGATGCGAAAGAGCGGCTCGCACGCGCGCTGCGCGACACCCTCACGACCGTCCCCCTGTCGAAGGTGACGGTTTCCGGAATCACGCGCACTGCCGGCGTGACACGCCAAGCCTTCTACTACCACTTCTCTGACATCCGCGACCTGACCGTGTGGGTCTTCAAGCGCGAGGTCGCCGACCAGATCATCGCCCACACCACCTACGAGGACTGGTCCGATGGCCTGCTTGCCATGTTCGTGTGGATGCAAAAACACCCCGAAGAGACCCGTTGCGTCGTCTCCTCCCTCGGCATGGAGGATCTGCTGCTCTTCCTCCACAAGCAGCTGCATGCCGTCATGGAACCCATCGTCGATCAGCACAGTGCCGACCTGCCCGTCACCGAAGACGACCGCGTGTTCACCACCGACCACTTCACCCTCGCCATCCTCGGCCATATCTCCCTATGGCTCGCAACCGGCATGAGCACCGACCCCTACATCCTCACCGAGCGCATCGCCCGCGTGCTCGACGGCCAGGTGCGCCGATCCCTTGAGGCCCTCGCGGCGAGCCCGATCCCATCCGCGCAGCGCGCCTGAAGACACAGGTGAACCCTGACCTCGTTTCTCCATGAACGAGGCTGGGGTTCGCCGTATCTGCCTGCGAGCGCTTAGCGCAGGGCGCGATTCACCGCCGAGATGACGGCCTTGTAGGACGCGCGCGTGATCGAGGAGTCAATACCGACGCCCCACACGATCTGGCCATCCACGGCCGCCTCCACGTAGGCGGCGGCGCGGGCGTCGCGGCCCTGGCTCATCGCGTGCTCGGAGTAGTCGAGGATGCGCACATCCAGATCGAACTCGTGCAGCGCCGAGACGAAGGCGTCGATCGGGCCGGTACCCGTGGCCTGCACCTTCACGGTCTCGCCGCCGTCCGTAAGCACCGCGTTGAGCTCGACATGCTCATCGTCGATCGAAGAAACCTGCGAGGAGCGCATCTCGAAGCGGCCCCACGGCTCCAGGCCGGGAGCGGCGCTCGTGGGCAGATACTCGTCCGCGAAGATCTGCCACAGCGTGGCCGCATTGATCTCGCCGCCGTAGGTGTCGGTGTGGCGCTGGACGATGCGGGAGAACTCCACCTGCAGGCGGCGCGGCAGCTCCAGGGCGTGCGCCGTCGACATGAGGTAGGCGACGCCACCCTTGCCGGACTGCGAGTTCACGCGCACCACGGCCTCGTACGAGCGCCCCACGTCGTGCGGGTCGATCGGCAGGTAGGGCAGCTCCCACACGACCGCTTCCTCGTCGCCGCCAGCTGCGTCCACCTTGGCCTTGCGGGCGGTGAAGCCCTTCTTGATCGCGTCCTGGTGCGAACCCGAGAAACTCGTGTACACGAGGTCGCCGACGTAGGGAGCACGCGGCGAGGTCTCCATCTGCGTACAGTGCTCGACCGTGCGGCGAATCGCGTCCACGTCCGAGAAGTCGATGCCCGGATCGATGCCCTGGCTGAACAGGTTCAGACCCAGCGTCACCAGGTCGACGTTGCCGGTGCGCTCACCTGACCGAGCAGGCAGCCCTCGATGCGGTCCGCGCCGGCCAAGAGCGCCAGCTCGGCCGTCGCCACGCCCGTGCCACGGTCGTTGTGGGGGTGCACGGACAGCGCCACGTACTCGCGGTGGCTCAGGTTGCGACTCATCCACTCGATCTGATCCGCGAACACGTTCGGGGTCGAACGCTCCACCGTGGAGGGCAGGTTCAGGACGATCTCGCGCCCCTCGCCCGGCTCCCACACGTCCATGACGGACTCGCACACCTCGAGAGCGAAATCGAGCTCAGTATCGACGAAGATCTCGGGCGAGTACTCGAAGCCGACAATCGTCTCATCGCCCAGGCGCTTCTCAGCCTGCGCGATCACCTCACGCGTACCGAACTGCGCCAGCTCAATCGTCTGCGCCTTATCCGCGTGGAACACGACCTCGCGGAACACGGGGGCCGTCGCGTTGTAGAGGTGCACCGTCGCGCGCGGGAAGCCGACCATGGCCTCGACCGTGCGCTCGATCAGCTCGGGGCGCGACTGGGTGAGAACCGAGATCGTCACGTCCTCGGGAACTGCGTCGTCCTCGATGAGGGAACGCACGAAGTCGTAGTCGGTCTGCGAGGCCGCGGGGAAACCGATCTCGATCTCTTATAACCCAGCTTAATCAGCAGGTCGAACATGCGACGCTTGCGTGCCGGGTCCATCGGCTCGATGAGGGCCTGGTTGCCATCGCGCAGGTCGGTGGACATCCAGCGCGGCGCCTTCGTGATGCGCTTGGAGGGCCACTGGCGATCCGGCAGGTCCACAGGATTCGTGTCGAGGAACGCCCGATACTTACGAATCGGCATGCGCGAGCCGGAGGGGACGGGAACAGCGGATGTAGTCTTCACGCTTCGTAGTCTATCGACGAGGCTCCGCCCGCAAGCAGACGCTGCGCATACTGGACGTGAGATGCGGCGCGCCCCCATCCAACATTGACAAAGAAAAATACGCAAAAATGTGTACGCCACTGCCTTCATATGTCATGATAATTGGGTCCAATGTCCCACTCACTGACGCGCGGAGCAGCCATGACTTCTCTCTTGTTAGCCCAATCCTTTACCCCGTCGACGACGGCAGTCGCGGGGAATGTCTTCCTGACAGCCGTCGTCGGACTTCTTCCGCTCGTCGCCTTCTTCGTCCTCATGGGCGTCTTCAAGGTCGCCACCCACTGGTGCTCGATCATCTCCCTGGTGCTGTCCTTGGGCATCGCGGTCGTCGCCTTCAAGATGCCCGTCGGCATGGCCCTCCTGTCCGGAACGCAGGGCGCCGCGATGGGCTTCATGCCGATCATCTTCATCATCATCGCGGCCGTGTGGCTGTACAACCTCACCGAGAAGTCCGGACGATCTTCCGACCTGAAGGCCGTCTTTAATACGATCGGCCGCGGCGACCAGCGCGCCCAGGCCCTCATCGTCGCATGGTGCTTCTGTGGCCTGCTCGAGGGCCTGGCTGGCTTCGGCGCGCCCGTGGCCATCACCTGCGCCATGCTCGTGACCCTGGGCGTCCCCAAGATCAAGGCCGCCGTCGTTGCCGTCGTCGGTAACGCTATCAACGTCGGCTTCGGCGCCATGGCCATCCCCACGACCACCGCCGGCAGGCTTGGTGGCGCGGATCCCGTCGTCGTCGCCGGCGACATGGGCCACCTGACCTGGATCTTCTGTCTGTTCATCCCGGTCCTGATGCTGTTCATCCTCGACGGCGGACGAGGCGTACGCCAGCTGTGGCCCCTCGCCCTCGTTGCAGGCGCTGCGGCCGGCGTCGGCCACTTCTTCACCCCCTCCATCTCGTACGAGCTGACCGCGGTCGTCGCCTCGCTGCTCGGATTCGCCGCCTGCTACGCCTTCCTGCTGGTCTGGGGTCCCACGACCCCCGAGGAGTGCACGACCAGCTCCGACGAGGCCGACAAGCCCACCGGCTCGCGCATCGGCCTGGCCCTGCTGCCCTACGTCCTCGTCGTCGTCATCATCGCAATCACGAAGCTGGCCAAGCCGATCGCCGCTTTCTTTTCCTCGACTGACGTGAAGATCCCGTGGCCCGGCATCTATGGCAACCTGCTGACCGCGGACGGCTCCCCCCTCCGGGGCTGCGTCTTACACGCTGTCGACTCTCTCTAACCCCGGCACGTGGATTTTCCTGACCGGCATCATCGTCGCCATCGTGTACGGCACGAACTCCTCGAACGGCCGCTTCCAGACCTCCGTGGGTGAGATGTTCGCGGTCCTGCCGCGCACCATCTACTCGCTGCGCATGGCCATCCTGACGATCGCCTCCGTCATGGCCCTCGCCTTCGTCATGAACTTCTCGGGCCAGACGACCTCGATCGGCGCCGCCCTGGCGACGACGGGCGCGGCCTTCGCATTCCTCTCCCCCATCCTGGGCTGGATCGGTACGGCCGTCGCCGGTTCCGCGACCTCGGCGGGCGCTCTGTTCGCGAACCTGCAGTCGACCGCCGCGGCCGGTGCGGGCCTCGACCCGTCCATCCTGCTGGCCGCCAACACCATCGGCGGCGGCATCGGCAAGATCGTGTCCCCGCAGAACCTCGCGATCGCCGCCTCCTCCGTCGATTCGGAGGGTTCCGACGCGGAGATCCTCAGGAAGGCTGCTCCCTCACTCGCTCGGCCTGCTCCTGGTGCTGTGCGCCCTGGTGTTCATCGCATCCCAAGGCTGGCTCGGCGCCTACATGCCGCACTGATCATTGCTGAAAGCGCGTGGGAGGTCCCGGGAAGCGAGTTGCTTTCCCGGGACCTCCCCTGTAGGCTCCCATCAGAAGTACGGACAAAGGAGACGCCAGCGCCTGACTTGAGTTGTTCAAGCGACGCATTACGCACGGCCGCGCAATACGTCGACGAAGCGGCAACCTGCACAAAGGTCACACCCCCAACGGGAGATCCCTGCAGTAGCGTCTACGCGCAGAGGATCAGCGGGCCGATCAACAACCCCAACAATGCAGAGGCCGCGATCCAGGACGAGCTCAAGGCAATGCACTCTGGCATGCTGGAGACGCTTCGGGAGTTCGAGGCGATGGAGAACGTGCTTGTCGATTCCTTCAGCACAGTTGCCGGGGGATGACACAGATGATGACGAAAACCAAGCTCTACGCGCTCGATTTAAGATCTTTTACCGCCACCATCGAGCAACTTGGCGCGCAGCTGCGAGCGAATCAGGAGAAGCTAGACGACATCGCCCACGCGAAGGAAACAATCGCGTCAGGCATGCAGGGACAGAGCGCCCAGGCGATGATCGCCAAGCTGGATGCGCTCGAGCAGAAGATCAACGATCACATCACGTCGATCCAAGAGACACAGGCGGCCATCACCACCTACCGCACCAACAAGCAGCAGCTCCAACGTGAGGTCATCGACTACGTTGATAGTGTCGAACTCGATGGTTTTTCCGTGTCCAATGTCTGGGTAATCCTCCCCTCCGACACGATGCTCGCCGCGCTTTCCCCACTCTGCATTGGCGGAAAGTTCATTGCAGCAGGCATCATGCAACAACGACTCGTAGCGCTTGTAGAAACATTTGTGCGATACGATCTTCAAGCCGCTGTCCATTCTGGCTCAGATGTCAAACCCTATACAACGTCAGGCGGGTTCTCGACTATCGAACCCGACCAAACCATCGAGTGGGACGACGACTTTCCCCACGGTTCTAAAGCAGGCCAAGACACTCCGGAAGACTGGGACAACTGGTACAAGTGGGAGCTGTACCGTCAAGGAGCAGGCTGGGTCTTGCAACACTCCGACTCATATGATTTCTACGGACACTTTCGGGAAAATACAGGTACTCCCAAGACCTTCAACTTCGAAAAGGCTTACATGGACGATGCCATCATCCGAAACTACGTCAACACAGACCTCAATGCGTCACTGCAGGCTGCAAATGAGGCAGTGATGGCCGGCCAGACAGACGTGACGCTCTATTCCCCCAAGCATGCAGTCGGCAATCCGGCCACCGAAAACTGGCAGAGAACGATTGGCGGCCACACGATGTACACCGACACGGATGTCAAGGTCGAGGGAGACACGGTGACCGCCACCGTTACCGTCTAAGCTCGGGATAAGTGGAATTTTGACCGCGGCAAGGCCGACCAGGGTTCAGGGACACCGGATGCTGTTAATGGACGTTTTGAGGAGCTCGGGTGGGGAAAGAGCTTTCATTCCAGCGGTAGCTTAACCCGCACCTACACCTGGAAGGTCGGCGAACAGCCACCCCTTCTGGATACGCACACCACCGAGAGCAACGAAGACCGTAAGACGCACGACTACGAAAAGTACAAGCCACGATGAGTTCACAACAGCTACTATCAGATGAGTCACTTGACCGTTTTTCCGGCCCACACTCTGTTCCAGATCCTGGACCGCAGTGTTGTCCTGCGCCCAGGCGAACTCCTCATCGGACCTTCGAATAGGTTTCTGATCATCTGCGCGGAGGCAACCGACGAGTGGAGTGCTTTGTTCGCCGAGCACTGCACCGGTGAATACACCGAGGAGCTCCACCTTCCTCACACTCTCGCGCGCCTCGCAGGCGAAACGTGGTTGACGGGACCGGACCCTACCAACATATCTGGGCATCAGCTTCCCGGCGACCGACGTGGCAGTCTGCGGGAACTACGTGTACATCTCATTCAATGTGGGAGCCTGACCAATGAAATCACTCCGTTAGTTGTCCCTTCCCGTGCTCGCCGTCGCGTGCAACCCGTTCACACCCAGGAACACGCCGGCGGCCACGCCGACTCAATATCCGCAGGACCCGCGTTTCTCTGAGTTCGTCTTTCACAGCGATGAAGAGCCAACCGTCAAGACCCAGACAGACTCCGTGAACGTGCGTTGGCCGAATATGGAGGCGAGCGAGGCACACCTCACCATCGCTTATTCCAGCCAAACAGGGTTCCTCCCCGCACAGGACCCCGAGTTCTGGCTCACCGCTGTTGCCACCGTCCCCGACGAGACGCTCGATCTCCTCGCGGAGGGTACAGCCGCCGATACTCTCCTGCCCGGTATCCACCCAAGCCTGTACGGGTATGTGCCGCAGGAGTGCCAGTTCACCACCATTACCCCGTCCTTCGCGGACAAGGCGCTCGCACCGGATAAGGAGAAGATTCCACACGATTTCGGCCCCATGGACATACAAGCGCTAGCCGTGTCCGAGGATTGTCACCTTCTCGTGTTCACCGCACTCGGCCACTCCTGAGCCCCGCGACTCTCCCGCTCCTCCGCTCAAGCCCGCCCCGGCCTCGTCCCTCCGCCTGGCGCAATGCCCGGGCAGCAATGCACTAGTTACGACAGCAATGCACTAGTTACGAGTGCATTGCACTGCCTCCTATCTAGTGCAATGCTGCGCCAAATAGTGCACTGCCCCCCGAGCGACAATCTCACGCGCGGCTAGGTCCGGCCCGACGCCTCTCCAGCAAGCCGCCCATTCCCCACATCGGTGCCGATACCACCATCACAAGGAAGATAGGTCAATCAGGAACGAGGCCGGGGCGAAGCTGCGCGCACACAACCATCGCAAAAACGAAAAACGAAAACCCACCCTGAGCTAAGTCACGCCCCGAAGGTCCTAAAACACCCAATGAGAGGCCGATTTTCGTTGATCACTTGTGGAGATTTTTCCGCAAGAAATAGCGAAAACATCACCCTCGCCCACGTTGTCTTGACAAAAACGGTCGCTGGGACCTCGGACCCAGCCATAACCTGGACTGGACAGCACCCACGAGGAAGGATCCCCCAGTGCGCATCGCTCTCTTTTCCACCTGCCTGGCAGACGTCATGTTCCCCCAGGCTGCCCAAGCCACAGTGACCCTGCTCGAACGCCTCGGGCACGAGGTCGTCTTCCCTGAAGACCAGGTCTGCTGCGGCCAGATGCACGCCAACACCGGCTACTTCGAAGACGCCGCGAAGATCACCCGCAACCACGTCAAGACCTTCGAGCCCGTGCTCGACGGCGAGTGGGACGCCATCGTCGTCCCCTCCGGCTCCTGCACCGGTGCAGCGCGCCACGAGCAGAAGGTCGTCGCCGAGCACGTGGGCGACAAGGAGCTCGCGAAGCAGTCCCAGCGCATCGCTGAGCACACCTACGACCTCACCGAGCTCATCACCGACGTTCTGGGCCTCGAGGACGTGGGCGCCTACTTCCCCTACCGTCACCTACCACCCGACCTGCCACTCGCTGCGCGTCGCCAAGGTCGGCGACCGCCCCTACCGCCTCCTGCGCGCCGTCGAGGGCCTGACCCTCGTCGACCTGCCCGACGCCGAGGTCTGCTGCGGTTTCGGCGGCACCTTCGCCATGAAGAACTCCGAGACCTCCACCTCGATGCTCGCGGACAAGGTCACCAACGTCATGTCCACGCGCGCTGAGGTCCTCGTCATGGGCGACTACTCCTGCCTCATGCACGTCGGCGGCGGCCTCTCGCGCCTCAACTCGGGCATCCGCCCGATGCACCTCGCCGAGATCCTGGCATCCACCAGGATCAGCCCTTTCGAGGGCAACATCTCCTTCGCACCCGAAAGCGCACAGGTGATCTGACATGTCTGAAACATTCATCGGTATGCCTGGCGTGGTCTCTGACGACGCGAACGCGCAGGCCCACACCGGGCGGCTGGCGCACCACCGTCTCCATCCCCGAGGACACCCTCCGTTGGGGCCCAACCTTCCCGGAAGGGCGCCCACAAGACCCTGGCGAACACCCAGATGCGCCGCAACCTGGGCCACGCCACCCGCACGATCCGCACCAAGCGCGGACAGCGCGTCGCGGAAATGCCCGACTGGGAGGACCTGCGTAACGCAGCGGAGGCCGTTAAGTTCGAGGTCGAGTCCCGTATGCCCGAGCTCCTCGAAGAGTTCGAACGCAACGTGACCGCCCGCGGCGGCATCGTCCACTGGGCGCGTGACAAGCACGAGGCCAACCGCATCATCGCGGACATCATCAAGTCCAAGGGCGTCGACGAGATCGTCAAGGTCAAGTCCATGGCCACCCAGGAGACGAACCTCAACGAGTACCTGAAGGAACAGGGCATTCACGCTCGCGAGACCGACCTCGCCGAGATGATCGTCCAGCTGGCCGACGACATGCCCAGCCACATCGTGGTCCCCGCGATCCACCGCAATCGCTCCGAGGTCCGCGGTATCTTCCTGGATCGCATGGAGGACGCTCCTCGCGACCTCTCCGATGACCCGACCGAGCTGACGGCAGCGGCCCGCTCCCACCTACGTAAGAAGTTCCTGCACGCCAAGGTCGCCGTTTCCGGCACCAACATGGGCGTTGCGGAAACCGGCACCGTCTCTATCTTCGAGTCCGAGGGCAACGGTCGCATGTGCCTGACCCTGCCCGACACGCTCATCACCCTGATGGGAATCGAGAAGCTGGTCCCCCGCTTCCAGGACATCGAAATCTTCTCCCAGCTCCTGCCGCGTTCCGCCACCGGCGAGCGCATGAACCCCTACACCTCCATGTGGACGGGCGTCACCCCCGGCGACGGCCCGCAGGAATTCCACCTGATCCTCATGGACAACGGCCGCACCAAAGGTCCTCGCCGACCCGATCGGCCGCCAGGCCCTCGCCTGCATCCGCTGCGGCTCGTGCATGAACATCTGCCCGGTGTACCAGCACACCTCCGGCCACGCCTACGGCTCCGTCTACCCGGGCCCCATTGGCGCGATCCTGACGCCGCAGCTCACCCAGGGCCTCGACGAGCACGACCCGGTGCACACCCTGCCCTTCGCGTCCTCCCTGTGTGGCGCGTGCGGCGAGGTCTGCCCCGTCAAGATCGACATCCCGACGATCCTCATTCACATGCGCGCGCGCACGGTCGACGTCAAGCGCAACCTCGTGCCGGACGTGTGGGACCTCGCAATGGGCGTGACCACCCCGGTCATGTCGAATGCCAAGCTGTGGAAGGCCGCGAACGTGCCGACCAAGGCGACGCGTCTCTTCGCGAAGAAGGGTGCCATCGGCGCACTGCCGTTCCCGGCCTCGCTGTGGACCCGTGCACGCGACCTGCCGGTCGCCCCCAAGGAGACCTTCCGTCAGTGGTGGAAGCGCACCCACAAGGACTCCGACGCCAACGCGCCGCGCACCGACGCCCCCGCAACGGGTATTCCGCTTGCATCCGAGCATGGCATGACCACCAACACGACCCCGAAGGAGGCGTGACATGAGCACCACCACCATGGACGCGAAGACCGCGATCCTGGCTCGCGCACGCGACGCCATCTCTCGTTCCCAGCAGGACCGTCCGGTGCGTCCGATCCCCCGCGACTACATCCGCTCCACCGAGCACGCGCCCGGTTCGCAGGCCGTCATTGACGAAATGATCGAGAAGCTCGAGGACTACTCGGCCAAGGTCGTCGTGGTCTCCAAGGAGTCCGAGGTCGCCGACGCGATCTCGACCTTCCTGGCCGACCAGAAGGCCACCTCCGTCGTGGTCCCCACCGGCCTGGACGACGCCTTCAAGGAGGCCGCCACCCGCGACGGCCGCACGGTCCGCGAGGACAGCCGCGAGCAGGCCATCCCGACACTGGAGCTCGACCAGATCGATGCCGTCGTCACGCGCTGCCGCGTCGCGATCTCTATCTCCGGCACCATCGTCCTCGATGGCGAGCCCGACCAGGGTCGCCGCGCGATCACGCTCGTGCCCGACACTCACGTCGTCGTCCTGCGCGCCTCCGACATCGTTCCCACGGTGCCCCAGGCCGTCGAGATCCTCGGCAAGAACCCGACCCGTCCGATGACCTGGCTCGCCGGCGGTTCGGCGACCTCCGATATCGAGCTGGTCCGCGTCAACGGCGTGCACGGCCCCCGCTTCCTGCGAGTCGTCATCGTCAAGTGATCTGATTCAGACGCATTAGTGCCCGGCTGCCACTCGGCAGCCGGGCACCATGCTTATCTGGGCCGCGGCCCACCTGATGTTTCCCTGCGACATTGTCTCAGCGCAGGTAGCGGCCCGTCACCGAGGCCTCGTTGGCTGCAATATCGGTCGGCGTCCCCTGTGCGACGATGCGGCCGCCCTCAACTCCGCCGCCCGGCCCCATGTCGATGACCCAGTCGGCGCAACGGATCAGGTCCAGGTCGTGCTCGATGACGAGGACCGTCGCTCCATGCTCAATGAGGTGCTGGAGCACGTTCAGGAGGACCTGCACATCATCCGGGTGCAGGCCGATCGTCGGCTCGTCGAAAACGAAGAGCGTGCCGTCCTGCCGCTTCCCCATTTCCGAGGCCAGTTTGAGCCTCTGCGCCTCGCCACCGGACAGAGCGGGCGTCGCCTCGCCGAGCGTCAGGTAGCCCAAACCAAGGCCGGACAGCGTCTCGAGGAGCGCGCCTGCTTTCTTCAGGCCGCACACGGCCATCCCGGGCCTCGTCGACGCTCATCGCCATGATGTCGGGCAGGCTCAGCCCATCGCGGCGAATCTGCGACGCCTGCGCGCCGTAGCGGCTCCCTCGACAATCTGTGCACTCGATGTCCACGTCGGGCAGGAACTGCACGTCCAGGGTGATCTGCCCGGTCCCGTCGCATGTGGGACAGCGCAACGAGCCCGTGTTGTAGGAGAAGGCGCTGGGCTTCAACCCAGCAGCCTGCGCCTCCTCGGTGCGCGCAAACGCCCGGCGTAGCTCATCCAGGACACCGGAGTACGTGGCCACGGTCGAGCGCACGTTCACTCCGATCGGCGTCGCGTCGATCAGGTTCACCCGTGAGATACCGGCGCCGTCCACGTCGCGCACGTGCGCGGGCAAAGGCTCACCAGCAAGGCGCGCACGCAGCGCGGGAACCAGCGACTCAAGGACGAGCGTCGTCTTACCCGACCCACTGACGCCCGTCACGGCCGTCAACGAACCCAGCGGAATATCAACACTCAGGGGCCGCACCGTGTGGATCTGGTTAGTCTCCAGGTGAAGCGCACCGCGCCCGTCAATATCCGTGCCCTGATCCGACTCCCCCGCTGCACGCTCAACCCGACGGACCCCAGCCATGTACGGGCCGATGCGGGACGCGGGGGCGTGGGAGGCCTCGTCGATGGGGCCCTGGAAGATGACGCGACCACCGTCCGCTCCCGCTCCGGGTCCGATCTCGATCAGGTGATCCGCGGCTGCGAGGACACGTGTGTCATGGTCGACGACGACAGCGGAATTCCCGTCGGCGAGGAGTTCCCGGATAATCGCCAGGACGCCGTCGACGTTGGAGGGGGTGCAGGCCGATGGTCGGCTCATCCAGCACGTAGAGGACCCCGGTCGTCCGGTTGCGTACGGCACGGGCGAGCTGCACGCGCTGGCGCTCACCGTTGGACAACGTCGAGGACGCGCGGTCGAGGGACAGGTAGGACAGGCCGAGCTGCACGAGGCGATCCATCGGCTCGGTCATCTCCTCGACGATGACGCGGGCCATGGGAGCTACCTCATCCGGAACGAGGCCGGGGACGCGCTGGACCCACTCGCGCAGCTCCGTAAGCGTGAGGCGCGAGGCCTCGCCCAGGTCGATGCCCTCGATCAGCGTGGAGCGCACACGTTCCCCCAGGCGCGTGCCGTCGCACGCGGGGCATGTGCGGGTGATGAGGTATTTTTCCACGCGGGCAAGGGCCTTCTCTCGTCTTTCGCCTTCGACAAGGCGTTTTCGACCGTGGCGACCGCGTTGAAGTAGGTGAAGTCCAGCTCCGCGCCACCAGTCTTGGTGGCGACGACGATGTGACGTTTCTCGGCGGGCCCCTCGTAGACGATCGCCTTCTCCGCATCGCTCAGGTCCCGGAAGGGCACGTTCGTGCGCACGCCCATTTCGCGGGCAACGTCCTTCATGAGCTTCCACATGAGGGACCCCCACGGGGAAACCGCGCCCTCGTCAATAGTGAGGGATTCATCGGGCACGAGGGACGCTCGGTTGACGACGCGTTGGACGCCCGTCCCCCTCACACACCGGGCACGCACCACCCGAGTTAAATGCCATCTCCTCCGCACCGAGGCCGTGGAAGGATGCTGCACACTGCGGGCACGTGAGAGGCACTTCTAGGGCCACGTTGCGCGAGGGTGGGACGCGGTGCCCGTTGGGGCACAGGTAGGAACCCGCGCGCGAAAACAGGAGGCGCAGGTGGTTGAGAAGCTCCGTCGCCGTACCGAAGGTGGAGCGCACGTCGGGCACACCCGGGCGCTGGCGTAGCGCGAGCGCGGCGGGCACGTGCGCAACCTCGTCGACCGAGGCCTTGGCAGCCTGGGAGATGCGCCGACGCGTGTAGGTCGCCAGGGACTCCAGGTAGCGCCGCGATCCCTCCGCGTAGAGCGTGCCCAGGGCCAGGGAGGACTTGCCCGACCCGGACACGCCCGCGACTGCGACGAACGCGTTCAGAGGAACGTCGACGTCCACGTTTTTCAGGTTGTGGACGCGGGCGCCGCGCACGCGGATGACGCTGGGCATGTCAGAAGCCCAACCGCCCCAGCATCTTCGGGTCGGACTGCCAGTCCTTCGCGGTGCGCACGTGCAGGTCGAGGTAGACGCGACGGCCCAGCAACTCCTCGATGCGGGCGCGCGCCTGGGTGCCGATCTGCTTGAGGCGGCTTCCCTTGCGGCCGATAATGATGGCCTTCTGGGAGTCGCGCTCGACGTAGACGTTCACGTGGATGTCGAGCATGGGCGACGGTCGTCGCCCTCGCGGCGGGGCCTCTCGATGATTTCCTCAACCTGGACTGCCAGGGAGTGAGGCAGCTCGTCGCGCACGCCCTCCAGGGCGGCCTCGCGAATGAACTCGGCGATCAGGGTGTCGCGGGACTCGTCGGTGACGTCACCCTCGGGGTACAGCGGCGGCGAAAGCGGCACAGTCTGCGCGAGCACCTCGCGCAGGTGGTCGATGCCCTTGCCCTCCACGGAGGAGACCGGCACGATGGCCGCCCACTCCCCCAGCTTCTCGATGGACAGCAGGTGCTTCATGACGCGGTCGCGCGGCACGGCGTCGCACTTGGTCGCGACGGCGATGATCGGGCGCTTAATGCCACGCAGCTCGCGGGCGATGAACTGGTCGCCGGGGCCGATGCGCTGGTCGGCGGGCAGGCAGAAGATCACGACGTCGACCTCGGAGAGGGCCTCGCGCACCATGTCGTTGAGTCGCTTGCCCAGCAGCGTGCGCGGGCGGTGGTATCCGGGGGTGTCCACGAGCACCAGCTGGTAGCCCTCCCCGTGCACGATGCCGCGGATGTTATGACGCGTCGTCTCAGGACGGCCGGAGGTGATCGCGATCTTGCGCCCGACCAGCGCGTTCGTCAGGGTCGACTTGCCGACGTTAGGGCGCCCAACGATCGACACGAAGCCCGCGCGGAAGTCCTCCGGGAAGTCCGGCATCTCGATGGTCGCGGCCGCATCCTCGCGCAGGGATGCGAGCGAGGTCAGCGCCTCGAACGCATCGAGATCGGCGTCCTCCTCATCCTCCAGGCCCTCGAGGTCCTCGTACTCGTCGTCCTCAGAGCCATCCGCGTCGCCGAGCTCAGCCCCGGCCTCGGCCCCGGCCTCGTACTCGTCGTCGCCGAGGCCGGCTTCGATCTGTGCGCGAGCGTCGGCTTCCGGGTCGGCAGCGTCGGGGGCAACCTCGATGCGCGCGTCGCCGAAGGCGTTGGGGCCGGCCATGAGTTCGTCGTCGGAGGGGAATCGCATGTCAGTTGTCCTTGTCGTCGGCGGGGTCGAGGTCGGGGGTCAGGAGCTGCGCGTCGGGGTCGAGGTGGCAGAGAATCGTGGAGACTTGGCGGCGGCGCCCGCGCGCCTCTTCCGCCGTCATCGTGACGCCGGCGAGGGTGCCGGTCGCGCCGGGCAGGGGAACCCGCCCGATCGCCTTGGCAAGCAGGCCGCCGACGGAGTCGACGTCCTCGTCTTCGATCTCGCGGTCGAGGAGCTCGCCCAGCTCGGAGATCGGGTAGCGTGCGGGGACGCGCCACACGCCCGGCTCGACTTCCTCGGGTTCGATGGAGTGGCGGTCGTGCTCGTCCGTCAGCTCGCCAACGACCTCCTCGAGGATGTCCTCGAGGGTCACGAGGCCCGCGACGCCGCCGTACTCGTCGATGACGATGGCCATGTGGAAACGCTCGGCCTGCATCTGGCGCAGCATGTCGTCCGCGGGCTTCATTTCGACGGCGAACTCGGCGGGACGCATCATCTGCTCGGCACGCATGTCGAGATGGCCGCCCGTGGCCTCCCAGCGCGACACGAGGTCCTTGAAGTACAGAATGCCGCGAATATCGTCCACGTCGTCGCCGACAACGGGCACTCGGGAGAAGCCGGAGCGCACGAACAGGCGCAGGGCGGAGGGTGCGGGAGTGTCGGCGTCGATAGTCACCATGTCGGTGCGCGGCACCATGACCTCGCGCACGAGCGTGTGCCCGAGGTCCAGGACGGAGCGGACCATGTCGCGGTCCTCTTCCTCGAAGCTCTCGGGCTCGCCGACCTCGTCGACGATCTCGCGCAGGTCGGAGATCAGGTCGGCGCGCACCTGGGCCTCGGTGGGCTCGGGGGCTCGGCGCGAGGAGCGTACGCGGGTCAGGAGGGGGTCCACCAGGTGGCTCAGGCGCGCGAGGCGGTCCGCAAATCTGGTGCCCGCCAGGGCAATGCCCTCGGGGTTGCGCGCACCCCACTGGGCGGGCAGGAAGGACACGAAGAGCAGCTGCAGGGCCGCGATCACCGTGACAGCGACGAGGGCGACCGCCCACCACGGCAGGCGGGTATCGACCAGGATGATCGTGCCCATGACCGCGTAGACGACCTGCCAGAAGGTACGGAAGGCGCGCAGCGACAGCAGAGTGCGCCGGCGGTGATCGACGAGGCCGTAGAGGACACGCGCGTTGCGGCGCTCCTCCTCAATGAGGTCCTCGACGCCGGCCAAGGTCAGGCGCTGGACGGCCTGCTCGACGCTTTGGGCGACAGACGCGAACCCCAGCGCGATGACAGCGAGGACCAGGAGCGCGACGGAGGGAACGTTCAGGGCCGACGAGGCCGGGGATGCTTCCAGGGGGAAGGATCATCGGGTGGCCAGGAAGGTCAGGAGGAGCTTGCGCTGCAGGGCGAACATGACCTCGCGCTCAGCATCGGTCGCGTGATCGTAGCCCAGGAGGTGCAGCATGCCGTGCGTAGCCAGGAGGAGCATCTCCTCGGCGGCGCTGTGACCGGACTCGGCGGCCTGGCGGGCGGCGACCTGCGGGCAGATGCAGATGTCACCGAGCATGCCGGGGGGCGTGGGGTGGTCCGCCGTGCCGGGGCGCAGCTCATCCATGGGGAAGCTCATGACATCGGTGGGGCCGGGCAGGTCGAGCCAGCGCACGTGCAGGTCTTCCATCGGCTCGGGCTCGATGAAAATGATGTTGACTTCCGCGTCGGAGCTGACATGCATCTGGTCGAGCACGTAGTCGGCCAGCGCGGAAAACTCGGCTTCGTTGATCTCGTAGTCGGTCTCGTTGATGACCTCGGTCATGACGTGTACTCCCTGCGTGCGGTGTTGTGGCTGCGGGCGCGTGCGCGGCGCGCCGCGTTTTTGTCGTCGAAGCGCTGGTAGGCATCAATGATCGCGCCGACCAGCTCGTGGCGCACGACGTCGGCGCTGGTCAGGTGGCAGAACTCGATGTCGTCGATGTCGCCGAGGATGTTTTCGACGACGGACAGGCCGGAGGTCTGGCTACCGGGCAGGTCGACCTGCGAGGCGTCGCCCGTGACGACGACCTTGGAGCCGAAGCCCAGGCGGGTGAGGAACATTTTCATCTGGCCGACCGTCGTGTTCTGTGCCTCGTCCAGGATGATGAAGGAGTCGTTGAGGGTGCGCCCGCGCATGTACGCCAGGGGCGCGACCTCGATCGTGCCGGCGGCCATGAGCTTGGGCAGGGCCTCGGGGTCGAGCATGTCCCCCAGGGCGTCGTAGAGGGGACGCAGGTAGGGGTCGATCTTGTCGGTGAGGGAGCCGGGCAGGAAGCCGAGATTCTCCCCCGCCTCGACGGCCGGGCGAGTCAGCACGATGCGGCGGACCTCGCCGGAGAGGAGGCGGCGCACGGCCTGGGCCATCGCTAGGTAGGTCTTGCCGGTACCCGCGGGGCCGATGCCGAAGACGACGGTGGCGCGGTCGATGGCGTCCGTGTAGGCCTTCTGGCCGGGGGTCTTGGGTCGAATCGAGCGCCCGCGCGCGGGAGAGGATCTCCTCCGTGGGGGCCTCGCCCGAGGTGAGGCGTCCAAGCAGGCCGATGGCCTGTTCGACGGCAGTGGCGTCCAGGGCGGTGCCGCGCCGGGCCATGCCGATAAGTTCTTCGAGGAGGCCCGCGGCCACGTCAATGTCAGCCTGGGTGCCGGCGAGCGAGATTTCGCGCCCGGTGATGAGGAAACGGACGTGCGGGAAGCCGCGTTCAAAAGGGCGCGCAGCACCTGGTCTGCGATGCCGAGGACCACGATCGGGTCCATGTCTGCGGGGATGGTGACGCGCCCCGTGGTGTGTGCGAGGGTGGCCGCCGCGAGCGCCGGCGCTGTGTTCTCCGTAGTCATACTGCTTTCAGTCTACTCTGCCGTCCCATCTTCCTCACCCTCATCACCTTCGTATTAGCCTGTGTGTATGAACAAACAGACCGTGCACGTAGAAGCTGTCAGCGAGGACCAGATTGACGCGTGGGTCGCAGAGACAGAAGCAGGGTACGACGTTGAAATGCTGCGAAAAAACGGCAGCTCTACGCGATGAAAGCACGCCCACAGTATCTCTCCCTCCTCGATTATTGAACCATGCCCACCCTCGAAGAACTCGTTTCACACCCGCCGCAGCTGCCGGTCACGCGCGCCCTGGGCGATATCGCGGCGGCGACGCGGCCGGGCGCCTGTGCGGTCGTCACGGCTCCTCCGGGTACGGGTAAGACGACGCTACTTCCTCCGGCTGTCGCGGTCGCACTTGCGGAAGCGGGCACGAACGGCCGGGTTCTCGTCACGCAGCCGCGCAGGGTGGCCGCGCGGGCTGCCGCTCGGCGGATCGCCCGTCTGCTCGGTGAGGAGGTCGGCGGGCAGGTCGGCTATTCGGTGCGCGGGGATTCGCGCGTCAGCGAACGCACGCGCGTGGAGATGGTGACGCCGGGTGTGGCGCTGCGTCGCCTGCAGCGCGACCCGGAGTTGCCCGGGGTGTCCGCTCTGATCGTGGATGAGTTCCACGAGCGCGACCTGGACACGGACCTGGCGCTCGCGTTTGCGCTGGATGCCCGCTCAGCGCTGCGCGACGACCTGTTCGTGGCGCTCACCTCAGCGACGCTCGAGGCCTCGCGCACGGTTGATTTCCTGCGCGCCTCGACGGGTGAGGAGCCCGCGCTGGTCGATATTCCGGGCGATATTTTCCCGCTGGAGCTGCGCTACGCTCCCCCGCCGCGCGGCGTCGAGGCCGTGGGCGCTATCGGGAATGAGCGCGTGGGCGTGCGCCGCGAGTACCTGGCGCACGTGGCGCGCACGGTCGAGGATACGGTCGCCTCCACCGAGGGCTCGGTCCTCGTGTTCCTGCCGGGTGTAGGCGAGATCGAGACCGTCCGAGGCAACCTGCGCCTGGGAGATGTCCCGGTCCTGACGCTGCACGGACAGCTGAGCGCCGCCGAGCAGGACCGCGCGCTCTCCCCCGCTTCCGGTCGCCGCGTCATCCTCTCCACATCCATCGCGGAGTCCTCGCTGACCGTTCCGGGCGTGTCCGTCGTCGTGGATGCGGGGCTTGCGCGCGAGCCGCGCTTCGACGCGGGGCGCTCCCTCTCCTCCCTCGTGACCGTGCCGGCGGCGCTCGCCCGCCTTGAGCAGCGTGCGGGACGCGCCGCGCGCACCGGCCCGGGCATCGCGGTGCGCGTCATGGACTCGGTGGACGTGGCCCGCAGGCCAGCGCAGTCGGCGCCGGGGATCGCTACGCAGGACCTGACGGACGCGCGCCTCCAGGTCGCCTCGTGGGGCACGCCGGTGGAGGAACTCGCCCTGCTCGACGCTCCACCCGCGGGCACGTGGGAGGCCGCCGGGCAGCGCCTGTCCTCCCTGGGCGCCATCGACGAGGCCGGGGCCGCCACCGCTGCGGGCCGCAAGCTGGCGTCGCTGCCGTTGGACCCGCCCCTGGGCAGGGCACTCCTGGCGTCGAGCGGAGTCCTGGGGGCGTCGAAGGCGGCGCGTTTCGTGGCCCTCCTGTCGGAGGACGTGCGTGCGCCGGGGGCTGACCTGGGTGCGTGGGAGCGTCGGCTGGGTCGCGGCGGCGCCAGCGACGCGGGAGTGGGGAAGGCGCAGGCGGCGCGGGTGAAGGAGACGCAGGCGCGCCTGGAGCGCCTGGCGCGGCGGCTGCCGGCTTCCGCGTCGGACGACGCGCTCGCGTCCGTGGCCGCGCGCCAGGAGAAAACGCGCACGCGTGAGGACGAGTTGGCTCTGACGTGCGCGCTGGCGTACCCAGAGTGGATTGCACGCCGCCGCCCGGGGTCGATGGCCTACATTTTGGCGGGCGGCGTGGGTGCGGAGCTGCCGCAGAACTCTCCCCTGGAGGGGCAGGAGTGGCTGGCCGTGGCGTCGATTGACCGGGCGCCGGCCTCGCGCCACGCGCGCATTCTCGCGGCGGTACCGCTGTCGGAGGAGGACGCCCTGGCGGCGGGCGGCGCGCTCCTGGAGACCCGCACGCAGGCATCAATCGACAAGGGAGCTCTGAAAGCCACCCGTACGCGCACCCTGGGCGCTATTCCCCTGGCAAGTGCCCCGGCCTCGTCCCTGAGCGAAGAGGAGGCGATCGCTCTGGTGGCCGAGCACCTGGCCGCGCGCGGGCTGGGTGATCTGGGATGGGGGAAGGATGCCTCGTCCCTGCGTGAGCGCATGCGGGTGCTCCACGAGGTGCTCGGCGATCCGTGGCCGGACGTGTCGGATGAGGCCCTCGCGGGCAGCGCGCACGAGTGGCTTGCTCCCTGGGCGAAGCGCCTCGCACAGGGCGGCTCTTTGAGTAGCGTGTCGATGCTCGACGCGCTGCGCTCGATGCTGCCGTGGCCGCAGGCGGCGCGCCTGGATGAGCTGGCACCGGAAAAGATGCCGATTCCTGCCGGAGGCACGCGACCCATCGACTGGAGCGGCGCGCATCCAGTACTCACGCTGCGCGTCCAGCAGGCATTCGGGTGGACGGACACGCCCCGACTGGTGGACGGGCGCGTTCCCCTCGTGCTGCATTTGACGGATCCAGCGGGTCGCCCCGCGGCGGTCACCTCTGACCTGACGTCGTTTTGGGCGGGGCCGTATTCGGACGTGCGCGCGCAGCTACGCGGGCGCTATCCAAAGCATCCGTGGCCCGAGGACCCGCTGCACGCGGAGCCCACGAACCGCGCCAAGCGCCGGGGGTAGCCACTGGCTCCCCTGCGCCGGGCGATCAATCGTCCAGTTTGCCGACGATTCCCCGCCCATCGGGCAGGTTCTTAGACGGCATCTGGTAGGCGTCGAGGTCCGCCATAGCGGGACGCTCGAGGCCCAGTTCGCGCAGCTGCGCGTAGGTCGACATGCGCACGGGACCCAGCTCGGCAACGGGCTGGCCTTCCTCTGTGAGCGTGACGACTTCACCGGATGAGGCGCGCGCCAGAGCGGCCCCCACATCCTCTTTGAAATCACCAATTTCTAGAGCCCTCATACCCTTATCTAAGCACGCCGACGGGGGTTTGAACGAACGACGCGATCACTATGTGACCCCTCGTTTCTTTACACCCGCCAAACGAGCGTCATACAGCCAAATGAGTATGAAAATAGACACCCCTGCTGTGACCACCTGGTGGACATTTCCGCTGGATGGAATAGATCCGGGCGCACCGCGTTGAGAGAGGTAGCCCTGTTCTACCCAAGGAGAAACATGTCCACGAAACGCAATCGAGAACGTCGACCTGCTGGTTGTCGGCGGCGGCAAGGCCGGAAAGTCCCTCGCGATGGAGCGCGCGAAGGCGGGCTGGAAGGTCGCCATGGTGGAGCGCCAGTTCGTCGGCGGCACCTGCATTAACGTCGCCTGCATCCCCACGAAGTCGCTGGTCAACTCGGCTCGTCGCTGAGCGATGCGCGCTCGGACGAGACGTTCGGCGTGGTCGGCACCGAGGGTGCGCGCGTGGACCTGGGTCTCTTGCGCGCCCACAAGGAGGGCATCGTCGGTGCCATGGTCGGCGCTCACGAGAAGATGTTCGCGGCCCCCGGCCTGGACTTCATCCGCGGCGAGGCCCGCTTCACGGGCGAGCGCACGGTGACAATTGCGCTTCAGGACGGCGGCGAGCGTACGATCCGCGGCGAGCGCGTCCTCATCAACCTGGGCTCGCGCCCCGCACGCCCCGCGATCCCCGGCCTGTGGGAGTCCGGCGCGTGGACCAACGAGGAGATCCTGCGCCTCGAGGAGCTGCCCTCCTCCCTGGCGATCATCGGCGCCAGCTACATTGGCGTGGAGTTCGCGTCGATGATGGCGACGTTCGGCGTGGACGTCACGCTTATTTCCTCGGGTGATCACGTGCTGCCTCGTGAGGACGAGGACGCCGCCCGCGTCGTCGAAGCTGGCCTGGAAGCCGCCGGCGTGCGCATCGTGCCCGGCCGCGCCGAGTCGGCCTCGCGCGAGGGCAACACGACGACCCTGACGCTCTCCGACGGCTCGACGGTGTCCGCCGAGGCGGTCCTGGTGGCCGTGGGTCGCGTGCCCAACACGGATGGCATCGGCCTGGACGAGGCCGGGGTTGAGCTGACCGATCGCGGTTTCGTCGCGGTCGATGAGCACCTGCGCACCTCTGCGCAGGGCGTGTGGGCGGCCGGCGACTGCGCGGGCACCCCCATGTTCACGCACGCGTCCTGGTCTGACTTCCGCATCATCCGCGCCCAGCTGACGGGCACTTCCCTGGACGATCCGACGACCACCACGAAGGGCCGCACGATCCCCTACGCCGTGTTCGCCACCCCCGAGCTGGCCCGCATCGGCCTGTCCGAGGGCGAGGCGCGCGAGGCCGGCCTCGACGTGCGTATCGCCAAGGTACCCACGGCCGCGATTCCGCGCGCCAAGACGATGCGCTACGCGGGCGAGGGCTTCTGGAAGGCCGTCGTCGACGCGAACACGCACCAGATCCTGGGCGCCACGCTGATCGGCCCGAACGTCTCCGAGGTCATCACGGCCGTGCACGTCGCCATGGCCGGCGGCCTGACGTACGAGCAGCTGCGCTTCCTGCCGATCGCTCACCCGACCATGGGCGAGGGCCTGCAGGTCCTCTTCGACTCCCTGGGCTGAGAGCCCATCGCACCCCAGGGCACCGCTCGGGGCGCGCCCGGATCCCTCCCGGGACGCGTGAGGGAATAACGGGGCGGGTCCGAACGATGAGTTCGGACCCGCCCCTGCTGTATTCAGTTGCACTGGGCACCAGGTGCGCTCGGCATCAGGCGCTCAGTGCGGGGGTCGAGGCCGGAGCATCCCAGCCCAGGCCTCGTCCCCTTCTGGCTCAGCCGAGCCAGGCGCCGGAGGACGCGAAGTGGTAGCGCGTGCCGTCGATGGTGACCCAGCCGGTGACCATCTTGCCGGAGGCGTCGAGGTAGTACCAGGTGCCACCCGCGTTGGCCCAACCCTTGGCCATGCGGCCAGACGGGGTCATCCAGTGCCACGCGCCGTCGAAGGTGGCCCAGCCGGTCGCCATCACGGCGTCGCCGTTGAAGTAGGTGTCGCCATCGATGGTGACGTACTTGCTGCGGGCGCAGTAGCCGTCGGTGTAGCAGTACTTCCAGCCGTCGTCGCTGTTGACCCAGGCGCCGCCGTCGTGCAGGGACTCGTCCACGTGGAAGTGGATCGTGTCCTTGACGTCGTCATCGGCGCGCGAGTCCTTGTTGCGCCCCTCAGCGGAAACAGTGACGTCGACGTGCGGGCCGTCGCCGACCAGGTCGGCGGCAACGTAGGGGCCGGCCACGAGCGTGACCTCGTTACCCGTGAAGGCGCCGGTGCCGGTGCCGGTCACGGGCTCCTTGTCGGCGACCTGGAGGGACGCCGCGGTCACGGGACCGGAGACCGTGGTGCGCACGTAGACCGTGCCGGACACGCGGGCGTCGGCCAGCGGACGCCAATCTGTGGCACCGTCGTGCGAGTACTCAAGGTTGCCGACGACCGGCTGCGGCTGGTCCTTCAGGACGGCAGCCAGGGCGTTGACGAGGCCGGCACCGCGGTATTCCTTACCGTCCTCGGGCACGGCGAGGCGATCGTAGGTGTAGCCAGCCTGCTTCTTGAGCAGGGCGATCGTCTGGTCGGGGGTGTAGTCCGGGTGGATCTGCTTGATCAGCGCGGCAACGCCCGCGGCGTGCGGGGAGGCCATCGAGGTGCCGGACAGGTAGCCGAAGGGCGGGTCCTTCTTCCAGGTCGGCAGAGTCGACCAGATGCGCGAGCCGGGGGCGGCCACGTCAACGGTGTTCTTGCCGTAGTTGGAGAACTTGGAACGCTCGAGCGTCGCGGTGGCCGGGTCGGTGCCGGTGGGCAGCTTCAGGGCGGAAACGGACAGGACCGAGTCGTTGAGCATGGCGGGCACGTCGATGCCGCCGGCCACGTTGCGCTCGACCGCGGCACCCTCGACGTCGTTGGGCGAGGCCTTGTCGATCGTCGGGTTGTCGTGGTCGTCGTTGTCGTTACCCTCGGCGGCGATGTTAACGACGCCGTGGTTCTTCGCGTAGCGGATCGCGCGCGAGGCAGCCTCAAGGCCCGCAGCCTGGGAGCCCTCGGTGGGCATCCAGAAGGCGTAGGGGTCCATGTAATAGCTAGAGTTCGTCACGTCGATGTCGTGCTCGGCAGCCCAGTCAAACACCCAGGCCACGTACTCGGGGTAGAAGGAGCCGGCCTCGTTCGAGGTCTTGATCGCGACGATCGTCGCGCTGGGGGCGACGCCGTCCACGCCGTACGCGTTGTGCGCGGCGGCGATAGTGCCGGCGACGTGCGTGCCGGCGGCGTCAGCAACGGTGTTGGCCTCGGACGCGGTGGTCTGCGGCTGTTCGGTGCGCACCGCGGAGCCGGTGACCGTCTTGTAGCGGGTGGGGCCAATCGACTGGTAGGAGATGCCGGCGTCGACGAGGCTCTTGCCGAGCGTCGGGGCGAAGGCGGCCTTCACCGACTGGACGAAGAAGGTGTTGAATTCGGGGTACTGGGCCAGGACGACGCCGTTTTCCGAGGCCTTGGAGACGGCCGCGTTGAAGTCGTAGTGGGAGGCGTCAGCAGGCAGGTTGACCGCGTAGTTCATGACCTCGTCCTGGGCGCGAGCCTCGGAGGTGATCCCCGGGACGCCGGCCGCGTGGGCGGGGCGCCGAACGCGGTGAGCGTGACGCCAACAGCGAGCGCCGCTCCTCCCGCGATGAGGGTCTTCCATGAGCGATGATGCATCATTGTTCCTCGTTTCTGTACGGATGGGGACGCGTCTCCGGCACTTTCCGGATGGCACGCCATTGCTCCATCGTCTCAAGGTTTGTCACTAACCTCATAGCGCGTTTCACAATTTAAGAATCCTTGACCTTTGGTGAAGAAATGGAGAGGTTATCGCCTCGGCGAGGATCAACCTCTCCCCCATGCCCCCTCCGCACATCATCCGCCGACCAACCGAAATCAACCCACCAATCAATTAGACAGTCTGAAGAGTTGAAAAATACCGAGCGATTAATTTAATTGTCAGAACAAGGAATCTCCGCTATTTATCTTGTATTTTTCAATTTGCCAGACAACTTGACAGTTGCGCGTGACCCATCCGGACAGCTGTGTTACGGTCGGAGACGACAGTCACATGCGAGTGATGGGAGGCACCGTTGCCAGCATCCGTCTACGTTCGCTTTGACGGCTCTTCATAATTGAGGGTGTAGTTGGGGTCTGAATCCTCCTGTTTCGAGGAGGCAGCGGGCGATGTAGTTGGTGAGGTTGCGGAACCCGAGTGCGGTGCCGCGTAGGTGTTCGAGGGGTGCGTTGATAGTTTCGGTGGGGCCGCCTGTGGTGTGGGGGGTGGTGTGATGTAGGCCAGGATGTCCCGGGATCGGCGTTTGAGCGTTCTTCCTAGTGTGATGATCTGTGTGAGGGAGCGAGGGACACCCGCGTCGCTGAGACAGGCTATTTCGGCTTCCATCAGGGCCTTACCGCGGATTCTATTGGGATCGCGGTAGGTGCCAGGTGATGTTCTGGTAGACGCTCCCTGTGACTTCGGGGGCGACGTGGCAATCGCTGGCGAACAGGTCGGCTAGCTGGTGTTGCTGGCGTGGGGTGAGCAGGCATGACCGGGTGTGTAACATCCTGCGAGCCTTGTACAGGGGATCCGTGGCACGCCCGCGCCGATGGTGGAGTTCTTGCTGAATGCGCCTGCGGCACTCATCGAGAGCATCACCGGCAAGGCGCACAACATGGAAGGGATCCATGACCGCCCTCGCGTCTGGGAGCTCTTCGGCGGCGGCGCTCTTGAACCCGGTGAATCCATCCATCGCGACGATCTCAATACGCTCACGCCACGTATCGGGCTGGGAGGCCAGCCAGGTTTTGAAGACCTGCTTGGATCGGCCCGGAATCATATCCAGGAGCCGGGAGGGACCACGACGGTCTCGTATAGGAGTCAAGTCCAAGATGACGGTGACGTATTTGTCCCCGTAGGGGGTGTGGCGCCACACGTGTTCATCCACGCCAATGACACCCACCCCCTCGAAACGATCAGGATCATCGATGAGTATGCGCTGGCCTTCACCTAAGATCGCGGTATTGGCAGTGTTCCACGACACGGCCAATACGTCGGCGACGCGCGCCACCGTCAGATGGTGGACCACCAGGCTTACCAGCGCCCAGCGCACCGCCACGCGCGAGAGCTTCGCGCGCGGGTCGGCCGCTGCACTCATGTTTTGACGCCACACGTGAGCACACTCTGAGCAGCGGTAGCGGCGCACGCTCACGTGCAACATGGTGGGGTGCCACCCGTAGGGTACGTGAGCGGGGCGCCTGACCACCGTGTCACGTACGACGCCCTCGCCCCCACACTGTCGGCACCACCGATCCTCACCCACTACCTTGCAGGCCAAGACGGTCCGATCGTCTCCTACACGTTGACCCATCACTTCCAGTCCTAGGTCATCCAGGCCCGTGAAGGCGCTCAGATCAGGGCGATCAAAGGTAGCATTGGACATGTCGAGGTCTTTCAGATGGACGGTGTAGCAACCCCCATCATCGGAAGACCTCGACCCCTACCCCACACGACACGCCCAACCCCGCCCACAACACCTACACCCTCAAATGCGAAGAGCCTCCAAAGGGGGCTTACCCCTTTGGAAATATTGCGGGTATCCACGATACCCTTGCATATATCAATGAGATGATGGATCTGGAGGGGCTGGAGCTTCATCAGGACGGTGAATCCTATCCCAACGACTATTTTGAGAGCCCTCACTATGACTTCATCAGCCGTTGTGACGGAGATGAGTGACCGGAATAAAAGGAGGCGTGACGGATGTATATCAAAAAATACTGGCTCATGACGCGGATGCCCTGCTGGACAAAATGAACGGCATCAGCTTTGTGGTGGAGCCTGACCGTCAGGATGCTATCACTCGTGGCACCCTTTCCAATGATGATTTTGACGGTGAGATGGACGATGCCTCCTATCATATCGAGAGCATTGAGGAGAAGGGTCTGCCCATTGACCCCATCAATGCCTACAACCATATGGCCATCTACTTGCGTTGGTGCATGGAGCATGATTTGATGGGCGGGGAATTCCTGAAAGAATACGGCGAAGTGGCCAAACAGGTCAAAGCCGACCCTGCCAGTGTGGACCTGCGGGCATTCATCCAGAATGAGTTGGACAGCTGCTTGTTCTTTGTGCTATTCGATCAGAAAGGCCGTGCTTTTGCAGGCAATTACTATGGAGAGGGCGACAGCCCCTACTATCCTGCCGATGTTGATGACAACGCCCTCCGCTTCTTCGGCCCGGAGCGGTATCACTCCAATGAGTTCCAAGATGAAGCCTACCTGTTCATCCCCTTTGACGAGGACTACTACCAGGCCATGGCAAAGGTGATCGAGGAACGCTTCACCAACTGGCAGGGACAGGACTTCGACGAGGACACACTGGAGCCCTCTGAACTGGCTGAGGCGTTGATGGAGTATCTGGACTGTGAATGCACTATTTCCTCTCCATGAAGAACGATGATCCCATCATGTCGGCATACAGCTATGCCAAACGGAAAAGTGTCAAAGAAGGCTTTGTGCCAGTACTCATCAAGGCGGATGACGAAACGCTGCTTGAGTGTCTGGTGATGAACGCCGACCCGAAGAATGATGCAGACATTTACGAATTTGATCTCAAAACTGTAACGGAGTACCGGAAGAAGATGCTCTCCGCCTCCGTCAAAGACGGAAAGGCGGTTTTGCAGGAATTGACCGGCCAGCGCAAGGAAGATGCCGAGGATGACGATATGGACTGGGATGAGGAAATCCTGGGCGAGATGGAAGGCGGCTATGAGAATAACCGTTTTTCCTGCTACTGGGATTCCGACACTGATATGACCTACCCTCTCATTCTGGCGAAAATCCCGGTCAAGAACCCCTGGGAGATCTTTGCCTACCTGCCCTTCGGAAACTGGAACGACTGCCCTGACACACCCCAGCTGATGGCAGCGGCCAAATACTGGTTCGAGCAGCACGGCGCGGTGCCTGCCGCCATGAGCCACGACGAACTGGAGTTCCTGCTCCCGACCCCCGTCCCCAAGGAGAAGACCGTGGATTCAGCAGTGGAGCTGTACAGTTTCTGCCCGGATGTGATCGACCAGGGGCCGGAGGACGCCACTGTGGGCGCGCTGGCGGATGTGCTGCAGCAGTCCACTGTCTGGTATCTCTGGTGGGATTGATAGGATTCCCGCGCCCTCTGGAACGGAGGAAGATCTTATGGACCAAAACAACCTGACAGCAAAGCTCCTGGACCTGGTCGAAGGCAGAGAAACACCGGAAAGTTGGCGGAACTGGTGGGACGAGCATGAGCCGGAACTGGAAGCCCTGCTGAGTCGGGGTGAATTCCTGAAACTCAAGCCCTGCCGACACGGCTTTCAGTGGGTCCCGGTGTTTGGCAGCCAAAAGGGAGCCATCGCCATTCTGGAAAGAGCGGCATAGCATTTGAAGCCAGCAATCTCTACCAGGAGCGGTATCTGGCCGAGCTGGACGCTTTCTGCAAGGAACAGGAGCGGGTACAGCGGGAAAAGCAAAAGGAATTCAAGGTCAGCCACCCAGAACTATTTGGCCAATACTCCAAGTTTTGCAAGGCATTGGCAAAGGTGCTGGACCCCACGGATAAAATCCAGCCTGCCGCCGCGGAGGAACAGATCAGGGATCAAGAAAGCGTGCTGGACTTCACGCTCCCATCCCAGGTGCGGGAGTTTTTCCTGCTGACCGCAGGCATCAATGTATCCACTGGCGTGATTCTTACCCTTTCCGGGATGTTTGATCTGACCATCCATGGAGAGCGGTATTGTGTGCTGGGCGAGTTCTGGAAAGAAGCGGACGGCGACCAGCTCCTGCTCCGCCCCGGAGAGGATACCATCTGGTACTACGCCCATGAGCAGGACAAGGTAAGGCGCCTCTGCAATGATATGACAGAACTGCTGGAGAAGAAACTGGCGAGGTATCTCAATGAACACTGAAAACATCGCCCATGAAAAACGCTTCGGGACTGGTGGGCGCAGTATGATGCTATGTTTGCGCCGGAGAACCGATCTCCTCAGCAAGACGAGCAGTTTCCGCTAACGGATGGGTATTCCATCCGCTCCAAAGCCTACCTTTATGTATGACGGCGATCTACATCTCTGCTGCAGCGAAAGCGAACTGCTGAACAATGAGGGCAAGGTGCGGTATCTTGGCGTAATCTGGACACGGATGGTGAATTCTGCTCCCTGTTTCGCCACCGCAACGGAAAGCACTATCTAATCTCCCGCACAGAACTGTATGGATACAGCGTTCTGGAGGTGGAGAGCGGACAGGAGATGCACTATGTCCCTTCCTGTGTCCACCCAGAGGAGGGGCAGAAAGTCGAAGAAGTATTCATCTGGACCAGCGCGGACTATGACCCCGGCACGGATCTACTGGCTGTCACCGGCTGCATTTGGGCCTGTCCCTACTCCACTATCGTATTGGACTTTTCCTGCCCGTTCCAGCCCCCCCCGGAGCGTTGGCTGGATCTGCGGCACATCGTTGACACGGACGACACCCGATTTGACGATATTGAGTTTGTCCGCTGGGACAACAACGGCCTGCTCCTTCGGGGCTGCGACACAGAGGATGACCGGTGGAAAGAAGTTCGAGTGTCGATGGAACAGCTGAAAGCTGAAATGTTGTAGACGGAAAAGGTATCAGATAGTAAAGGTGAAATGATGATGGATCTGTCCATAAAGGAAATAAGCATAGAAAATGAAAAAATCAACAGAGATAAATTTATTTCGGTAGGGTTTTGCCCAGAAATCGAGCGGTATCTACTTTGCGTTCATATTTCGTGGGTTGTGGGATATGACCGATATTCCGCTATAGATGCGGAAGATATAATGCTCTATGAAGAAAGTCCAGACGAGTTTTGTCAAAAATATGCAAAGGAAATTAACGCTTACAGAACAGAGAGACTGCTTGGCGCAGGAGCATTAAGAGATTATGATTTTAGATGTTTACCGGATGAGATATTAAAGAATTTGGATGGATACCCATCATTCAAGGGATATTGTTATACAAACGAAATGCTTTATGCCCAAATAAAGATAGACGATAGTTCCTTTACCATTCCACCAATTCGTGATAAAAAACAGATGGATTGCTAAAATAAAGAAATCGAGGGCTTTTTGCTTACAAAGGGTAGTGTGTTATACGCTCTGTCGGCGTTGCTGAGAAAATGCCGTTACCGCCGGGGAGGGCAAGGGCATTTGAAACGGCAGGAAAAACAGGGCTGTGATTGCGTGGCGTGGAGCCGCAAGCGCAGGACTGGTTTTCATCAGCAGACAGTGCGTGCATGAAAGCCCCGTCCCTCGTCCAACGCCGGACTACGGGACAAAATATCCCGAACTTGTGAAAACAATTTTGATAAGCAAGCGTACTTTTCAACCTTTACCCTTTTTGAAAGAACCACTACCACGATAAGTGTTGACAACACAGGTAAAGACTTGTCCACAGTGTTTGCACCGTACCATGTGCACCATAATTTCATCCGCCCAGCCATCTTCGGTCTTTACCTGATTCAACGGGCAAGTGGATTCTTCCTCAAGCAGTTCAAAACCGCATTTGTCACAAGCTGTTGGATGTATTCGATACACGCCAGATAATCTTTCGGTGCGTTAAATCTCTTCCATTTCCGAATACTATGACAGTAGTCACACATTGCAACTCCCTCCATAACCAAATTTTTCTAAATTTTGAAATGGGCGGGAAGCCATTTTAGGGCTTTCCCGCCTTGATTACCCATCAGCAAAGACGGGCGAGGCTGTCAACGGCGGCGCATTTATTATGCGCCGTTCATCTTGACCGTTGACTGACACGCTGGCTTTGCTATCTCCCCAACAAGTTATTGTTTGTTGTTTCCCAATTATCTAAACGGGCTTGCATAGTTTCTCGCCATTCTTCACTTGGACAAGCAGTAATCAGTTTTCGATACTCTTCACTTGATGGTGCTTCTATCAAATAAGAATCTACCAACTTTAGCAAATCCCACTCTACCCCATACATTCCACCTTCGGGGAAAATGTCAATCAATACGCCTACTTCTTCTCTTGTCAATGGCGTTTTTACATTGGAGAGCAATTCGTCATACGTGTTGATGGTTTCTACTGTAGGGTCATCTTTCACTGCGTCTGGCATTTGACCGAGAAGTTTCAATTTTATAATTGCTTCCTGCACCTTTACTCCCTCCAATTTCTCGTTCTCTATTTTCTCCCCCGCCGCGGGTTTGGATTTTTCAGCAAGTCCGATTTCCCCGCAATCTGTTTCAGACACTTCCGTTCTTCCTCTGTCAGTTTGCTTAATTTCAGTTTAAACCGGCTCTTCGCATTTGAGGGTGTAGGTGTTGTGGGCGGGGTTGGGCGTGTCGTGTTGGGGTAGGGGTCGAGGTCTTTCGATGATGGAGATTGCTACACCGTCCATCTGAAAGATCTCGACATGCCTCATACTACCTTTGGTCGCCCTGATCTGAGCGCGTTCACGCGCCTGGATGGCCTGGGGTTGGAGGTGACGGGTCAGCGCATTGAGGCAGACCATGGAAGTGTTGGCATGCCGTATTACTGGTGCGGATCGGTGGTGCCGACGCTGCGGGTGCCAGGGCGTGGCTCGTGACACGGTGGTCAGGCGCTTGGCGCACGAGCCCTACGGGTGGCGTCCCACGATTGTGCACGTGAGTGTGCGCTGCTACCGGTGTCAGGGGTGTGCTCACGTGTGGCGCCAAGACATGAGCCAAGCGGCCGATTCGCGTGCCAAGCTCTCGCGTGCGGCGGTGCGCTGGGCTCTGACGGGCGTGGTCGTTCATCATGTGACGGTGGCGCGCATCGCCCAGGCCTTGGGCGTGTCCTGGAAGAGCCGCCAACACCACTGTCCTGCTGAAGGCCAGCGTCTGCTGATCAATGATCCAGCCCGGTTCGATGGCGTGCGTGTCATTGGGGTGGATGAACACGTGTGGCGCCACACCCCGTATGGGGACAGGTACGTCACCGTCATCTTGGACGTCACTGCCGTACGAGACCGTCGTGGTCCCTCCCGGCTCCTGGACATGATCCTGGGCCGTTCCACAGGGGGTCTTCAAAACCTGGCTGGCCTCCCGCCCTGACACGTGGCGTGAGCGCATTGAGATCGTCGCGATGGATGGATTCACCGGGTTTAAGAGCGCTGCCACTGAAGAACTCCCCGACGCGAGGGCAGTCATGGATCCCTTCCACGTCGTACACCTCGCCGGCAACGCCTTGGATGAGTGCCGCAGGCGCACCGGGCAAGAACTTCACCATCGGCGCGGGCGTGCCACGGATCCCCTGTACAAGGCCCGCAGAATGTTACACACCAGATCCTGCCTACTCACGCCACGCCAGCAACACCAGCTAGTCGACCTGTTCGCCAGCGATTGCCACGTCGCGCTCGAGGTCACGTGGAGCGTCTACCAAAACATCACCAGGCGCCTACCGCACACCCGACACGGCCGCGGGCAAGGCCATCATGGAAGCCGAAATCAACACCCTGACCTCCATGCGCGTACCGAGGGGCCTGACCGAGCTCATCACGCTGGGAAGAACGCTCAAACGCCGAGCCGGGGACATCCTGGCCTACTTCGACCACCCCCACACCACAGGCGGCCCTACCGAAGCCATCAACGGCCGCCTCGAACACCTACGCGGCTCCGCCCTCGGATTCCGCAACCTCACCAACTACATCGCCCGCTGCCTCCTCGAAACCGGAGGATTCAGACCCCAACCACACCCCCAATTATGAAGAGCCCAGAAACTTGGCTGCACCCCGGGCCCAAGCACAACTCAGCCACGCCCTATCAAAGCTTTCAACTAATGGACGTCAGATCCTCATCTTCTCCCATTCACCCTACATGCTGAAGAATATTGATGTCGCCAGGGACCTTGTCTACATTGTAAAAGCGAACAAACGGCGCACACACCATCACATTAGAGAAAAATTTCCGGACACAGCCGCAACAGTACATCACCTTGAATGCTATCAACTACTACGCATTTCAACTTGCAACACCTGAGTTTTTTTAGACGAACTGTACGGCTACTTCCAGGAGCTAATTGCTGGTCCAACCTCATCCCTCTCGGAAAAGCGAATGTGCAGCGAACTCGAGCAGTGCGGTATACAAGCAACTCACAATTGGATCAATAATAAGAACCCAAAGAATCCTTACCGCGTACAGCTCTGCGTATACGTACGAAACTCTATCCATCACCCTGAGAATTCGCTTAACGCTCCGTATACCTACTTGCAACTTGTCGAGGCGATTGAAGAGCTGATTTCTGCCATCAAGCTCAAAAAGGCTCACCCATAGTGCCGATTATCCACAATCGCGCATCAGTTTTGGGAGTATAAGGATACTCGTCAGCTCGTGTTCTTCTTGGACATAGGCGATCCCAATACGGCATTTACCTCAGCCGAGTTCTTTTTCTCATGAGCGGGTCCTCCCCGCAATTTCGCGGGGAGGCCTCGTCAATGATGGACAGAAGAACAGCTACTAGCGCAAACCCGCGTCCCTCTTCGACGAGTGCCGCCTGTCCTCTCCCCTCCACCACGGCATCCAGGCGCGGTAGCCGTCGGCGGGCGGGGTGGGTGAGTCGGGCTCGAAGCCGAGCTCGACGGGCGTCTCGGGGATCCGGTCGACGAGGAAGTACTTGTCCTTGTCATCGCAGTGCTCGCGCACGATGGTGCGGAACTCGGCCAGCTCGCAGTACAGGACTCCCGTGATTGGGTTCCTCTTGTGCACCACGATCTTGTACAGCCAGTATGCGAACAGCGCCACGTTGGCCGCGAGCGCCAGGGCCGCGCACGCGATGTTCGCGCGTGGGTCCATGGTCGCAAAGTTGAAAATGTCCGAGGGAGGGACCAAGACCTCGGGCAGGAGGGTGTTCATGGAGATCCAGAAGACCAGGGTGAAGCAGCGGAACCAGATCCACTGACCCTTCGCCCACGTGAACGCGGGAATCGTGCAGGCGAGCAGCAGGGCGAGCGTGCAGTACCACGTGTAGTCGGCGAGCGAGTTGTACAAGAACGCGTGGTTCCACAGGTCGTAGGCGATCACCCACGGCCACACCATGTCCACCCAGATGAGGCCTCGCACGGAGCGCTTGCCGGGCGAGGTGACGATGATCTTGCCCAGGCCCGTGATCGTGATGATGTTGAGCAGGCCCGCGGCGGCGGACAGGAGGTTCCAGTAGCCGCCGATCGTGCGGAAGCCCGTCTCCGGGTCGATGCCGACGTGGCGGGCGGCCAGGTTGGCTGCTACCTCCTGGTACCACTGCGCTGAGTGCAGCTCGGCGGTCACTCCCCTGGCCTCGGGCAGGCCTGCGATCATGTCGATCGTGTGCGCGTCGTTGACGCCCTTCAGGCACTGCCAGTCGGCGCCGCACGCGTAGTACGAATCCGCGTTGAACCAGATCGTCAGGTCGCGGATGTTTGCCTCCATGATGTTGACGGCCAGGCCGATCCACAGGGCCACGCCCAGCCAGATCGCGTACTTGTGCGCCTTGACGGGGTTGCGCTTCGCGTACACCAGGACCGCACCCGTCATGGTGGCGGTAAGGATCATGATCGCGTACTTGCCGAAGGGGAACCACCCCACCATCGGCGTCCCGTGGATCCAGGCGTAGGGCATGAGGGCGATGCCGCCCACGGTCCACACGGTGAAGATCGTCCAGTTCCACCGGCGGTTGATCTCCGCGACGGCGATCTGGGCGGCGAGCACCAGCAGCCAGATGAGGTACACCTTGGGAGTCCCCATCTCCCACAGGAAGAGCGAGTCCACAGCATTCTCCTTCGAACGCACAACCGGGCTAATAGTTGTCGGCTATCATAATCCGAAACACTAACCTAGTGTGCGGGGTTCACCGTCGAATCCCCGATCGTTCCGGGGCTCCCCACGGGCCAGCGCCAGCGCGGGCGCCCCTCGTCAATTCCTCAAGGAGGAGGACCCATGACACGCCTACCCCGTCGTACCCTCTGCACCGCCTGCCTCGCCGGGAGCGCCGCACTCCTGGGAGGCATGTACGCCTTCAGCCAGCTCAGCGGCAAAGCCACGCCCGAGGAGCAAGCCTGGCACTACCCGGGCGACGACCTCATCGACGCCAACTACGACAACGGCTACTCCTCCACCTACGCGATCACGATCGACGCGCCCGCCTACGCGGTGTGGCGCCTCTTCAAGCAGATCGGCGCGGAAAAGTCCGGGTCCTTCTCCTCGGAGTTCCTCGAGCGCGTCTTCGCGCGCCTGCCCTTCTTCAACTCCTACGAGATCCAGGAGGAGTTCCAGCAGCCCGACTCGATGATGCCCGGCGACATCGCGGCCTTCGACTTCCACGGAATGTCGATGGAGTGGGCGGACGTCGTGCCCGGCAAGTACATGGTCCAGTGGGTCGACACGAAGAACCCGCCCAAGGCGCCCGGATCCTACGCGTTCCGCTTCCCCGGGATGACGAACTTCGCGGCCGCCTGGTGCTTCTACATGGTGCCCCTATCGGGTGGACGCACGCGCCTCATCAACCACTGGCGCATCGGCTACGAGCCCGCCTCCCCCGCCATGAAGGCCCTGAACTGGATCAACATCGAGTTCATCGGCGGATGCATGACCCACCTGCAAAACCTCTACGTCAAGCGCGTCCTCGAGTTCAAGAAGAAGCAGCACCTGACGGGCCGCTTCATGCGCGGCATGCTGGGCGGTCGCTTCTTCAACTCGGGCACGCCCGCCGGGCGCTACGACGGCACTCCCCCTCTTCGAGGAGACCTACACCCAGTGGTTCCGCTACGGACGCTCCGCCCCGGCCGTCGCCGAGATCCGCCCACCCGTCACCGACGACCCGTCGTGGCCGCCGACGGGCGCGGACAGCCCGTGGGCAAGCGAGGTCGACGCCTCCTACTTCGACGGCTGGCGTGAGCCCACCTTCTCCTGGGAGGAGCAGATCCGCCAGAAGATGGAGCGCACCTACCTGCCCAATTGGGGCAAGGAGCAGCGCTGATGGGCGCCGTCACTCCCCCCGGACTACCCGACGCTCTTCTTCTTCGAGGTCGGCCAATGGTGGGACTACGCGATGCTCCTCCTCGTCATCGCGCTCCTCGCCGGCGGCGCGTGGCTGGCCCAGCGCAACATGTGGGTCGTCCTCACGCTCTTCGTGGTCGTGCCCATCGCCCTGACCATCTTCTGGTGGCCGCACTCGACGGCGGGGACGGCCTCGGCGGGCTGGTTCCCGATCGTGAAACAGTACTCGGCGCTGGCGGGGTCCCTGTGCCTCGTCGCCCTGCAGGTCTTCCCCAGGCTGCGGCACAACCGCTGGTACCTGATCATCCCACCCGCGATCCTCGCGATCAACATCGCCGAGGCCGTGGTGCGCGACTTCCAATGCTACGGGATTCACGGCGTGGACCCCTCGCAGGGGATGGTCACGTGGGGCGGGCCGTGGAACATCATGAACGGCATTGCGGGCATTTTGAACCTGCTCGCGATCTCCGGGTGGGTCGGCATTTTCGTGTCCAAGGGCAAGGAGCGCGCCCTCATCTGGGGCGACCTGACGATCGGGTGGATCATCGCCTACGACCTGTGGAACCTCGCCTACGTGTACAACTGCCTGGCAGACCGGGCGTGGTACTCGGGCGTGGCGCTGCTGGCCTCGTGCACGATCCCCGCGCTCATGAAGTTCGGGCGAGGCGCGTGGATCCAGTACCGGGCATACACGCTCACGCTGTGGTCGGGAGTCGTGCTCACGTTCCCGCACTTCATGCACGATTCGATGTTCGCCCACCGCAGCGCCCACACCCCCCTGGGCGATGCTCATCCTCTCGGCGGCCGCCCTGGTGGCGAACGCGTGGGTGTTCGCCGCGCACGTGCGCACGATCGTCTCCAAGCGGCGCAACCCGCTCACGCAGGAGGTCCACGCCGACGAGGCCACCTACGCCTCGTGGGTCCGTGACCTCGCGTCCGAGGAGGACAAGGAGCTCATCGCCGCGCGCCTGGGTACGACACCCGAGAAGGCGGGATTTACGTCCGCGCGAGCAGGGTAACGGAGTGAGATTCTCGTACCAAGAGGTTCCGAGAACAGGGCTATCGAAGTTCCTCCAGAAGTTGCGGACGCGCCTTCATCGCATGGATAAGAAGTTCACCGCCACTGTCAAAGATCAAGACGACCATTTCCAAAATGCGTCCAGATTGGTCAATGCCCACCACGAGCCACCGCCTGGGGTCATCCTCATCATCGAGAGGGCGAGAGTTCAGGGCATGCTCATAGGCATACAGGACGGACTCATCTGTGAGCCGGTCGCGCCCAAAATGCTTGCGTGCACTGGCGTGCAGTTTAGGCGACATGGGTCCACTCGCGCACCGCTGCACGTATCGCGTCGGAACGGCTATCGATCCCCTCAGAGGCAGCACGTTCCATCAGCGCGCTGAGCGTCTGCTCATCCAATCGCACCGTGACGGCCACTCCCGGCCCCTTCCCGACCGAAGGGCGGCCCGGACGCGGGGGTGCCAGCTTGGTCAGGTCATAACCACGCTCAGCCTCATCAGCCCACGCTTGAATCTGCTCATCGCTGACGGGGTTTCCATGAAGAAGACGCTCACTCATAGAAATATCGTATACGAAATTCTCGCCTTGCACTATCGAATGCATAATGGCAGTTCAACAAGGAAACCCCCTTCTCCCCACGCGAGGGGCCGCCGGGAGCCGAGTCGTCAGTTGTGGGCAGGTTGTCCAGGTCGGTCGAGAAGTTACCGGCGGCCACCACGTTGATGACGTCCTTCAAGGTCGCGTAGTCGACCGCGCGCTGCACGGCCTCCTGGCCCGCGGCCTGCTCGGGATCGTTCGGCAGCCAGTACTTCCACGGGTCCACGTAGTACGAACCGTTGGTGACCGAGATGCCGTGCTCGGCGACCCACACGAAGCCGCACACGATGTACTCGGGGTAGAAGAATCCGCCGTTGCGCGAGGCCACGTTGATCGCGGCGATGCGCAGGGTCGGGTTCACGCCATCCACGCCCACGCCGTCGTGCTTCGCGGCGATCGGGCCGGCCACGTGCGTACCGTGGTAGAACTCGTCGCGCCACCCGTAGAAGTCCTGCGTCGCAACGCCATTCACCGAACACTTCACAGAACGCGACGTATCGACGCGCCCCTCCAGGTCAGGATGCGTGTCCTCGACGCCGGAATCGACAACCGCGACGGTCACGGGGGTGCGCTTGACGTTGACGGCCTCAGCCTCGCGCGCATGCATGGCGACGGCACCCCAGTTGAAGATCTCCTCGTTCGCCCCAGCGGGAGCGGCGCTCGCGGTCTCATCGCGCATGGAGTTCAGGCCGCCCACAGCGCCGGACTGCGGGGCCTCGTCCTTCTTGTCTGTGGGCAGCTCAACGCGCTCGTAATAGAGGACGGGAGCCACGCGGGTCGGGCCGATCGAGTGGATGGGAATGCCGGCCTGTCGCAGGGCGGCGGCCAGGTCGGGCGCGAACGAGGGCGTGGCGCTCTGCGCGAAGAAGGTCCCGATCTCCGGGTACGAGGCCAGGGCGGCACCACCGGCTCCGGGGACGAGGGCGAGGGCTGCAACGACGCCGCTGGAGGTCCTCGGGGTTCGTGCCCGCTAGGTTGATCGCGTAGTTCATCCCGTCGGTGTCGGCGCGGGTGGCGGAGACGAGTCCGGGCTCCTCGGCTCGGGCGGAAGCTGCGTTCACCGCGGCCACGCCCACGGACAGGGCGAGAGCGGCAACGACGCCGATGCGTGCGGCAGTGCGGCGCATGATTCCTCGACTTTCGATTGTCACTGTCAGGATTTCGCCTGCATTGGCAGCTGCGCCCATCATCCTAGAGTTTGTCAGCAACAACAAAACCTAGGCTTACCTATGCCCATTCTCCAAGATCCCCTCAGACCCCTTACCCCTCAATCGCATGCAATTCCCTTGCCCCAATTTTTGGAACCCCCTGAAAAACCACGAATACCAACGATCAGATTTCAAATCATGAAATACTCACGTGGGAATTGCATGCGAAATTTGTGGGGAGCACGAAAAGGGGAGCACATGCAAAACGGGGAGCGCCCGTAGGCACTCCCCGTCTGCTCTGTTTGTTGCAACCCGACGTTTACTCCAGGCCAGCGTCGAGGGCCAGCAGGTGGTCGACCGTCTGCGGACGGATGAACCAGCGGGCGGATCCGTCCTCGACGGCGAGCACGCCCGGCTTCGTCAGCATGTTGTAGTTCGAGGCCATCGAGTAGCCGTACGCGCCGACGGCGGGAACGGCCAGCAGGTCGCCGCCCGCAATGTCGGCCGGCAGGTCGATGTCGCGGATGATGATGTCGCCACTCTCGCAGTGCTTGCCGACGATGCGGCAGCGCGCCAGAGACGAGGCCTGCGCGGGGTCACGATTCGCGAGCGTCGCCGTGTATGCCGCGTCGTAGAGGACCGGGCGTATGTTATCCGACATGCCGCCGTCGATCGCCACGTAGCGACGCACTCCCCCGTCTTCCAGGGAAACATCCTTCACGACGCCGACGCGGTAGAGCATGACCATCGACGGGCCAGCAATCGAACGGCCCGGCTCGACGGACACGTGCGGGATCGGCAGGCCGTGGTGGGCGCAGCGCTCACGCACCACGGTCGCAAGAGCGCGGGCGACCTCGACCGGGGAGGTCGGGACCGGATCCTGACCCGTGTAGGCAATACCGACGCCGCCGCCCAGGTCAATCGCTGGAACGTCCATGCCCAGCTTAGCCTTCAGGAGCGCCGCGAAGTCGATGACGATGCGCGCAGCCTCGGCGAAGGCCTCGGTCCCAAAGATTTGGGAGCCGATGTGACTGTGCAGCCCGCGGAAGTCCAGGTGCGCCGCATCCTTGATCGCAGCCACGGCCTCGTACGCCTGGCCGGTGGCCAGGGACAGGCCGAACTTCTGGTCCTCGTGGGCGGTCGCGATGTACTCGTTGCCGCCCGCGTGGATGCCGGACTTCAGGCGCGCCATGACGGGCGCGACGACGCCGAGGTCAGCGGCGATGCGCTCGATCTGGTGGACCTCGTCCATCGAGTCGATGAAGATGCGGTGGATGCCGGCCTCGAGGGCGAGGCGGATCTCCGCGTCCGACTTGTTGTTGCCGTGCAGGCCGATGCGATCGGGGTCCACCCCGGCGCGCAGGGCCAGGCTCAGCTCGCCGAGCGAGGCGGTGTCAATACCCAGGCCCTCGGCCGCGACGAGGCGCGCGACGTCAGCGCTCAGGAATGCCTTGCCGGCGTAGAAAGCGTCGCCGCCGCTCATGCCGTAGCCGTCCCAGAACTCCTCGGCCATCGCCGAGGCCCACACGCGGGCGCGACCACGCATGGCCTCAACGTCGAGCACGAAGGTGGGCGTGCCGAAGTCGGCGGCGACGCTGGTCAGGTCAACGCCTCCCACGCGCAGCACGCCGCCCTCCCGACTCGCGCTCCACGGCCACAGGTCGGGGCGCTCATCGGGGGTCGGGCAGGTGAGGGTACCGACGCTTGCCGTCTCGCTCACCGAGTCACATCCTCTCGGGGGCGCTCACGCCGAGGAGGCCGAGGCCGGTGCGCAGCACCTGGGTGACCGCGTCGTTGAGCCAGAGGCGGGCGATGTGGCCGGGCTCGACCGGGTCGTCGCCGCGAGGCGTCACACGGCACTGGCCGTACCAAGCGTGGTAGGTCGCAGCCAGAGACTCAAAGGTAGCGGGCGATGCGGTGCGGCTCGCGCAACTCGGTCGCCTGCGCAACCTGCGCGGGGAACTGGGCGAGGGCGGCCAGCAGGGCCTCGTCCGCCTCGGAGTCGAGGGCCGCCGGGTCGAAGCCGGCGTCACGGGTGACACCGTGCTCGGCAGCGTTGCGGGCGACGTTGCAGGTGCGCACGTGCGCGTACTGCACGTAGTAGACCGGGTTGTCGTTAGAGTGCTGCGAGAGCAGGTCCAGGTCGATGTCGACCTGAGTGTCCATTGACACGCGCACGAGGGCGTAACGCGCGGCGTCCACGCCCACGGCGTCGACGAGGTCGTCGAGCGTGACGATCGTGCCGGCGCGCTTGGACATGCGCACAGGCTCGCCGTCCTTGACGAGGTTGACGAGCTGGCCGATGAGGATCTGCAGGTTCTCGCCCGGCTTGTCGCCGAACGCGGCGCACATGGCCATCATGCGGCCGATGTAGCCGTGGTGGTCGGCGCCCAGCAGGTAGATGGCCGCGTCCGCGCCACGCTCGCGCTTGTTCAGTAGTAGGCGACGTCGCCCGCGAAGTACGCGGCCTGGCCGTCCGACTTGATGAGGACGCGGTCCTTGTCGTCGCCGTAGGTGGTCGTGCGCAGCCACACAGCGCCGCCCTCGTCGAAGATCTCGCCACGCTCACGCAGGCGCTCGATCGCCGCGGCAACCGCGCCGGAGGTGTGCAGGGAGTCCTCGTGGAAGAACACGTCGAAGTCGGCGCGGAAGGAGTGCAGGCGCTCCTTGATCTCCGCGAACATCAGCTCGACGCCGCGAGCGCGGAAGACCTCGATGGACTCTGCTTCGGGCAGCGTGATCGGGTCGGGCTCGCCGGCCGCGCGCGCATCGGCGCGGACCTGGTCGGCGATGTCGGCGATGTACTGGCCGCCGTAGCCGTCCTCGGGGACCTCGCGGCCCACGGCGCGGGCGTAGAGGGAGTGCGAGAAGCGGTCGATCTGCGAGCCGTGGTCGTTGAAGTAGTACTCGCGGGTCACGGCGGCACCGGATGCGGCCATGAGGCGAGCCAGGGGAGTCGCCGACGGCGGCCCAGCGGGCGCCACCCAGGTGCACGGGGCCGGTCGGGTTCGCGGACACGTACTCAAGGTTGATGGAGCGACCCGCGAGCGTCTCGTTGCGGCCGTACGCGGCACCGGCCTCGACGATGGTGCGGGCCAGCTCGCCGGCCGCGCCCGCGCCCAGGCGGATGTTGATGAAGCCGGGGTCCCGCGACCTCGACGGAGTCGATGCCGTCTGCAGCAGCCAGGTCGTCGGCGAGGATCTGCGCGAACTCGCGCGGGGCCATGCCAGCCTTCTTGCCGAGCTGCATCGCGACGTTGGTTGCCCAGTCGCCGTGCTCGCGCACGCGGGGGCGCTCCACGGTCACGGGGTCGGGGACCAGCGAGGGGTCGATCGAAATGCGACCGGCGGCAGCAGCGTCCAGCAGGGTCGCGCGGATGAGAGCAGCAAGTTCTTCAGGAGTCACCCCTTTAGACTACGGGGTTTTTGCTCCCATCCGCGAACTCTCCCCGGGTCCGTGGATGAAAACCTGGCCACACGAGGCGCGCCTGGGTGGCTTTCGTCCCGCCGTGAGGGACGCTAGGCGAGTAATATTTCGGGTAGCCGAATATTCTTCTACCTGTAGTGAGGATCCCCGTGAGCGCCACGGACACCGCGCAGCGCCACAAGCTCATCCCCCTCCTCGGCCCCGCTTTCGTCGCGGCCGTCGCCTATGTCGACCCCGGCAACGTCGCGGCCAACATCACGGCCGGCGCGCGCTACGGCTACCTGCTCGTGTGGGTCCTCCTCGCCTCCAACATTTTCGCGATGGTCATCCAGTACCTCTCCGCGAAGCTCGGCCTCGTCACCGGCAAGTCCCTGCCCGCCCTGCTCGGCGACCGCATGTCTAAGCCCGCCCGCATCGCCTTTTGGATCCAAGCGGAGATCGTTGCGGCCGCGACCGACCTGGCCGAGGTCATCGGCGGCGCACTCGCCCTTCACCTCCTGTTCGGGGTCCCACTCCTGTGGGGCGGCGTCATCATCGGTGCCGTGTCCATGGCGCTTCTCGTCGTCCAAGGCGAAGGCAAACAGCGCCAGTTCGAGACGATCATCGTCGGCCTACTCATCATCATCACGCTGGGCTTCCTGGCGGGCCTCTTCGTCGCGCCTCCCAGCCCGTCGGGGATCCTCGGCGGCCTCCTCCCCCGCTTCCAGGGCACGGACTCGGTCCTCGTGGCCGCGTCCATGCTGGGCGCAACCGTCATGCCGCACGCGGTCTATCTGCACTCCTCGCTGGTCAACGACCACGAGACCGACGAGCTCGGCCCCTCCACCGGCGACGCCCACCACTCCTCCGGACACCTCACGCGCCTGCTGCGCGCCACGCGCATCGACATCTACTGGGCGCTGAGCATCGCGGGCCTGGTCAACATCGGCCTGCTGCTGCTGGCGGCCGCGGCTCTGGCCGGTCAGAGCGGCACCGACACGATCGAGGGGCGCACGCCGCGATCTCCTCCACGCTCGGACCGGTCGTTGGCACGGTGTTTGCGGTGGGCCTACTCGCCTCGGGCCTGGCCTCGACGTCGGTGGGCGCCTACGCGGGAAGCGAGATCATGAACGGCCTGCTCCACATCCGCGTGCCCATCATGGTGCGCCGCCTCATCTCGCTGATCCCCGCGCTCATCATCCTGGGCGCGGGCGCCGAGCCCACGTGGGCGCTCGTCGTCTCGCAGGTCGCCCTGTCCTTCGGCATCCCCTTCGCGATCATCCCGCTCATGCGCCTGACCGCCTCGCCCGAGGTCATGGGCGATTACGCGAACAATCGTCCCCTGCGCGCGACGGGTTTCCTCATCGCGGCCGTCATCGTCGCGCTGAACCTGTTCCTCGTGTACCTCACCCTCACCGGCCAGGGGTAAGAACGTCGACACGAGGCCGGGGCTGGGGTCGCGTTGCGGGCCTGGTGCGGAAGCCTGAGTTGCGAGCCGCGAAAAACTCGCCCGGCACGGCACAAACGCTCTGTTGCGGCCCGTTTGAGGCGCGCTGGGCGAAAAATGTCGTGCTCTCTACGCAAACACTCGACGCGGGGCGAATTTTTTCGCGCAGTTGGTACCACATCCCGGTTCGGCGAAACCAACGGATCCTATGCCGGGACACGATAAGCCACAGCCGAAACCACTGACGCCTCTGCTCGCAGCCATCAGGGGCGCGATGAAACCCTATGATACCTCTGCGGGTCGGCAATCAGCCCTCATTGAAACCACAAGCACCTTTGCAGGCCGAAACACGTCTCAATTCAGCTATTTTTCGCCCGCAGTGGCGCCAGCGGTTTCACACCACAATGATCGCGGGCCAGCAAAGGCGTCATCGGTTTCATGCGGCACGTACCTGTCCCACTGAGACGCCGGTGCGGACTCCCCCACCCAAAGTCGCATGCAATTCCTCTATCGCTTACCCCTACAAGAGTTCACAAACGTTGGAATCTCAAGGATCTACTGCCACGGCCTGAAGGACTCACCGGGGAATTGCATGCGAAACTGCCGAGCCTCAGAAAGACGGCACACTAAACGGGGCCAGTGGTCATTCACCGGCCCCGCCTCGTGAGTCTGCGCATCGCTCAGGCGCGCACGGAGCGCTCGTAGTCCTTCATCAGGTCGATGCGGCGCTGGTGACGCTCGTCGCCGCTGAAGGGGGTCTCCAGGAACGCGTCGACGAGGGCGAGCGCCTCTTCCTCGCTGTGCTGGCGGGCACCGACGGCAACGACGTTCGCGTCGTTGTGCTCGCGGGCCAGACGCGCGGTCGCATCGGACCACACGAGGGCGGCGCGCACGCCTTCCACGCAGTTGGCGGCCATCTGCTCGCCATTGCCGGAACCGCCGATGACGATGCCGAGGCTGCCCGGCTCGTCGACGACCGCCTGGGCGGCCTCAATGCAGAACGGCGGGTAGTCGTCGAGTGCATCGTAGCTGTGAGCGCCGTGGTCGACGACATCGTGACCGGCCTTGCGCAGGTGCGCGACGACCTTTTCCTTGAGTTCGAAACCGGCGTGATCGGTGCCGATATGAACGCGCATGTGATCCTCCTGAAGAGTTCTCAAACAACCAACGCCCACTAGTATGGCACACATCACCGTCCCGCGTGGTTGTATGAAACCCTGCTAAACTGACCGAGCTGCCCCGATAGCTCAGCGGATAGAGCGCTTGCCTCCGGTGCAAGAGGTCGCAGGTTCGAGTCCTGTTCGGGGTACCACTCATATCCGGGCCGCTCACAATGCCCGCGTACAACCCAACGGATACCCGCGCGCGAACGCGCCCCGGCCTCGTTGATGAGGCCACTGCCACCTCCCGGAACGCTCCACACCCCGCTCCCTACCCCATAAAATGGTGCGCGTATTTATCGTCAACCAAGGACTGGCCGATGACCTACCCCTGGTGGAGCCTGCTCCCCTTCGTTGCGATGCTCGCATGTATCGCCCTTCTGCCTATCATCCCGAAGACCTCGCACTGGTGGGAAAAGGAATGCTCCCAGCTCTCCGTCGCGCTCGCTCTCGGCGTGCCGACGACGGTCTGGATGTTCATGAGGGCGGGCACCGGCCCGCTCATCGCCACGGGCGTGGAGTACGTGCAGTTCATCGCGCTGCTCTTCGCGCTGTTCGTGGTCTCCGGGGGCATTCACCTGGCCGGCGACATCAAGGCGACCCCGCGCAACAACACGATTTTCCTGGCGATTGGCGGCCTGCTGGCCTCGTTCATCGGGACGACGGGCGCGGCCATGCTGCTGATCCGCCCGCTCCTGGAGACCAACAAGGAACGTAAGCACCGCGTGCACACGGTCCTGTTCACGATCTTCATTGTGGCGAACTGTGGCGGCATACTGACTCCGCTTGGCGACCCGCCGCTGTTCCTCGGCTACCTGCACGGCGTGCCCTTCACATGGACGTTCGCGCTGTGGAAGGAGTGGCTGTTTACCGTGGCGCTGCTGCTCCTGTCGTACTACTCGATCGACCGCGTGCGTTACGCCTCCGAGGACACCGCCTCCATCGAGGCCGACGACCGCGAGGTCAAGCCCCTGAGCCTGCACGGCACAATCAACCTGCTGTTCTTCGCGATCATCATTCTGTCGGTCGCTTTCGCTCCGTCCTGGGACGGCGAGGCGCTGGCCGAGGGACACGTGCACTCCTGGACCGGCTTCGTGCCGTGGCGCGAGATCATCATGTTCACGGTCGCGGGCCTGTCCTACAAGCTCTCGGATAAGAAGGTGCGCTTCGAAGAGAACGCGTTCACGTGGTCGCCGATCATGGAGGTCGCGACCCTCTTCATCGGTATCTTCTCGACGATGGCGCCGGCGCTGCGCTACCTGGAGCAGATCGCCCCGTCGCTGCCGCTGACCCGCATGACGTACTTCGTGTTCACGGGTGGTCTGTCCTCTGTCCTGGATAACGCCCCGACGTACATGACGTTCTTCGAAATGGCGAAGGCCTCCGGCGGCGAGGGTACCCTGGTCGCGGGCGTGCCCGAGTACTACCTGATCCCGATTTCGCTGGGTGCCGTGTTCTGTGGCGCGATCACGTACATCGGCAACGGCCCGAACTTCATGGTCAAGTCTGTCGCCGAGTCCGACGGCGTTCCCATGCCCTCGTTCGGCCGCTACGTCGGCTACGCGTTCACGCTCCTGGTGCCGGTCCTGGCCGCGATGGCGATGATTTTCGTGGGCGAGTCGTGGCTGGTTCGAGGCCTGGGCATCGCTTTGGCCGCCGGCCTGGTCTTCCTGTCGCTCGTGCGCATCCGCCGCGCGGGCCTGGACGAGGCCGTGGCCGACTTCAGCGGCAACGAGTGAGCGGGCGGTCCTGACGGACGCGTCGAGGGGGCGGAGCCGACCGGCTCCGCCCCCTCTATCAACGCTCGCGTCACCTTCATGCGAACAGACTCATCACAAACGCGTAGACCATGTCGGGGTGAATCGGCACTCGCCCGCGCTCCTGCCACCGTGGCACTGTCTTCGCTGAAGGACTCGCAAGGGATGCCTGCACCTCCAGTCTGTTGCGGCATGTCTGCTTTCAGGCTGCGACCCATCGCTGCAGCGGTCGATTTCGTCCCGTGTCATTCGAGAGCCCCTGCGCAGCGCCCTGCCATTCGAGTACCCTACAGCGGGCAGTTTGATGCGCAGAGAAACCATAGCAACGAACAGTATGAGGAGAAAGAAATACTGGAATAGACCGCGCGAAAAAAAAACGACTTCGGAGATCTGGCTGACCTGACCACCGGCTGATCGTCCACGATATGACGGCACGATGACGGGTCAAAGTTCTTGAGCGCCAGATCTCCCCACGCGTGGTAAATCCCCGCCTACTGGCGGGAAACAGCTTGTAATACCAGTAGGCCATCCCACGACCCCGAGCAGGAAGGCACCGAGCGGGTATGACGTAGCTCGAATTCACCAGTTCCTCCCCGGTCTCCCTGCGATCAAAGCGGACAATTTTTCTCCCGCAGGTCGCAGTGAATCGTTCGCAGCAGCTCGTGCGCAGCCACGCAACACAGTCAGCGCCCGGCGACGCGAAAGCCGGGCGCTCACCCGGGCGGTGCGCGCGTCAAGTAACCCTCGGTCATCGGGTGCCCGAAAACAGAACCCGGGAGCCGGAGGCTGGGTCCACAGGCCTCGCTGATCCAGGAAGTCGCGCAGGAAGACGGGGCGGTCGGTGATGATGCCGTCGACGCCGACCTCGAGGAGGCGCAGCACGTCGGCCACCGTGTTGATGGTCCACACATGGACGGCCAGGCCCAGGGTGTGGGCGGTCGCCACGAAGCGCTCGTCGACGACGCGGATCGGGCCCTGGTGCATGGGCACCTGCGCGGCGATGGCACCCTGGCGCGGGCCGGGCACGTGCCACCATGCGGGGTTCGTGGCGCTCTTCGCGGCGCCCACGAGGCGCACGACGGCCTCGGTACCCAGTGACGTGGCGACCGCGCGCGTGGGATCCGAGGCGGCGATGTCGCGCACGGCGCGCAGGCGCGGCTCAGAGAAGGAGGCCACCAGCACGCGGTCGGCTGCGCCGTGGTCGGCGATGACGTCGAGGAGGGGCCCTCAACGCCCGGCTCCTTCGCGTCGATGTTGAAGTACATGTCCGGGAAGGCCTCGAGGACCTGGGCGAGCAGCGGCATCTGCTCCCCGGAGTCGCGGTGACGCAGCTTTAGACAGCTCGCGCCACGTCATCTGAGCGATCGCGCCGGTCCCGTCGTAGCAGCGGTCCACGGTCTCGTCGTGGCAGATGACGACCTTGCCGTCGGCGGTGACGTGGGCGTCGGTCTCCACGTGGCGGATCCCGACCTCGTAGGCGTAGGCGAATGCGCTCATCGTGTTCTCGGGGGCCTCCTCGCTGCCGCCGCGGTGGGCGAAAACGATGGGTCCCTGACGCATGGTGACGGGCATCATGAGCAAGACTCCTGTCCGAGATAAACAGCTTTGTTTTCCTGCATCCACGCGTCCGGATCCACGGGGGTATCCGAGGAGTCGTGGATTTCGAAGTGCAGGTGCGGGCCCGTCGACCAGCCGTTGTTGCCGACCGCACCGATGGCCTGCCCGGCGGTGACGGTGTCACCGACCTTCACTTTGATTTTGTTCATGTACTGGTGCAGGTAGGCGGAGTGGAAGACGGTGCCGTCAGGCTTCGTGTGCTTGATCTGCACGTAGGCGCCCGAGCGCGAGTTCTCCGCGACCTCCTCGACGACGCCGCCATACACGGCCGTTATAGGCGTGTCGAGCGGAGCGGCCATGTCGATACCCTCGTGGGCGAGGAGCTGGCCGGACACGGGCGAAATACGCATCGCGAAGGGCGAGGTGATCGTGTAGGTCCCCTCCGGCAACGGCCAGTAGATCGTGTCGGCGACGACGCGCACGTTGCGGTTGCCGTCCGCCCCGTTGCCCGACGCGCAGCCGGTGATGGACACGGGCGCCTTCGCCTTAGCGCGCGAGTTCGCGGTGAGGGTGCCGTCCAGGGCGGTCGCCTGGGGCAGCGCGGAGGATACGGCCCAGCTGGGGCCGCCCATCGAGGCACCGAAGGCTCGCGCGGGAACGGTCAAGGAGGAGTCGGATCCGACGCGTCCCGTCATAGGCACGGCAATCGTCGTGCCAGCCAGCCCCAGCACGAGGAAGGCGCGCAGCACGTAGCCGACCGGGTGAACGTTGCGGCGTCGCTCCCCCACGGACGAGGCCGGGGCTTCCTCCGCCTCCTCTCGATCCGTCGCAGGGATCGGGGGTGGGGGCCGAGGCCTCGTCAGTCATCGGAATCGCAGACGTCGTCGGGTTCTCCTGCTGATCATCCGCGTCGTGGGGGCGCGCCGCGCGCAGCTGCGACCGCTTCGGCAGCGGGCACTCGGTGTCACTCACGCTCTCCCCCTTATCTGTGTTCGTCACGAAGTTTTGACCTCGACCTAATGTACCTTGCGGATCGCGGCTCGTCACGGGCGCTGGAGAACGTCTCGGACTTCGCCGACCAGCAGTTCGAGGATGTCCTCGAGGAAGAGGATGCCGACGACGGTGCCCGCCTCGCGCACGAGGGCGCAGTGCACGCCGGTGCGCTGCATGTGGCGCAGCGCGTCTTCGACCTGGTCGTCGGCGGACACGGCCTCGAGGCGTCGGATGCGCCACGGGGTGATCGGCTGCTCGCGCTCCTCGCCGGTCGCGTACAGGACGTCTTTGAGGTGCACGTAGCCGACGATGGAACCGTCATCGCCGGAGATCGGGAAGCGCGAGTAGCCCGTGTGGGCGACCTGTTCTTCCACGTCGGCCGGGGTGGCGCCCTCGGGCAGGACGACGAGCTTGTCGAGGGGGACCATCGCGGTCCCGGCCGTCTCCTCGGAGAATTCCAGGGTGCCGCTGAGCAGGCCCAGTTCGTCGGTCAGCACGCCCTCCGCCTGCGAGGCGACGACGATCGAGGCGACCTCTTCGACCGTGTAGGAGGCCGAGATTTCCGAGCGAGGCTCGTAGCCGGACAGGCGCACAAACCAGTTCGCGAAGCGATCCATGGCCTCGATGATCGGGCGCAGGACGTGGCCCAGGCGCACGAGGACGGGGGCCAGGACCAGCAGCATGCGCACGGGCGCGGCGATCGAAATGTTCTTCGGGACCATCTCGCCGAAGACGACGTGGCAGAAAAGAACGACGACGAGTGCGGCGGCGAAGCCGACAACGTGACTGGTCGCCGCAGGCGCGCCCAGGCGCTCGAGCGGCGACTGGACGAGGTGGGCGATCGCGGGCTCGGCGACGACACCCAGCGTCGTGGACGCGACCGTCACGCCGAGCTGGCAGATCGCCAGCATGAGGGAGACGTGCTGCAGCGCGTACAGGGCTGTGGCCGAGCCGCGCGCGCCCTCATCCGCGAGAGGCTCAACCTGCGAGCGGCGCGTCGAGGTGACGGCGAACTCGCCGGCGACGAAAAACGCGTTGACGGCCAGCAGGGCCACGGTGATAGCGAGACCAACTCCCACGCTCACAGCGACACCTCCTCGTCGTCGGCCTCGGGGGCAGGGCGTGATCGCCACCTGGGCGACGCGCCTGCCCTGCATCTGCGTGACCTCGATGCCGATGCCGTCCACGCTCACGCGCGATCCGACGACCGGGATCTCGCCCAGCTCGTTCATGACGAGACCGCCGATCGTGTCGTAGGGGCCATCCTCGGGCAGGTTGATGTCCGTGCGGCGCGCGAGCTCGTCGGGGCGCAGCGTGCCGGGCACAAGGAACGTCCCGTCGGGGCGCGGGCGAATGCCGAGGCGACGCTGGTCGTGCTCGTCGGAGACCTCGCCGACGATCTCCTCGACGACGTCCTCGAGGGTGACGATGCCGGAAACGCCGCCGTACTCGTCGACGACGACGGCCATCTGCAGGCCCTCATCGCGCAGTTGGACCATGAGGGGTCCGATCGGCGCTGTCTCGGGAACCGAGGGCGCGTCGGTCATGAGAGACGAGGAAATGACGGGAACCTCGGCGCGACGATCGGCGGGCACGGCGACGGCGCGGCGCAGGGAGACCAGGCCGAGGATGTCGTCGGAGTCATCCCCGATCACCGGGAACCGGGAGTGGCCGGTTTCGTGGGCCAGGTCCAGCACATCCTGGGCACTGTCACACTCGCTGAGGGTATGCAGGCGGCCGCGGTCGGTCATGACGTCGGCGGCGCTGAGGGTGGACATGCGGATCGTGTTGACGAAGAGGTCGGCCGTGGACGTATCGAAGGTCCCTTCTTCGACGGAGTGCTCGACGAGGGCTGCCAGCTCAGAGGCGGAGCGCGCCGAGGAGATCTCTTCCTGGGGTTCGATGCCCATGCGGGCGAGCACCCAGTTCGCGGTGCCGCCCAGCACCCAGATGAGGGGGCGGGCGATGGCGGTGAAGACCATCTGGAAGGGGACGACGCGCACGGCGGTCGCCAGGGGGTGGGCCAGGGCGAGGTTCTTGGGAACAAGCTCGCCGAAGAGCATCGAGAAGACGTTGATGAACGCGGCGGCCACGAATGCTGCGATGCCTGTCGCAAGCCCCCACGCGAGGCCGACCGATCCGAGCAGGTCTTCCAACAGCTCCGCTAGGGCGCTCTGCGTCGTGTAGCCGAGCAGAATCGTGGTCAGCGTGATACCCACCTGGGCCCCCGACAGCTGCGTGGACAGGCTACGGGTAGCGCGCAGGACGGAGGCGGCCCCTCGGTCCCCTTCCTCGGCCTTCTTGTCAAGAACGGCCTGGTCGACCGCAACGAGCGAGAACTCGGCGGAGACGAAGACGAAGGTGCCTGCGGTCAGGACGATGCCGAGCAGAAGCATGAGGGCGGTCGTCATCGCGTGGCCCCCTCGACGAGGCCGGGGCGCCTCGCGGGTACGCGCGCGGAAGAGGGGTGAGAAAGAGCGGCGATAAAGCCGGCAGTGTCGCAGTCCATGATGGTTACAGTTTAGCGGTCCAGACCGTCTCTCCCCGCGCGCATTTCCACACACCGCGAGGCATGTGCCAACAATCATTCTTCAACGGACCAAAGGCCCTTGAAGTACACGCCAAAGGTGTACCAGGTCTCGTGAAGACGATCACGCGGCGGTAGAATTGCGGAGGTATGGCCGCGCAGGATTTTGCCCATGCGCGCGGCGCGACACTTACGGAGGAATACGTGCCCACTCCCACCGCTTCCCAGCCCGATCCGCAGTGGTACATCGCGAAGATGCGAGACCTCTACGAGCGCGATCCACAGCTCCTGGATCCCTCCTGGCGTGCTTATTTCTCCACCGAGTCCGCTCCCCCACAGCTGCGCGCCAAGCGTCCCGACATCCCCGAGGGCACCGCCTCGACGCCGGAGCCAGCCCCGGCCTCGTCTGTCAATGCCGCACCCCCAGTTGACCACATCGCCCCCGTCTCGGTCACCCCGCCGACCCTCGACATCGAAGAGGACGGGCCCGAGGCGGCCGCCACCGAACACGCTCCCATCGTCTCCGTGACGCGTTCCGACCTGCCGCCCGCCCCGCCCGCCGCCGTCGCCGATGCCACCAGCCCCTACACGCGCCAGCAGCACGGGACGCGCGGCCTTCACACTCTTCCAGGGTGCCCCCTCGCACGACGAGCTGCACATCCTCAAGTCCGCGGCGCGCGCGACCGCCAAGCACATGGAGGCGTCGCTCTCCATCCCCACGGCCACCTCCCAGCGCCAGATCCCGGCCAAGCTCCTCATCGAAAACCGCGCCCTCATCAACGCGCACCTGGCGCGTACCGTCGGCGGCAAGGTCTCTTTCACGCACCTCATCGGCTACGCCCTGGTGGAGGCGCTGTGCGAGATGCCCGACCTCAACGTGCGCTACACGATTGAGGGTGGCAAGCCCGCCGTCGAGCAGCTCGCGCATATTGGCTTCGGCCTGGCCATCGACGTGGCAGACGCGCAGGGCAACCACTCCCTGAAGGTCCCCGTCATCCACGACGCCGACACGCTGACCTTCGCCGAGTTCGTCGACGCTTACCAGGACCTCGTTGCGCGCGCCCGCACGGCGACTCTGACGACCGCCGACTTCCAGGGCGCATCCGTCACGCTGACCAACCCGGGCACGCTCGGCACCACCACCTCCGTGCCGCGCCTCATGGTCGGTCAGGGCCTCATCATCGGCGTCGGCGCCACCGACTACCCGGCGGAATTCCGGGGTGTCTCCCCCAAGCGCCTGGCCGCCCTCGGCATCGGCAAGACGATGTTCTTCTCCTCCACCTACGACCACCGCATCATCCAGGGCGCGGCATCGGGCCGCCTCCTGGCCCTCGTGGACGCCAAGCTCTCGGGACGCGACGGCTTCTACGAGCGCGTCTTCACCTCGATGCACGTGCCCGCGCGCCCCTACGCGTGGGAAGCGGACTACGACTACGACCCGAACCGCGAAAAGGGCAAGCCCGCGCGCATCGCGGAGCTCATCCATGCCTACCGTTCGCGCGGCCACCTCGCCGCCGACACCGACCCGCTGGCCTACCGCGTGCGTCGCCACCCCGACCTCGATCTGTCCTCCTATGGCCTGAGCGTGTGGGACCTGGATCGACCCTTCCCCACCGGTGGTTTTGGCGGCTCCGACCAGATGCTGCTGCGTGACATCCTCACGCGCCTGCACGACACCTACACGCGCACGGTCGGCATCGAGTACATGCACATCCAGGACCCGAAGCAGCGCGCGTGGGTCCAGCAGCGCATCGAGCGCCCGTACGAGGCCCCCTCCCCCGACGCACAGCGCCACATCTTGGGCACCCTCATCCGTGCCGAGGCCTTCGAGGAGTTCCTCCAGACGAAGTTCATGGGCCAGAAGCGCTTCTCGCTGGAGGGCGGCGAGTCCCTGATCCCGCTGCTCGACCACATCCTGGCCGACTCGGCGCGCACCGGCATCCACGAGGTCGCCATCGGCATGGCGCACCGCGGCCGCCTCAACGTGCTGGCCAACATCGCGGGCAAGTCCTACGCGCAGATCTTCGACGAGTTCGAAGGCAACTACATGCCCAACTCCGTCCAGGGATCGGGCGACGTCAAGTACCACCTGGGCACGTGGGGCGTGTACTCCCTCGACGATGGCCTGGCCACCAAAGTCTATATGGGTGCCAATCCCTCGCACCTGGAGGCTGCCGACGGCGTCCTGGAGGGCATCGTTCGTGCCAAGCAGGAGCACCTGGGCGACCCGGACTGCCGATCATCCCGATCCTCATCCACGGCGACGCGGCCTTCATCGGCCAGGGCGTCGTTCAGGAGACCCTCAACCTCTCCCAGCTTGAGGGCTACAAGACCGGCGGCACGATCCACATCATCGTCAACAACCAGATCGGCTTCACGACCGGCCCGACGCAGGGCCGTTCCACCGGCTACGCCACCGACCTGGCCAAGGGCCTGCAGGTCCCGATCCTGCACGTGAACGCGGACGACCCCGAGGCCGTCATCCGCTGCGCGCACCTGGCCTTCGAGTACCGCAACGCCTTCCACAAGGACGTCATCATCGACATGGTGTGCTACCGCCGCCGCGGTCACAACGAGGGCGACGACCCGTCGATGACCCAGCCCGTCATGTACTCCCTCATCGACCGCATCCCCTCCACGCGCGCCGTGTACATCCGCGGCCTGGTTGGTCGCGGCCAGCTCACCGAGGACGAGGCCCGCCAGTCGATCGCCCAGTACGAGGCGGAGCTCGGGCGCATCCTCGAGGAGACCCGCGCGGGCGGCGCCTCCCTCGGTGTCCGAGATCAACCCGGGCAGCCGCACGCACGACCCGGCGCTCACCGTCGGCGTGGGCGGGGCCGGGGAGTCACCCGACGAGGAATGGACCATGCCGGAGTCCCAGATGCCCGGCATCGGCATGATGATCGGCTGGACGTCCGCTGCCCCCGCCAAGCAGCTGCGCCGCATCGGCCACGCGCACACGCACTTCCCGGAGGGCTTCGAACCTCACCCGAAGCTGCGTCAGCTGTGCGAGCGCCGCCTCGAGATGGCGCTGGGCAAAAAGCCGATCGACTGGGGCTTCGCGGAGCTACTGGCCTTCGGCACGCTCCTCATGGAGGGCACCGGCGTGCGCCTGTCCGGCGAGGACGTGGGCCGAGCGACCTTCGTCCAGCGTCACGCGATCCTGCACGACGCGAACGACGGCCGCGAGTTCACACCGCTGCGCTTCCTCACCGAAAACCAGGCGCGTTTCGACGTGTGGAACTCCCCGCTGAGCGAGTACGGCGTACTGGCCTTCGACTACGGCTACTCGCTGGAGAGCCCCGAGACCCTGACGATCTGGGAGGCGCAGTTCGGCGACTTCGCGAACGGCGCGCAAACCGTCATCGACGAGTTCGTGTGCTCGGCCGAGCAGAAGTGGGGCCAGCGCTCCTCGCTCGTCATGCTGCTCCCCCACGGCTACGAGGGCCAGGGACCCGACCATTCGAGCGCGCGTATCGAGCGCTACCTGCAGCTAGCCGCCCAGGACAACATGTGGATCGTCCAGCCCTCAACGCCGGCGAACTACTTCCACATGCTGCGCACGCAGGCCTACAAGCGCCCGCGCAAGCCGCTCATCGCGTTCACACCCAAGCAGCTGCTGCGCCTGTCGGCCGCGTCCTCGCACCTCGACGAGTTCACCTCGGGCGGCTTTCAGCCCGTCATCGGCGATCACACCATCACCGATCCGGCGTCGGTGACGCGCGTCCTCCTGTGCTCGGGCCGCCTGTACTACGACCTCGTCAAGGAGCGCGAGCACCGCGCAGACACGTCGACGGCGATCATTCGCCTGGAGCAGCTCTACCCGCTGCCCGAGGCCGAAGTGGCCGAAGCCCTGGCCCAATACCCGAATGCCTCGGTGACCTGGGTGCAGGATGAGCCTCGCAACCAGGGCGCGTGGCCGCACCTGGCGCTCAACCTGTTCCCGTCGCTGGGACGCCCGGTGCGCGTGGTCTCTCGCCCCGAGTCCGCCACGACCGCTGCGGGACGTGCCTCGCTTCACAAGGAGCAAGCAGCTACCCTTATTGCGCAGGCCTTCGAAGGCTAACGAGGGGCGGCGCTCCCACCGGGGGCGCAGGCGGCACCGGAAAGGAACACCATGCGGATCTGTTTCATCGGAGACGAGCTCGTCGCGGGCGTCGGCGACCCCCGCGGCCTGGGCTGGGTCGGCCGCGTCAACGCGCACTCCACCTTCGATCTGCCCGCCACGTTCCTGACCCTGGCCGTGCCCTCCGAGACGACGAAGCAGATGGCCGCTCGCTGGGAGGCCGAGGTCCTGCCGCGCCTGGCCGAGGGCGAGCCCCACGGCCTCGTCATCGGCGTGGGTCCGGGCGACGTCGCGGCAGGCATCTCGACGGCCCGCTCGCGCCTGAACCTGGCCAACATCACCGACCGAGCGACCGCGCTGGGCATCCCCAGCTTCGTGGTGGGTCCCCCGCCGCTCGCGGGCGTGGACTCCGGGTCGCTGAAGGCCCTGTCCTCCTCGTGCTCCGAGGTGTGCGCGCGCCGAGGCATCCCCTTCGTCGACTGCTACACGCCGCTCGTCGCGCACGACCAGTGGTTCGAGGACATGGCGGCGTCGTTGGCCCGAGGCGCGGATGGCCAGACCCTGCCCGGACAGGCCGGCTACGCCCTCATGGCGTGGATCGTCCAGCACCAGGGCTGGTACGAGTGGACGGGAGCAACCCCGGCGGACGTGTGAGCGGCTGGGTGCGAGCGGAACACCCTCACCCCGTTTCACCCCACCTCAACACGTGCGAGCACACGAGTGACAGATGAGCACACGCAACCCCTTCGATCCTTCCGACCTATCTGACGACCAGACCGAACTGGACGTCCAGTCGTTCACGTCGGATGACGACGACACGGACGCCAGCGCATACGGCAGCTACGGCTTCGACGCCCCGCAATACGGTGTCCCCCAGGACGTTGCAGAAACGCTCCCATCCGGCACGTGGCAGCAAGAGGCCTACCAGGACGGGCGTGGGACAAGCGCGTACGGAGCTTCCACGTACGGAACGTACGGATTTGATGCCTCCCAGTACGGGTGCTGCATCCGCGACAACACAGCTGAATCTCCAGGCTGCTTCCGCAATTACCGTCTCGCCCCAGGTCGGCACGGGACACAGGCGCCGCATTGTTATGCGGGTTCTGTTCGCGTTCACTGTTCTCATCTTCGCCCTGGGGTTTTCCTGGTTCGATGATGCCTTCCAGGCCAGTACTGAGCGCCTCGTCTGGACGCTCAGTACGTGCGGTGCCGCTCTTGTCGCAGCGTTTGCCTGCCTCAGTTTCGGGGCGAGTCGGCTGCGCGGGGAAGGCAGCCCTGGGAACAGGCGCAAGCGACAGGGCCCATCATTTTTTGCGGGACCGATTGGGCTGGCACTCGCCTTGTATGCGGTGTCCTACGGGGTGCCCGCGATCCATGACCTTGTGAGCGGCCCGCAGCCCAAACGGTCTTTTCCTGCATGGTCTATAGCACGCAGACAACCAAGCACCTCACTCACAGTGGCACAACGACCGTCTACGAGAACCACTTCACGATGACCTTCGAGGACGGCACCTCGCACACGACGACGTTTGAGACGCCCTACGAGCACGACATCCAGACCCAGGGCGGCCTCGGCGAAGCTCTGTACAACGCCTGCATGTTCCGCGATTCTCTTTCCGGTCGCCGTAGGCTACCCACCCTGTTAGCGGCACGAATCAGATGCACCACGCAGGTTTGGACCATGGAGTTCGGCCAGGTTGCCTGGATTGCTTCGGGAAAGCCTTTCAGTCCGTCACAGCAGACAATAAAGACATCGTTGACACCGCGGTTGGCGATTTCGGCGCACACCTGCGACCAGAATGCTGCACCTTCATTGGTAGCTACCCACAAGCCCAAGATGTGCTTGATGCCTTCCATGTCACACCGACAGCCATGTAGACCGCCTTGTTGACGACGCGTCCGTTGTCACGGATTTTTTTACACGTAGGGCATCAAGGAAGATGACTGGATAAAACTCGTCGAGTTGCCTGGTCTGCCAGGCGGTGACTTCCTCTAAGACCGCATCGGTGACCGCGCTAATGGTGTCTGGCGACAAGTTCACGCCGATGGTGGTAGCCAGATGATGTTCGATGTCACGCACGGTCATTCCGCCCGCATACAAACTAATGATCATGTCATCGAGGTCGGTAAGTCTGCGACGCCTGCATGTTCCGCGATTCCGAACAGACGATGATCCTGTACTACTGTCCCCGTATGTGGATCCTCGCCGACGTGCAACTGGCCGACTAACGCCGCACAGTCCCCGTCCTCGCGACGAGCGTGGGCGGTAGTGTGGACACAGACACACAGGCTGCCAGCTGGACCCCTCACCGCGCGCCTGCCCGCCGCGGCGGACGCCCCTCCCTAGCCCAGGCCTCGTCACACACCCTCACAGCACAGGTCCCCACATGAGCAACCCCAACCAGTTCGACTCTCCCGCAGAACCCCTCCGGCCCCGGACATGTTCCCCCGTCGGTCCCTCCCAGTACAACTACCCCTCCAACCAGGGCGCCGACTCCCAGCAGGCCCCCGGATACCCGTATCCGCAGTACGGGCAGCCCTACCAGGCACCCGCGGGCGCCGCCTCCTACGGGTACGCCCAGCCCGACCCCTCGCCCGACGAAGAGGCCGCTGCCCCCACCCAACAGAAAAAGCGTTCCCTCGCGACGACCATCCTCACGATCCTGGCCGTCCTCGCCGTCGTCATCTACCCCGTGGTGGTAGGCTCATACGACTTCGGTACGGAGAGGCTCGTCTGGACGGCCGCGGCCAGCGGGCTCGGGCTCATCGTCGCCATCGGGTTCCTGGTCAGCATCCCCCGCTCCTTCCGCGAATTGCGGCGAGCCAAGGCCGCCGGCGACATCGCAACCAGCAGCATGCGCGTTCGCGTCCTGTTCTTCGCCATCATCATCCTCCCCCTCAGCGGCTACTTCTCCGTCACCTACGGCGTCCCGGCTGCCCAAGACCTCGTCGAAGGCCACCACACCGTCACCGTCACCTCGTGCACCTACGAGCAGGGCTCGCATCGAAGGTCACGCGGGCGCACCGTGTACGACAACTACTTCACGATGACCCTCACCGACGGGACGCTGCATACGACAACCATCGAGACAGACCAGCCCACGAGCATCCAGACCATGGGCGGCACCTACGAGGTGCTCTACCAGGCCTGCAAAGTGCAATCGGGCAACGCGTCCATGACCCTGGACGTCTACGAGCACAGCTGGATCATCGTCGACGCGCGCATCGGCTGAGGCTGCCTGCAACCGTCGTCCTCAATCGACGAGGCCGTGAAACGCCGTGTGAAACGGGTCGGCTCACGCCTGGGTGAGGATGCCCGAGATAAAGCGCGCGCTGTAGTCGAGGGCGGCCTCGGCCTCGGGAATGGTGGGAACGCCCAGGACGTACACGTGGAAGCCATCCGGCTCCACCCGCGCTCGCACGTCGGCACCCGCGCGAGAGGCCTTGCGGGCGAACTCGATCACGTCGGGGCCCACGATGTCCGCGTCGCCCTGGAAGATGCGCATCGGCGGAAGCCCCGACGGGTCACCGTACAGGGGCTGACACGCCAGTCGGCCGGGGCCAGGTCGCCCGCCCACGCGCGGCCCGCCCACGCCAGGCCGGGGACACGCAGGATCTTGTCGCGGGGCTGCACCTCCTCGATGCGCGGGTTCGTCATCGTCACGTCCACCCACGGCGCGTACAGGACGAGGCCATCCACCTGACGCTTGTCCGCGTCGCGTCGCTGCATGGCGAGGGACAGCGCCAGGCCGCCACCCGCCGAGTCGCCAAAGATGACGACGCGGCCGAACTCAGCCTGCGCCTCGTCAATGATGGGCTGGACGAAGTCAAACGCTTCGGTCACCGTGTGCTTGGGGGCGAGCGGGTAGTCGGGAATGATGACGGGCAGGCCCGTGCGGTCGATAAGGCCCTCGACGATGCCCCACTGGCCAGCGACCATCGGGCACACGTACGCTCCGCCATGCAGATAGATGAGTGCACCGCCCGAACGCAGGCCCCGCTTCGGGAAAACACGCGTGACGCCTTTTTCGCACGTCGCCGTGAAACGTCCTCGCATCGACGCGGGCATGGGATGCGGCTGCGGGGCATGGAGCGCCACCTGCTCAGTTACTGTCTCGCTGTGTAGCAACGGAGGCACAAGCCCCATACATAAGTGAACAAGGCGCATCTGGAGGGACATGGAGCCTCTTTCGTATCGACGAATCAGTCTGCACGCAGCGGGACGCCCCGCGCGCCAACATGTACCAGGATACGCTGCGAGAGAGGCTTCCTACCTGTCGCATAGACTCTTTGATGCGCAATGTGGCGCGAGTTCGATCCGTGCAGGGCACGACTTCGACGCCACCCGCGTCGAAGTCGAGGCGTCTGTGTTTCCCGCAGGAGTACGAGGCACCGGTTATCGCGGGCACCCGTAGTTCAGACGTTGGCTGTCGCTCACGCGGATAGGTTACGAACATCCGGATAGGTTACGAACATCGGGATAGCTTAATAACTATCCAGATGCGCCGTTCCTATCCAGATGCGCGGTTCCTATCCAGAACGACGGCCGGTGGATTGGCACCACCCATTGACGGGTTGCTCACGCCACCGCGCTCCCTCGGCATCGGCCCAGCACACGGACGACCTATCCGCATGCACCGGACACGCTCACGATCAGCCACGTATGAGCCCACCGCACACCGTTTTCCTACGCCGCGGGGACGCAAACCAAGCGGCGCACAACCCCACACGTCACGCGTGCCTCGCACAACCGCACCCGGCACACACCCGCCACGCGCTTAGACAAAACGCGCCCGGACCAACCGGTCCGGGCGCGCAACGTATTCGGCTCAGGCGTTAGGACGCTTGCCGTGGTTCGCGCCGTGCTTACGACGATCGCGACGCTTACGACCCCGCTTCGACATGTCATTCTCCTTGGGTTTGTTGTCTAGACTGAAGCATTTTTGCACACATTGGCCCAAACCACCAAGGCACAGGCCGTTCGCGGCGACGAAGGTCACCGAAAAACGGGCGGCAGCCCAGGCCTCGTCAGCCCACGTAACGCCACGCGGTCGCGCGTTGTCGCAGCGCGCTTAGCGCCAGGAGACGGACACGCTGGTGATCGAGGCGACGACGCGGGCACGCAGCGTATCCGAGGCCTGCTCGGTCTCGTAGCAGCCGCGCATGAGGGCGCGCACGTGGCGCTCGGCGTCCAAGGCGTCGGTGCAGTGCGCGCAGGTGGCGACGTGCTTGATCATGAGTGCGCGGGCGCGAGCATCGGGACCGGGTACGGATCCGGCGTCGATGAGGCCGCTGCGGCGGTCGCACTCCTCGCAGTCGATCAGTTCGTACAGGGCGTCCAGGACATCCTGGCACGTGATGTGGGTGGTCACTTGGCTCCTCCGATCCCGTATTCCGCAGCGACGTCGGCCAGCGCGGAGCGCAGATTCTTGCGCGCCCGGTTCAGTCGGCTCATGACAGTCCCCATGGGAACTCCTAGTTCTTCGGCGATTTCCTTGTAGCTCATACCCTCAACGTCAGCCATGAGGACAACCATCCGGTGTTCCTCTGAAAGCGAATCGAGGGCGTCGCGCAGCTGCGAGGAGGGCAGCGACTCGAGGGCCTCGACTTCCGCGGATTTGAGGCCGACCTCCGAGTGGGAGGCGGCGTCGGCGAGCTGCCAGTCCTCGACGGTGTCGCTGGAGGCTCGCTTGGGCGAGCGCTGCGCCTTGCGGTAGCTGGTGATGTAGGTGTTGGTGAGGATCCGGTACAGCCAGGCCTTGATGTTGGTGCCGGGCTGGTACTGGTGGAACTTCTGGTAGGCCTTGAGGTAGGTCTCCTGAACCAGGTCCTCCGCGTCGGCGCGATTGCGGGTCATGCCCAGCGCCGTGCCGAAGAGTTGATTCATGAGGGGCATTGCTTCGTCCATGAAGCGCGCCTCGAGCGCGGCTCCGTCCTGGACGGACGAGGCCGGGGCGGGCTCGGGTGCCTGCGGCGTCGGTGAGGGGGGTTGTCGTATCCATCGCCTCCCAGCGTAGTCGCGCGGGCGTGCGGCGCGAATGGGAGTGGGCGATTGGCGGTCATGCTGAGGGCAACGCCTCACGCCCCTCTTTATTCCCCAACCTCCAACAATTGTGCGTTGCACCACTTTCACCCCGTTGTTTGGGAGTGGCCGGGCCGTTCGGCTTCCCCCGGGGGCAAAGGTGTCGAACAATAGGGGTATGAATCTGCTGCGCGTTGTTGCCCGTCCCCTGCTCGCCGCCCCGTTCATCGCCGACGGGGTTGATGCCCTCATGCATCCGCGTTTCCACGTGGAGCGCGCCGCGGGCGTCCGTCCCCTCATCGACAAGGCGACCGACGCGGTCGGCCTGGAGCCTCTGACGGATCAGCAGCTGGCGCTCGCGACCCGCGTGACGGGCGCGGTGACGGTCGTTGCCGGCCTGCGTTTCGCACTGGGTCGCAAGCCCCGCGTGGCCGCCCTGACCCTGGCAGCGATCGGCGCGCCCATGGCCCTCGTCAACGCTCCCCTGCCGGGCACGACGCGAGGCCTGTCCAAGGAGCAGATCAAGCGTCGTCGCTACCGCACGCTGAATAAGGCGGGCCTGGCCGCCGGCGTCCTCCTCGCGTCGACGGATCGCGTCGGTCAGCCCTCGGCCCTCGTCGCCCACGCGATGCGCCGCGATCAGCGCCGCGCGATCGCCGCGGCCGAGGCCGCCGTCGTGGAGCGTCTGAGCGGCACCGCTTCGTGAGCGCGCCCTGGCTCGCTCCCCTGGCCGCCTCTCCCGTGGATGCCACGGTCGAGGTGCCGGGTTCGAAGTCGATCACGGCGCGCGCCCTGTACCTGGCTGCCGTCGCCGATTCTCCCTCCGTCATTCGCGGTGCCCTGGATGCGCGCGACACGCGCCTGTTCGCAGCCGCCCTGGAGGTGATGGGCGCGCGCGTCGAGGACGAGGGCGCGGGCGTCCTGCGCGTCACCCCGATGGAGCTTCCGCCGCGCGGCGGTCGCATCGAGTGCGGCCTGGCCGGCACCGTCATGCGTTTCCTGCCGCCCCTGGCGGCCCTGTCCCCCGAGGAGACGCTCTTCGACGGGGACGAGCAGGCCTACGCGCGCCCCCTCGGCCCGCTCCTGGACGCCCTCGTGCGTATGGGCGCGACCGTCACCTATCACGGGGAGCGCGGGCACCTGCCTTTCACGATCCAGGGCCCGATCCACACGCCGCTCGGCGCGCAGGCCTGGGTGGACTCCTCGTCCTCCTCGCAGTTCCTCTCCGCCCTGCTGCTCGTCTCTCCCCTCGTGGGCGATCCCCTCTTCGTGTCGGCTCCGGGGCTCGTCCCGTCGATGCCGCACGTGGAGATGACGCTCGCGTCCCTGGCGAGCGCGGGCGTCGACCTGGAGGTCGTGGACGAGGGACGCGCGAACCTGTCCACCTGGCACATCTTCCCGTCGCGCCCGCGAGGCGGCGACATCACCGTCGAGCCCGGACCTGTCCAACGCCGGCCCGTTCCTGGCGGCCGCGATGGTGACGGGCGGGCGCGTGCGGATTCCGGCGTGGCCGGGGGCGACGACGCAGGCGGGCGATGCCTGGCGGGCGCTGCTGGGCCACATGGGCGCGACCGTCACGCTGGATGAGGAGGGCCTGACCCTGCGCGGTCCGGGCGCCGGCAAACTACCCGGGCATCAAGGCGACCATGGCCGAGGTCGGCGAGCTCACCCCCACCCTGGCCGCGATCTGCGCCTACGCCTCGACCCCGTCGCACCTGAGCGGCATCGCGCACCTGCGCGGACACGAGACCGACCGCCTGGCGGCGCTGGTCGCCGAGATCAACCGCGCGGGCGGGCAGGCCGAAGAGACCGAGGACGGCCTGATCATCACGCCGCGCCCGCTCCACGCCGCGCAGATCCGCTCCTACGCGGATCACCGCATAGCGACCTTCGGCGCGATCCTCGGGCCTGGCGACGCCCGGCATCACGGTCGACGACATCGCCTGCACGTCAAGACGCTGCCCACCTTCGAGGCCATGTGGGCCTCCTTGGTGAGCGCTCAGCGGTCAGGACAAGCACCCCGGCCGCCCCGGCCTCGCCCGTCGAGGAGGAGAAGTGATGGCCCGCCGCGACACCGGAACCGACGACCCGCGCGTGCGCGTGCGCGCCGGCAAGGGCTCGCGCCCCGCGCACGAAGGACCGGCCCGACTGGTCCTCGAAGCCTCTGGGCCGCGTCATCGGGATCGACCGCGGCCGCTACCAGGTGAGCCTGGAGGCAGGACGGGCACTCGCGTGGTCGCCGTGCGCGCCCGCGAGCTGGGGCGAGGCTCCGTCATCATGGGCGACCGCGTGCGCCTCACCGGCGACCTGTCCGGGCGCCCCGACACGCTCGCGCGCATCGTCGCCGTCGAGGAACGCTCCTCGGTACTGCGCCGTTCCCTCGAGGACGCGCCGGATCAGCGCGGCGAGAAGGCGATCGTCGCGAACGCGGACACGATGTGCATCGTCGTGGCGCTGGCCGATCCGCCGCCGCGCACCGGCATGATCGACCGCTGCCTGGTCGCCGCCTACGAGGCGGGTCTATCCCCCATCCTCGTGCTGACGAAAGCGGACCTGGCCAGCGCGGACGAGCTGATCGCCGCCTACGAGGACTTCGACGTGCGCGTCGTGCTCACGAGCGCCGAGGCCGGCGAGGCCGACCCGGGCGTCGCCGAGCTGCGGGCCCTGCTGACCGGCCACTGGTCGGTGCTGGTCGGGCATTCGGGGGTCGGCAAGTCCACGCTCATCAACCTCCTGGTGCCGGGCGCGGGCCGCGCGACGGGCCACGTGAACGAGGTGACGGGGCGCGGGCGCCACACCTCCACGTCCTCGGAGGCCTTCGAGCTGGCTGAGGGCGGCTGGATCGTGGATACGCCCGGCGTGCGCTCCTTCGGTCTGGGGCACGTGAGCGTCGCCGACGTGCTGGGTGTCTTCCCGGACGTCGCGGAGGCGGCCGCCTGGTGCCTGCCGCTGTGCTCGCACGGTGAGGAGGAGCCCTCGTGCGCGCTTGACAGTTACGCGCGCGCCACCGGCCCCTTCAGCATCGACGAGGCCGGGGACGAGGATGCAGATCAGGTGCGCTCCGAGCGCGCTTCCCGCGTGGCGTCGGTGCGCAGGCTCCTGGAGGCCGTGGCGACGGCGGAGGCCGCCAGCAAGGCTGCTCGGTAAGAAAAAGTGGGCGCCGAAAGTGCTTGACAGCGCCCCCCCTGCGTGGACAATGAGGGTATAGCGATGGTCGCTATCTCTGATTCACAAGGTCGTGATCGCTATGTCCACCATTGAGCAGAACCTTATCGGCAACACTGCAGGGCTTTCTCGGGTCGACAAGGTCCTTCGCTACTTCTTCCTCGCGCTGTTTATCGGCACGTTCGTCTATTCGATCGGCGGCACCTTCTTTGGCAGGGACAACCGCCTGAATGACTACGAGATCGTCAGTGCCTCGGCGTTACTCGCTTATCTGGCTCCCAGGATATTCGCGTCACGATTCCCTGGCGTTCATCCCGTTTCCTTCGCGCCTGCGAGTGGGTGGTGATGGGTTGTTCCCTCGTATGCACCGCCACTGTCATCGTCGGTGATGTCACGGACGACGGGCAGTCGACCCCGAACCCCTACAACACGCCATGGAACGTCGCCATGGGTGCGGGTTCGTTGCCCTCTGTTTTCTTCGTGGTGCTCCTCATCGCAACGTACCGCGCCCGCCGCAGCGGACCGATCCACCCAGCCGGATAGCCTCGTACCCTCACGTCGTCACCGACAGCGGCCCGTCTCACCCTGTTTGAGACGTGGTCGCTTCGCGCGCCCGCCCGCCGGCGGCGCTCAGCGCTGGAAGCGGCGCACGAAGTTGCGCAGGATGAGACGCGAGGGATCCGTGTCCACGGTCGCGACCTGGGCGCGGATGGCCTCGGCCTTCTCCACCGGGTAGTAGCGGCCCGCGTACTGGTCGATACGCACGTTGACGCCCCTCAAGGTCCATCTCGGGGTGGAACTGAGTAGCCCACGCGGCCTCGGCCCACGCGCACCATCTGGATCGGGGTGTCGTCCCCGGCCAGGAGGACCTGCATGCCGGGGCCAGCTCGCGCACGGCCTCGTGGTGGCCGACGTAGGGAGTGGAATCGGTCGGGCGTGCCCTCCAGGAGCGGGTCGTCGCGGCCGGCGTCGGTCTTGGTCAGAGCGATGCCGCTGATCTCCTCGCCGTGATGGGTGTCGATGACGCCGCCCAGGTGCAGGGTGAGGGTGCCCAGCCCGTAGCACAGGCCCAGGATCGGGAAGGATTCGCCCAGCGCCCGGTCGTAGAAGGAACGCAGCCATGCCTCGGCGCGCACCTGGCGCTCTTCCTTCAGGTGGTCGTCGGCGTTCGCGTCCCACGGGGATCCGCACACGAAGGCGCCCGAGTACTCGGACAGGTCGAGGTCGGGCAGCTCCCTCTCCATGCGCACCTGGTGGACCTGGTCGGGGGTCAGTCCCGAGAAACGAGGCAGGTCGGCGCACTCGGCGGCCAGGACGGGGCCGTCGTCGCGCGAGGTCAGCATGAGGAAGGGCTTGGTCATGCCCACCATGCTATCGGGTGAGGGCGTGCGTGCAGCTCGTGTCCGCTCTCTAAGCGTGTGTGACGGACGCAGATGTGGGCGCCCTCTGCCACACTGGGATCATGTTGATTCTGCACACCTCCGACTGGCACCTGGGGCGCACGCTGCACGGCGCGTCGCTGGGCGACAGCGCGGACGCGTTCATCGAGTGGCTGATCGCCCTGGTGCGTGAGCGCGGCGTGGACGCCGTGCTCATCTCGGGCGACGTGTTCGACCGCGCGGTTCCGCCCGTGGACGCGCTCGCGCGGATGCGCCGCGCCCTGCGCGAGCTGACGGAGATCACGACGGTCATCCTGACGTCGGGGAACCACGACGGGGCCGCGCGCCTGGGACTTTTCGCAGGCTTGCTCACCCCTTCGCTCCACGTGGTGACGGACCCCGAGGCGATTGGCACGCCCATCCAGGCCGGGGGCGCGCTCGTGTACCCGATGCCCTACCTGGAGCCCGACCTCGTGCGTCAAAGCCTGTCGGACCTACCTGTGCAGGGTGAGGCCGACCTGCCCGCTCCCCTGCCCCGCTCCCATCAGGCGGTCCTGGCGGCCGCGCTGCGCCGGGTGCGCGCGGACCTGGAGGCTCGGCGAGAGGGGGGCGACGAGCGCCCGGCCATCGCGATGCCGCACGCATTCGTGACGGGTGCCCAGGCCTCGGACTCGGAGCGCGACATCCAGGTGGGCGGCGTCCCCTCCGTGTCGGCGGACCTGTTCGACACCCTCGGGGTGAAGAACCCCTGGCCCCACGGCCTGGACTACGTGGCGGCCGGGCACCTGCACCGCCCGCAGGACATCTCGGGGGCCTCGGTCCCGATTCGCTACGCGGGATCGCCCATCGCGTATTCCTTCTCCGAGACCGGGGCCACCAAGTCGATCACCCTCGTGACCACGGACGACACCTCGGTGACCGACATCGAGGTGGTGCCCATCCCGACGCTGCGGGGCATCGCGGTGCTCGAGGGGACCATGGATGAGCTGCTCGCGGATCCCGACGAGGCCACCACGGCCTCGTACGTATCGATCACGGTCACGGACGACGCGCGCCCCGAGCGCATGGTTCCGCGCATCCGCGAGGTCTACCCGCACGCCCTCGTCGTCGTTCACCGTCCCTCCCAGGCCTCCTCACTGGCTCCCGCGATGACCGTGCGCGCGTCCCGCGATCCGCGCGAGGTCACGGAGGAGTTTTACGAGGCCGTGGGCGGTCGGTCGCTGAGCGATCAGGAGCGCGAGCTTGCCCTGGACGTGTGGGCGCAGCTTCGAGGAAAGGACATGCAGTGAAGATTCGGTGGCTGCGTATTGTGGGCATCGGCCCCTTCGCGGGCGAGCACACGGTTGACTTTTCGGCCTTCGAGGACTCGGGCCTGTTCCTGCTGGACGGCCCCACGGGCGCGGGAAAGTCCACGCTCATCGACGCGATTACCTTTGCCCTATACGGGGACGTGGCCCGCACGAAGGACGCGTCGAAGGACCGCCTGCGTTCGAACCACATCACGGATTCGGATCCGTCGGAGGCGGACCTGGTCTTCGAGGTGGCGACGGGCATCTACCGCGTGACGCGTACGCCCGCGTACACGCCGGCGGGCAAGAAGTCGCAGCGCAATTCGAAGTCGACGCTCACTCGCGTCGTGGAGGATCCAGACGCTCCGGACGGGTGGCGCACGGTCGAGCCGATCGCGTCGGGTCCGCGCGACGTGGGCTACGAGATTCCGGCAATCGTCGACTGGATAAGGACCAGTTCCTGCAGACGATCGTGCTCCCGCAGGGCAAGTTCTCCCAGTTCCTCAACGCCACGTCGGATGCCCGCGAGCAGATCCTGCGCGACATTTTCGACACGCAGATCTACGTGGACTTCACGAAGGCCCTCGTCGATGCGGCCGCTTCGTCGAAGCGCGGCATCGAAGAGCGCCGCATCGCCGCGGTCGGTGCTTTCGAACGCGTGCGCTCGCTCGATGACGCCCTGAGCGAGGACGTGCAGACGGATGCGCCCGGCGCGGAAAATCGCGCAGCAGAGGACGCTCAGCTGGACGCGGGTTCGGAGGACCCCAGCCCCGTGATGCGATGGGCCGACGACGCATGCGAGCGCGCGCGGGAGGCACACGCACAAACCCTTCGTGTCGCCGAGGCGGCCACGACAGCAGCACGCGCGGCCTCCCATACCCTCGCCGAGGGACGTGCCCTAGCAGAGGCGCAGGCGGAGCACGCGCGCGTGAGCGCGATGCTCACCGAGCTTGCCGCATCGGAGGTCTCGATTGCATCGGACCGTGAGCGCGCACGCCAGGCTCGCCGGGCACTCGCCGTGTCGCCCCTCGACGCGGCCGAGGCCTCGGCACTTGCTCGTCTGGAGGCCGCAGGAGACCAGGTTGCGGCTCTGTCCCCCGCCCTCTCAGACGAAGATTCCGTCGATCCTGCATCTTTGACACCCGAGGCCGTGGCGGCTCTGCGCGAGCGGGCGCAGGACCTGCGCGACGAGGCGACGCGTACGCGCGGCTCTCTCGAAGAGGCCCTGGCCGTCGAGCGCTCGCTGCCCGAGGTGCGCGCTCAGATCGAGTCGCTGCGCTCCGAGCGCGAGCAGGCATCGGCGCGTATCGCGTCGATCAAGGCCGAGCGCGAGGCGTTGCCCCTGCGCATCGAGCAGGCCACCGAGGCCCTGCGCCTCATGCGCGCGGACGCCGACACCCTGCCCGAGGCCGCGTCTGCGTTGCGCGCCATCAACGAGCGCCTGGATGCCTCCATGCAGGCGGACCTGCTGCGTTCGGCTCTCCTCGGAGCGTCGGACGAGCTGCGCGAGGCCACGGTCGCCGCGAAGCTCGCGAACGCCGCGGCGGCAGACGGTCACGACCTGTGGATCGCGCAGAGCGCCTCGGCCCTCGCACGAGAACTCGAGGAGGACGTGCCCTGCCCCGTGTGCGGCTCCACTGAGCACCCCAATCCGGCACCTGCATCAGACGGTGAGATCACGCGCGAGCAGGTCGCCGAGCTGGACCAGGCACGCGACCGCGCGGAGGCCGCGCTGCGGGATGCGCGGGCGCGTCATCAGGACCTCGTGCGGCGCATCGCCCAGCTCAACGAGGTGGCCGGTGCCCCCACTCCGACTCTGGAGACCGAGCGGGATCGGGCCGCCGAGCTCGTCGCGAAGCTCGAGGCTCTGAGCCCCCAGATCACCGAGATCGAGGCGGCCCTCGCGCAGGAGCGCACGCGCCTCGACGGACTGACGGATGCCCTTGCGAGCGCCCGCGAGAGTGCCGCGTCCCTCACGTCCACCCTTGAGGAGCGCGAATCCGCGCTGACCGCTGCGCTGGCTCGCGTGGAGACCGAGCGCGCCGACTTCGCCTCCCTCGATGAGCGCGCGGCGCACCTGGATGAATGCGCACACCGGGCGGCGGCCCTGGCCGGGGCATGCGCCGATTGGGACAACGCCCGCGCCTCGCTCGTGCAAGCGCGCCGCTCCCTCGCGGATGCGCTGACGGAACAGGGTCTTCAGGCGGACTCCTGGCGTTCCCTCCTGCTTCCCGTCCCCCAGGTTGAGGCCCTTGAGACGCGCGTGGCCGCGCACGAGAAGGCGCTCTTCGCGGCACGCGAAGCCCCTTGCTTCAGAGCGCCTCACCCGCGCGGCGTCGGTGCCCGCGCCGAATCTCGAGTCCCTCACCCGAGACCGCCCGCAAAGCCGAGGAGGACGCCACTGTGGCCACCCGGGCCTCGGGCATCCTCGAGCAGCACTGCGCGCAGCTGGACGCCGCCCGCGCCTCCCTCGAGCGGGCGTTGGAGGCGCTCGCGCTCGCCCGGGAGCAGGCCGGCCCCATCCGCCGCCTGGCTGACATCGCCGCTGCGTCGGGCCCCGAGAACCTGGCGTCCACTCCCCTGTCGGCGTGGGTGCTCATCTCGCGCCTGGAGGAGGTACTGGCTGCCGCGAATCCACGCCTGGCTGCAATCTCGTCGGGACGCTACGAGCTCGTGTCCGTCCCCGACGACGGCACCGCCTCGCGTAAGTCCGGCCTGGGCCTGGCGATCATCGATCACGACACGGACGCGCTGCGCAGCCCGCGCACGCTGTCGGGCGGGGAAACGTTCTACACGTCCCTCGCGCTGGCACTCGGCCTCGCGGACGTCGTCTCAGCCGAGGCCGGGGGCGTCGAACTGCGCACGATGTTCATCGACGAGGGCTTCGGATCGCTGGATTCGCACACGCTGAGCCTCGTGATGGCGCAGCTGCAGGCGCTGCGCTGCGCGGGACGCACGGTCGGCGTCATCTCGCATGTGGAGGAGATGGCGACCCAGATCGCGGATCAGATCCAGGTGCGCCCACTGCCGGAGGGCGGATCGACCCTCAGCGTGCGCGCGTAGGTGTCAGCCTTGTACAGGGCCAGGACGTCGGGGCGCTCGGAGCGGTCGAACCAGGCCAGGGAGGACTCCCACAGGGCGGCCACGGCCTCGTCGGCGCTCTCCTGCGTGTCGGCGCTCAGCACAGCCTGCACTGCGGGCGACGCGTCGGGCAGGTCCGCGAGGATGGCGGCCACGTCCGACCAGGTGTATTCGAAGGCTGCGGCCTCGAAGATGTGGGGCTCAATCTGATCACCGGGGGTCAGCGTCGTCGAGGTCGGAGTGTCGACGGCCAGGACGACGCGAGCGGCGCCCGCGCCCTCTGTCTCGCGTGCCAGTTCGAGTGAGGACAGCGCCGCCTCGGTGATGGCGTCGTCCTCGAGGACCTCGACATCCTCGCCGCTCATGCCGGTCTCGGGCACGCACAGAACGCCGCTGCGCACGGGCGGCAGCGGGACGGACAGGTCGGACAGGACGGCGGGAACGTAGACGCGCATGGTCACAGTGTAGGCACCCACTCCTCGACAATCGCCTGCAACGCGTCGGAGGCGTCGCAACGCGCACCGTTTTCTCCCAGAGCCTTGCCTCGCAGGGATGCCCGTCCAACGCCCTCGTCCTCGGGGACGACGTGGAAGATGCGCTCGGGCATGAAGGCACCGATCGCCGCCTGCAGGGAGGGCACCGGATGCGGGCCGATCGCCGCGGTGCTCACGCGGTTGACGATCACCTCGACCGGGATGTCCCGCTCTTGCTCCTGCCACCATCGCGCCAGGAAGGAGAGCCGGTTGATACCGACGATGTCGCCGCGTGCGACGATGACGAGCCGATCGGCACGTTCCAACACCCCGAGGGCAGTATCGTCACGGCTGGCCCCGCGCGAGGCCTTTTCCAGCGAGGTCGACGCAACATCGACGACCGAGTATCGGGCGCTCAGGCGCAGGGCCCCGACGATGGATTCGATGCCGGGTTTGCTCACTTCGCGCCAGCGGTGGGGCGTCACGAGGCCCGTGATGACGTGGAGGTTCTCGGAGCGCATGACCGATGCCCCGAGCGTGTCCGCGGGAGTGATGGGGCCGCGCGAGGCCGTCCGTGCGAGGGTGGACAGACCCGAGGCGTGGACGGGAAGTCCGAGCAGGTGCGCGATCGTAGGGTTGGCGGTATCCGCATCGACGAGGAGGGTGGAAGCGTGGGCGGACAGCGCGGTCGCGATGCCGACGGCGAGGGTCGTGCGCCCGGGCGCGCCGGATGTCCCCCACACCGCCAGAACGCTGCCCGGAGCGGAGGGAGGCGGGGGCGGTGGGGGCGCGGACGAGGCCGTGGCCGGGGTCGAGCGGCGCGTGCGTGTCGCCGCGATGAGAGAGTTGACAACCTGGTCTGGGCTGCCAGGCGCGGCGACCGAGACGACCCCCAGGGCGATGAGGCGGGAGCGCTCGTGGTGCGGCGCGAGGGCGACCACGACCATGCCGCAAGCGCGCAGCGAGTCGACGGTCTCGATCGTCAGGTCGGGGTCGGATCCGTCGATGACTGCGAGGTCGGCGAGGCCGGCTCGGGCTGCGGCGACGACCTCGGCCAGGTCGGCGCAGCGCCGGACGATGGCGAGGGCGTCCGATCGGCCCTGAATCGCCTGGATGAGGGGTGCCTCATAGCGCTGATCGGCCAGGATGACGACCCCGTGAATGGAGCTCACGGCGCCCCCACGGGGACGGCGGCTAGCTCGTCGGTCGAGGACTGCGCGGCGAGGAGAACCGGCATGGACTGGGCGTTGGCGAGGATCTCGATCCGCTGGCCACGGTGCGACTGGGACGAGGCCTCGATTCGGCGTACGAAGGTGAAGGTCCCCTCGATCTCGCGAGCCTGATTACCCGTCTGTCCCTGCGTGCGCGCGGGGATCGTCCACAGCCGGATTCGCGTTCCATCAGCGACGCCGTCGGGCAGCCCAGCGCTGACGGTGACGGCGACACGCAGCATGTCACCCTGAGCTGCTGCGCTATCTCCCCTGCGACAGGTCCGCGCGCATGACGATCTGGCCCGGTGTGATCTGGCGGGTCGCGATGGAGCCCATGGGGGCCTCGGACGTGGGCGCGTAGACGTCGGTGTCGACGTGTAGGACGACCTCGCGGACGTTGTCGGCGGTGAGGGCATCACCCGGGGCGATGGTCGTCGTCGCGGTGTAGACGCGGCTTCCTCCCCGCAGGAGGCCGCTGAGGGCACTGAACGCGATCACGGACGCGATGATGAGGACCAGGCCGATAATGAATCGACGGTCCATCTTGCCGGGGGCGCGTCGGGATCGACACTGAAGCTGAGACGCGTTTCACTCTTCTATAATGCACGTTCGATCGAAAAAGCGGTAGGTTGCCGACTATTCATCGGAACCAACCGATCCGATTGGTGAAATGACGCGTAAAAAAATTGCCGACTCAGACCAATCAAACGAAGCAGCCCACAACTGATAGCATGTTGCCATGGCAACACGATTCCTCACTCGCTGACGTCGCCGAGACCCTGAATCTCACGATGTCAGCCACCCGCGCCCTCGTTTCCTCCGGTGAACTGCCCGCCATCCAGGTGGGCGGCAAGCACGTCTGGCGGATCGAAGAATCCGTCCTGGAGCAGTTCATCCAGGATCAATACACCGCGACGCGCGAGCGTCAGAAGGCAGAAAACGCTCAGTAGTCGGCCGACCATCGCTGGCCGAGCACGCGGAGTTGACGAAGCCCCGCAAGTGCCAGCGACACGGTCATGCCCCCTCTTTCATCTCGGCCGTCATAGGGTGAAAGCCTCTCCATCCAGGGCGACATCGACGTGGTCCGCGTAGACCGCGTCGATGATCCCCCGGTGGTCGCCCCCGTCGGATTCGACGACGACTCCGACGCCTCGCGCGCCTAGTTCGCGCAGGACGTGGCCCAACACCGACGCCTCCTCGTACGGAGGTCTCTCGCGCGACGCTACGCCCGAGGGGCCAGGCCGCGACGATTGCGGAGAGCATGATCAGGCTGTCGTCGCGACTTCCGTGCAGGAGAACCCACGAGCGGGTCGAGTCGAGCACCGAGCCGGTGATCGTCGAGCCCCCTCGCAGCACCAGCGTGATGTCTCCGTCCGCACCGGCCAGGCGGGCGGACAGGGTGACCGAGGCACGCTCAGCATCGGTGAGCTCGCCGATGAGCGCATCGAGATCGCGACCGCGCTCATCATCAAAGCGCGCTTCCAGCTCGGCAATAAAAGCTGACATATCCATGCCCCTACGATGCCACACTCATGAGTTACGCGTCACATTTAGATACAATCAACTGATACCTATTGACACAATCCGCTACGAAGCGGATAGTTAACGCATCGAATCCGTCCGCTCAATGAAGAGTTCACCATGACTGCTGATTCACTGGCCACCACCGGCCAATCACACCTTACCGACGCATTCCTCTGGCTCGTCGGATCCCCGCTCTGCCTTCTCGACGCACTCTATCTCTCCCACCTCGCGCCGCCACTGAGCGCGGACCGTCCCGAGACGCTCGTCGTCTGGGTTCTCGGCATTGCTGCCCTCGTGCTCCTGGCGTGGAGCCTTCTATGCTCTGCGTGCGCTCACGTCGCGCTTCTTCGCATTGCTCCGCCCGCAGCGCGCGCAGCCGCACGTTTCTTCGTCTCCCGTTGCGGCACCCGTCTCTCGCGGTCGCTTCTGGCACGTGCCGGAGCCGGCGCGTTGATCGGCTCGGCACTCGTCACCGGAGCGCCCGTCGCTGCTTCCCTCGCGGCACCTCAGGAACAGACCTCCCCCGCCGTCTCACTGACATGGGCGGATACTCCCGGAACTACTTCCCCCGACCGGGAGGCGACACAGACGGCTCCGGCCGCGCTACCCGCGCCCGCGCAGGATGCACCGGCCGCGGATGCACCCACCCTCCCCGCCTCAATCACGGTCGCGCCGGGTGATTCGCTCTGGTCGATCGCTGCCTCCCTACGCCCCTGATGCGGACGACGCGCGCATTGACGCCACGTGGCGGGCAATCCACGCAGCCAACTCCGAGTCGGTTCACGACCCCGCTCTCATCTATCCCGGACAGAGCCTCATCATCCCCCAGGACCTGCCATGAGCACCCAAATCGCGCCCCGGCCTCGTGCCTCAGAGGCCCCCCGGCGACGGACCAGCACGAGGCCCACCCCCAGCCGTCCGATCCAGCCCTTCCCCTTTCGATGGAGCCAGGATCCCGAGTTGGTTGACAGGGTCGCCACGTCGCCGACACCGACCCACTACGTCACTCTCCCGCAGGACAATCTTCCAGATCCCGGACCGTGGGCGGCGAACCTCGCACGCGCCATCGTCGAGGTCGTCACGGGCGTTCGTCAGGCACCCCAGCTACGCCGTTGGCTCCTGCCCGACCTCTACGGGGCCCTCGCGACCGTCCATATGTCCCCATGCGCGCGTGGAACGAGGCCCGTCCACGTGCGCACATGCCCCCTCGACGAGCGCACGACAGAGGCCGCCGTCATCGTCTCCACCGTGTCGCGCACCTACGCGCTTGCACTGCGCCTCGAGGAGTACCACGGACGCTGGATCACGACAGCCCTCGAACTCGCCTGACGGACCAGCCGCGCGGCTCGACGGATACACAAACGGGTGAGGGGGCTCCCGCAGGAACCTCCTCACCCGTGACGTGTACCAATCAGCGGCGGCGGCGCTTCTTAGCAGCAGCGCGACGCTCCGCGCGATTACCGCCCGACGAGGACGCGGACGACTCGATGCCCTCAGCGGAGCTGTAGCTCACGCGGCTCGGTGCCTTCGCGCGGCCCACGTTGCCCATCACCGAACGGGCGTGAGCAACGGCCTCGCGCGCGGCCGCGGAGGCCGCAGACTCGGCGGCGGCAACATCCTCGACGCTGGGCTCAGAGGAGGGCGACGAGGCCTCCTCCTGCGCGGGAGCAACGCTCGCGGCGGCAATCGAACCGCCAGCCTCCTCCTCGGCGGCAGCCAGGGCGCGCTCGAACTGCTTGGCGTAGGAGAACACCTGCTGGACGGACTCCTCGCGGATGCGCTCGACCATCGCCTGGAACATCTGAGCGCCCTCGTCCTTGTACTCGACGAGCGGGTCGCGCTGACCCATCGCACGCAGGCCGATACCTTCCTTCAGGTAGTCCATCTCGTAGAGGTGCTCACGCCACAGGCGGTCCACCACGGAGATGACGACGCGACGCTCGAGGGTACGCATGGGCTCATCGCCCAGCTGCGCCTGCGCCAGCGGGTTGGCATTGAGGCGATCCTCGGTGTCCGCGTAGACGGCGTGAATGTCGCCGACCAGCTCGGTCACCAGATCGTCGCGCACGAGGGACGCAGCACCACCGTGCTCCTCCTCGACATCTTCGATCGTGACCGACGGCGGGTAGTAGGCGCGCAGGTTCTCCCACAGGGAAGGCAGATCCCACTCGTCCACGGCTTTATCGGCGATCGCCTCGTCGACCAGGCCCGTCACGAGGGACTCCATGAACGCGCGCATCTGCGGGCCCATGTCCTCGCCCTCAAGCACCTTGCGGCGCTCGGCATAGATCGTCTCGCGCTGACCCGTCATGACGTCGTCATACTTCAGGACGTTCTTACGGATCTCGAAGTTGCGGGCCTCCACTGACGCTGGGCCGAGGCGATCGAGCGCGACACCATGCGGTTTTCCAGCGGCATGTCCTCCGGGTAGGCACCCGAGGCCATGATGCGCTGCGCCATGCCGGAGTTGAACAGGCGCATCAGGTCGTCTTCCATCGACAGGTAGAAGCGGGACTCGCCCGGGTCACCCTGACGGCCGGAACGTCCGCGCAGCTGATTGTCGATACGACGCGACTCGTGGCGCTCCGAACCGAGCACGTACAGGCCGCCCAGCTCGCGCACCTCCTCACGCTCGGCCTCGACGGCCTCTTCCGCTGCCTCGAGAGCCTTGGGCCACGCCTCGCGGTACTCCTCCGGGTTCTCCTTCGGGTCGAGGCCCTCGGCAGCCAGGTTCGCCTGGGCGAGGAACTCCGAGTTACCGCCCAGCATGATGTCGGTACCACGGCCAGCCATGTTCGTGGCCACCGTGACCGCGCCCTTGCGGCCGGCCATCGCGACGATGGCGGCTTCGCGGGCGTGCTGCTTGGCGTTGAGCACCTGGTGCGGGATGTGCTTCTCCTTTGAGCATCTGGGAGAGCAGCTCGGACTTTTCGACCGAAGCGGTACCGATGAGGACCGGCTGGCCGGCCTCGTGACGCTCCACGATGTCCTCGATGATCGCGTTCAGCTTGCCCTTCTCCGTCGGGTAGACGAGGTCGGGCTGATCCTTGCGGATCATCGGCTTGTTCGTGGGGATCGGGATGACGTCGATCTTGTAGGTCGACGCGAACTCCGCAGCCTCGGTCTCGGCCGTACCGGTCATGCCGGAACGCGAGCCCTCAGGGTACAGGCGGAAGTAGTTCTGCAGCGTGATCGTGGCGAGCGTCTGGTTCTCGGCCTTGATCTCCACGCCTTCCTTCGCCTCGATCGCCTGGTGCATACCGTCGTTGTAGCGGCGGCCCGGCAGGACACGGCCCGTGTGCTCGTCGACGATGAGGACCTCGCCGCCGTCCACGATGTAGTCGCGGTCCTTGAAGAACAGCTCCTTGGCGCGGATCGCGTTGTTGAGGAAGCCAATCAGCGGGGTGTTCGCCGCCTCGTAGAGGTTCTCGACGCCCAGCTGGTCCTCGACCTTGTCGATGCCAGGCTCCAGAATGCCAACGGTCTTCTTCTTCTCGTCGACCTCGTAGTCCTCGTCGCGCTTGAGCAGGCGCGCGATGCGGGCGAACTCCACGTACCAGCGGTTCAGGTCACCGTCCGCGGGACCCGAGATGATGAGGGGGGTACGGGCCTCGTCGATAAGGATCGAGTCAACCTCGTCGACGATGACGAACGCGTGGCCGCGCTGGACCATATCCTCGCGTACCTGCGCCATGTTGTCGCGCAGGTAGTCGAAGCCGAACTCGTTGTTCGTACCGTAGGTAATGTCGCAGGCGTACATCTCGCGACGCTCGGCAGGCGTCTGACCCACGAGGATACAGCCGCACGTCATGCCCAGGAAGTTATACACGCGGCTCATCAGATCCGACTGGTACTTCGCCAGGTAGTCGTTGACCGTCACGACGTGCACGCCCTTGCCGGTCAGCGCGCGCAGGTACGACGGCATCGTGGCGACCAGGGTCTTACCTTCACCGGTCTTCATTTCCGCGATCTTGCCCTGGTGCAGGCGATGCCACCCATGACCTGCACGTGGAAGGGACGCATGCGCAGGATTCGCCACGAGGCCTCACGGACCGTCGCAAACGCCTCAACCAGGATGTCGTCCAGAGTCTCGCCATCCTCAAGGCGGTCCTTGAACTCCTGGGTCTTGGCCTGCAGCTCCTCGTCCGTCAGAGCCTCAAAATCCTCCTGCAAGGCATCAACCTGCGACGCAAGCCGATCCAGCTTGCGCAGCATACGCCCTTCGCCAGCGCGAAGGATCTTGTCAATAATCGACACGAATAGCTCCTGACGTTAATCGCCCGCCCCCTTGTAGAGCGGACAGTCAAATCCACCCATTAGTTTACGAACTAACTGCCCAAAGTGGAAACGCCCGCGCGAACTATGGACGCATTTAACGCTGACAGCGCACACGGAGGCGCCCCGGGCATGATGCCCGGGGCGCCCCGCCGTCCTTCAACCGTCAGATTGTCGTGTTCAAGCGAAGCACGCCGTACGTCCACCCGTGGCGGTGGTAGACGACGCACGGCTGGTTCGTGTCCTTATCGACGAAGAGGAAGAAGGGGGTGGCCAACCATCATCATCTGATCCAGGGCCTCATCCACGCTCATCGGCGGGGCCTCGTGCACCTTCTGACGGACGATGATCGGGGTGTCACCCCACTGCTCCTCGCGGGCCTCGCCGACCTTCAGGTCCTCAGCGCTACGCAGCGGCTTGGGAGCCTCGGGTTCGGCTGCGGGCGTCTCTTCGACGACGGGAGCTTCGAGGATTTCGGCTTCGGCCAGGTCGCGCGGGTACCGGCGGCGGTGGTCCTTCACGCGATCACGCAGGCGGCGCAGGCGCTCGTAGAGCTTGCCGGCGGCGATGTCGACGGCCGCGTAGCGATCAGCGGACTGAGCCTCAGCGCGAATGATCGGACCCTTACCGTAAACGGTCAGCTCGATGCGCTCGGCAGTGTCGGCCTGGCGGGGGTTACGTTCGTGAGTCAGCTCCACATCCACGCGCTGAGCGCGGGGGTAGAACTGAGTGATCTTCGAAACCTTCTCCTCCACGTATGCCCGGAAATTCGGGTGAATCTCAGCATTACGTGCGACGACGGTGATGTCCATGTGTTTCCTCCATGGTGTGCGGCGGGCATCTTTGCCCGCAGGTGGGGATTGTTCGGTGCTCACTGCCCGAACCGTGGTCTGAGCTATCACCTCCCGCACTGACGTGAGGAGCGTCCCTGCTGCTCACGCTATCGAAAGTCTGTAGCCACATCATACCCCAGCCGGTGACCTGCGTCATGAGATAAGCCCGGGACGGCACAAAGTCGCAACCGCGTCGAGCCCACCCAGCACGCGTTCCATCTCCCGAACCGTCGCCCCCGTCGTCACCACGTCATCCACCGCCACCACGAGAACACCAGGCGGAGGAACCGCGAGCGCACGCATCGACCCCATGCGCCCCACCGTGCGCTGCGCCCCGGCCTTACCCGACTGCGAGGTCGCGCCCACGCGCAGCCGCACCGCGTCCACCACCTGCACGCGCACACCCGGCCGCGCGCCTGCCGCCAGCGCCCGGGCAACAGCGCGCGCCAGCGGCAGCGCCACCTGCCTGCCCCGCAGGTGCCTCTTCCACGACGAGGGCGCGGGCACCACCCACACGTCCACCGCGCTCCCAGTCGACGGCACCCTCCCCGCCAAGGAACCCACAGCGGCGGCGGGCGACCCCGCCACGCCCAGCACCCCACCCAGCGCGGTGCCGAGGCGGGCCCCGGCCTCGTCGAGAAAATCAGTGACGTCCGTGCGCGCGGAGTGCTTGGCAGCGAGGACGATGCGGCGCAGCGGGCCGCCGTAGTCCCCCATCGCCACCAGCGGAAGGGGGCCTCGCGCACCGTCAATCGAGGCCACGTGCGCGGGGCTGGAAGCCAGGGAGCGGCACGAGGGGCACAGCACCTCGTCCCAGGCGCGGCACCCGGCGCACTGGACGGGAAGGATCGCGCCGATCAACCCTCGTGTCAGGCCCCGGACTCTCCTCCCGTCCACCACGGCTCTTACCCCGCGTATCGGGCGGAGGTGAGGGACTCGGGGGCGTTTTGCCACAGCGCGCCCGTGCGGATGAGCACCTGCGGCTTGCCGGCGGCATCGGTGCCCGAGATGACGACCGCGGAGGAGGACCCACCGGCACTCATCGATGTCACGCGGATCGGGAGGGACACGTTGAGGGCAAACCTCCCAGGGGCAGCGTGACCAGCTGATCATCCTCGCCCACCTCACGCATAACAAGCGCGAGGTCCCGTCGGCGTCGTCCACGACACGTCAACAACCGAGCCGTGTTCGAGCGGGATCTGTTCGAGGGAGCGGATCGCCAGCGGGCGCCCGGAGGCCTCGCGTTCGACGACCCCCACCCATGCGCTCGCATCACTGCCGCGCAGGACGAGGGCGCGCGTGCCGTCGGGGGAAATGCGCACCGCGCGAATCTCGCCGGCGCTCTCGGATTCCACGCTCACGCTGAACGCACCATCGGCTCCCCCGCCGACGCTCACCGACGAGGCCGTGGCAGGCCCCCACACCCATCCGAAGCGGTCCACCGACGGGCCGAGAGGCACCTGTCCGGGCAGGAATGCAACCGACGTTCCACCGCGCTGCGCGTACACCCCATCGGTGCCGCTCCAGGCGACCAGGGAGGGGTCCACGGGCGAGACTGTCGGGTTGGAGGCGTCGGTGGCGGCGCTCAGGTTCGTCACTCCCGACGACGACACGATCCCCACCCCGTCGGGGCCAGCCCCGACGAGCGTATCGAGAGAGTAGGTCGGGGGCACCGGGATCCCCTGCACATCCAGGACGTCACCGGACAGCGAGATGCGCACCTGCGACACGTCCGACACCTGGGTAAGGGTGCGGGTGAGCTCCCAGGCGAGGTTCGCACGCGCCCCCTCGGTCGCGGGCGCCACCGCGTTCAGCTCCACGCGAGCCACCCCGTCGACGACGTCGAGCCCCTGGGAGGGAACGGTCGTGCCCGCCGGGATTGCGTTCGCTGTGACCGGCGCGAGGGACTGACGCGGCCCTTCGACGAGGCCCGCGAGCAGATGGGAGGCCAGGCGTCGCGACGGGTACCAGCGAGGATCGGCGACCAGGTCCCCACCCTCTGTCGTCGGGAAGTAGAGATTGGCGAGGGAGAACGAGGCCGTGAAGGACGCCCGGCTCATGAGGACCATGTTTTCGGGGCTGTTGATGCGCCACTGTCCGTCTTCGCGCACGAGGCTGAAGGTGCGCGTCACGGTTGAGGCGGCCACGCGGGTCAGCACGCCCGACGCGTCGATGCTGGCCACGACGAGCACGGAGACCGTCACGTCCACCTCGGAACCGTTCTCGGATCCGGCGGTGACCGCGGGGGCCGCGTCCGTGTCGTAGATGAGGATTTCCGTCTCCGGCTGCCATGAACGCGCCGATGCTGCGCTCAGGAACAGGCGCGCGGTCGCGTAGTCATCCTGGGGGCCGGCGGCGCATGCCAGCAGGAAGTCGCTGACCAGGGTCGCGGCGTCCGCCCCATCGGAGGGCCCCTCGGCGGAAAACTGGATGCCGCTGCCGTCCCGAGCTGACACGTCGAAGGGCGCGGGGGCCGAGGAGGTGGGCAGGGAAGCGCATCCCGCAAGGGCCAGGCAGGCGGCAACGGCGAGTGACATCAGGCGGCGTCTCATTCGTCCTCCCACAGGGCCAGGGGGCGGCTGACGATCTCCTCGCCGGCGCGCTTGGGCAGGGTCATCAGGAAGGACGCGCCGCGCCCGGGTTCTCCGTACGCCTGCAGGCGCCCTCCGTGGATGGCAACGTCCTCGGTTGCGATCGCGAGGCCGAGGCCGGTACCGCCGGTCGTGCGGGCGCGGGCGGTGTCGGCGCGGTAGAAGCGGTCAAAGACGTGGTCGGCGACCTCCTGGGTCATGCCCACCCCGCGGTCGCGCACGCGGCATGCGACGTCTGTCTCGGTCGCGGCGAGCGTGATCGTCACGGGCGTGCCGTCGGCATGCTCGATCGCGTTGACGACGAGGTTACGGATGACGCGCTCGATACGGCGTTCGTCGATCTCGGCCGCGACGCGCGTGGGAGCAACAATGTCAACCGTCACGCCCTGGCGCTCGGCGAGATCGGCGCATGCCTCCACGACGCGAGTAACAATGGGGCGCAGGTCGCGATCCTCGGCATCCAGCAGGGCGCTGGCAGCGTCGTAGCGGGAGATCTCCAGCAGGTCGGCGAGCATCTGCTCCATGCGTTCGGTCTGGTCGTGCAGGAGCTCGGCGGATCGACGCGCGTGGGCTGGCAGTTCGTCGCGGTTGTCCCACACGATGTCCTCCGCCATGCGGATCGTCGTCAGCGGGGTGCGCAGCTCATGGGAGACGTCGGAAACGAAGCGCTGTTGGAGCTTGGCCAGCTCGTCGTAGCGCGAGATCGTGTCCTGGAGCGAGGACGTCATCGCGTTGAAAGCGTGCCCAAGGTCGGCCATCTCGTCGTCCCCGTGCACGTCCACGCGCACGTCGAGGTCGCCCTTCGACGCCTTCGTCGCAGCTTGGGCGGTGACGCGCACGGGCAGCAAGAGGCGATGCAAAAGCGCGAACACACCGATCGGCAGCGCCACGATGATCGGAAGCGCGGAAAGGATGAGGACCCGCAGGACCACGTCGACCTGCGCCTGATCGGCGGACAGCGAGTAAAGAATGTAGAGCTCGTGCGTGCCCGCGCGGGGCAGCTGCACCTGGGTGCCGACGAGAATTCCGGGGACCACCTTGTCGGAGTCGCTGGAGCGGATGCCAACCGACTGCCACTGCGCGCCCCCGCTCGAGACCGCGGTGCGCATCTGCGGGGTGATGAGCGCGCGCATCTGCTCATCCTCGATCTGGTTAATGCGCAGCGAGGCCGTGGCCCCCTCAGAGCGCAGTAGCGCCACGTTCGTTGCGCCCGCGCCGGCCGCCGAGGCCTTGAGGGAGGCCAGCGCACCGCGCGCGGACTCCTGAACCTGCGCGGGAGACGAGGCCGTGGACGAGGAGAACACGGACTGCGCGGACGAAAAGCGCAGGGAGGCGTCAGCCAGAATCGCGTCCTTGCGTGTCTCGAACATGGAGGTACGCAGCTGGGAGGCGATAATCACCCCAAAAACGAGGAGGATGACGAGCGCGGCGACCGTGATTGCCAGGGCGATGCGGGCGGACAGGGAATGCCGGATGCGCCTGGCGAGGTGCGAGGAGGCGAGAAGGGACCACGGCCTCGACGATGCGACGGCACGCGCCAGATCCTTGAGGGCGTCCCTACGCCCCTGCGCCGGCACGATACCCAACCCCGCGGACTGTCACGACCAGCTCGGGACGCTCCGGGTCGCGTTCAATCTTCGAACGAAGGCGCTGCACGTGAACGTTGACGAGCCTGGTATCGGCGGCATGACGGTAGCCCCACACCTGCTCGAGGAGTTCCTCGCGCGAGAACACCTTCCACGGCGAGCGCGCCAGGGTCACCAGCAAATCGAACTCCAGAGGAGTCAGTGCAATGACGCGCCCCTCACGCTTGACGATGTGGCCGGAAACATCGATCGACAGTCCTGGAGAGCCAGGCCCTCATCGGCCTGCGAGTCCTCGCGACCGCGCAGGCGCGCACGCACGCGGGCCACGAGTTCCTTGGGCTTGAAGGGCTTAGGAACATAATCGTCGGCACCGGCCTCGAGACCCGTCACGACATCAGAGGTATCGGAACGGGCGGTCAACATAACGATCGGAGCATCCGAGACCCGACGGATCGCGCGGCACACGTCAAAGCCGTCCATGCCGGGCAGCATGACGTCCAGGAGGACCAGGTCCGGATTGTGTTCTTGAAATTGAGCCAACGCAGCGGATCCATCGGCACAGAAGAAGACGTCATAGCCCTCGTTCTGGAGGACAATGCCGATCATCTCAGCCAGGGCGACGTCGTCATCGACGACGAGGATGCGCGAACTCATATCACGATAGTGTCACGAAATCGTCACGAACGCAGGAGACTCGCGCAGCCATTCCTCAATTTCTCCCTGAGATAAGGTTTCGCGTCAGTTGCGCATATGGCAGGATGGACACTGTAGAAGCACCATCAACACGGAGGCATCAATGAGCTCCCCCTGGACCTCTCCCGATCCGTCCGCCCCCTACCAGGGTTGGACGCCCCAGCCCGGCGCACCGACGCCTCAGCAGGGCTACGGGGCACAGCCGGGATACACGCCCCCCCAGGCCCCCCAGGGATACGGAGCCCAGCAGGGCTACGCCGCACCCCAGGCCCCCGGCTACGGCGCGCAGCCGGGCTACAACGCGCAGCCCGCCTACGGCGCGCAGCCGGGCTACAACGCCCAGCCCGGGGCATCCGGCTACTCCACCACCAACCGGTGGGGATGGCAGGCCAAGCCCGGTATCATCCCCTTGCGCCCCCTGACGATCGGAGACCTATTCAGCGGTGCCTTCGAGGCGATCCGCTCCAACCCGAAGGTTCTCTTCGGCTTCACCATCGTCATTATGCTGCTCGTGTCGCTCATCGCCAGTGTGTCGATCCTGGTCTCAGGCCTCGGATACGAGTCCGTCATCAATGCTGAGAACGACCCCCAGGCACTCCAGCAAACGACGGAGAATTTCGCCAACGCCCTTCTCCTGCAGATGATTTCGAACTTGGTGCAATGGCTCTCCACGTTCGCGGGCACGAGCATCCTCACGGGCCTGCTGGCCGCGACGGTCTCCCAGCTGACGGTCGGCAGGAATCTGACGTTGAGCGAGGCGTGGGCGATGACGCGCAAGCGACTCGGGTCGCTCATCGGCTCCTTCGCGTTGACCGCTCTCATCACGGCGACTCCGATTGTCCTCTGGATCGTCGCTGTCTTTCGCCTCGCTCGCCGTAGTGGCGGACGGCCACCGTGATTTGTGGTGGCTCTCTGCTCTCGCCTTCTTTGCAATTATCCCCATCTTCATCCTGATGTATTTCTTCCAGGTCAAGCTGCTGTTCGCCCCGATGTGCGCGGTGCTGGAAGAGATCGGTCCCGTCGCTTCGCTGAAGCGTTCCTGGTCGCTCGTCAAGGGTGAATTCTGGCCGACTCTCGGCCGATTCCTGCTGCTGAACCTCATCATCGGATTCATCGGTGGATTCGTGGGATTCGTCATCGGTCTCATCGGCAGCCTGGTCACGATGGCGGTGACGTCCGACCCCTCGAGCCCGATCGGCTTGGCGATCTCCATGTTCTTCGTCATGCTCGGCTCCGGGCTCCTGCTGCCCTTCTCTGCATCTTTCGAGACGCTCATGTACACGGATCTGCGCATCCGCAAGGAGAACTTCGCCGCAGTCCTCGCACAGGCAGGCGCGCAGCAGTAGTGATCGGCCTGCTTGCCTGCGATGCTCCGCTGACCCCCGATGAGGGGAAGCGCACGAGTGGATCGTTGAGGAACTCTCTCACTCCGAGTACGCCAATGTTCCCAACCCCATCGCGCGCTGGCTCGCGTCGGTCATTAACTGGTTCACGGATGCCCTGTCTTGGAAGGGACAGGGCACTCCCCCGGTTTCCCTGATCTTCATGATCGTGGGAATCATCGCGATCGCCGCAATCATCATTGCGCTCATCCTCAACCCGATCCGACTCGCCAAGCGCGTCTCTCCCGCCGTGTTCGAGGAGGAGGCCAGCGAAACGGAAGCCCAGGCCTCGTTCGACGAGGCCGTGGCGGCCCAGGACTGGGACCTTGCCTACGTGTGGGCGTACCGTCTCATGGTGTTGGGCCTCGACGCTCAAGATGTCGTGACGTCCACGCCCGGCTTGACGGCGCGCGAGGCGGCGCACGCGGCGACGCGAGTTGCGCCCATGTTCGGCCCCCAGCTCGATCAGTTTGCGCAGACTTTTGATCAGGTGCGCTACGGCCGCTCCGGCGTTTCATCCGATCAGGTTGAGGCGTTGCGCCGCTTCACCCCGGACCTCCTGCGCGCATGTCACGATGCGGAGGTGGCATCGTGAAAGCCAAACAGGTCGCTGTCGTCACCCCGACGGCGCGCGAGCGCTTCACCGCGGCACGTCCGATGATTATCATCGTCGTGTTCTCACTGCTGTTTGTGATCGTGGCCTCCATGCTGCCCAAGGCTGGGTACAACAACGCACCCGTCGGTATTCGGAACAAAGAGGGCGATGGGGCGCGCGCCCTCGCCCAGGTGCTGGGCGACCACGGTATCTCGGTACGCGAAGTGAACGCGCAGCAGGCCGCGTCAGTCGATGAGAACACAACCCTCGTCGTCATTTTCCCGGCACGCATGACGGACAGCATGGCTCAAGCAATCGAGACGCGTACGAACGTCGTCTACGTCGGCCTCGAAGAGGAACACGGGTCGCATTCCGCCTACCTCCAGGGCTTACGCTCCCAGCGCGAATACAGCAGCAAGACGTGGCTCACCCCCGGCTGCACCTCTGACATTGCGGACCGGACCCAGCATCTGCAGGCCTCGGACTACGTGCTGTCCGGCCCCGCCTCGGGATGGCATCTGTGCTTCTCCGACGACGGCAAGAACTACGCGTACGCCGAGCGCTCCGATTCTGACCGTTTCCGCGCTCTGATCCCCGACTCCCTGCGCCTGCGTAACCGTGCGATCACCGAGGGAGGAAACGCCGCGCTGGCGATCAACACGATCGGTCGGACTCCGAAGGTCGCATGGTATTCGCCGACCCGCTCCGATACTCCGACGGGCGCGTCCCAGGATGGGATGCCCACTTCCCCGTACCTCATGCCCGCTTTCCTCATGATCATCGCCGCCTGCCTGCTGGCGGGCCTCGCGCGTGGTCGCAGGCTCGGCCCACTGACCTCCGAGCGCCTCCCCATCGAGGTCCCGGCCTCCGAGACGCTCATCGGCAAGGCCCGCCTCATGCGTTCACAGCGCGCCTACGAGCACGCCGCCCAGGCGCTGCGTAGCTCCACGGCCTCGCGCATCGCGACCGCCCTGGGCGTTGCGCACACCGCCGACCGGGAAGCCCTCACTCACGCGATGGAACAGCGAGGCCTGCCCGCCTCGCGCTGCTCCGCCCTCCTGTGGGGTCCGCCCCCAACCTCCGAAAAGGCGCTCATCCGCCTCGCCAATGACCTCGACGCTCTCGAAAAGGAGATTCGCCATGACTAGCCCGATCCCCGGCCCCGCGCCCGAGGGCATGCCCCAGCCCAGCCCCATCCCCGCCGCGCCGCCGAACGGCTACGCTCCGCAGGGCGCACCGACCCCCTATGCACCCCAGGTGCAGGTCACCCCGCAGGGTGCCAACGCCTCGTTCTCTGCGCCCACCGGCGAGGGCTGGTCGGGCCGCGCGCTCAATGAGAACGAGAAGCGCACGCAGGAGGCGCTCCTTGCCCTGAAGGCGGAGATCGGCAAGGCGGTCGTCGGCCAGGACGCCGCGATCAGCGGACTCATCGTCGCCCTCGTCGCGGGCGGTCACGCGCTCCTCGAGGGCGTGCCCGGCGTCGCTAAGACGCTGCTCGTGCGCACCCTGTCGCGCGCCCTCGACGTGGACATGGCGCGTATCCAGTTCACCCCCGACCTCATGCCCGCCGATATCACGGGCTCGATGGTGTGGGACGCCGGCCGCTCCGAATTCGTCTTCCGCGAGGGCCCCGTCTTCACGAACCTGCTGCTCGCGGACGAGATCAACCGTACGCCTCCGAAGACCCAGTCCGCTCTCCTGGAGTCGATGGAAGAACACACTGTCTCGATCGACGGCGAGACCCGTCAGCTCCCCGATCCTTTCATGGTGATTGCGACGCAGAACCCGGTTGAGTACGAGGGCACCTACCCGCTGCCCGAGGCCCAGCTCGACCGTTTCCTGATCAAAAGCTTGAGCTGCCGCTGCCGTCGCGTGAGGCCGAGATCGACATCATCGCGCGTCACCAGGCGGGCTTCAGCCCGATGGCGCTGGCCGAGGCCGGCATCCGCCCGGTCGCCAGCGCCACCGACATTCAGGCCGCCCATGCGGTCGCATCCCGCATCGAGGTCTCCCCGGCCGTCATGGCCTACCTCGTTGATCTGTGCCGCGCGACGCGCACCTCTCCCGCAGTGCGTCTGGGCGTGTCTCCCCGAGGCGCGACCGCGCTGCTGCGCACCTCGCGCGTGTGGGCGTTCCTCCAGGGCCGAGGCTTCGTCACCCCCGACGACGTCAAGACGATGGCTCCCGTGACGCTCGCACACCGCCTGGGTCTGCGCGCCGAGGCCAACCTCGAGGGCGTGACCGCCACGGACGTCATCACCGGTGTCCTCGCGGCCACCCCCGTACCCCGCTGAGTCCCCCGTGGTTATTTCAGCGCGTAGCGCGCTCCTCGTACTGGTCGGGCTCGTCCCCCCTCGCCTTCGCCCCGTCCCGCGCCCTCGCGTGGGCGTGGTGCGGCCTCGTCGTGGCCGTGTGCCTCCTCGATGCCTTCGCCGCGCCCTCGCCGCGCACCCTGCGTCTCAGCCGAGACGTGACCGGGCCGATTCGCGCTGACCAGACCACCGAGTCTCGCCTGCGGCTGACGAACACGACGAAGCGCCACATGACCCTGGACGTGCGCGACGCGTGGCCCCCCTCCCTCAACCCGTCGCCGACGCGCCAGCGAGTGCGCGTGCGCCCGGGCACCTCCGAGCGCGTCTCCACGGTGCTCGCCCCGAACCGGCGCGGCACCCGCCAGGCCGACGTCGTCACCATTCGCTCGTGGGGTCCCCTGCACCTGGGAGCGCGCCAGGTGAGCCTGTCCGCTCCCCTCTCCCTGTCGGTGCTCCCCGAGTTCAAAGCGCGCGTCCTGCTGCCCTCGCGTCTGGCGCGCCTCCATGAGCTCGAAGGAACCACACCGACGACGCTGCGCGGCGCGGGAACCGAGTTCGATTCCCTGCGCTCCTACGTCGTGGGCGACGATCCGCGCGACATTGACTGGCGTGCTTCCGCCCGTTCAACAGAACTGATGGTGCGCCAGTGGAGGCCCGAACGCGACCGTCACGTCGTGATCGTCGTGGACTGTGGGCGTGCCTCCTCGGCGCTGCTCGGAGCCCCCGAGCACGAAGAGGTCGACTCGATCGCGCTGGGACGCGCCCCCCGCCTCGATTCCTCGATCGAAACCGCCCTACTTCTCGCTGCCCTGGCAGACCGGGCGGGCGACAAGGTGCACCTCGTCGTCCTCGACTCGGCCGTCCGCGCACGCGTGTCCGGCGTCCGAGGAGCCAAGGTCATCGAAACCCTGGCTCATACGTTCACGGATATTTCTCCCCGCCTGGACGTCACCGACTGGTCCGAAATGGTCAGCACGGTCGAGCAGACCGTGCATCATTCCGCCCTTCGTCGTTATCGCAACGAAGATTCCGCCGGCCGGCATGGAAACCGAGTTCACCGATGCGCTGGCGCGCCTGAGCGACCGCCATACGGTGCTGGTTGCATCGGCGACCGATCCGGATGAAATCCGGGCGCGGGCAGGACGCGAGGATGCCGAGCAGGTATTCCTTTGCTGCCTCCGCCTCCCTCGCCGAACGGTCCGACGAGGCGGGAGCCACCGACGCTCGCCTGGCCGGCGCGCTCACCGTGCGCGCCTCGGCGGGTCTGCTTCCCGCTCGGACCGCGGACCGCTACATCGAGCTCAAGAAGAGCGGTCGACTCTGAGCCGTGCCCGCTTCGCGCGAGCATTGACGCCGCGCGAGCCTCAGCCCGAGACGGGCTGGTAGTAGCCGGCGTCAATGCCGACGTCGGCGCTGGCACCCGCCTGGTGCGCGCGCCGCCCGAGGATGAGGATGTATGCCCACACGGCCCCCGTCATGAGGGCACCGAGGGTGATCTTAACGGCGTCAGGCAGGTCAGAGGGCGTCACAAAGCCCTCCAGGACGCCGGAGCCGGCCAGGAGGATGGCGCAGCCCACCGCAGCCGTCATCGCGCCGCGAGCCGCCTGTCCAACGGCCTGGAAGCGCGTCATCGGACCGGGCACGAGCAGCGACCAGAAGACGCGCAGGCCCGCCGCGATCGAGATGAACACCGCAGTCAGCTCGGGAAGTCCGTGCGGCAGGATAAAACGGAAAAAGTGCCAGACTCCGCCGTAGCTGAAGACAATGGCCGTTGCCGTGCCGATGCTCGTGGCGTTCTCCCAGAGGATCCTCAGCGGGTAGACGCCCGTGATCCCCGTGGCCACACCCACCAGGGCAATCCAGGCATTATTGGCCCACACAGACAGACCAAACTCCGCGTTCGTGTCCTGGTGGTAGTACTCCCCACGAACGCGCTCTGAGCGTAGTACTTCAGCTGCTCGGGGGTACCCAGCTCGTTCATGACGTCTGGGTGACTCATCAAGTAATACGCTTGGACGCCGGCGATGGCGATGAACGCTGCCATCACGGCCAGGATCACCCAACGGATCCGGTAGAGCGTCAGCGGTAGGGACACCGTGAAGAAACGTGCGATAACGGCTCCGGACAGCCCTCCGGTGCCCGCGAGACGCCCGCGCGCGGCGGACAGGATGCGAGACAGCTCCGCAATCACGTCGGGATCGGGGTTGAGCGTGCGTACGCGCGCCAAGTCCGTCGTCGTCGAACGGTAGAGACGGTCGAATTCATCAATCTCATCGCCCGACAGCGAGCGCTGGCGCGTCAGCTGTTCCAGCCGTTTCCATTCCGTTTCGCCACTTACCCGCAGCACATCAATGTCCATTGGACTAGCGTGTCATATATGAGCACGCAACGCAGTCAATCGAGCGCCATTCAAGACGACTTTGTGCGCACAGGCGAGGCAGTCACCCTGGACGTGACGCCGGCCTCGCCTCCGGAACGCTTCGCCGCCGCCGCCATGGATGCGACGACGTACTTCCTGTGCTTCGTCGTGCTGTTTCTCATGGCCATCAAGTTCACCTCGCCGTCCGCGTCGATGCAGCGCGTGATCGTGGTCGGCTTCACCGCGATGATGATGTTTTTCCTGCCGCTGGTGGTCGAGATCACGACACGTGGGCGTTCCTTCGGGAAGTGGGCGTTTAACCTGCGGGTCGTACGCGACGACGGCGGTGCGATCACCGCCCGCCACAGCGCGGTGCGCGTCTCGACGGGCATTCTGGAGAACTGGGCGACGTTTGGCGGCCTGGCGGCACTCGCGGAGATCATGAGCTCGAAAGGCAAGCGCCTGGGCGATCTAGCGGCCGGGACGATGGTGTGCTCACAGGGCGCATCCGTCTTCTATCCGCCCCTCGTTCTGCCACCGGGCCTCGAAGACTGGGCGCGCACCGCGACGATCCTCCCCCCTCGACGATGCCCTCGTCGCGGAGGCTCGTGCCTTCCTGCAGTCGAATCGGTCGTTGAAGACGGACATTCGAGCACAGGTCGCCGTCTCACTCGCGCAGCGCCTCTCGCGTCGCGTGCAGACGCCCCTCCCCGATGGTCTCCACCCGGAGGTTGTGATCGCGGCCGTGCTGGTGGCCCGCAGGGATCGCGACTGGGGGCGGGAGACTGAGCGCCGCTCGCGCGGCCAGGCCCGCTTCCACGAGGCGACGCAGGCTCGTTTCGGCCTGTAACCCCTAGTCGGTGCCCTCGGTGTCCGTGCCGTCAACGACGGTGAACTGGGCGCGGCGTCGCGCGTAGGGGCTCGACGGGTCGAGCGGGCTCGACGTGTCGGGGGTCCCCACGGAACGTGCGGGCCCGAACGGCCCGGTGGTCGGCTTGCGGGTCTCCTGAGGCGGTGCCGGGGCTGCCTGCGCCTCCTGGGCGACCCTGCGCACGGCGTCGACGAGCGCCGCGAGGTCATCCCCCGAGGGTGGAGCAGGTTCGAAGGTGGTTGCCAGACGGACGACCTGCCAGCCGAGCGGCGCGGTGAGGTTATGAGCGTGTTCGTCGCACAGGTCGTAAGAGTTAGGGTCGGCGACAGTCGCGAGGGGACCGACGACGACCGTCGAGTCGCGATAGTCGTACGTCAGGGTGGCGACGGCGACCGTGGAGCAGCCGGGCTTGGAGCAGTGGCGTTGGGCAATCACGCCCCTAAGAGTACGACACTCTGTGCCCGCATCGCCCGCTTCGGCGCGCCATACGCCTACCCTGAGGGGGTGTTTCCTACGCGCCGCCATGTCTTCAGTCGCGACCGCCACGGTCGCGGCCCGCGCGGTCCCCTGTTTTTCCCGGGGACTCCGGCGTGGCGGACGCGGCGTGAGGACTTTGATCTGATGGTCGGTGAGCTCGTCACTGAGCTCATTCGACGATGGCCGCAGGTGGCCACGATCGAGTTTGCCGTCGAGGATGTTCCGCCGTCGAATCCTGCTCCCTGGGAGTCTCACAACGTCGTCGTCGCGCGCATTTTCCCTGCGGATCGGCGTCGCGGTCTGCGCGATCGTATCGTCGTCTATCGTCTGCCGATCACGCTGCGGTGCGCGCCGGAGGAGGTCGCACTCATGACGCGCAGGGTGTTGATCGAACGCATCAGCCACATTCTGGCGCTGCCGCCGGACGAGATCGACGACGCGATGCGCTGAGCGGCGCTTCAGTTGGTGGTGCGGATGGCACCACTGACGGCGCTAATGCCTTCCGTGCCCACGTTCCACGTCGTGGTCATGCGCCCCACGGCCGTGTCCGCAGAGACGACGACGGCCGCCTGGATCGGAGAGTCCGCGCTGAGCGCTCCGCCGTTGTCGGGTAGATCCACGAGGGTGGGGATCCCGGGTGCAACGTAGATGGTGCGCCCGCCCACGCGCACGGCGACCGCTCCGGGCGTGGAGGCGGACGTACCGCTCGACTGTGCGTCCTCCTCGTCGCCGGACTGGCTTGTCCCGGACTGCCCGCCGCTCGGTGAGGGTGAGGCCCAAATGTCGGGGGTGGCGGTCGGGCTGGGGGCATCCGGTGAGGGGGGTGCCTTGATCGTTCGACGAGGCCTGGGCGTCCGCAGGTGCGTAGAGCAGGAGGCTCGCGCGCACGTGAGTCACGCCAGAATTGGTGGCCTGAGACGTGGCGCGGATCGGCGTCGTGGAGAGAACGTGGCGCCCCATGCCCTCGATCTGGGTGGCACCAGGAATGGTCGCTTCAGTCAGAGCGGTGGCGGGGGTCGCGTTGGACCGCATGATCCAGGCGCTCGCTCGCTGCGCCCAGGGCGCGCCAAGGGTGATCGTCGTCGTCTGAGCCACGACCTCGTGGTCGGAGGTCACGATGAGCGTGATCGGGGTGGAGTCGCTGGACGCGCCGTCGAGTGGCATGTCGAGGGTGGTGCCTTCGGCGACCGTCGCCTCGCCTCCAGCCAGGGGGTGCACGCCGGTCGAATCGGCGACGGAGACGCTCACGTGAGCCTCTGCCGACGGCGAGGCGAGGCGCAGCAGTGAGGTTCCCTTCGGGTCCACGCCGAGGATGGTTTGCGTGGTCGCTGGAACCACAGCGGACGCCAGGGTCGTGCCCTGCGGGATTTCGCCGTTCATGAGGGATGCCTGCGCCCAGGCGGCAACCCCTCCCCCCGTCGGCGCGCACGTGTACGGCCAGCGCGCTCTCGTCGGGGAACCACCCGGCGAGCAACACCGAGGCCGAGGAACGTGCCGGGACCGTGACCTGACGCGGTGCGGCGTTGAGCGGACCCGACGAGCCGTACCCATCGATGCTGACGACCGAGGCTGTGGGGCCGGGGTTGGACAGGATGAGAACCATGTCGGCACCCGCGGTGGTCGCGCCGGTCGCGATCCACTGGGATGTGCGAGCGGCCGCGCAGCCAACGGCGCTGAGGCCGGCGAGTTCGCCGCCGCCCTGACCGGCGAGGGTGAGGGCTGTCGGGATCACGCCGCCCTGACCGGTGACAGAAGCGGGTGCGGGAGACACGGGAGCCGTGGCCAGCGAGGACCAGGTGGTGCCCGCGGCGACGTTCGTGGTCTCAAAGGGGTCGATGATGCCGGAGGGACAAGCGAGCTGGACCTGGGAAGGGTGCGCGCTCTGCGCGGTACCTTCCACGGTGGCGGGAGCTGACGACACCCACATGGACGCCGAGGCCACAACCGCCGCGGCGATCCCCGCTCCCGTCAGGATCGTCAGGGAGTTGGTTGGACGCTTCGTCATCTCTTCCTCCACGCGGATAGGCGCTTGCTGCGGCGACGACCAGGCACACGCCGGAGGCGATCTGCCAGGGGATGACCCACCACGCGGCGTAGGTGAGCGTCAGGTGGCCTGCGGCGGGCATCTCGAAGGCCTGAGACCATCCGTCGGCTGCTTCAGTGGCGGCCAGGGCGGCACCGTCGACGGACGCGCGCCATCCGGAGTCAGCGCGCTCGGCGAGGATCAGAGTTCCGTCCGCATCAACGTCTCCGCTGACGCTGAGCTGGCTGCCGCCGACCGGGGTGGTCACGCCGGACGCAGATTCGACGCGGACGCGCGAAGGGGGCACGCCGTTCGGGCGCACGCGCCAGACGGTTCCCGAATTCGTGTCGCCGACCTTTTCGAGGCCGGAGGCGCGGTCGAGCCCGGAGGTGAGGGCCCGGGACCCGCTGGCACCCAGCGGCACAAGAATCGTGTCGATATCGTGGGCGGCCAGGGTCGCCACGGTCGCGTCGTCGGGGTAGACGACGAGGGTGTAGGCCGCCTGGGCGAACGACGCGGTTGCGGGGTCACGCAGGACTCCATCCGCAGCGCCGGAGCGCGCCTGGGCGAGGGCGAGGGCCCGCGTTGCCGGCGAGCCATCGGTCAGGGAGGGGCCCGAGCCGCGCCACAGGGACGCGTTCACCGTGCCGTTCGTGGGATCGCCGTCGAGGACGAGGGTGCGCCCCGCACGCGTCGAACGCTGGGCCTGCGCGGCGACGGCGGAGACGATCGGCGAGGACATCGGGGAAACGGTCGAGCGCTGGGCAAGCGTGAAGGTCGGGGTGTCCGCCGCATCGCCGCGTGCAGCAAAGGCGGAGACAGCCACGCCTCCTCCTGCTCCCAGCAGAACAAGCGCGGTCAGGGCACCGATCGCTCGCACGGCGAAGGAACGCGGCCCGTCCCATGCGGGACGCGAAGCCTCGGCCTCGTCTTCGCCTCCCGACCCGGATCGGGCGGCGAGCACGAGCAGGGCGCCGAAGGACAGGGACAGCGCAGGGGCGGTCCACGCGCTAGCGACGAACGCGCCGGAGATTCCCACGCCGATCTGCGAGGCTGCCCAGCCTGATGCGGCGGCCACGAAGGCTCCGCAGAACGCGAGTGCGGCGAAGCGTGTACGCAGGCGCAGGAGAGCAATGCCCGCGGCGGCGATCACGCCGGCTCCGATAATGCCCAGAGCAACGGCCTCGAGCGGCGTCGACGGCGCGGCGGGCATGCCGAGCATTGCCATCCACGAGTCGGCACGCGTGTAAGCGTGGACTCCCCCGCTCGTCGAGGCGAGCGCCGGCCATGCCGAGGGGCGCGCCGCGATCGAGACGTAGGTGGGGACGAGGAGGACGAGGGCGGGCAGCGCGACAAGGAGAGAACGACGCGAACGCCACGCCAGCGCAGCCGCACCCAGCGGGAGCGTCCACGGGGCACAGCAGGACGCAACGACGAGGGCGAGAGCGGCGCATCCGCCGTTGATTCCGCGCGGGCGCAGCGGGGCCTCATCGACGCCGCCGGCACCTGCGACCAGCAGAGGCCTGGGCTGACCCAAGCAGTATGCGACAAAGACCGGTGCCGCCGCGTGTGCGAGCGTCGCGGCGAGAACGCCGTGAGTGGCGCTCATGAGCAGCGAGGGGGCCACAGACCAGGCAAGAGAGACGAGGAAGCGCACACGCACAGACGAGGCGAGCACGCGCGAGGGAATCCAAGCCATCATCGCGGCAATCGGCGTCGACGCGACCAGCAGGAAGGTGGCGAGCGCTCCCGGGGTAATGCCCATGGGCGCGAATGGAGCGCTGAGAATCGCCATGAGGATCGTCAGCGGGTCAGCCCCGCCCGCGTATCCGTCTCCACCCGGGATCCATGCGGACCACGCGGCTTCCCACAGCTCGGCCCACGAGGAGGGCAGAGACACCCAGGCACCGCCCACGAGGCCACTCGCCGTGCCCCACCACTGCATGAGTGCGAGGGTGGCAGTCAGGATGAGAAGCCCCAGGGCAGTCGACGCCGAGCGGAAGCGGTAGCGCCGCATCGATGCGACGACGAGCGGATCGATCCGCTCTCCATGCTCGTCTTCGTCCACGCCCGCGGGTTCCTTGCGCAGCAAGGCGGGAGCCGTCTCAAGCGCGCGGAGGGCCGAGCGGGGAACTCGGCGCGAGTGAGCTGCGCGCGCACGTCCAGCCAGCAGGCGCGGGGTCGCGCCGATCAGAGATACGAGGGCACCGATTTCGGGGAGAGCCAGCGAGGCCCGGCCCGTCAGGATGCGTCCCAGGGCGCGGGCGGGGCTCCACACGAGGAGCCACAGCGCCAGGAACGGCAGGATGAGGGCGGGCACGGCCTTGCACCAGTTGTACATCTGGGCGTAGCGGCGCTTGCGGAACGATCCATCGGTCGCGTCGCCCCCATCGACGAGGGCGTCGGAGACATCCCCCGTCGGTTCGCTGTGGTCCGTGTCCGATGCGCCGTCGAGGCCGGAGTAGAGGGAGACGCGGGCATGACGCACGCGTGCCTTGGGGGCCACGATCACGCGATACCCGGCCAGGTGCAGGCGCCGCCCCAGGTCGAGGCCGTCGCCGAAGGGACCGAGCGCGGCATCGAATCCGCCGACGGCCTCGTAGGCCTCGGCGCTGATGAACAGCCCGGCGGTGCCGACGCCGAGGACGTCGCTCGTGCCATCGTGCTGACCCTGGTCGATGTCGTCATCGCCGATGCGCTCGAGTCGGCGGGCGCTGGCCGTGGCAAAGATTCCGAGTTCGAGGAGGCGGCTGCCGTCCCAGCTCATCTGCTTGACGCCGACAGCTCCGATGGTCTTGCCGACGGCGGCGGCCTGAATGAGCTCGTCGAGGCACTCGGGTTCGGGGGCGCTGTCCTCGTGCAGGATCCACCACCACTGCTCCGAGGCGAAAGGGGCACCCTGCGCCCGAGCGCGACGGATCGCGTCACCGAGGTTGCGGGCGCGGCCGACACGCACGAGCTCGGCACCGTCGGGAACTCGATCAGCGGGGAAAGGGGGTGACGTGGCGTCCTGCGACGTCGATGATGGTCAACGAATGCGGGGCCACCGATTGATTCTCGATGGCCCGCAAAACGGACTGGGTGAGCGGCGCCTCTCCCCTTGTGACGAGGATCGCACCGATGGAGCGCTGCGTCGGACTCAACCGGCCATACGGCGCAGGCGCCGCCTCTCGCGCTCGGACATGCCACCCCAAATGCCAAAGCGCTCGTCGTTAGCCAGCGCGTATTCCAGGCATTCTTCGCGCACCTGGCAGGACTGACAAACAGCCTTTAGCCTCGCGAGTGGAGCCACCCTTTTCAGGGAAAAATGCCTCGGGATCCGTCTGCGCACACAGGGCGTGCTGCTGCCACGCAAGGGGGCCGTCAATGCGGGCATACTGCGCCGCGTCGGCGTCCTCGGACCATTCCAGGGGCCCGTCACCGAAGATGTTCCACATTGCGGGAGCTCCTTATAACGAATCAATCAATACGAGAATTACACGCGTGTCGTTGTCGGAAGTCAAGCCGTTTCGCGATATTGAGACCTTTCCCGTAGCACTTGACCCAGCGGTAAAACAATGCCCAATTTCAAGGACTTCACAGTTACTAAGTACTTGGGTCGTCTGGGACCTTCGATATACTTGAAACCATGAACAATAAGTCCCTAGAAACTATGAGCAGGCTCACCCACTGTATCACAGTGATTAACGGATGGTCAGGTCCAGCACTCACCCAATACGGCCAGGAGCGGGTCGAACTGGGGGACCCGTGGTTAGCCGGTGGTTAGCGAAGATAGCAAACTACCTGACAAACGAACTTGCGGCCGACCTGTTCGGCACGGGCGAAGCGACACCAACTCGCATCTACACGACTCTTCAACCCTGGCAGGACACCCTCTGGCAGATCGCAGCGCGCGCGATGGGATGGGAGGTACTCGATACACGACGCCCCCTCCCCGGAGACCTTTTCGTCTCCAATACTCTCGGTTCCGAAGCATCCGACGCATTGGACGCCGGGGCCCACGTGCTGGCACAACCGCCGCAGTACCTGTCGTTCGCATGGGATGGACCCCTGGACGGGGCTCTCGACGGCCTCGCGGAAATCGCCACGCAGCCGGATGCCCTCGTCGTCGACACTCCCCCGCTGCTCCTCCAGGCCCGCGACGAGGCACTGGCTGGGACCCGCCCGTCGGCGCCGGTTCAGGGCCGCCGCGTCGCGCTACTGTGGGACGTGCGCACGGGCGCGGGCCAAGTGCTGGATCAGTGGATGCAGGGACGCTCTGTCGTCGTCATCGATCCGCACGCCGTCTCGCCGGACAAGCTCCCCCACATTCTCACCACGGAGGACGCTGACGGAGGCCTCGTGACCTACCAGAGGTAGAAGGTCACCACACGCCCAGGACGCGCGCACCTGCGAGCTTGAGGCCCTCCACGCGGTCGCGGCGGATCTGCGTCCAGCGCAGGGCGAAGCGCAGCCTCAAGGCGACGCCCTGCCCCTCGAGCTCGTGCAGGATCGCGCGCAGCTGGCGCGCGCGGCGCTCGTCGAACGTGCCGACCTTCTGGGCGGCGCGGGCAGTCAGAATGAACTGGTTGCGATAGAAGCCGTTACGCAGCTTTGCCAGGCGGGCGTCGCGCGCCCCGGATCCGGAGTTTGCGCCCTGCACGTTGCCGCCATGCTGACGATATTCGAGTGTCGGCTCCTCGCCGATCACCCACGTGAGGCCGATTGAGCGGGCCAGCGCGTACACATACCAGTCGTGCACGCCGATCTCGCTGTAGTCGAGGCCCCTCAGCACGCCGACGAGGGCCTCGTGGGCCTTCGGGCTGAAGACGTAGGTGGAGCCGGGCCCCGCAGCCTCGAAGAGGAAGTCCCAGGCACGCTGGGGCTGCGACTTGCGAATGATGCGACGCTCCCCCCACCACCCCGCCGGGCAGCAACTGGAAGGACGTGACATTCGAAGACACGACGTCGGCCCCGCGATCGGCCATGAGGGCCAGCTGGGAACTCAGCTTATCCTCGTGCCACACGTCATCCTGGTCGGTGAAGGCGACGTAGGAGCCGTCGGGGGCGTGCGTCGTGAAGAGGTGCAGGAAGTTGCCCGTCACGCCGGGGGTACCGTCACGCTGGGGCAGAACCGTGATCCGAGGGTCGGCCGCGGCACGCGCCTGAAGGTGCGCGCGCGTTCCATCGCTCGACGCGTCGTCGGACACGACGAGGCGGACCTCCACGCCCACCTGGGCGAGCACGGAGTCCACCTGTTCGTCGAGCCACGCCCCGCCCTCGGCCATCCCGTTGTAGGTGGCCATAAGGACGGTGACTCGGGGGCGAGGCACGGCCTCGTCTCGGGTCACGCGATCCAAGGACTCAGTGTCCTTCGGCGGCGTACTTCGCCTCGACGGCTTCCTTCAGGGGAGCCCACCACGCCTCGTTCTCGGTGTACCAGGCGATCGTGTCAGCCAGGCCGTCGCGGAAGTTCGTGAAGCGCGGCTCCCAGCCGAGCTCGGTGACCAGCTTGGAGTTGTCGATCGCGTAGCGCAGGTCATGGCCCGGACGGTCGCTCACGTGATCGAAGTCGTCAGGGGCGTAGCCCATCAGCTCGTTGAGGATGGCGACGACGTCGCGGTTGTTCGTCTCACCGTTCGCGCCGATCAGGTAGGTCTCGCCGATGCGGCCCTTCATGAGGATGTCCCACACACGGCCGTGTTGTGGTCGCGCACGTGGATCCAGTCGCGCACGTTCAGGCCGTCGCCGTACAGGCGGGGGCGCACGCCGCGCAGGCGGTTCGTGATCATGCGGGGGATGAACTTCTCGATGTGCTGGTACGGGCCGTAGTTGTTCGAGCAGTTCGAAATCGTGGCCTCCACGCCGAAGGAACGCACCCACGCGCGCACCAGCAAGTCCGAGCCCGCCTTGGACGAGGAGTAGGGCGAGGAAGGGTTGTAGGGGGTGGTGGGGGTGAACTTCGCGGGATCGTCCAGCTCGAGGTCGCCGTAGACCTCGTCCGTGGAGATGTGGTGGAAGCGCACCTTGTGGCGGCGCACGGCCTCCAGCAGGGTGAAGGTGCCCACCAGGTTCGTCTGGATGAAGGGCGAGGGGTCCAGCAGCGAGTTGTCGTTGTGCGACTCGGCTGCGAAGTGAACAACCGCGTCGGCGCCGGCGACGACGCCGTCCACGAGGTCGGCGTCGGCGATGTCGCCCTCGACGACGCTCAGGCGAGCGGCAAGCTCGGCGGGCATATCGGTCAGGGAGGCACGGTTGCCCGCGTAGGTGAACTTGTCCAGGACGACGACGTCAACGTCCGGGTGGTCCTCCAGCAGCGTGTGAACGAAATTCGCTCCAATGAAGCCGGCACCGCCGGTCACAACGATTTTCATGAGGTCTTCTCCTTTGCGCGCCCGCAGGCGTCCGAGGGGTGCTACTCACCCGATTCCTGCCCCTATTATGCCGTAGTTCTCACGCATTCCTCGCCACTGACCCCCACTTCCCCGTCGGATACGTCACTATTCGCCACGCTGGAGGACCGTTGAGGGGCCGTGCGACGCTGATAGATTGGACGTATCCCCCTACAGAAACGGACCCCTCGTGACTCGTCTCGTCCCCTCGCTCGCGATGCTTGCTCTCTGTGCTCTTGCCACGGCCTCGTGCTCCATGCCCGAGGACACCCAGAGCGCACAGTCGATGCCCGCGGCCTCCGTTTCCCCGGGAGAGCCCCAGCCAGCCGTCGGGTTCGGCGATGCCGACCCTGCACGCGGCCTCCCCGGCTGCGCGGCCATGGACGAGATCTTCACCGAGGCGCTCAACGGCTCCGAGACCGGCCAGGCCTACAAGTTGCTGGCGGCCAAGCGCTCGGGGAAACCAACGCAGACGAGCGTCACCACGCGTGGGAGGCCTTCGCGGCCTCCTTCAAGAACGACTACTCCGACCGCCTCACCCAGGCGGCTACGGACGAGACCTCCAAGCAGGCCCTCGCTGCCCTCGCGGTCTACGTCGAGCGCAACGCGGCCCTCGACTCCGGCGAGATCCCCGAGTTCGCCGATCAGCAGGAGGCCGAGGAGGCCCTCAAGCGCGGCGAAAAGCCCGAGGTGAATCCCGCCTACACGCAAGCCCTCGCCGAGGCCACGAGCGCCCACGGGACGCTGACGACCTGCATGCCCCACTGGCCCGTCGTGTTCTAACTTTCCTACGGTGTGACGCGCTTACTTTCGTGCGCCTGTCGTGTAAATTAGACCTATCCGTCCCACTCATCCGTCCCACTCAGATTGGTCCTCCATGTCACGTGCACACGCCGATAATTCGACTTCATTGACGACGCGATTCGCCTCCACTGCGGCAAGGCCGCTCGCACTCATCCTTCTCGTCGTCGGCATACTCGCGCTGGGTATGGGATGGGTTTTCGCATCCTCCCCGGTTCCTCCCCGACGATGACTACCACCTCGTATCCACCTGGTGTCCTCGCCCCATCGAATCCTCTGGCTGCGAAACGACCACGATCGACGGGGACCTGTACGTCATGCCTCCCGTGCCCACGGCTTACTCCCAGTGCGAGGCTTTTAATCCCGCCGCCTCGCACGTATGCGGCTACAGGTACTCGGACGACGATACCTACCCTTCGTACCGGTACAACGACGGCCAGTATCCCTACGGCTTCTACCAGTTCCACCACCTTTTCGCCGGGCACAACGTCGAGCATTCAGTATGGGTGATGCGCTCCGTCAACGTCGCTATCCTCCTCATCCTCCTGGGTGCCATCCTCGCCTTCACGCGACCGGACCTGCGGGCCCTCATCGGCCTATCAGCGGTCGTGGCGTGGACTCCGATGGGCTTCTATTTCATCGCCTCCAACAACCCCACCTCGTGGGCGCTGACGGGCGTGTTCTGCTACGGAGCCGCTCTGTTCTCAACCCTGCACGCGAGTGGGTGGCGCCGCTGGACCCTCCTGGGTCTGATGGTTTTCTCCGCCTTGCTGTGCTACGGATCGCGCGGCGATGCCGCCTTCTACGTTTTCGTTGTCTCCCTGGGCATCCTGATCCTCGCGGCGACACGCAAACGCCTGCCCGAGATCGGCACGGCTACGGCGCTGAGCATCATTGGTATCTTGTGCATGTTTGCGACCGGACAGTCGCACCACCTCACCCAAACGGATCCCTCGGTGACCCGATACCAACGCCTCGAGGTCGCGATCCGTAATATCCGCGCTTTGCCCGACTATTTCGCCGGCTTTTTTGGTATGTCCGGCGGTCCCGGCTGGCGTGACACGCCCTTGCCCGGCTACACGACGATCGTCGCTCTCCTCGTCATGGGCGCAGTCCTCTTCTACGGCGCACGCACCATGAACCTGCGCAAGGCACTGGCTGCTTTCGTCGTCTTTGGCGCGATGGCGGGCATCCCGCTGCTGATCGCGACGCCTCCTGAATTCCCTAACATCGGCGCTTACCATCCACGCTACGCGCTTCCGCTCTTGGGCACGTGGCTGATTATCTGGCTCACCTCACACCACAAGAATGCCACTGTATCGAAGAGCCAGCTGACAATGTTCGTGCTCTTCCTCAGCGTTGCTGAAGCAGTCGCCATGCACACGACGATCGCCCGCTACGCTCATGGCCTCGAAAACATCAATGGGCTTGGTTGGATCGCGAAAGGCAACCTGAGTTTGGGCGTCGATTGGTGGTGGGCCGACATGCCGTTGACCCCGATGGTGCTGTGGTTCATCGCCTCGTTGGGCTACGTGACGGCGTTGACGTGCGGGGTGTACCTGGCGTGCACGCGCCCTCGCCTCGCCTGCGATTCCCACCCTGGTGCCTCCACCGCCGATGCGCAGGTGTGCGACACCGATACTCCTGACATCGACGCGTCCCTCGCCGCTCCTACCCCTACGAAGGATGATGCATAATGAGCCCAACAGTCACCATCGTCGTGCGCACGCGTAACCGCCCGGCGATGCTCACCCGTGCCCTCGCATCGATCGCTTCGCAGAGCTTCGACGACTACGAGGTCGTCATCGTCAACGACGCCGGCGACGAGGCCGAGGTCCGCGAGGTCGTGAAGAAGCAGAAGCGCGCCGTTCGTTCGAAGATCACGATCGTCACGAACGAGGTCTCCAACGGCCGCGAGGCCGCGCTCGAGTCTGGCCTGGCGGTGTCGCACAACCGCTACTACGCGGTCCACGACGATGACGACTCCTGGCACCCGCACTTCCTGAAGAAGACGGTCGCCTACCTGGACGAGCACCCCGAGGCGGGCGGCGTCGCCACCCGCTGTGAGATCGTCCGCGAGCGCGTGCGCGCCGACGGCACCTGCATCGAGATCGAGCGCGAGGTCCTGTCGACGGATAACTATGGCCTGTCCCTCGTGGACATGATGGTGGAGAACTACACGCCGCCGATCTCTCAGCTGATTCGGCGCGAGGTCGCCGACCGGGTCGGCCACTGGGACGGATCCCTGCAGACGCAGGCAGACTGGGACTTCAACCTTCGGCTGCTGGCTGCCTCCCCGGTTGGGTTCATCGACGGGGAGCCGCTGGCCTACTGGCACCACCGTGACACGATGGATGCGTCCCTGGGTAACTCCGTCGTCACGGACGCGTACCTGCACAAGTGGGACAACCTGCATATCCGCGACCGCTACCTGCGTGCCATGCTCGCGACGGAGGACCCTTCATCCCCGCACCTGGGCCAGGCTCTGCTGTCGGCGGAGTACTACCGCCGGATGCGCGAGGAGCTGGCGCGCGTGGATTCGGGCGTCCACTCCTCGCTGAATCTTGTGCACGTGAACTTGCTGAACACGATGACGGCCCTGCACGAGCAGGTACACGAGCTGCGCGGAGAGGTCAGTGCCCTGCACGAGCAGCTCGATGCCGGATTCGCCCTGCAGCGGTCGCTGCGCCGCACGGTGTCCCTGCCCAAGCGCATCCTGCGTCGCCTGCTGGGACGCTGAGGAACACCTGTCTTAGACAGTCGGGCCGGCCGCGGAGCACTCCGCGGCCGGCCCGCTTGCGTCTCTGGCCTAGGGCAGCGGGCGCACGACGTCTGGCGTCATGCGGTCCCACCCGTATCCCGCGGTGATGTGCTGCATGCGGGCGGGGCGCCCCATCCAGTCGGTGTGGACGATCATGTCGTCGCCCAGGTAGATGGCGACGTGCGTGACGGTGCCGCTCGTCGTGTAGAAGATGAGGTCACCGCGCTGGCGCTGGGCGAGGGGCACGTGCTGGAAGCGCGGGTATGCGTAGAGTTCCTGCGACGTACGGTAGGAGGGCCATGCGTGCTTGATGACGTCGATGGGCTGAGGATCGAGGCCGGCGGCGTAGAGGGATTGGAGGACCAGGCCTGAACAGTCGAATCCCTGGTCGTAGGGGCCTGCCCCTCCCCACGTGTAGGACGAGCCCGTCTGGTTCCACGCGTAGCCGATCATGGCCTCGACGCGCTCGCTGCGCGTGGCCGTCAGGGGCAGGGGCGTAGCCTGGTACTGGTCGACGGTCCACGGGTAGCCAGTATCCATGGCATCCCAGGTGGCCTCGTCGACGACGCCGGTGACGGGCAGGCCTGCGCGCTGCTGGAAGTTCTTGACGGCGGCCACGAAGGGAGCGTCGACGGAGGCGAGCTTGTTGGAGTGCCACAGGCCGAGGCGCACCTGGGCGATGCGCACCTTGGTGCCGTTCATGCCCCAGGTGAGGGTGTTGGTCGCGTTCCCGAGGCCCGTGATGTGGTCGGTGGGCTGCAGGTAGCCGGCCGGAGCCTCGTAACCGCGCCACGCGCCCGAGGCGTCGAACTCGTAGCGGCGACCGTTCAGCTCCAGGGGCTCGGTGCGCATGATGCCGGTGTCGGGGTCGAGGTAGTACCACTGGCCACCGTCTTTCAGCCAGCCGCCCATCTGGGCGCCGCTGGACGCGAAGTAGTGCCACCCGTCGTCCAGGTGCGCCCAGCCGGTGCGCATCGCACCCGACGAATCCAGGTAGTACCACGTGCCATCCACGCCGGTCATGCCGGTGCGCATGACGCCGCTGGCGGGGTCGAGGTAGTACCACTGGCCCCCGTCGCGCAGCCAGCCTCCAATCTGGGCGCCGCTGGACGCGAAGTAGTGCCACCCGTCGTCCAGGTGCGCCCAGCCGGTGCGCATCGCACCCGACGAATCCAGGTAGTACCACGTGCCATCCACGCCGGTCATGCCGGTGCGCATGACGCCGCTGGCGGGGTCGAGGTAGTACCACTGGCCCCCGTCGCGCAGCCAGCCGCCCGTCTGGGCGCCGCTGGACGCGAGTAGTGCCACCCGGCGTCCAGCGGCGCCCAGCCGGTGCGCATCGCACCCGACGAATCCAGGTAGTACCACGTGCCATCCACGCCGGTCATGCCGGTGCGCATGACGCCGCTGGCGGGGTCGAGGTAGTACCACTGGCCACCGTCTTTCAGCCAGCCGCCGACGAGCGCTCCGGAGGGAGCCAGGAAGAACCAGTCTGCACCGTCGCGCAGCCAGCCGGTGGCCATGTATCCGCTGTCGTAGAAGTAGTAGCGGGCGCCCCCGATCCCCACCCACTGCGAGTGCGGGTACGTGCCGTCGGCTCGCCGCCACCACCAGCCGACCGAGTCACGTATCCACGTGCCCCGTCCGGTCTCATCGGGAGCGCCCATCGTCGGGGGTTCGTCGCTCTCCGACGAGGCCTGGGCCACCCGATCCTCATCGCTCGCTGCGGGGGCGGCGGGCTCGGGCGCGTCCGTGGCCTCGGGGCTGGGAGAGGCCGACGGTGCGGCCTGCGGGGCGGACTGGGCCGCGGTAGAGCCTTGCGCTGCGGACTGCGGTGCGGACTCATCCCCAGCGTCGGCGCGTGCCTGCGCGGGCAGGGCGATGAGCGCGAGGGCCAGGGCTGCGGTGAGGGCGCGCGTGTGCGCGCGACGGGCGAGCGTGGGTGTCGATGCCATGACAGTGCCTTGTCGCTGGAGAACAGTTCTCCCATAAGTGTAGGATGCCCGCCATACTGCGCGGGCGTGTTTGAGTCGGCAACTTGACAAAAAGCCGAGGCCCGGCGGACGTCCACCGCTGGGCCACGGGCATCGAACCCCGATGCGTCAGTCAGTCCTCGTTCTCGAGCTCGTCGGCCTGCTGGGCCTGTATGCGCGCGAGGTGTTCGTAGTCGGCGGCGCCGCGTCGGGGCACGTCACGCATCGGGCGTTCGGGCTCCAGGTGAGTGAAGGTGGCCCCCAGGTTCACGAGGCCGCCGGACTCCATGCCCGGGCCGGGCAGGACGTCGAAGCGGCGCGCCTTTTGCAGGGCGTCGATGACGCTGGTCATGTCCTGGTTCTGGATGGCCGCGGAGATCGTGTAGGCACCCGGGTTGAAGGTCAGACGCGGAATGTCGATGTCGAGGTGACCGGTGCCCGGCTCGATCGAGGTCGGCACGTAGCACGCGTCCATGCCGTGCAGGCCCCACACGAACACTCCCTCGCGGGTGTCGATGGAGGCACCGAAGACCGGGGACTCGACGCGCTCGTTCGCGCGGTAGTGCAGGCGCAGGCGAACCGGATCGCCCGGGTACACGAGCGACGTGGGCTGACCGGACGCGGAGAGCAGCTCAATGCGCTCGATCATGGCCTCACCGCTGCCGAAGCGCGTGCCACCGCCCTCGACCTCGACGGCGTGGTGAGCGACGTCGGAGTAGGTGTCGATGACCTCGGCGGCCCCGCCCACGTCGACAAGCGTGCCGTGGTCCAGCCAGGCGGCCTGGTCGCAGAAGGTGCGCATCTGCTCGAGGCCGTGGGACACGACGACGACCGTACGCCCCTCATCCTTGAGTTGAGCGAACTTGTCCATGCACTTGTTCTGGAATTCCATGTCGCCCACGGCCAGGACCTCGTCGACGAGGAGGATATCCGGCTCGACGTGGATCGACACGGAGAAGCCCAGGCGCACATACATGCCCGAGGAGTAGTTCTTGACGGGCTGGTCGATGAAGCGCTCAACGCCGGAGAAGTCGATGATCGCGTCCAGCTTGGAGTCGATCTCCTTCTTGCTCATGCCCAGGATCGCGCCGTTGAGGTAGATGTTCTCGCGCCCCGACAGCTCGGGGTGGAAGCCGGAGCCGACCTCGAGCATGGCGGCCATGCGACCCGTCGAGGAGATCGAGCCCTTGTCCGGGGTGAGGATCTTCGCGATGCATTTGAGCAGCGTCGACTTGCCCGAACCGTTGTGGCCAAGCAGGCCGAAGGTCTTGCCCTGCGGGATGTCGAAGGTGACGTCGTCGAGGGCCCAGAACTCCTCGAACTGGGCGCGCGAGCGCTGCAGGAACGCGCCCTTGAGGGACTGGTTACGGTTCTTGTAGATGCGGAAGCGCTTGGAGACGCCCTCCACCGAAATCGCGTTCGTCATCAGAGTTCCTCCACGATTCGTGCCGAGAAGCGGCGGAAGATCAGCGAGCCGAGGCCGAAGACACCGAAGGCCCAGGCGGCGCAGCCGAGCCAGACCTGCCAGGACGGCATCGCGAAGCCGTAGAGCGTCGAGCGGTAGGCCTCGAGGAAGAGCTCGGCGGGGTTGAGTCGGAAGATCGTGACGATCGGGAGGGGCTCGCCGCCCCACGTCCATCCCTTGGCCGCCAGGTCGGTCTGGACCTTGTTGAGCATCGACAGGGAGAAGACGACGCCGGAGGCGTACATCCAGATCTGGTTGAAGATCTGCCACAGGTGCGAGATGTCGCGGAAGTAGACCGACGCGACCGACAGGATGAGGCCCATGCCGATCACGAACAGCATCGCGAGCAGGGTAATGACGATGACCGCAGGGATCATGAGCAGCACGCCGGGGCCGCCGGCGATGCACATGATGACGATGATGACGCCCAGCTCGAATGCGAAGTCGTAGGCCAGCGCCAGGACCGAGGAGTAGATGAGGACCTGACGCGGGAAGTAGACCTTGGTGAGCAGGCCGGAGTTTCCCACGAGGGAGTCCATGCCTCGCTGGATACCGCTCGACATGAAGTTCCAGGCGATAACACCCACGCCGATCCACAGCGCGAAGGAAGACAGGCCCGAGTTCACGCCCTTGTCGGCCTCGCCGCGGAAGACGACACCAAAAATCAGCGCGTACACGGCGATCGTCGCGATCGGGTTGATGAAGGACCACAGGCGGCCGAGCGCGGTGCCCTTGAACTCCGAGGAGATCGAGCGCTGCGCCATGCGCACCGTCAGGTCGATGACCCGTTTCGTCTCAGACACGGCTACTCCCATCGCTTCTGTCGTGGTCAGGAAATCTATTCTACTTGCCGGCGGCCGGCGTGAGCGCGAGGTAGCGCTGCGTGAACTCCGTACTCCGTGAGGGCGCTGGGGCGCGTGGGGTCTCCAGCGCGCATCGTGGAGGCCAGGCTCATCGCTCGCCCTTCATGGATCGGATCTTGTGGAAGGCGCCGCGGGCCGCGCGGTACGCCGGCTTGAGAGCGTTGCCCAGTCCCGGGGTACGCACCATGATGTTGGTCTTGACGGCACCCAGCAGGTTCGGGACCGCGCCCATGCGCGCCTTGAGGAAGGGCACCTGGTCGATCGCGAAGGCGGGCATCATCGACGAGGTCGCGGCCAGCTTGTACTCGAGGTAGCCGTAGTACACGCCCGCCCACTTCGGGGTCATGACGGGGCGCACGTAGTAGCCGCGCGACAGGACCGCGTAGGCCAGGAGCCGCTCGATGACGTGGGCCAGGGAGCCGTCCTTGTAGCCGCCTTCCTCGGGGAAGTCCTCGGGGACGAGGCCCGCGCCGGTCAACAGAGACAGTGCCTCCGGGCGCGCGATAAACATGGAGCCGTAGGGGGCCAGCGGCTGGTGGTCGTCGAAGGGGACGGTAATGCCGACCTTCTTCGCGAACTCGCGGGCGGGGCCTCGGTTCGCGAACCACGCGTGGCCCATCGTCGGGTAGCCCATGTGCGGCATGGGCGCGATCGCCATGCCCAGGCCCGGGTGGGCCGCGAACTCCGCGAGGATGCCGGCCACGTGATCGGAGGAGGCCAGCAGGTTGTCGTAGAGGTGCTGCTTGAAGAGCTGGGCGGCGTTGTAGTCGTCCTGGACGGACTTCTTGGAGTGGATCTTCACGACGATGTCGTACTCGCCGCAGGTCAGCACGTCGCCACAGTCCACCAGGAACGCGCCGATGTCGCGCCCGCGGTTGGAGGACACGACGCGCACGTCGGCGTCCACGCCTCGTTCCTGGGCGCGCGCCTCGATGAGGGCCTTGTTCTCCTCGTTCGAGGTCGTGGCCACCAGGTGGTAGCCCTCCGGCAGGACGCTCAGGCGGTCGAGGATCTCGTCGGCCATATCGGCGTAGAAAACGTGGGCGACCGCGAGGACCTTCAGGGAGGCGGCAGCGTCCAGGGTGGCCTGGTCGGCGCGTGGAGAGATGACGGTCGTCAGGCCCGCGTTGGTCACGAGGTCACGCGGACGCGAGGTGCGCGCGAGGTTCGTGAGGATCAGGTCGGTGTCGTAGCCGGCCTTTTCCGCCAGCTCCAGCATGTCCGCGCCGATGATCGCGTGGCGGTCCAGGTAGAGCGGGTCGTGGAAGAGGTTGCGGCGCTTGAGAATCGGGCAGCCGTCCGCGAGCAGCATCGACGCGTTGTCGAAGACGGGGTTGCGCGAGGGGGTAGTCCTCTCGCGGGTAGGCCACGACGTGCGTGTAGCCGAGGTTGCCGAAGTACTCCGTGAAGCGCGACTCGTGCCACTGGATCGAGTCGTTGTAGGAACGAATCGGCGGCATCTCGTCCCAGTACTTGCGGAAGTCCGGGGAGCTGAGCAGCGGGTTGCGCACGGCAATCCAGTGGGACTGGATGTGGCGCGGCATGCGGGTGGCCGCCAGGAAGGGGTGGGGGCGCACCTCGTCGTGTTCGGTGATGCCCCAGAAGTCCACCGCTCCGGCGGCGTCCACGCGGTCGAAGAGGTTCTTCCACGGGTTGACGGGCGCGAAGAAGGTGTAGTTGAAGAGGATCAACTCGTCGATCTGGCCGAGGCGGTCCCAGCCGAAGCGGGCGATGCCGTCGCGGTATCCGCCCACATCGAAGCCGGTGTTTTCGCGCTCGAAGACCTCGGTGGCACCCGTGAGGAGGCGCTCCCGAGCGGTGTCGTCCAGAGGAGAGTTGGAGACGACGAGGATCTCGTCGAGGTACTCGCGCAGCGAGGTCAGGCACTCCACGATGTAGTCGTCGACAAGGCCCTGGGGATCAAAGAACAGGAAAATACCGGCGCGCTTCACGGCCTTACTCCCCCGTACCGTCGACGGTGGCCAGGATCTGGCGGATCTTCGTGGCATCTCCCCACACGCCGGGCGAATCGTAGGGACGATCCGGGAATGCCCCGTACTCGAGGGTGATATCCAGGTCGTTCTCGCGGATGTAGGCCTCGACGCGGTCGGCGAGGCTCATGGGCTCACCGCTGCAGATATTGATGATGCCGTCGATCTCGTCCTGGGAGACCGTGGCCGCGATCTGGTATGCCAGCTCCTGGATGGAGATGAAGTCGTAGAGGTTCTTGCCCGTGGTGAAGGGGAAGGTCTTCTTGCCTTCCTGGGCGGCGGCCAGGAGCTTGGAGAAGATCGAGGAGCCGTGCGCGTCGTCGCCGACGATGTAGTAGCCGCGCAGCCACTGCATGGTCGCGCCATGCTTGTCGGTCAGCAGCGTCGTGATCTGTCGCAGCGCGTTCTTGGAGATGCCGTACAGCGAGGCGGGGTTGCACGCGGAGTTTTCGTCGATGGGGCCTTCCCAGTAGCCGACCTCGTGCATGGAACCCATGACGGCCAGGTGGGTGCAGCCGCCCTCGAGGAGGTTCTCGATGAAGCGGTAGTGGGCGGGCAGGTCCTCGATGTGGGCCGGCGAGTTGTGCACGAAGCCGTCACGCCACGCGAGGTGCAGGACCACGTCCGGGCGTCCGAGCTGGTCGTAAATGTCAGCGTCGCCGCTGAAAATCTGGGTGTCGATGCGACGCGCACGCTCGTCGACACCGTCGAGGCGGAAGTCGACGACACTGACGTCGAGGCCGCGCTCCAGCAGGGCATGAACAATGTGGCGGCCAATGTAGCCACCGGCTCCGGTAACGAGGACAGTCTTCACCATGTCAGCCAGTCTATCAAGGCGTAGGCGCTACGCAGCTCCGCCCCGCGTTGTGTGCCGTGACGCACCCACCGGCCCCCGCCTCGTTCCCGGGTCGATGGGCTAGGAACGCGAGGCGGTGCGGTGGTGCAGCGCGCGAGGCAGGGCGAGGAGCCCCTGGAGGACTCCGCGCGCGACCGGCCCCCGCCCACCCGAGCGCACTACCCGCGCAATCGAGCGTGCGATGGCTCGCGCGACGACGCCCCACGGGGCGTGCTGGGCGGCGACGATGATGCGGTTGCGGGCGTTGACCCGCAGGAACATGGGCGAGGACGTGCCCGAGGAGGCGGCGTGCTCGTGGTCGACGACGGCCCCTGCTGTGAAACGCACCTCGTACCCGGCCTCGCGCAGCTTGTAGGACAGGTCCGTGTCCTCGTAGTACATGAACAGGTCGGTGCGCACTCCCCGACGGCTCGCCACGCGGCGGCGTCGATGGCGCAGGCGCCGCCGCACAGGCCGAAGACCTCGGGGCGGGCAGCGGGAGTCTGCGGGGTCCAGCCACGAACGGTCGTAGCCGTTGCCGGCCGGATCGACCTCGTTGCCGGTGGAGTTGATGAGGACCTGGCCGCCGCTCACCGTCGGCGACGCGCGTCCAGCGGCTGCCGTCGCGCGCGACGAGGAACTCCGTGTCCGAGGGTGTGGAGGGACGCCAGGTGCCGGTCAGGAGGATGAGCGCGGTCGTGGCCCCCACGGCCTCGCCCAGGGGAGCCAGGAGCGCGTCGAGGAAGCCGTCACGCGCGGTCGCGTCGTTGTTGAGCAGGACGACGGAATCTTCGCTCAGGCCGGCCGCTCCGGCCATAACACCAGCGCCGAAGCCGTCGTTCGTTCCGGCGTTCACGAGGGACACGCGCGGGATCGGCGGCACCGCGCAGCTCGCCCAGGCCCTCGCGCAGGACGGTCAGGGAGTCGTCGTCGGATCCGTTGTCGACGATGACGAGGTGGTCCCTCTGCCCCATCTGCGGGGCGACCGAGTGCGCCGCGCGCAGGGTGAGCGGCGCATTCTTCCAGTTGACGAGGATGACTCTGCGCTGCGCGCCCTCATCGCGCACCCGCCAGGGACGCGTAGACGGCGGCGTGTGCGGCGGCGGAGGCCTCCCACGTGTAGTCGCGGGCGCGCTCGATGCCGGCGGCGGCGAGGCGGTCGTGCTCGCTTCCGGCGGCGGCTTCGAGGGCCTGCGCCAAGGCCGAGGCGTCGGTGGCGGGGACGAGGAGGCCGGCGTCAGTGCCAGTAATCTCCGCCATGCAGGTATCCGCGCTGGTCACGACGGGTGTTCCGTGCGCCATGGCCTCGAGGACGGGCAGGCCGAATCCTTCCCACAGCGAGGGGAAGGTGAAGACGCGTGCGCCTGCGTAGGCTGCGGCCAGGTCGGCGTCGTCGAGGCGCCCCAGGACGTGGACGCGTTCGCGGCAGGGGCGCGTCGGTAGGGTCGCTTCCCCATCCGGCGGGTCCGACGAGGACGAGGTCGAGGTCGGTGCCGCGCAGCTGCTCGTAGGCGGCCAGGAGGGTGGCTAGGTTCTTGCGGGGCTCGCGGGTGCCGACCCACAGGACGTAGGGGCGCGCCAGGCCGTGGCGGACTCGGAACTCCTCCACCTGCGCATCAGTGACGGGCGTGTGGCTCAAGCCGTGCGGGATGACGGTAATGCGGGAGGCATCCAGGCCCGCTTCGATGCAGTCATCGGCGGTGGCCTGCGAGGGCACGATGATGGCGTCGGCTCGCTTCCTCGTGATCTCGAGGGCGCGGTGAAAGTAGGCGGAGCCGTGGGCCGTGAAGTGGTCGGGATCGCGCAGGAAGGCGACGTCGTGGACGGTAACTGCCAGGGGACGGGAGGTCGGCGGGATCGCCCACGTGGTCGCGTGAATGACGTCGGGTCCCGACGAGGCCGTGGTCAGCAGGCGGTCAACGCTGGGAGTGCCGAGCCGGTCCCAGGCGGCGTAGAGGGCGCGCCGGGGCAGGGCGCAGGACAGGACGGGGATCGTCAGGCCCACGTCGGCGGTGCTGGGCTCGCTGGCGCTGTGTCTGGCGTTGATGCCGACGGCGCGCACGCCCAACGGGGCCAGGCGGGAGGCGACCTCGATGATGTACCGGCCGGACCCTCCGGGGACCGGCTGCCACATTTGCTCGACGACCATTCCAACATTGACGCTCATGCGTCCAGGGTAGTTCACGGGCGCGCGGGGGCGGGAACAAAAGTATCCGCACGCGCAAAATGGCATACGATAAAGGGGAATAGTTGTTGCTCCCGACCCAATGGGGATGATCGTGGCCCACTTCGTTTCTCACTCGCATCCGATCCGCGTCCTGATGGACGGCACCGCAATCCCCGCAGACCTGGGCGGCGTCGGCCGCTACGTGGACGACCTGGTGCCGGAGCTGGTGGAGCAGGGCGTGGACCTGACGATGGCAGTCCAGGAGCGCGACGCCGAGCATTTCGCGCTCCGTCTGCCCTTCGGCGCGCATCATCCCGATTTCGCGGCGCTTCGAGTCCCGTCCCGCGCGCATGGCGTGGGAGCAGACGGGCTTGCCCCAAGCTGATCCGCAAGGTCCGCCCCGACGTCCCTACATTCCCCGCACCACACGTCCCCGCAGTTCCCGGGTGTCCCCGTGGTCATTACACTGCACGACGCGACGTTCTTCTCCCACCCGCAGGCGCACTCGCGCCTCAAGCAACGTTTTTTCTCCACTGCGATCCGCCGCGCGATTCGCCGCGCGGACGCCCTCGTGGTTCCTTCCTTGGCCACGCGCGACGAGACCATCAAGTACGCGGGCGGGGATCCCTCGCAGTTCTACGTGGCCTATCACGGCGTGGATCGGACGATCTTCCACCCGGTTTCCGACGCCGAGCGCGAGCGTGTCAAGGTGTCTTTGGGCCTGGAGGGGCGCGACTACATCGGCTTCCTGGGCACGCTGGAGCCCCGTAAGAACGTGCCGAACCTGGTGCGCGGCTGGGTCAAGGCCGTCTCCGACCGCTCGAATCCGCCGGCTCTGGTCCTGGCCGGCGGCAAGGGGTGGGACGAGGACATCGACCCGGCCCTGGCCGCGGTGCCCGAGCACCTGACGGTCCTGCGCCCCGGCTACCTGCCCCTCGAGGACCTGCCCGGTTTCCTGTCGGGCTGCGTCATTTTGGCCTACCCCTCGATCGCCGAGGGCTTCGGCCTGCCTGTCTTGGAGGCGATGAGCTGCGGCGCTGCGACGCTGACGACTCGTCTGACTTCTCTGCCCGGAGGTCGGCGGCGACGCCGTCGCCTACTGCGACATCGACCCCGATTCGATCGCCTGTGCCCTGGTGGAGCTGCTGGATGACCCCCCTCGCCGCGAGGCGTTGGGAGCCGCGGCGATTCCGCGCGCCGACGAGTTCACGTGGGCCCGCGCCGCGTCCGTCCACATCGACGCATTCCGCGCTGCTGCGCGTTCCTGAAAAGAAGGAGGGACAGATGGTTCCTGAAAAGAAGGAGGAAGTACAGATGAACGCTGTGCGCGTGGAGCGTGCCAACGAGGCGGAACCCGAGAAGGTGGAGTCGGCCTCGTCGCGTCCAAAGGCTCCTCGGCGTGGCCGGGGCGAACACGGCCGCTCCCCTTCCCTTCTTGCTGTTCTCATCCTCATCGTCGCGGTGATCACATCCGCGCTCGCGTGGGTTGTCGCCTCCCCCGTGGGCGCCTCACCCGACGAGGATTACCATCTTGGCGCAATGTGGTGTCCACCTCCCGTGGACGAAACAGGTTGCCAGATCGGCACAAAGAACGGACAAAAGGCCGTTATCGTGCCCCCAGACTCTGGCGAAAGAAAACGTCACCTGCTACGCCTTTGAGCACGATAATTCGGCGCGCTGCACCTTTCGCGTACTCGGACGATCTGACGGCTACGACCCTGCGGTGGGATGACGGCAACTACCCGTGGGGCTACTACCAGTTTGCGCACCTGTTCGTCCAGCATTCGACGAATCGGGCGGTGTTGGCATTGCGGGTTTTCAATACACTCTTGGCGATCGGACTGCTCGGCGCGATTATTGCCTTGGCCGACTCGGAGCTACGAAGCGCGATCAGCGTTGCTGTGACGGTTGCGTGGCTGCCGATGGGTTTCTACTTCATCGCAAGCATGAACCCCTCCTCGTGGGCGATCAGCGGCACTTTTGCCTTCGCTTCCGCCATGTTGGCAGCCACACGGTCAGCAGGGGCCGCGCCGGGCTGGTCTGATTGCCTGCGCCCTGGCTGGCGCGGTTTTTGGCGTGCACGTCGCGCGGCGACAGCGCCTTCTTCCTTTTCGTCGTCACGGTCGCTCTGGCCTTTGCCGTTCCGCTACGTCGCCGCATCATTCCCGAGGCCGTGGTGGCCTCAATCGCCTCTGTAGTCGGCGTTGTGATCATGCTTCGCACGAATGTGTCGTCGAAACTGGTGCCGGTTGAGGCGAGTGCCGCCACTGTCGGGCGCCGCGCGATTCTCCTGAAGAATCTGGCGGGGATTCCGGACTATTTGAGGGGTTTTGTCGGCTACCGCCTGGGGCCGGGGTGGAATGACGTGACTTACCAGGGCGGGGTGAGGCGAACAGCACTGGCGATTGTTATTGTGCTCATCTGTTGGGCCCTGGCGCATCTGTCATGGCGTCGGGCACTGTCAGCGTTGGTCGTCCTCGGTGCAATCGTCGGTGTTCCTGTCACGATCGGCGTGCAGGGCCGTTTCAACAATGTGGAGATCTATCAGCCCCGCTATATGTTGCCGCTCTTCGCTGTGTTTTTGTTGATGCTTCTGGCACCCAGCCCCGCTCGCTCCGATCATCACCGTCGGGGCATTGGTGCCATGCCATTGCGTCCCCCTTCCGGGATTTTCGGACGCCTGTGCGTGGGCGTTGTCGCAACGCTTTGGGACCCTGACGTACGCCCGCGCTCTCTACCTCATCATTGAGCGCTACGCGTTCGGCTGGAACCCGCAGAGGTACCCTGATTGATCTGTCCACACGCAACTTGAGCACGGGATACGAGTGGTGGTGGCGGGGGCCCCAATCGGCCCGATGGCGGTGTGGGATCATCGCCTCACTTTGCGCTTGCGTCGCCGTCGCACTGATGCTCTATCTGTGGAATCAATCTGCGATCCGGGAGCGTATCGAGGAACAATAAAACTCACAGCCAAAACGTTCGCAAAGTTCTCATTCGATGCTATGATCGAACACGCAGTAGAATTTAATGCTTGCGAACGAAAGGTGATTGCATGCCTTCGACAAACGTCGGCACGCTCAGCGAGCCCCAATTCAACATTCTGACCGCCCTGGCCGCGGCCAATTCCCCCCTCACGCAGCGAGCGCTGTCGGAGGCCACCGGCATGAGCCTGGGGCGCGTCAACACCGCCACCCGCGAGTGCGAGGCCGCCGGCTACATCAACGAGCGCGCGATCAACGACGCGGGCCGCGAGGCCCTGGAGCCCTACCGCGTCACGGGTGCCGTCATCATGGCCGCGGGCCTGTCCTCGCGCTTCGCGCCCATCAGCTACGAGCGCCCCAAGGGAACGCTCAAGGTGCGCGGCGAGATCCTCGTCGAGCGTCAGATCCGCCAGCTCCACGAAGCCGGCATCACGAACATCACGCTGGTCGTGGGCTATAAGAAGGAATACTTCTTCTACCTGGCCGACAAGTACGACGTCGACATCGTCGTCAACCGCGAATACGCCACGCGCAACAACAACGGCTCACTCTGGCTCGTCAAGGACCGCCTGGACAACACCTACGTGTGCTCCTCGGACGACTACTTCACCACCAACCCCTTCGAGCCCTACGTGTACAAGTCCTACTACTCGGCGAACTACGTCGAGGGTCCCACCGACGAGTGGTGCATCAAGACGGGTCCGGGCGACCGCATCACGGGCGCGACAGTGGGCGGCAAGGACGCGTGGGTCATGCTCGGCCACGTCTATTTCGACCGCGTCTTCTCCGCGAAGTTCCGCGAGATCCTCGAGCAGGTCTACCACCTGCCCGAGACGGTGTCGAAGCTCTGGGAGTCCATCTACCTGGATCACATCAAGTCCTTCGACATGGTGATCCGGCGCTACCCTGACGGCATCATCCACGAGTTCGACTCGGTCGACGAGCTGCGCAACTTCGATCCCCTGTTCATGGAGAACGTGGACTCTGAGGTCTTCGACCACATCGTCGAGACTCTGGGCTGCGCAAAGTCGGAGATCCGCGACTTCTACCCCCTCAAGCAGGGCATCACGAACCTGTCGTGCCACTTCGCGGTGGGCGACGACGAGTACGTCTACCGCCATCCGGGGATCGGCACAGAGAAGATCGTGGACCGCAGCGCTGAGTTCGCTGGCTTGCGCCTAGCCGCCGAACTCGGCATCGACGATACCTTCATCACGGGCGACCCGGCAGCGGGATGGAAGCTCTCACGCTTCGTGCGCGACGTGCGCAACCTGGACGTAACCCGCCCTGAGGAACTGAAAGCGGCCATGGAGATGGACCGTGCGCTGCACACGTCCGGTCGCGTCCTGGACCGCTCCTTCGATTTCGTGACCGAAGGCTTGCGCTACGAGGGTCTCCTGAAGACCTTCGGCCCGATTGATGTCCCCGGCTACTTTGAGCTGCGCGACAAGGTCCTGCGCCTCAAGGCTTTCGCGGACGCGGACGGGTTCGAGGTCGTCCCCTCGCACAACGACTTCTTCCCCCCGAACTTCCTGGTGGATAACGATGGCAACATCAGCCTCATCGACTGGGAGTATGCGGGTATGTCGGACATGGCCGCCGACTTCGGAACGATGACCGTGTGCACGGCGGAGATGACCCGCGAGCGCGCTCACGCCGCCCTGGAGTTCTACCTGGGTCACGCCCCCAGCGAGGCCGAGGAGCGCCACTTCTTCGCCTACGAGGTCTTCGCGGGCTGGTGCTGGTACCTGTGGGCACTGGTCAAGGAAGCCGAGGGCGACGACGTGGGCGAATGGCTCTACATCTACTACTCGCACGCGACGCGTACGATCGATTCCCTGCTCGCTTCGTACGAGGCCACCTCGACCTCGGGCGCGCAGGTCTCCCAGGAGGGTGAGCTGGCATGAAAACTCAACACGGCGGCAAGCGTTACGGTATTTTCTCGGGTGTCCTGTGGGGCCTCGACACGGTCGTGCTGGCGATCGCCCTGGCCATGATTCCGTTCGCCGACTTCGGCCAGTCGGCGCTGGCGGGTGCGGTCCTGCACGACGTTGCGTGCGCCGTAATCCTGGTGGTCTACATGGCGATTCGAGGCCGCCTGAAGGACACCGTGGCGGCGCTGCGCACGCGCCCGGGCAAGTCGGTGATCGCGGCAGCTCTCCTGGGTGGCCCGATCGGTATGAGCGGCTACCTCATCGCCATCGACAACATCGGCCCCGGCCTGACCGCGATCATCTCAACGTTCTACCCGGCGCTCGGCACCCTGCTGGCGTTCGTTCTCTTGAAGGAGCGCATGGCTCCGCGTCAGATCATTGCCCTCCTGGTCGCGCTCGGCGCGATCGTGGCGACGGGCTGGTCGGCGACGGCGGAGCCCATCGAGGGCGGCAACGCGATCCTAGGCGTCGCCGGCGCCCTGGCCTGCGTGATCGGCTGGGGTTCCGAGGCCGTCATCCTCACGTGGGGTATGCGCGACGAGGCCGTGGATAACGAGGTGGCGCTCCAGATCCGCGAAACGACCTCGGCCGTGGTCTACCTGTTCGTCGTGGCACCGATCGCCGGCGTCTTCGGCTTCACCCTGCACTCCCTGGCGAACCTGTCCGCGGGCATGGTGGCTCTGGCCGGTCTGGCAGGCACGGCCTCGTACCTGTTCTACTACAAGGCCCTGTCGGCCATCGGCGCATCGCGAGGCATGGCCCTGAATATCTCCTACTCGGCGTGGGCGATTATCTTCGCCCTGGTGTTGCAGGGCACGGTACCCACGGCCACGCAGGTCGTCTGCTGCGTCGTCATCCTGGTGGGCACCGTCCTGGCGGCGACTCCCTCGTGGGGTGATCTACTTCCCAGGCGCGCGGGTCGCGTCAGCGACAACAAGGCGTGAGACAATGGCTGGTGGGCGCGCATGCGCCCACCAGCTTTCCGCACCCGGAGGACTTATGACGACGCCCCCCAGCGACCTGCGCAAGGTCCATATGCTGCTGACCTACATCCTGTCGGAGTTCGACCGGGTGTGCGAGGAGATCGGCGTGACCTACGCGCTCTACGGCGGCAGCGCGATCGGTGCCGTGCGTCACGGTGGTTTTATTCCGTGGGACGACGACATCGACGTCTGCATGGTCCGCGAGGACTACGAGCTTTTCCTGCGCGAGGCACCAGCCCTCCTGTCGGAGGGTTTCCGGATCGACAACCAGGCCAGCACGCCGCGCTATCACCTGTTGTTCTCCAAGCTTGGCCTGGAGGGGACCGTGTTTCGTTCCCAGGGCGAAGTCAACCCCGATTACACGCCGCCAATCTTCTTGGACATTTTCCCATTGGACACTGTGCCCGAGGATGAGAAGCGTTTCCGTTCGATGTGCCGCCGCACCTGGTGGTGGGGACGCCTCCTCTTCCTGTCGGGTATTCCGACCCCGAGCTTGCCCGGCATGGTGGCGTGGAAGCGCTCGCTCGTGCACGCGGTGACGCGCACGGTGAATCTGGCGCTGCGTGCCGCGCAGATATCCCCGCGCGGCCTGTACGCCCGGTGGGAGAAGGCCGCGCGGGCGGCGGAGGGCGAGCAGACGGGTACCTACGCCGATTTCACGATGCGTGACCCGTGGAATTGGATCGTGCACCGCGACGAGTTTGTGCCGACGCGCCGCGTTCCTTTCGAGACGATCGAGGCGTCGATCCCTCACGACGTGGAGGCACTGTTGACGCGTGGATACGGCGACTACATGCAGCTGCCTCCCCCGGAGAAGCGCTACAACCACGAGGCAGCGGTCATCGACTTTGGCCCCTACGCCGAGTCCCTCTAGGCTCAGCCCCCTGACGATCGGAGACACATGAGCGCCGCAGACCCCGCAACCCTGGCAGCCATTCAGCGCGCCACCAAGCGGTGCCTCGCCGAGACCGATCGCGTGTGCGCCCTCCTCGGGGACGAGTTCTTTATCGCCTCCCCCGCCACTCACCCCAACTACCCGATCAGCTTCGGGGTGCTGGGCTTGAAAGGCTCGGAGTTCGTCTCGAAGGTCGCGAAGGACCGCTCCTTCCGCATGCCGATCGGCGTGGACCTGTTCGTCCTGGATGAGATCGCGGATGACCCCGGCCGCTTCCGCGCCCACTGGGGCATGCGGGCGCTGCGCGTCAACGAGGCATCGCTGTACAGACGCTGGCTGCGCGCCGCCCTCATGGGCCGCGAGAACCCGCAGAAGGAGGCCGACGGCTCGATCCTGTTCGGCGATTTTTCGACGCGCGATCCGCTTCGCTGGAGCGCTACCGAGGCCGAGCTCTTCCCGGCTCGCTCCGTTCCCTTCGAGGACATCACGGTGCGCATCCCGGCCGCTTACGACGTCGTGCTCACGCGCGGCTACGGGGATTACATGCGCATTCCGGATCCCTGACGATCGGGTGACCCACGAGCCCTTCCACATCGTTTTTCGGGCCGAATGATCCGAGGCCCGAGGCCACGAGGAGGCCGGCGCGTGAGCGAGAAGGACACCACGGCATCGTCCCTTCCTGACGCGCAGGCCACCGGCGACGCGCAGGTCGAGGCCACCGAGGAGGCCCTCGAGTCGCGCGGCCAGCTGAGGGCGCGACTACCTGTGGAACACGGCCGCCTCCCTCATGTCGAGCCTCGCCGTGGTCATCATGGGCGTGGCGATCATGCGCTCGGGCACCACGGATTCCTTTGCGCGCGCCCAGTACGGCCTGTTTACCCTGGCGTTGGCGATTGGCCAGCAGTACCAGACGGTGGGCCTGTACGAGGTGCGCACCTTCCACGTGACGGACGTGCGTCGCCGCTTCGACTTCGGCACGTACCTGTCGACGCGCCTGCTGACCTGCCTGGTCATGGTGTGCCTGATCCTGCTCCACTCGTGGAACTCCTCGACGAAGGACCCCTATCCCGCGTTCACGGTCATCGCGGCGATGGCGCTCCTGCGCATTTTCGATGCCTTCGAGGACGTGTACTACTCGGAGTTTCAGCGCTCCGGGCGCCTCGACATCGCCGGCAAGGCCTGTTTCGCCCGCATTTTCACGACGACGTTCCTGTGGTCGGGCCTGTACTGGGTCACGCAGGATCTGCTCCTCGCCACGCTCGTCACCTTCGCGGTCACCTGCGTGGTGCTCGTGGTGGCCTACGGCCTGCCCGCGCGCGGCCTGTTCTCACTGCTGCCCTCGTTCAATCTACGAGGCATCGGGGGGATCCTGTGGGAATGCCTGCCCCTGTTCATCGCCGCGTTCCTCAACCAGTACCTGGCCAACGCTCCGCGCTTCGCGATCCACGCGAGCCTCGGCGACGAGGAGCTGGGCGTCTTCGCGATCATCTACATGCCCGCGGTCGCGATCAACATGCTGTCGCTGTTCGTGTTCCGCCCCCTACTCACCCGCATGGCCCTGCGGTGGGCGGAGGGCAAACGCGGGGAGTTCTTTCGTCGATCGTGCGCCGCGGCCTCCTGACGACCGCTGCAGCGTTCGTCGTCGTCGCGCTCGTCACCCTACGTGATCGGCGCGCCTCTCCTCACCCTCGTGTTCGGCACGGACGTGTCCAGCTACGTCGCCTGAGCTGATGGTTCTCGTCCTGGCGGGCGCCCTCAACGCCGCCGGCGTCATCCTCTACTACGCGCTCGCGACCATGCGCCGACTGCGCGCAGTCCTGGTCGCCTACGCGGTGGCCGGCGGGACCGCTTACCTGATCGCGCCGATGCTCACGAAGTCCCATGCCATGATGGGTGCCTCGCTCGCTTATGCCGCCACCATGGGCCCTCCTCGCGATCGCTCTTCGTCGTCGTTCATGCTCATCCCCGTCTCGCAACGCGGCCCATCGAAACGGAGACCGTCAATGACTGACCGCCCCTCACTGCCCCCTGTCAAGGTCGCCATCTTCATGGAGTTCTTCCTGCCCTACCTGGGCGGGATCGAGCGCTACCAGGACCGCCTGAGCGAGCAGCTGCGCGCCCTAGGGCTACGACCTGTTCATCGTCACGTCCCTGCACGACGAGTCCCTGCCTCGTTTCGAAGACCGGGACGGCCTGCGCATCTACCGACTGCCGACCAAGGGCCTCTTCAAGCAGCGCTACCCCTTCTTCAAGCGCGACGAGCGCTTCAAGGAGACGATGGCGGCGGTTGAGGCCGAGAACGCGGACTTCTACATCGTCAACACGCGCTTCCACCTGACCAGCCTGCTCGGCGCGCGCCTCGCGCATCGCCTGGGCCGCCCCGTCGCACTCATCGAGCACGGCACCGCACACATGAGCGTGGGCAACCCGGTGCTGGACTTCTTCGGCGGCATCTACGAACACGGCCTCACGCACTTCGTCAAGAAGCACGTGACCTCCTACTACGGAGTGTCGCGCAACTGCAACAAGTGGCTGCGTCACTTCGGGATCGAGGCCTCGGGCGTGTGGTACAACGCGGTGACGCCGGAGGACACGGCCGTGGCGGACGACCGCTACGAGCGCGAGTGGCCGCGAGGCCGCGAGGACTCCGAGATCGTCATTTCCTACGCGGGGCGCCTCATCGCTGAAAGGGCATCGTCGCACTGCTCGATGCCTTCGCACGTCTGCGCGCCGAACTGCCGGACGTCCCATTGCGCCTGGCCGTCGCCGGATCTGGCCCCATCGAAGACGAGCTGCACGAACGCTACGGGTCGGATCCGGCTGTGTCGTTCTTGGGAAAGCTGGATTTCCCCGCCGTCATGAGCCTGTACCGCCGCTCAGACGTGTTCGTCTACCCATCCATGTACCCCGAGGGCCTGCCTACCTCGATCCTCGAGGCAGCCCTGGGCGATTGCGCGATCGTGGCGACGCCTCGCGGCGGCACCGAGGAGGTCATCACCTCCCCCGCGCTCGGATGGATCGTGGACGGCCGCACGTCCGCCGAGCTCACGGATGCGCTCGTCCCCGCCCTGCGCGAGGCTGTCACCGACCCGGTGCGTCGCGCGTCCTGCGCGGCGGCTGTGGGCGCACGCGTGCGCGAGCACTTCACGTGGCAGTCCGTGGCCCGCGAGGTCGCCTCCGTCATCGACGAGGCCGTGGCGCACTAACTTCCCGCGACGTCCCGCCGCCAGACCTCCGTGCGGCGCGAGGCCTGCCCGCCCGCTCGCCGTCCGCGCCACGAGCTTCGCTCGGCGCGTCGTCTCGAAGCCCGGCCAGGCCCAGCAGGCCTCGCGCCGCCCTCCAGTCGGGCGGCTAGTACTACCTGGCCCTGCCGGCACCGCAGCCACACCACCGATGCCACAGCCACACCAGCCTCGGCGACAAATCCCCATCGAATACGAACTACACCAAGCGGCCTGGACAACAGCCGCACAAACAAACCGTCAACAACTTGCGCACAGCCCCAGGACTTAACCGAGGCGCGACAACGTGGCGACGTTGAAACCAACAACACCACTGCTCGCCCCCAACAAAGGACCGGTGAAACCGGCGTCACCTCTGCACCCGGAAAATGCACCAAAAACACCCATTTCTCACCCGCAGAAGCGATGGCGGTTTCAACCCCACACAGACACACACGGGCAAAGGCGACAGGGGTTTCAGACAACCGGGCCGCCTCGCTGACAGGGACCGGCAGCGCCACCCACTCTCACTAAACCTGGCCATGCCTGGGTAGTGCCTTGTCTTCACGGCTGCCAGACGACGCACCGCGTGCCCCTGAGACAACGACGCCCGTGACGAGAATATGCGGATAGGTTATCGCGATGCGGATAAGGCTAATAAGCTATGCGGATGCGCTGAACCACTGTTGCCAGGAGAGCAACAGCACTCATGCACGCCCCGCCACAACCAACCGGCGGGCGAGTCGAGCAGCTTCCCTGTTGCGGTGTCGTCATCGCCCTTCCTATCCGTTCAACCAACAGGTGTACCCGGTGGGACGGCCTCCCACCGGACACACGGACGTGAACTATTCGTTCTCAGGAGTAGTCCTTCTGGAACTTCAGTTCCAGTTCCTCCAGCGAGTGGAACTTCGTCTCGGGGACGACCTTCCAGTAGAAGAGGAAGGACAGGAAGTTGATGGCCGCGAAGATCGCGTACGTACCAGCGCCGCCGATGGTCGCCATGAGCGGCGGGAAGATGACGGAGACAAGCGCGTTGGCGAGCCACAGGGTGCCCACCGCGATACCGAGGGCACTGCCGCGGACGGCGGCCGGGTAGATCTCGGAGACGAGGACCCAGGTCACGGTGCCGGACTGCTTGATGAACACGAAGACGCAAACGATGCCGAGAACCAGCCAGGGAGCGAAGTTCGGGGCGCCGGAGATGTTGCCCTCGCCATCCAGGTAGGGGCTGATGAAGAAGGCGAACACGGCGGCCAGGGCGGCCAGGGAGATCGTGATGCCGAGCTCCTGGTACATGCCGACGTGGCGACGGGCGAAGCGGGCGACGAGCCACAGGCCGACGGCGGAACCGATCGCGGAGATACCACCGGAAACGACGTTCAGGGTGATGGCGTCTTCCATAGGAACGCCGGCGGCATTGAGGATCTTCGGCGTGTAGTACATGGCCGTGTTGATGCCGGTCAGCTGGTCGGCGATACCCAGGATGATACCGATGTAGAGGAGCTTGCGGGCCCACTTAACCTTGAGGATCTGGGACAGCGACCACTTCTCCTGCTTGGACTCGGCGCGCTGGACCTCGAGCATCTCGTTGAGCTCGCCGGCGACGTCATCCTTCTTTTCGTCGCGTACGCGCTTGAGGGATCCGATGGCCTCGACGATGCGCAGGTTGGCGGCGTACCAGCGTGAGGACTCGGGCACAGTGCGGATGCCAATCCATAGGGCGATGGCGGGCAGCGAGCACAGGATGAGCATGTAGCGCCAGGTCAGACCATTGCCCGTGCCGGCGACATCTGCAATATTGACGGCGGCCTGGACGGTCTCCCACGCGACGGACGTGCCAGCGTGGCCGAGCACGTGCCCGGATGCATCCACGGCATCACCGGTCAGGTGACGGTGGGACCACCCTGCATGTAAGCGATGACAGCGTTCAGAGAGAAGGCCAGGAACTGGCCGAAAACGATCATCATCTGATCCGTCGCGACAAGGAAACCGCGCAGCCGCTTGGGAGCAGTTTCGCTGAGGAAAACGGGAACCGTCGCGGAGGCGCCACCGACGGCGAAGCCGAGGATGATGCGCGCCAGGTAGAGGACCCAGATGTTCGGGGCAATTGCGCAGCCGATGGCGCCGAACAGGAAGATGATGGCGAGCAACGTGATGTTATGGCGGCGACCAAAGCGGTCGGAGAGACGTCCGCCGAAGAACGCACCGGCGGCAGCACCGATGCACAGCAGGCCGCCGACCCAGCCTTCTTCGAAGGTGGTCATGTTCAGACCGCCGGCACCTCCGAGCATGTACATGTATGGCAGGGCGCCAGCGACAACGCCGGTGTCATAGCCGAAGAGGAGAGAGCCCAGCGTCGCGATGGCAGCAATTGCACCCAGGGAACGCTTTGCGCCGGAGGCGGGGGTCTTCTCGACGAGGTCGCGCACCCTGTCGGGCGTGTAGTCGTCAATCGTTGGAGTGTGTGGCATATGGTTCTCCTCTGCACTTCTTCATCGGAGCGATCCGGATGAGCGAGACAATATCCACAGCATAATGCCGCGCCTGTGTACGCACCGCTCTCCGGCAAATATAACGCAGACCGTGATCACCACCTGAGGATATCAAGGCCGAGGCCCCCGCAAGCACCTCGTCATCGGGGCACTCAAGCCCACACACAAAACTGTATGGCGTGGAGGGCAGGAACAGCGTCCCTACTCCTCCGTTCAGGAAGCTAGCACCTTCACGCGTTCGACGCCGTCGCGCTCGGTGTACTGGTTGGACAGGAAGCGAATGATCGCCTGCGCGACCGTCAGGCGCACGGTTCCCTTGTAGGCTTCGTTGCTCATGAGTGATCCTTTCAAGGCTTTCTTACTTGTTCATGGGGAGGCGGGGGGTCCACTTCCTGGTGTTCCCAGGTGGCGCGGATCCAGTGGTGCGCCGGCTCGTCGGGGGCGAGCCACACGAGGTCCTCGTTCGGGCCTGCCATGACGTTCAGGTAGTACATGTCGTATCCGGGAGCGGCAACGCAGGGGCCGTGATAGCCGTGGGGCACAAGGACAACATCGCCGTCGTGAACCTCGCAGCACAGGTCGATGCGGACCTGGCTCTTGGGCTAGTAGGCGACGTCTTCACAATATGCGCTGTTTTGGACTGGAAAGATGTCGATACCTGAACGTCCAATGTCAGAATGTCGACATAGTGGCGGTCAAAGAACATGAGTGGGTCCTTCCCCTCCATCGGGGTAGCCCGTGAACCTGATGATCCAAGGGCGTACTCGACAAACAATCATCACGCTTTGTCCATACAATATGTAATAGCGCGTCGATCTTCCACCTGACATCAACGCTGATACCATGTAACCGTATTTAATTTACACAACCGTCGCGCCGCACACGAAGGTTAGACATGTCCAAAGCATCGCCCACCCCGGAGAACACCCCCTACGTTCCGGACATCACGCTGGATCGCTCCTCCCCCGTGCCGCTGTACTTCCAAATTTCGGAGCCCATCGCACAGCTCATCAACTCCGGCGCGCTGCCCGCGGACACGCGCCTGGAGGACGAACTGTCGATGGCTGCGCGACTGCACGTCTCCCGCCCCACGGCACGACAAGCTCTCCAACGCCTGGTCGACCGCGGCCTCCTGACGCGCCGTCGCGGCGTCGGCACGATCGTGTCCCCGCGTCACGTCCACCGCCCCATGGAGCTCACCTCCCTCATGCGCGACCTCATCGACGCCGGACACAAGGTCCCACACGACGATTCAACGTTACGAGGCGCGCCCGACCAACGTTCAGGAAGCCGACATCCTCAAGATCGCCGAGGGAACCCTCATCACCCACATCGAGCGCACGCGCTTTGCCAACGACGAGCCGATCGCCGTGCTCACCAACTTCATCCCGACGGACATCGCACCGACCATGCAGGAGCTCGAGTCTGCCTCCCTCTACGACCTCATGCGCGAGCGCGGGGTCACCCTGGCCTCGGCCCGCCAGGTGATCGGTGCCCGCAGCGCGACAACGAAGGAAGCCAAGCTCCTGTCCGAGCACCGCGGTGCCGCCCTGCTGACGACGCAGCGCACGACGTACGACCCCACGGGGCGCATCGTGGGAGTACGGCAACCACATCTACCGCGCATCGCGATACTCCTTCGAGGCCAGCCTTTTCGCACAGTGACAAGGTATTGACACTTTGTCCTGATAAATCGTCGAGGGTCAGAAGCACTCTCCGTAGACTTGTTTTTGCCGCTAGAGTCGGAAGCAATCACGAAGCCGCACTTCCCGCCATGGCCATCGGCACACCCCGGCCCCCTTCCGGACGCCGCGCGAAACACCCCACCACCCTGTGAGACGATTCGTCAGATCTCACCGATTCTGAGACCGAATGGCAGGTCGTGCACGAGCTAGCACTCGAGGCCACCTACCGCGGCCTCCTGGACATCAGTGTCGGTCGCGTTCCCGTCGACAATCCCGACGAGGTCCCTGTGGCGCTCAACTACCAAGCGACTCACAGCCCTCCGATTCCACGTAGTGTTTCACCGTCTTCAGCCTGGAGCACGACACAGTCTAAGGGACGGCTTACTCAGCGAGATCCGCTCGATTAGCCCATACGTGAATGCCCACATCGAGCACGAGGTCGCCGAGTACCGCAACGTCGAAGTCCCACAAATTTCGACATCCACCTTCCTTAAGGACGCCGAGGAACTGAGCCGATATCGTTTGAGGTGATCTCCAGGTTCTGATGTGCGGAGCTTGAGGTCACAGACGCGTGTAGGCGGCGAGCAGAATTCCCTCTCTGCGTGTGAAATCGCAGCACGTCGAACGCTCCGTCTACGAAACGCTTGCTGTTTCACGACGATGTCGTCTAACGTCAGCAACCCCATCTTCTTCACACTTTCAGGCCTCACACTCTTCAGTGTGCGAGTCCTTAGAGACAACCAGATGCTTCTTCTTCACAATGAAGTCTTCACGGCAGCGTTCACAACCGGTCTGAGTCTGCTGCGCGTCGAACTCCTACACCTATCGGAGTCCTTGCTCCCGTCGTCCTTGCGTTCGCGTGGGCAGAATGTCGACTGCCCCCATATCCGGCTCTTCGCATTTGAGGGTGTAGGTGTTGTGGGCGGGGTTGGGCGTGTCGTGGCCGGGTAGGGGTCGAGGTCTTCCGATGATGGAGATTGCTACACCGTCCATCTGAAAGACCTCGACATGCCCAATACTACCTTTGATCGCCCTGACCTGAGCGCGTTCACGCGCCTGGATGACCTGGGGTTGGAGGTGACGGGTCAGCGCATTGAGGCAGACCATGCAGTGTTGGCGTGCCGTATTAGTGGTGAGGACCGGTGGTGTCGACGCTGCGGGTGCCAGGGCGTTTCTCGTGACACGGTGGTCAGGCGCTTGGCGCACGAGCCCTGCGGGTGGCGCCCCACGATCTTGCACGTGAGCGTGCGCCGCTACCGGTGCCCAGAGTGCGCCCATGTGTGGCGCCAAGACATGAGCCAAGCGGCCGATCCGCGCGCCAAGCTCTCGCGCGCAGCGGTGCGCTGGGCGCTCACTGGGCTGGTCGTTCATCATGTGACGGTGGCGCGTATCTCCCAGGCCCTTGGCGTGTCCTGGAATACCGCCAACACCGCTGTCCTGGGTGAAGGGGCGCGTCTGCTGATCAATGATCCAACTCGGTTCGATGGCGTGCGTGTCATTGGGGTGGATGAACACGTGTGGCGCCAGAGGGTGTCGGAAGCTTTGTGTATGAGGTTCAATCCTCAATCACGAAGGAGAGTGCGCAACAATGACTGTTGTGTCCCCGAAGAAGCATAGTGACGCTGAGCGCGTCGCCGATATCAGCCGCCGGCTGATGGAGAACCCGGAAACCGCCAAGCTGATCCAGGAGCTGGGTGAATCAACCGCCGACGCCAACGAGCTGGTGCGTGGCTTGCTGCAGGCCACGATTAACAGTGGGCTCAACGCGGAAATGGATGCACACCTGGGCTACGTCAATGGCGACCGGGCTGCTAAGGAAGCTGCCGGCCAAGCCAACAGTCGTAACGGCTCTTATCCCAAAACCGTGGACTCTGCATACGGACCAGTTGATATCAGTGTCCCTCGCGATCGAGCAGGCACCTATATGCCGCGCATGGTCCCCAAGGGCAGCCGCAGACTTACCGACCTCGATGACATGATCATTAGTTTGTATGCGGGCGGAATGACCGTGCGTGACATCGAACATCATCTGGCTACCACCATCGGCGTGAACTTGTCGCCAGACACCATTAGCGCGGTCACCGATGCGGTCTTAGAGGAAGTCACCGCCTGGCAGACCAGGCAACTCGACGAGTTTTATCCAGTCATCTTCCTTGATGCCCTACGTGTAAATCCGTGACAACGGACGCGTCGTCAACAAGGCGGTCTACATGGCTGTCGGTGTGGACATGGAAGGCATCAAGCACATCTTGGGCTTGTGGGTAGCTACCAATGAAGGTGCAGCATTCTGGTCGCAGGTGTGCGCCGAAATCGCCAACCGCGGTGTCAACGATGTCTTTATTGTCTGCTGTGACGGACTGAAAGGCTTTCCCGAAGCAATCCAGGCAACCTGGCCGAACTCCATGGTCCAAACCTGCGTGGTGCATCTGATTCGTGCCGCTAACAGGTGGGTAGCCTACGGCGACCGGAAAGAGGTCTCGAAGCATCTACGAGGCATCTATACCGCTGTCAACGAGGATGAAGCTCGAAGTGCACTCGATGAGTTTGAGGCCAGCGAGCTTGGCCAGAAGTATCCGCAATCAGTGAAAGTCTGGCGTGACGCGTGGGACAGGTTCATTCCGTTCCTGCAGTTCCCGCCAGCGGCAAGGAAGGTGATCTACACTACGAATTCCATCGAATCGATGAACAGCGAGCTTCGGAAAGCAACACGAAACCGCGTTCAGTTCCCATCGGATTCAGCGGCAGTGAAGACGCTGTGGTTGATGATCTGTAACATCGAGGACCGTCGTGCTGCCCGCCGCGCTAAAGAAGGCGCCAAGGCTTCTGCTTCAGCCAAGCGACTTGTCGAAGGCAGCAAGACCAGCAACTGGAAGCAGGCAATCAATCAGCTATCCGTGGCCTACCCCGACAGGTTCACCGCATACTTGTAAATCAGTCCCCGTACACAAACGGACTGACACCCTCTGGCGCCACACCCCCTACGGCGACAAATACGTCACCGTCATCTTGGACTTGACGCCCATCCGAGAACGCCGCGGCCCCTCCCGGCTCCTGGACATGGTCCCGGGCCGCTCCAAGCAGGTCTTCAAAACCTGGCTGGCCTCCCGCCCTGACACGTGGCGTGAGCGCATCGAGATCGTCGCGATGGATGGATTCACCGGGTTCAAAAGCGCAGCCACTGAAGAACTCCCCGGCGCGAGAGCGGTCATGGACCCCTTCCACGTCGTGCACCTGGCCGGTGATGCTCTCGATGAGTGCCGCAGACGCATCCAGCAAGAACTCCACCACCGGCGCGGGCGTGCCACCGACCCCCTATACAAGGCCCGCAGGGTGCTGCACACCAGATCTTGCCTGCTCACGCCACGCCAGCAGCACCAACTACTCAACCTGTTTCCGGTGAGGAGCACATCGCGCTCGAGGTCACTTGGAGCGCCTACCAGAACATCATCGACGCCTACCGTGATCCCAACAAAATCCGCGGTAAGGCCCTGATGGAAGCCGAAATCAACACCCTGACCTCCACGCGTGTACCGAGGGGTCTGACCGAGCTCATCACGCTGGGCAGAACGCTCAAACGCCGAGCCGGGGACATCCTCGCCTACTTCGACCACCCCCACACCAGCAATGGTCCTACCGAAGCCATCAACGGCCGCCTCGAACACCTACGCGGATCCGCACTCGGATTCCGAAACCTCACCCACTACATCACCCGAGCACTCCTCGAAACCGGAGGATTCAGACCCCAACTACACCCCCAATTATGAAGAGCCCGTAATCCCCATCAGGATTTCTCGTTTCAGCAACTCGCTCCACCTCAGCAAGGCATGAATTCAGTCCTGCCTGAGGACTACTATCCCCCGGCCCCATACATCCACCCTGTCGCCGATGCGAAAGAACAGCGATCGTGGCAGGCGAAAAATTAGCTTTAATCCACTCACACGTCATAATCAACGCTTCACAATCACTCAACGCTCGTTTAGATTGCTCCTGCGTTACCCCAAAGCTCATCGTCACTTTATGCAGCAACAGACCCGACACAACACGTTCACATCGCCGCATCCATCTCGGCCTTTCCCCAACCTCAACCATGACAATCGCAGCAAGAAGGCACCACGGAACCTGTTTCTCATCAGCGATGGTTCGTAGCTGCTCCCATAGATCCACACCAACATCTTCTCTAACCAAATTTACGCGTTCCGTAATACCCAAATTATCAGGAACTCGACTAGCCTTGCGTGTCCCGCGGTAAATAAGCGCAACAAACAACGCTGTCCATGCAGCTGACACAAATTCCTGAGGCTCCGGAACAAATGGAGTCAGAATTTTATACAGTAGCACACACAAAGCTCCCACAATGAAGAAAACAACTATATCGATTACTTGCAGCACATAATGAAAAGGAGCACCTTTTAACTCGCTTCGCATCCTATCGATCATTGAGCGAACTGAGGACAAGACAGATAATGTAGTCACGCATGCAATATAGGCAGACTGCCTACAAACCCCCACCCGCTCCGCAGTAACAACACCAGAAGTTAGCACAAAGACAGGTAACACCCTAAAACCAATATATTGAAAAGCGCCCTACCCTTGGTGCGCTGAAGCTTGGAGAGGTTATACAAATATGACTCAGGCTCCTCTTTTTCCACCATTGAGTAGAATATCTTAAGCAAGAATCCACCGAATATTCCTAAGATGATAGATAACATAAGACCCAGCATGCATGACTCCAATCGACACAACCAAAAGATTTGAACGAATCGAATCTGATGAATATACCTTCAGTTCGATTATCCTCTTGCGTCTAGCGTTTTGATTACGTTTCGCGCACAAACTTTCTAGAGAAGCAGCTGGCATCACTCCAGGACTTCGCGCAACGCCTCATCCAGAGAAATTCGCACCCCACCCAGCATGGCTTCCAGGCTCTCGAGCGTGTGGTGCGAGGGACCCGCCAGGAAGGCAACCATCGCACCCACCTCCGACGCATCCACGCCCATGCGGGCCGCCCACGCACGTCGGTACAGACGCAGCTGGGTGACGAAGTACGCGGCCTTTTCCGGCTTGGTAGTCGCGCTCACCGGGCGCCCGCTCTTCCAGTCGACGACCAGGAAGCGAGGCCCGTTGCCGCGCACGCGCTCGAACACGGCGTCGATGCGCCCCTGGACGGACACGCCGCCCACCTCGACCGAGAATGCCTCCTCGATCGCGACGGCCCGGTAATCCGCCAGCTCGTCCGCAATAAACACACGGAAGTTCGCTCGCAGCCGCTCCAGGCGCTCGCGCTCACCATCCGTCAGCAGAGCCTCGTCAGCTCCGTCGTCGCCGCCTGCCAACGCCGCATCCTCCCCCACGCTCAGGCCGAGGCTCGCGGTGATCTCCGAGGCCGGATCCGCGCTCGCGAGGTGCAGCTCGCGCTCCACCCACGCGTGAAACACCGTGCCCAGCGCGGAGAACGAGCTGGGACGTGCCGGCATCGGTCGGCGCATATCTCGCGCGAACTCATCCGCGTCCTGCAGGAGGGTCGACACGGACGTCGCGGGAACACGTTCCGCCCACAGATCGACGACTGGCGTCTCCTGGGACAGCTGGTACTCCTCGATGAGGGCAACCGTATCACGCACCGCGGGGTCATCCCCCAGCTGCGCCAAGGCCTCGTACACGTCCTGGTCCTCGGGCATCGCGTCGATCTGTGCTTGCACTGCCGCAGCGGCAGCCGCAACGCGCTGACGCGAGGGACCCGGCTCCTGCGGAAAGGTCTCGAACACCCGCACACCCACGCCCTGCTCGCCGTCCTCATCGGTCTGAGGGAACGGTGCAATCAAGCACCTGCCCTCCCCCACCGAGGACTCCACGGCGTGGTCACGCCACCGCCCATCGGACCACATCTGCGGGTCTTCGATGGCACCGACCGTGCCTGACGAAGCACCGGGCGCGTGCTCGAAGATCTGGGCGCTGGCATCCATCAGATAGCGCGACGGATGCGTCACCTTCTTGTTGAACCCCGACGTCCAGGAGCCCACCAGCAGCTGAGCGCTGCGCGCACGCGTCATCGCAACGTAGGCCAGACGACGCTCCTCACGCTCCGCGTGCTCCCCGAGGGAAACACCGTACTCGCCATCCAGCCACTTCTTGAAGGCAGTCGACGGATTCTTTGCCCCCTCAACGTCGAACTCGAAAGGCGGCAGATCCGCACGGTCCCCGCGCAGCGGATGGGGCAACGATCCCGCATCGGTCACCCACGCCTTGTTCGCGGGAGGATCATCCGTCCACGAACGGCTCTTGCTCTTATGCAGGGGGAACGAGCCATCGGCCAACGCAAACACAACAACTCCATCCCACTCCAGGCCCTTCGAGCCGTGGACCGTCAGGATCTGGACGGCGTTCGGGTCCGGCTCACCCAGCGGAGCATCCAGCCCATCCTCACGTTTCTCCGCCATGTCCAGATACGCCAGGAAAGAACCGAGAGACGCACCCGGAGTCTCTTGCTCGTACGCCGCAGCCACAGTAATAAACTCATCGAGGCTGCGCGCCCACCCATCGACAGCGGATCCGCGATCACATCATCCAGGGTGCCCATGATGAGGATCGCCCGCTCCACCTGCTCGGTGATCGAACGCCCCACCCCTCACGGACCTGACGCAGGCGCTCACCCAGCAGGCGCACGCGGCGCACCGCCTCCTCGCTGATCGCAGGATGCCCCTTATCCGCCCACCCGGGTTTCGGAGGGAAATCCACCGCATCCAAAAGAACCGCCTGAAGAGGGTTAACACCCTCCTGACGTGCCAGATAACGCGCCCAGTCACCCAGCGCCATCAGGTCGGCTGCACCCAGGTCAATGCCAGCCAACAGACGAGCCAGCCACGGGGAGGCCTCCACGTCGTATGCAAGTTCCAAGGCGGCGCGCACGTCCTGCACGGCAGGCTGATCGAGCAGACCACCCAGGCCCACAATCTCCGTCGGGATACCAGCCTCGCGCAGAGCATCGTCGATGAACGGAAAATCCCGACGTTGCCTACTTAACACGGCGACGCTGCGCCGCTTGCCGTCCGTGACCGGCTGCGAGCGCACCCGCTGCACGAAATCGACCATCGCGCCCAGGGCCTCGTCGTAGTCCTGCGTGAAAGCAATGTCGACGGATCCGGGCCCCGCCCCACCCCTGGGAACCAGGACGGGAGACTGCGCCTTGAGCTGCTGCTTGCCCACCTGGAAGGAGGGCACCTCACGCAGGGGCGCCGCCACCCTGTTCGCAGCGTCCAGGATTGACACGTCGTTTCGCCAGGCAGTCGACAGCGTGAGGGTCTGCCCCTCGTCGGGCGCGCCCGTCTGGAAACGATCCAGGAAAGACTCCAGGGACGAGGCCGATGCTCCCCTCCAGCCGTAAATCGCCTGATTCGGGTCTCCCACTGCCGTAACCGCATGATCTGCGAAAAGCATTGACAGCAGGTCCATCTGGATCACCGAAGTGTCCTGGAACTCGTCAAGCAGGACCGCGCGGAACTCCTCGCGCAGAGACTCGCGAACCGCCGGGGCCTCACGCACGATGCGCGTGGCGAGGACCAGCTGATCGGAAAAGTCCAGGACACCCATCTCGCGTTTGCGCTGCTGGTAGGCGGCGATCGGCCCCAAGAAGGCAATGCGACGCGAATTCACGTCAATGGCCTTGCGAGACTCCTTGTTCCCGCGCCCCACCTGCTCGAGCTCGCGCCCAAACTCCTCCAACACCTCGCGCGCACGCTCCACCGTGTAGCCGTGCTCCGCGATCTCGCCCGCGAGGTGCAGGACTGCCCAACAACGCCGGCCGGGGTGAGCTCATCATCCAGGTCGGTGGGCCACGACTCGAGGATCTGCGTCATCAGGTCGATCGCCCCGGCCTCGGACAGCATCGAAAAGTCCGGGTCGATCCCGATGCGCATACCGTGCTCGGAGACGATGCGCTCCGCAAAGGAGTTGTAGGTCAGCGCCACCGGGTCCTCGTCGAGGCGCTCACGCAGCTGGGGCATCTCGCGAGAGAGCAGTCGGATGCGCTCACGCAAGCGCTCCCCCAGCTCGCCAGCCGCCTTGCGCGTGAAGGTCAGGCCCAGGATCGAAGACGGAGTCAGGTCCGGATGGTTCGCCAGGAGCCAGAGGACACGCATCGACATGGTCTCGGTCTTACCCGACCCAGCGCCCGCGACGACGAGGAGTGGGCGGCGCGGAGCCTCGACCACGCAAACCTGCTCCGGGGTCGGAGTCTTCGTTGCATCGACAATTGCCTGAATCTGCAGGGCACCAAGATTCATTGCGCTGTCCTTTCCCACGTCACTCCACCACCTTGTGGCCGCGCTCGCGTGCCGGGCACAGCCGATCGAACGAACAGTACGCGCAGGCCGCGTCCGAGGGGCGCGCCTCAAAGTAGGGGCCTCGCGCGTCCGCCGCAACAGCTCGAATCTTGTCGCGCCAGTCCTCCAGGGCCTGCCCTTCGAGGCGCGGCTGATCGAAAAACTTCGGCTTATCGTCGCCGAGCAGGGCGATGCGCGCACCCGCGACCCGCTCGCCCGAAGCAAGCAGGGCCATCTGATACGCCGCCAGCTGCGGATTATCGGGGACATTCTTCGCCGAATATCCGCTCTTTCCGGTCTTCAGGTCGGTGACGCGAACCCCCTCATCGACGTGCTCGAGGCGGTCCATACGCCCCCGAATGGTCACTCCCTCGACCTGAGCGGACACCGCCTGCTCGACCTCAACCGGTCCGGGAATACCCTCCAGGTAGGTGGCCAGGTTGTTCACGATGTCGCGGGCGTGTCGGTCGGCGACACGCCCCGCCCACGTGTCCAGGTTGTAGCCCAGCTCCTCGATGCGTTCCTCGAGGGCTGCCTCAAGTTCGTCGGCACTACCGTGCGGGTGTTCCTCAGCCACGGCGTGAATGAGAGTGCCGAGGCTGGCCGCCGCGTTCGATGGGCCGTCAGCGCCGATGGTGGTGAGGAACCAACGCAGCGGGCACGCCAGCGCGCGCTCAAACTGCGAGGGGGACAGCGTGAGGTCACCCGTGTACTCCGCGTCCGTCGTGGGTGTACCGCCGGCGCCCAGCCACCGCTGCGGCTGCGCGGAGAGCACGTGTTCACGTGCCATCAGGGCCAACAAGGTGGCGGCGAGCTGCGCGTCTACCGGATCGTCCGGGTTGGCCGCGCGCGCACGCAGATCCGCAATGTGCCCAGACAGCGACAGCGGCGCCTCGACCGGATCCACCGGCACAATGTCATTCTCTCGATGCGTGCCCGCCAGGCGTGCCACCAGGTCGAACAACACCGAGGGTGCAGCGTCCTCCGAGCGCACCGCGCCGGCGTGCACGATGCTGCGCGAGCGCGTCACGGCCGCGACGAAGAGGCGGTATTCGTCGTCCAGGACGGCTCGGCGCGCAGCCCGGGTTGAATCGATGAGCTCCTCACGCCCGTCCTCGCCCACGGCGAACCTGCCAGCCCCCACGTCCGCGAGCAGGTCAGCGCGCAGGATCCGATCACGCAGGCGCAGGTTTGGCCACGCCCCGTCCTGCAGGCCCGCGAGAACGACCACCTGCCAGTGGCGGCCCATCGCCTGCGCGGGGGTGAGGACCTCGACGCCACCCGGGCGCACACCCACGCGCGAAATCGTGTCGATGGGGACCGAGCCGGACAGCAGCTCGGACGCGAAGCCCACGGCGGAGCCGGCGGGGTTGCGCTGCTCCCCACACGTCCGCGACGCGCAGGAGCGCCACGACGGCGTCCAGCTGATCGTCGTACCAGCCCGACGACTCATCCGACGCGATGGCCCGCGAGCGCCACTCGCCTGCCACCCCGCAAGCCTCCCACAGGGACCACAGGCGCTCCTGGGGGCGCGGGCTGCCACTCATGCCCAGCTCCCACAGGCGTGCGGCGGTCTCGAGGGGCCGGGCGAGCAGTGCGGCTGCGCGGGAGCGCTTGCCACCCGCCTGCTGGGCTTCTTCGAGGGTTTGCCTCCACGTCTGCGGGTCGCTGACGAGGTCGGCCACCGTCACCGGGATCGGCGCGGCCTCGTCGCCCGCCTGCTCGGCGGCCTGGGTGCGCGCGGCGTTCAGTCGGCGCAGCAGACGGTGGACGGCGAGGGCGTCGGCGCGCACGAGAGGCGAGGGCAGGAGGCGCTCGGCGAGCTCGCGACGCACGGCCTCGTCCGTGTCGCTCTGGCCCGTCGGCATGGTCACGAGGTCCAGGAGCAGGCGCGTGGTCGGCTGGGTCGCGAAGTCGAAGGCTCGGCCGCCTCCCGCGACGGGCACACCACCGCGCTCCAGGTAGCGGCGTGTTTCGGCAACCATCGACGCGCTGCGCACGATGACGACCTGGTCCGAAAACTCGATGCCGTCGTGCAGGTGATGAGACCTGAGGGCTCGCGCGATGAGGGCCCCCATCTGCGAGGGCGTGGCTCCCAGGTGAGTGACGAGCCGTCCATCCGGGGCGTCGTCCGCGACGCCGACCTCACGTCGAGCCGGCGATCCCGACTGGGCGATGCGCGCGCACGCCTGGCGCGCCAACTCGCGCACGGCGCGCGACGTGTCGTAGACCTGGCCCAGCTCAGCGATCTCAACGCCAAGAGCACTAGCGAGCCTGCGGTCCAGGTGCGGCTCACCGCCGCGATACCCGGCCACGGCCACGTCGGAATCCGAGAAGGCGACGATGCGGGCACCAGCATCGCGGCAGGCCTCCATCAGCCTCAGCGTCGAAGGTGTGCAATCCTGCAGGTCATCGACGATCACGACATCCGGAACCGGGCACGGCGCCTGCACGCCGCGCGAGGGCGCGTCCTGCTCCCACGCATCGATGAGGTCGGCCGCGAGCGACTGGATGCGCGACAGGTCCACACGCAGGGTGCGCGGATACTCCGGGGAGCGCTCGGGCCCCTCCTCCAGCGCCGCGACAATCGCGCCCGCACCCTGCCACTCCGGACGGCCAAACCGAGCCCGGCCTCGGACAAATTCGGACGCGTTCATCCCAGCCTCGCCCGCGCGGGCCACCAGGTTACGCAGCTCCGCGCGGAACGCCGGCATCGCGCGCATCTGCGGGCCAATGTCCTGCGGCCACGGAGCCTCCACCGACTCCAGGGCCTCGGCGAGCATCTGATCCTGAGCGGCGCCCGTCACCAGCTCCACGCCCTCCAACGGCACGTCGCGCTGGGTACGCCACGTGGCCACCACCTGATAGGCGAAAGACGCGGGCGTACGCACCGGGCGCACCGAATCCGGGCCAAGCGCCTGCGCGCGCGGGATCAGCACGTCGGCGCGCGTGCGATCAGGAGCGAGAATCAGCGCTGAGCGGCCCCGGGAGGCCGCCTGCTCAAACACGGCCAGGGCGCACGTGCTCCGTCCCGACGACGGCGCGCCGCGCGCAATCACGTCACCCGAGCGCGCCGCGTCCACGACCGCGCGCTGGTTCGCGTTCAGCTCCGGCAGACGCCACCAATCGGCGCTGCGGCTGCGCAACCTGACCTGAATTTCGCTCATAACGCAATACTCGCAGACCCCACCCACATCTGCGGCACATATGATGGCCATGACGATATTTACCAGCAAGGAGTCATCATGGAGATCTTCATCGGCATCCGCGACAACACGCGCCAGCTCGCCCTCGACGTCGACATGAGCGAAAACGAGCTCATGGCCAAGGTCAACGAGGCCCTTGCCTCCGCCCACGGTGTCCTCGACCTCACCGACACCAAGGGCCAGCGCACCCTCGTGCCCGCCCACGCCCTCGGCTACGTGCAGATCGCCGACAAGACGGAGCGCCGCGTCGGCTTCGCGATCCACTGAGTCGCGCCGGACAAACGAGGCCGGGGAACCCGAGCGGTCACGATACCGCCCGAGGAACCCCGGCCTCGTCTATACCCTGTGGCCTCAGGCCTTCAGGTGAATGTCCTTCATGCGCTCCCCGTGACGCTTGATCACGTACTCCGTGATCTCATCGACGTTCTCAGGGGATACCGCCAGCGACGGGTAGGTGAACAGCGTCGCACGCACGAGACCGAGGGCCTCACCCGCCACACGGCGACCCCACAGGGACAGGCGCGCCGACAGCTGCTCGTCAGCCTCAATCTGCGGGCCCAAGTGCGCGCGCACCCAGTGCCCCTGCTCGAAAGGCCACACGTCCTCGATGCCCTCGAACAGGCCGTGCACCTGCGAGACGCGGATCAGCATGTCACCCAGCATGCCGCGGGTAATGAACGTCTTGACGGCCCGCTCCGCGAACGTGGTGGGACGCGTGCGCGCATCCAGGTCGTCGTACGCGCCCGAGAACGCATCACCAGCCGCCAGCAGATCAAAGCCGCGGTGCTCACTCCACACCTCCAGCTGCTGGTAGAGCTTGAAGCAGCGCGCCGCCATGCGCGCATGCTCCACGTGGGCCTCGAACGTGGGGGCCTGCTCGCCGTCCTTCGCGAGGCGCGTCATAAACGCGAGCGACGAATAGGCGAGAATACCAAGGACTTCGGCGTCATCGGCGGGGACGGAATCAAACTCGTGTGCCATGACTCCAGCATAGTGCCTGACAAGCGCCACGGCCCGCCGCATGAGGCTCTGTTCTGCCAGATTGCTGCCCGTCTCTGTGACCAGCCCCTCCCCCGCGAACTCCTCCCACACCATTACACTGAAAGGTGACCACCGGAAGACCGGTCGCATTCTTAAGACGTAACACGTACGCGCGGACGAGTTTCCCCGCGCCAGATAATGCGCGATCGGCACCGACCCCAACCCCGGAAAAGCCCGGGAGACAAGGTAGATCGTGACCAACACGAGCACTGAGGCAACTGTGCCCACCACCGACGTTGATGCCACCGAAAAGGCCACCCCGGCCTCGTCCGTCGAATACTCCGCAGGCGTCGTCCGCCTGGGCAACATCAAGCCCGCAGCCCCCGAGGTCGAAGAGGCCACCCCGGACATCACCGGCAAGGGCGGCGAAGACCTCGACAAGAAATCCTTCGCTGACTTCGGCGTCACCGACCCGATCGTCGACGCACTCGAAGACAAGGGCATCACGCACCCCTTCCCCATCCAGGCCCTGACGCTTGGCCCCGCGCTGGACCGCCACGACATCATCGGCCAGGCCAAGACCGGCACCGGCAAGACCCTCGGCTTCGGCATCCCCGTCCTCGAGGACGTCATCGCGCCCGACGAAGAGGGCTACGAGGACCTGCTCAACCCCAACAAGCCGCAGGCACTGATTATCCTGCCGACCCGCGAGCTCACCAAGCAGGTCGCCCAGGACCTGCGAGACGCCGCCAAGTACCTGTCGACCCGCATCGTCGAAATCTACGGCGGCGTCGCCTTCGAGCCCCAGATCGAGGCCCTCGAGCGTGGCGCCGACATCGTCGTGGGCACGCCCGGCCGCCTCATCGACCTGCTGCGCAAGGGCCACCTGCACCTGTCCGGCGTGGAGACCGTCGTCCTCGACGAGGCCGACGAAATGCTCGACCTGGGCTTCCTGCCCGACGTCGAGACGCTGCTGAGCCGCGTCCCCGAGAACCGCCACACCATGCTGTTCTCCGCGACCATGCCCGGCCCCGTCGTCGCTCTCGCCCGCCGCTTCATGGTCCAGCCGACCCACATCCGCGCGCAGGACCCCGACGACCAGAACCAGACCGTCAACACGGTCAAGCAGGTCATCTACCGCGTTCACGCCATGAACAAGGTCGAGGTCGTCGCCCGTATCCTCCAGGCGGAGGGTCGCGGCCGCACCGTCATCTTCTGCCGCACCAAGCGCACCGCCGCCCGACTGGGCGAGGACCTGACCGCCCGCGGCTTCGCCGTCGGCTCCCTGCACGGCGACCTCGGTCAGGGCGCCCGCGAGCAGGCACTGCGAGCCTTCCGTAACGGCAAGGTCGACGTCCTGGTCGCCACCGACGTCGCCGCACGAGGCATCGACGTCGACGACGTCACCCACGTCATCAACTACCAGTGCCCCGAAGACGAGAAGATCTACATCCACCGCATCGGCCGCACGGGCCGCGCGGGTAACTCGGGCACTGCCGTCACTTTCGTCGACTGGGACGACACGCCGCGCTGGTCGCTCATCTCCAAGGCCCTGGGCCTGGGCGTGCCGGATCCGCTCGAGACCTACCACACCTCCCCCCACCTGTTCACCGACTTGGATATCCCGGAGGGTACGACCGGTCGCCTGCCGCGCGCCAAGCGCACGCGCGCCGGCCTGGACGCCGAGGTCCTCGAGGACCTGGGCGGCTCCTCTCCCCGCTCCGAGGGACGAGGCCGGGGCGGCTCGCGTGGTGGCCGCGGGCGTTCGTCGCATGGTGCTTCTTCCGACGGGTCGCGTTCGCGCGGCTCGCGTCGCGGCGCCCAGGACGGGGATCGCACGCTGAACGCCGGCAAGGGCGGCCGCTCCGACCGCGGCACTCGTGGCCGTGGCCGTGGCGAGCACTCGCAGCACGCTGATTCCGGTTCTGCTGGTTCCGTTGGTTCTGGCTCCGGTTCTGCTTCTGAGCGCGCGCCCCGCGCCCGCAAGCGCATCCGCCGCCGCAAGGGCGGCGAGTGAGGCGGTAGGGTCACGCACTACTCGCTCAAGCGCTGGCGCGTAGCGTCGGCGTGAGGCGCGGCGATCACGCTGCGTTCATCCAGCAACGGGAGGGGCCCAAGCCGTGCGGCTTGGGCCCCTCCCCTGTTGCTTGTTGTCCTCCTACGCATCCCTGCTGTGCCGCTTACGCACGTAGCTCTGGCTCGCGCACACTGATGCGGTGAGCATTGAAGGCGGCCACTGCGCCCCACGACCGCAGTCTGAGTCCGTCGCTGACGCACTCCATGCCTGTTTTGCGAAGGCCACGCGAGAGGCACTGCACCCGTTACATCGCCGTGCACCCCTTACGTCGCGGCACACCCGATCAGAAGGGGTGTAATGCCTACGGATCGGGTGCACCACCTCCCACAACAAGCACGACTGCGAGCTTTTCCTCCCGACACACCCCAACCGACAGCATCGGACGCAGCCATACATCCTCGAAACGCTCGCCCCGGCTCCACATGAGAGGCGCTGCACCAGTTACGGAAGCAATGCACCACTTAGGGTGGCATTGCACTAGCTACTAAGTGGTGCGCAGCTGCGCCAAGTAGCGCAATGTCACTTAACAACAAGCCAACACGCGGAAAGGTACACCCCAAAAGCTCTTCAACGAACAACCATCCCAGCCTCGGCAGACAGCGCTACACCATTTAGGGAGCATTACACCAGTTAGGGAGCATTACACCACCTCCGAGCTGGTGTAATACCCCGCTAAGTGGTGTAACACCACTTAGCAACAAGGACCGGCGTGGAGATATGCCTCGACTCCCAGGCGAAACGCGAGGCAACGCAGTTCAGTGGCGACTGAGGAGACGACTCGCGACCGAGAAGCACACACCCGCCACAACGCCAGTCACCGCAGCGGATGCAAGCTGGCGAGACGCACTGCTGCGAGGCTCAGCAACTCCCACCGCCGAAGGCGCCGAGCGCACTTTGCTTTCATCGAGCACCACAGGACTTCCATGGCCTTCGGCTTCGCCTCGTGCATCGCCGCGCTCCGAGGACGGCACATCGATAAGGTCATGTGCAGGAAGCGGCGAACAAATCTCACAGGGGCTATCAGGATCAAACAGCTGATAGAGCCGAGGCCTCCACACTGGCGTCAGCACGCCAGCAACAAACAAGGCCGCGAGAGAAGCAGAGAAAGCAAGCGCGACCTCGTACCAGGCAATACCCAGACGATATTCGGCATCACACTCAGCAGCAGCGCAGTAGGCTTGCAGAACCTCGTACGACTCAAGCATCTTCGGCAGCAGGATGCCCACGACAGCGAGGCTTCCACCAACAATGAGAGTGACCTCGCGTTGCAAGGAATCGTAGTGAACGAGCATCATCTGAGTGATCAGGGAAATCAAACAGATCGCCAAGACGAGAATCGCCTCATACGCTGACACCACGCCAGCTCCGCCGCCGCCGTAGAAGGTGGCAAGGGGCTTTCCAAGCCCAATACAGTCATACACGAAAGCCAGCGAGCAGGAAACAATCGCCAGTAGCACAGCCAGAACAGCACATTGCTCCCATAACGCCCGCTTCGAGCTGATCATCCCCATAGACGACATAATCAGTGATAGGAACAGCGACCCGAAAACTAGAGCGATGATCTGCAACGTCCCTTGCCCGGACAGCTGCGCGTTCAAAGAAAAGCAGAAGCGAGCAAGAGAACCAGCAATTGTAACGATCGCAACCACGAACACAAACCATCGCAAGAACGTGCGATCCCAACAACGACACTTGGACGGCGTGACATTGCTCATTCGCCCAGTGTACCGCCGCGAGCTTTACACCTAGCCCCGCTCACCGCCCCACGTCTGGCAGATCCGCCTCCACCAGGACCGGGTTCAGGCGCACCCATTCCACGGCCAGCTCCGTGATGTCGTCGACTGCCTGGTGGGACATGGAGCGGCCCTTCTGGAGGGGTCTGGGTTTTTCGGACCGTTTGTTTTGAGAGGGTTGTTCTGAGTAGTCCTGGCTGCTTGTGGCCGGGCAGAATGGATGACCATGAGGAAGTTCTCGAAGCACACGCCTGAGCAGATTGTCGTGAAGCTGGAGAAGGCCGAGGCGCTGCGAGGTGAGGGCATGAGTACGGCCCAGGCCTGCCGCGTGCTGGGTATCAGTGAGGCGACGTTGTGCCGGTGGCGTCAGCGTTATGGGTCGATGAGTCGTAGTGAGGCCAAAGGAACTGCGTGAGTTGCGCGAGCAAAACGCGCGCCTCAAACAGTTGCTGGGTCAAGCAGAGCTGGAGAAGGCAGCGTTGCGAGAGTTGGCGGAGGGAAACTTCTAGGCCCGGCGCGCAGGCACGAGGCTGTGAACTACCTGGTTGGCCAGGGGTTTTCTCAGCGTCTTGCATGCCGCGTTGCCGGGCTGTCCCGGTCAGCGTATTGCCGGGCCCGCGCGGCGGGCGGGGCGAAAACGCTGCGTGATCATAGGCCTGTGCGCCAGTGGATGAACGATTTTGCCGCCACTCATCGACGGTGGGGCTATAAACGCACCTGGGCGCGGGCCAAGAGTGAAGGCATTGTCGTGGGGCGTGATACGTTCCGGCGCTTGTGGCGCACCGAAGGACTGCGCGTGCGCCCGCGCAAAGCCCCCAAGCCCCGCACCGCACCGCGCCTACAGCACCTGGTCAGGGCTAGCGCTCCTGGGCAGGTGTGGGCCATTGATTCCCAGTTCGACTCGGACTGGAAGGGGCGCGTGTTCAAGGTCTGTCACGTCATTGATGAGTTCACGCGCCAGCACCTGGCTTTCCGCGTCGATCGGCGCATGGGAGCCGCCGACGTGATCGAAATACTTGACCTGGCTGTCCTGGCACATGGAGCACCCCAGGTGCTACGGGCCGATAACGGGCCTGAATTCATCGCCGCAGCCGTGGGCCGCTGGGCCAGCGAGCATGACACGCTCCAAGCGTTCATCCCGCCGGGCCAACCCTGGCATAACGGATTCGTGGAATCCTTGCACAACCGCATGCGTGATGAACTCCTGGAGGACAACATGTTCGAGGACCTCAACCACGCGCGCGCACTAATCGGCGCTTGGTCCCACCGCTACAATGAAGAACACCCCCACAGTGCGCTGGGCTGGCTCTCACCCAACCAATACGCGCACCAATGGGCACAACACCACCAATAACAACCAACAACCCTCAAAACACCCGGCCCACAAAACCAGACCAGACCACTTCAGGGAGGCGACGGCGGCCTCGGCCCGAGCCACGGAGGCAGGCGGCATCGGCAGGCCTGAACGCACGACACCGAGATACTGGTCCAGCAGCGCCCCAAAAGAACGATCCCAATTGATGCCGCCGTTATCGTAGACCTCGTAACCGACCCGCCCGGCGATGCGAATGACCTCGCCCTGCAGCGTCTGACACTGGCCACTGTCGGGCACGGGAAGATCCCATAATTCCCCGTGCTGGCGCCGAGCAGACACGGACGGATCCAGCTCCAGCTGTTCCCCCACAACAGGCGCAGGCTTCGCCTCGCGCTGCTCCACCCCAAACAGGGCGCACAGCTCCGACAAAGCAGCCGAGGCCTCGTCGAATGCCGTTTGAGACACCGTCTCCGGCAGACCGTGCGTGATGAACGTGCAGCGCGTCCGGTCCATGGCCCGCAGCGTGATGGGCACACGCTCACCGACAGGTGCCCCAACGGACAGAAGCAACCGAATCACCGCGAGCGCGCGTGGGGCGTCCAGGAAGTTGTGCCAGGACACCGCGTTCTCAACAAGCGTCGCCTTCCCGTACACCCTCGAATCAGCAACAACCAGCGGGTCCGCGCCCCACGAGATCATCCGCGACACGTCGGCAACAGGGAACGCTCGACGACGCCAAACAACGCCGTCTGGTCGGAGGTATCGCGCGCATTGATGTCGCCTCCGCGAGCGATCAGCATCGGGATCTGGTCGAGGCATCGCGAGCTCACGCGCGCGTGGATCGGGGTGCGTTCATACCGATCACGTGAGTTGATATCCTCGCCCCGCGCGAGCAGGAAGTCCGTGATCTCCTAGGAGGCCGGGAAATGCATGAGCCGCGACTCATAGGCGTCGCCGCGAAGGTACGCGCCGACCTCGCAGCGCTCGACCGCGCACGCGACCGCCTCGACGTGCCCGGATGCGATGATCTGCTCGATGTCCGCGGGCAGGGTCTTGCGCAGCCTCACAGCCACCACTCCTCTCTGAGTCCCTGGGGCCAGTCTAGCCCGAGGGCCGGCTATTCCTCGCCAGCCCCCAGGCTGCCATTGCGCGCCCGCTCACTGAAGAGGCGTTCGGTAAGCGTCCGCTCGACGATCTGCGGCAGGCGGGCCGGAGTGTTGCGGTGCCGGCGCAGCGTCAGGGAGAGGCGCAGGCGAGTGAGCAGCGAGACGCGCGCATACGCCGGCCAACGCATCGACACGTACTGCACGGCATCGGTCACGTCAAGGCGCCGCGTCGAGTTGCCGACGCGCACCCACAGCTCGGCCTCACCCTTGCCCTTCGGGCCGCGCAGGTACACCGGCCCCAGGGCGGGCGGAATGGTCACGCGGCACACGTCCTGGGGCCCGTAGCCCTCCTGGGGGTCCGTGGCCTCGGCGAAGTCAAGGAGGGGCAGCGCGGCCGCGTTGGTCCCCAGGCGCTGGCCCCACAGGTCGCGGATCCACAGCTCGAACGGTCGGCATCCGGGGTCTTGAGGGTCGCGTAGTCGGGGCCGAGGCCGATGAGGCGCCCGTCGTCGTCGACGCCGATGAGGAGGGTGCCGCCGCCGGAGTTCATGAACGCGGCGACGGTCTTGGCGATGACGGTTTCCATGGCGTCGTCGCGCTTGCCGGCGCGCATGTTCCAGCGGGCGCTCGACTTGAATTCGAGGGAGTCGGATTCGCCGCGCTTGGCGACCTCGGCGATGGGGTCGAGGCCGGGGCGCGGATGCAGGTAGGCGACGACCAGTGAGACGACGATGACGACGACGAGCGCCACGAGCGCGGCCACGCCGATCATGGCGGGGCGCCACATGTCGGAGGTCGAGAAGATCCAGCCTGCGACCAGGAGGCCTCCCCACAGGCCACCCAGGCCGGTGAGGGTCGCCGAGGCCGTGGACATCGTCATGCGCGAGGCCAGGAGGCGGCGCACGACCATGCCGATCACCCAGGCGATGACGAGAAGGAGGACCTGAATGCCGATCCACCGTAGCAGGTCGGGGTTCTGGGGCGTGGTCCCGAAGCGGGGTCCCTCGGCGGTCATTGGCGCTCCTCACAGACAAGTCGGCGGCGGGATCGGGTGCAATAACCCTATCCCACCGCCGACTGGCGCTCATCGGGTCATGCGCTCAGCGCAAGGACCTGTGCTTCTTGATCGAACGGGACTGATGGGCCCCCTTGGCTGTCCCGTGCAGACATAGCGAAGCCCCGACCAGCGTCTGCGACGCCGCTGGCCGGGGCAATGCTTACCCCATGAGGTTGAATGCCGCTGCGAACCCCACGAGCAGGTTCGCACTCGCGTGCAGTGCCCAGCCGGGCAGAATCGATCCCCCAGCGATCTTCTCGTTAAGCCACCCCATAAGCCACCCGTTGGCCCCCGTCAGGATGCCAATGAGGAGCAGAGGGACAGGGGCCGCAAAAGATGCGAACACCGCGACGTGCAGGATACCGAAGGTGATGGCCTGAGCGCAGTTGCCGAAGGCGAAACCCCACCTGGCCATGAATCGCTTACCGAGGAAGCCACGGAAGAATATCTCTTCGGCAAGGGAGGTCTGCACGACCGCGTAGAGCAGCACCGGGATGATGCCGACGACACCTTTCCCGGCAAAACGCGCGGCGGGGACCTCGCTTGACAGGGACTGCAGCAGCGCGGTTGACACCACCCCAATCGCCACCCACGCGAGGATGGCTAAAGCCAAGCAGCGATCTTCTTCCGCTCCAGGTCAGCCTACCCAGGCCGATCCAGGAGGCAAAACCGACCGAGTGGCGCGCGGTGAGCGCCCACCATACAAGCGGAAGCACGAGGATCAGGCCAAGCTGGACGAAAGCACTGATCACTGACGATAGCAGTAACATCGAAACCTCCTGTGCCTAGCTCGCGTCGGTGCGAGGAAGGGTGATACTAGCGCAAGGACGTGTGTCTCTCGATCGAGCGGGATGCCCACGCGCCCAGGATCAGGGCGAACAGGGGCACGAGGACATAGGAGCCGATGCCGATGACGTTCGGGTGGCCGTCGGTTCCCATCGTCGCCTGATACGAGGTCCACATGATCTCTGTGGAGAAGTGGCCATCAGTCGTGACGGACAGCGGAAGGAAGAACGTGCCAACCGTGGAAAGCACCTGGTTCACGATGTACGCCAGCACGAAACCGATGATGGGGGCGCCGAAGCCCAGGTGGTTGAATCGTCCTTCAGCGCCGATCGTCATGGCGGCGCAGGCCTGCACGACCCAGGACATCGACAGGATGACCTGAACGGCGATCATGAGGGCCACGGTGGAGGTGGGAACTCCGGCCACGAGCGAACGCGGTCCAGCCGTGTACTCGGCGAGGCTGATGCCGTCGCTCCACGCGGCGGCCGAAGCGACGGCAAGGATTCCGCCGACGGCCAGGACAAGGGCCAGGAGACACTCAATCATGATGCGCGTATTCTTCGCCCAGAAGACGACCTTTCCGGAGATCGGCAGGCTCATCGTGAAGTAGCCGCGCTGCCCGTAGAGGGTCTTCCAGTAGTCGGCCAGGGCCGCGATCGCGCAGGCGGCCGGCGTGAGCGCACACAACGCGTAGGCGAGCACCGCGGTGGAGCCGCTGATCCCCGGCAGCCCCGCGGCGACGATTCCCTGCGGCAACCGCGATCACAGCGATGAACGCCCCGAAGGAGCGCGCGTCCGCGCGGTAACGCGAACGAATCTCGTAGGCAAGCAGTTTGGTGAACATCAGCGGTACTCCTTCCGGAAGATGGCGTCGAGGGAATCGCCGTGGGCGGCCCGCAGGTCGTCGGCGTCGCCGCGCAGGAAGACCTGGCCGTCCTTCGCGAAGATCGCGTAGTCGACGAAGTGTTCGATGTCGGAGATGAGGTGGGTGGACATGATGAGCAGGGACGCGGGGTCGAACTCGCGCAGGATGCCCGTCGAGGATGACGTCGCGCGTGGCCGGGTCGACGCCGCTGATGGGACTCGTCGAGCAGGAACACGCGGGCGCGCCGGGACATGACGAGGCTGATCTGGAGCTTCTCCCCCATGCCCTTACTCATCTCGCCGAGGCGTCGGTCGGTGGGCAGTCCGAAGAAGTCGACCATCGATGCGGCCTTGTCGGCGTCGAAGTCGGCAAAGAACGTGGAGTAGATGCGGATCGCGTCCGCCGCCGTCCACTCGGTGTTCAGGAAGTCGGCGTCGGGCAGGTAGGAGACGATCTGCTTGGTGGCGACGCCGGGCGCGTGCCCGTCGATGGTGACGATGCCCTCGTAGTCGGAGAGGACTCCGGCGAGGATCTTGAGCAGCGTGGTCTTGCCGCAACCATTGGGGCCCATGAGGCCGACGATGTGGCCAGCCTCGAGGCTCAGGTTGTAGTCGCGCAGCGCGGGGGTCGCTCGGTAGCTCTTCGTCAGGCCGACGACCTCGACGAGGCCGGGAGCCAGCCGCGCTCGCTCCCGTGGGTTGGGTGGTCATGAGAGTGTGTCCTCCTGGGTTACAGGTCCGCGTTCCAGCGTTCATCGACGAGGCCGCGGGCACCTTCGCGCTCGACACCGAGGGCTCGGCAGGCGCGGATGAATGCGTCTGCTGCGCGCGTGCGCCCTCCTGGCGGAGAGCATTGAGCGCAGTGTCGTCGGTGGCGACGTATCGTCCTGCCGTCCGCTTGGGGACGGTGAGCCCTTCGTCGTCGAGGGCGGCGAGGGCTCGCTGGACGGTGTTGAGGGTTGGTGCCGGCCTCGATGGCGAGGTCGCGGACGGAGGGGATCTTTTGGCCGGGCTTCCACGTGCCGTCGGTGATGCGGGCGCGGAAGCTGTCGGCCAGCTGGATCCAGATGGGGCGGGTGTCATCGATGCGCATCGACGCGTCCCTCCTGTCTTTCTGTATTAATACACTAATACAATGACACAGATACCCAACTGTGTCAACCCAGTAATACAGTTGGTTCACAGAGCGATACAACTGCGCTCCCCCAGGCAACAAAGAGGCCCGGAACCGTGCGGTTCCGGGCCTCACGCGAATGCGTCAGTCGATCGGCTCACCCTCGATGTGCCAGACCTCGCGAGCGTAGTCGGAGATCGTGCGGTCCGAGGAGAAACGGCCGGAGCGGGAGATGTTCGCCCACACGCGACGGTTCCAGGCCTTCTGGTCGCGATAATCGGCGGCCATGCGATCCTTGGTCTCGCGGTACGCGGCGAAGTCACCCAGGACGTAGTACACGTCGGCCGGGATCGTAGCCGCCCTCGAGGATCGAGTGGCGGATGTCGTGGAACCAGCCGGAGTTGGAGTCATCGAGCGTGCCGTCGGTCAGGGCGTCGATGACGCGCTTGAGGCCGGGGACGTTCTCGTAGTGCCAACGAGGGTCGTAGTGGCGACGCAGCTCGGGCAGCTCATCGTCGGTCGCGCCGAAGATGTAGGCGTTGTCCGCGCCCACGGCCTCGAGAATCTCAACGTTCGCGCCGTCGAGGGTACCCAGGGTGAGGGCGCCGTTCATCATGAACTTCATGTTGGACGTGCCCGAGGCCTCCTTGCCGGCCATCGAGATCTGCTCGGAGACGTCGGCGGCGGGGATGATGTGCTCGGCGGGCGACACGTTGTAGTTATGGACGAAGACGACCTTAATGCGGCCGTTGATGTCCTCGTCGTTGTTCACCAGCTCCGCGATGGCGTTGATGAGCTTGATGATGGCCTTGGCGCGGATGTAGCCGGGGGCAGCCTTCGCACCGAAGATGAACACGCGGTTGGGGGTGTCCAGCGTCGGGTCGTCCTTCATGCGGAAGTACAGGTCCAGGACGTAGAAGGCGTTGAGCAGCTGACGCTTGTACTCGTGCAGACGCTTGATCTGAACGTCGAAGATCGAGTCGGGGATCGATCTCGACACCCTCGCGATCCTTGATCCACGCGGCGAAGTCAACCTTGTTGGCATGCTTGACCTCAGCCAGGCGCTCGAGCACCTCGTCGCTTCCGGCCTCGGTGAACTTGGACAGCTCGGTGAGGTCGCGGACCCACGCGTCGGAGCCGGTGACCTCGTCGAGGAGGGCGGCCAGGCGGGGATTGCACTGCTTGAGCCAGCGGCGCGGGGTCACGCCGTTGGTCTTGTTGTTGAAGCGCTCGGGCCAAATCGCGTACCACTCCTTGAGGGTGTCGCGCTTGATGATCTCCGTGTGGAGGGCGGCGACGCCGTTGATGGAGTAGGACGCGTAGCAGGCGATCCAGGCCATGCGCACGGTGTTGCCCGAGACGGGGGCCATGTAGTCGATGGTGCCCTGGTCGAGGCCGCGCTCGGCCATGTCAACGCGGAAGCGACGATCGATCTCGCGGACAATCTCGGCGATGCGCGGGAACAGGCGGTTGAAGATTTGGATGTCCCAGGTCTCGAGGGCCTCGGCCAGAACCGTGTGGTTGGTGTACGCGAAGGTCTTGGAGACGACCTCCCAGGCATCTTCCCAGCCGAGGCCGTGCTCGTCCATGAGGATGCGCATGAGCTCGGGGATGGCGAGGACCGGGTGGGTATCGTTGAGCTGGACGGCGTTATACTCGGCGAAGCCGGTCAGGTCGGTGCCGTGGTGACGCACGTAGTTGGCGACGATCTCCTGCAGCGAGGCGGAGCAGAAGAAATACTGCTGGCGCACTCGCAGGACCTTGCCCTCGAACGTGGTGTCGTTGGGGTACAGGACGCGGGAGATGTCCATGGTGCGCTCTCGGTCGACGATGGCGTCGGTGAAGCGCTGGGAGTTGAAGGCGTCGTAGTCGAATTCCTCGATGGGCTCGGCCTTCCACAGGCGCAGGGTGCCCACGTTCTTGGTGCCGTAGCCGGTGATCGCAATGTCGTAGGGGACGGCGCGCACGGTCAGGTCGGCGTAGGAGACGATGCGGGAGCGCTCTTCACGGCGGGTGACGAAGGGGTAACCCTCTTCCATCCACGGGTCCGGGTGCTCGGTCTGGAAGCCGTTGTCGAAGAGCTGCTTGAACAGGCCGTAGCGGTACAGGATGCCGTAGCCGCGCACGGGCAGGTCGAGAGTGGCACAGGAGTCCAGGAAGCAGGCGGCGAGGCGGCCGAGGCCACCGTTACCGAGGGAGGCATCCGGCTCCTCTTCGAGGACCTGGCCGAGGTCGAGGCCGTAGGCGGCGAGGGCTTCGCGAGCCTTCTCGACGAGGCCGAGGTTTGACAGGTTGTTGAGCAGGGCTCGACCCATGAGGAACTCAGCGGAAAAGTAGTGTTCCTGACGGCCCTTGGCGTAACGCTCCGTGGTGGCCGCCCAGTTATCGGCGATCTGATCAACGATGGCAGCTGACAGACCCTGCCACACCTCCATCAGAGTCGAGTCTTCAACGGGGCGCCGGAGGTCGCACGCACGTGCGAGGGCAGCGACTGCGTCAGATCCAGCGTCATATGACTTCCTTTTTTGTGTCTATGCCCTCCCGCCAAGCGGCGAGTCCTGGATAGGGATCGGGCCTCACCTTAGAGATTACCGATCTGAGCAGCTAATTCCCTGTTGTGACCACCCTCTGGGAGATTCACCACCCCCGCCCACGTGACCGACTACACCCCCAGGAACGACCCCATGACTAAAGACCCAGATTGGCGCACTTTACAGAGGTCACGCGAACTCAACCTGCATGAAGACTGGAGGATTTCGCACACAGACCGTCCACAAACACGAGGAACACGATGAAACTGACGCATAGGCTGACCATCGCGACAGCTCTGAGCGCCACGCTCGCGACCGCCCTGATCGCGGGCCCCGCCATGGCCGCACCCTCCGACGAGGAACAAGCCCACGGGTCCCGGCACCGCTAACGGCGACGAGTCCACCTCGTGCCGCGCCAACTGGACCGCCGCAGCGATCCTCGACACGGACATCCTGACCCACCACCCCGAGCTGGTGAACCCCGCCGACATCACCCTTAACGCCGACGGCACCGTCAACAAGATCGCCACCGGCTCGAACAACGGCTACACCTCGAAGATTTCGACCAATTTCAATACCGAGACCTACAAGGCTCCCGGCATGTTCGAGGCCAACCACTGGATCGCCGGTTCCATGCAGAACTGGCGTTTCCCCGTGGCCACGAAGAACAAGCTGGCCGCCGGCACGACGATCACCGTCGACCTGCCCGACGACATGACCAACACCTCCTTCATCGGCAAGATTGAGACCCGCGCGGGCCTCAACGCCTTCATGCAGTCGTGGGGTCCTCGCGAAGCCGAGTACACGTGGAACGACGGCGACTTCACGGCTACCAAGACAGATGACGCGAAGAACATCTGGACCATCACGCTGAACAAGGGCCTCGACGCCAACACCGGCACGGTCTTCCAGTTCACGGGCACTTTCCCCGAGGGCGCCGAGTCCTCGACCGCGTCCGCCAACCTGGTCGGCGCCCAGTACCCGGCCGACGGCCAGGTGTGCGGCGACCTGCCCACGCCCGCGACCCCTGAGCTCACCAAGTGCCAGGTCACGACCGTGGACCGCACCGTGTGGAGCCCCTACTCACGCGACATCAACGAGCGCTCTAAGTACTCCGGCTCCTGGGGCTCCGAGGAGCCCAAGTGGGGCGAGGCCAACGCTGACGGCTGGATCGTCGCCAAGGGTAGCGACCCGAAGGTCGGCGATTCTCGCACCCTGCGCCTGTACGGCGCGACCCACAAGGACATCACCAACGCGACGCTGACGATCAAGGCCGTCCAGGGCCTGAAGTTCGACGCCTCCACGATCAACACGATCTCCAACCCCGGTGCCGGCGCGCTCAAGGGTAACGGCTTCACGAACACCGTCGAGGGCCTGGGCGAGATCAAGGTCAGCGAGGACGGCAAGACCATCACTGTGACGATCGAGCACATGCCGGCCAACTCCGCTTTCTCCTTCAACATCAACGGTACCTTGACCGGCGAGACCCTCGAGGGCTTCCCCGATCCTGGCCCCGATCGTCCTGCACAACTGGCTGACCGGCACGGACAGCGAGTGCACGGTTCCCACGGAGGAGCCGACCACGCCGGCACCGTCGGATTCCCCGACCCCCGAGCCGACGACCCCTGCTCCTACCCAGTCCGCGACCCCGAGCGGCAACCTTGCTCGCACGGGCGCTGACACCCCGATGCTGGCCGGTACGGTCATCATGGCTGGACTGGCGGGCCTGGGAGCTGCGGCCCTGCGCCGTCGCCAGCACTGACGGATTGTCCCCCGCAGGGCGCGTCCCTGCGGGGGGCACGCTCCGCAGGGACGCATAACAGGAAAGTGGCACCTCTCTTGATGAGTGGTGCCACTTCCCATCACCGGTTCATCATGAGGGCTCAATTCATGGTGACTTTCGGTACCTCCATTGTGCATGTGATGCACGCATCATTTCAAGGCGAAACGATGATTTTTCGGTGCAAATTCACGGTTTTCAACTGCACGTTCGTGCACAAATGAGGGACGATCAGCGCAAACTAGACAAAACGCGGGCCCGCTCGAATCGAGCGGGCCCGCGTTACTTGTCAGGCGAAGATGCCTCAGTGGCGCTTGCGAGCAACCACCAGGGTCACGCCACCGGCCAGCGCGATAACGCCAGCGCCAGCAGCCATCGAAGCGACGGAGCCGGTGTTGGCCAGCGTCGGGTTCGAAGCGGCGGGAGTACCGGCCGGAGCGTTCATGTTGCGGATGCCGCCACGAGCGGAGACGGGGGCCGGGCCGTTGCCGGTCGAGATCTGACCGCGGGTGGTCACGCCGGTGGTGCCAACGGGGCCGGAGGCCGCGCCAGCGCCACCCTGATCGGCGGCGGGGACCGAAGAATCGTTGGAAGGAGCCGGCGTCTCAGCGGAGCCACCGGTGTTGTTGTTGTCAGCGCCGGTGTTGTCGTCCGGTCCCGTGTTGTCGCCGGCCGGGGTCGAGGGACTCGGGGGCCGGGGTCTCATCGGCGGGGGCACCGGTGTTGTCGTCGGCCGGGGCCGAGGGCTGGACGGGGGCCGAGGGCGCGTCGGTGGCCGGGGCGGAAGGATCGGTGACGAACCGGCGGCGAAAGCAACACCGGCCGAAGCGGCGATCAGACCGAGCGCCGCGGTGGCGGCGAACAGAGACGAGGTCGTCTTCTTCATTGTTTCTCCTGGAATGAATGTGGTGAGGGATGAATGCGTGACCCTGACCAGTGCAGGCCGTGTCGCGTCACGGCGTTCTCGACTACCCCTACAACACTTCCTGACCATTACGCACAGATTTTTCGAAAAATCACGCATCGGCGAGTCGCACTCCACTTTTTCGTGAGGCGTTCATCGACTCCGCCGTGAGGGAAAAGGGCCAGGTCAGGACAACTTGGCGGTCGCGATGAACTGGAAGATTCCCTCCATGATGAGCTGCGTCGCAATGGCGGCCAGCAGCAGGCCGGAGATCTTTGTCAGCAGCATGATGCCGCCGGGCTCCAGGAGTCGAGACAGCATCAGCGAGAAACGCATCGTCAGCCACATGACGATGTGCGCGAGAACGACGGCGACGATGACAGCGATCCACGATCCCACGTTCGTGCCCGCCTGCCCGACGGCCACCATGACGGCGACGATCGATCCGGGGCCTGCGAGCAGCGGCGTGCCCAGCGGGACGAGCGCGACGTTGACGCCCTCGTCCCCCGTATCTGGAGAGGACGAGTCCGTGCCCATGAGGAGCTCCATGGCGACGAGGAACAGTAGGACGCCGCCGGAGAGCTGGAGGGCCTCCATCGAGATGTGAAGGAGGCGCAGGATCTGCCCGCCCAGGATCGCGAAGGTCAGGATGACGCCGAAGGAGACGGAGGTTGCCTGGATGGCTGCGTGGCGCTGCTTGGGTTGGGAGTATCGGGCGGTGAGGCCCAGGAAGACGGGCACGGTCCCGATGGGGTCCATGATGACCGTCAGCGTCGCGAAGGCAGTCGCGAAGAGTGTGACGTCGAAGATGCTCACGGCTCGACCACCTCGATAGCGCCCTGCGCGATAACCTCGGCGATCACCTGCGGATCCGTCGTGTTCTCGCCGATGCGGTTTGGCTTGCCCGTCCCGTGGTAGTCGGAGGAGCCGAACATCGCCAGGCCCATCTCGCGGGCCATGCGCTCGACATCGGCTCGATCCTCGGGAGCGTGGTCGCGGTGGTCGCGCTCGATGCCGAAGAGCCCAGCCGCCGCCATGTCGGCGATGACGGCCTCGGGCAGCAGGCGCTGGCGCTTGCGAGCGCGGGGGTGGGCCAGGACAGGCACTCCCCCGGCCTCGCGCACGCAGCGCACGGCCTCGACCGGGTCGGGCGCCCAGTGGTGCACGTAGTAGGGGCCCGACGGGTGCAGGGCATGAACGAAGGCGGCGCTGCGGTCGGGGAAGGCTCCGGCGGCGACGAGCGCGTCGGCGATATGCGGGCGCCCCACGGGCCCACCCTCGGGCGCGAAGGAAAGGACATCCTCCCACGTGATCGGGTAGTCGGCCGACAGGTTCTCGACCATGCGCACGGCGCGCGTCTCGCGGTCCTCGCGCGTGCGCCGGAAATTATCGACGAGGCCGGGGTTGGCCGGGTCGAAGAGGTAGGCCAGGAGGTGCACGGTGATCCCCGAGGACGCGCACGACATCTCGGCGCCCCGGATGAGACTCACGCCGGTGTCCGCGACGGCGGCCGAGGCCTCGTGCCAGCCGGTCGTCGTGTCGTGGTCCGTCAGCGCGATAGCGTCCAGCCCGGCCTGAGCGGCGATAGCCAGGAGCTGCGCGGGCGTATCCGTCCCGTCTGAACACGCGCTGTGAGTGTGGGGGTCAATTCGCTTCACCATTTGAGACTACCCCATTAATCCGATCACACAACCGCTCGGGTGAACACCACCCGCGAGCGCCACGCGCCTCACCAAAGTGCCCGTATTTGCTTGAATGTGACCTTGTTGTCTGCACGTTCTCCCGCCTCGACACCATCCTTTCTGACAAACCTCCCACCTGCAGCGGCGGGCTGCCCGCTGTAGGAAACTGGCATCACACGGCCGTTTGGCCTCCGTCAACACCGATTGGAGTACACGCGTGTCTGACAAGGATCAGACCCAGGTGTCCACCGCGACTGACGCGGGAGACGCCGGGTACAACAAGGCTCTGAAAAACCGACACATCCAGATGATCGCGATCGGCGGTTCGATCGGCACCGGCCTGTTCCTGGGCGCGGGCGGCCGCCTGGCCCAAGGGCGGCCCCTGTGCTGGCACTCGTCTTATGCGGTGTGTGGCGTCTTCGCGTTCCTGATGGTGCGCGCCCTCGGCGAGCTCGCGGTGCGCCGCCCCTCCTCGGGCGCTTTCGTGTCCTACGCCCGCGAGTTCCTGGGCGAGAAGGGCGCGTTCATCACCGGCTGGTTCTTCTTCCTGGACTGGGCGGTCACGGTCATGGCCGACATCACCGCAGTCGCCGTCTACATGCACTACTGGAACATGTTCAAGGTGGTCCCTCAGTGGGTCATCGCCCTCATCGCACTGGGCCTCGTGTTCGTCCTCAACATGATGAGCGTCAAGGCCTTCGGCGAGGCTGAGTTCTGGTTCGCGTTGATCAAGGTCGCGACGATCCTCATCTTCATGGGCGTCGCCATCTGGGCAATCCTCACGCAGGCTCACGTCGGCGAGTACACCGCGGGCGTGCACAACATTGCCGAGTCCGGCGGCTGGTTCCCCGCCTCGCTGCCCGTTGTCTTCGCCCTGACCCTGGGCGTCGTCTTCGCCTTCGGCGGCACCGAGATGGTGGGCGTCGCGGCGGGCGAGGCCAAGGACGCCGCGACAATCCTGCCCAAGGCCATCAACTCGATGGTCATCCGTATCTTCTTTTTCTACGTCGGCTCCGTGACACTCTTCGCCCTTCGCGCTGCCCCTACACCGCCTACTCTGGCGACTGAGTCCCCCTTCACGACGTTCTTCTCCGGCCTCGGCGTGCCCCACGCGGGCGACATCATGCAGGTCGTCGTCCTGACCGCCGCCCTATCCTCGCTCAACGCCGGCCTGTACGCGACCGGCCGCACCCTGCGCTCGATGGCGCTCGTGGGCGAGGGCCCGCGCTTCGCGGCTCGCCTCAACAAGAACCACGTCCCCTACGGCGGCATCATCATCACTGCCTCGCTGGGTCTGCTCGGCGTCCTGCTCAACGCCCTTGTTCCGAGCAGCGCCTTCGAGATTGTGATGAGCCTGGCTGGCATCGGCATCGCCGGCACCTGGGCGATGATCCTCATCTCGCACCTGGCGTTCCTGCGCAAGGTCAAGCGCGGCGAGGCACAGCGTCCACAGTTCCGTATGCCCGGCGCCCCCTACACCAACTACCTGGCGCTGCTCTTCTTCGCGGTGGTCGTCGGCTCGAACGTCATGACGTTCGAAGGCCGCGCGACCCTCGCGCTCTTGGGCGTGGTCGTCGTCCTCATGGTCGCCGGCTGGTACTACGTGCGTGGGCGCGTCGGTAACCTGACCGACGAGGCCGCCGCCTCGCTGCAGGGGCGAGGAAACCCTGGTGGCGGGCGAGTAAGAAAGGACGAACAGTGCGTCTTCACGTCACGTATGCCGGTGGCACGATCGGCATGGTCGACTCTCCCGAGGGGCTGCGTCCCGGCGCTGACCTGCAGGGTTGGTTCGGCTCCCAGCTGGAGGGCATCGAGCTGGCCTCGAACATCACGATGTCGACGCTGGACCCGCTCATCGACTCCTCGGAGGCTACCCCCGAGGACTGGCAGGCCATCATCGACGACATCAACGCGCACGCCGAGACGGCCGACGCCTTCCTGGTCCTGCACGGCACGGACACGATGGCCTACTCGGCTGCGGCCCTGTCCTACGCGCTTGCGAGCATGGGAAAGCCGGTCGTCCTGACCGGGTCCCAGTACCCGCTCGGCGTCGTCGGCTCGGACGCGTCGGCGAACGTCACGGGCGCGCTGCGCGCCGCGATTTCGCGCCACGCCCGCGGAGTCATGCTGTTCTTCGGGCATAAGCTCCTGGCCGGCAACCGCGCCACCAAGACCTCGTCGTGGGCGTTCCGCGGCTTCGAGTCGCCTTCCGTGTCCCCCATGGCGCGCACGGGTGCCCCGTGGCGCTGGTACGGGGCTCCGAGCGCGGGCACCGGCTGGCAGGATCCGAGCCCGTACATGCGCCAGGACGTCGCCGTCATCGACGTGGTGCCCGGCATGAGCGCCGCGCGACTGCGCGCCATGACGACGCCCCACCCGGACGCGGTCATCCTGCGCACCTTCGGCGTGGGTAACATCCCGGCCTCCGAACCGGGCCTCGTGGACGTCCTGTCCGAGCTCGCGCAGGCCGAGGTGCCGATCATCGTCGCCTCCCAGTGCTACCAGTCCGAGGTCATGCTCGGCCACTACGAGGCCGGCAACGCCCTGGCTCGCCTGGGCGCGATCGGCGCGCACGACATGACCCTCGAGGCCCTCTACGCCAAGACCGTCTTCCTGCTCTCGCAGGGCAAGCGCGGCGCGGATTTCAAGCGGTGGATGGATCTGTCCATCGCGGGAGAGCTCACCCTCCAGGACTGAGCCTCCTCCACCCGACACGGCCCCGGCCTCGTTCCCGGCGCAGAGCGCGCCATAGGGACACGAGGCCGGGGTTTGTCATGACCATCGGACCCGCCCGAGGGGCCGAGGAACCGTAGAATGGTGGCCATGAGTGAAGAAGCATCCCAGTCCATGGCCGATCGCGGCGAAAACCGCTCCCGTCAACCCCAGTCCTCCGCGTTCCGCGATTTCATCGGCTCCGGATGGGGGCCTCGCCCCTCCGAACTGCCCGCACGCGAGCGCGTCGCCGACTTCGTGGCCGACCGCACCCTCAAGGCCGGTGCCCCCTTCCCGGGCGAGCGCCTCGTCGTGCCTGCGGGCCCCTACAAGGTCCGCTCCAACGACTGCGACTACCGTTTCCGCGCGCACTCCGCCTTCGCGCACCTGTCGGGCCTGGGTGGCGAGAAGGAGCCGGACACCGTCCTGGTGCTCGAGCCGAACGAGGACGGCACCCACACTCCCCTGCTCTTTTTCAAGCCCCGCGCCTCGCGTTCCTCCAAGGAGTTTACGCGGACGCCCGCTACGGCGAATTCTGGGTGGGCGCGCGCCCCTCGCTCGAGGAGCTGAGCGCGCAGACCGGCCTGGAGACCCGCCACATCGACACGCTGCGCGACGCGCTGGCGAAGGATGCCGGGACCGTTCAGCTGCGCATCGTGCGCGGCGTCGATGGACACGTCGAGGCGATGGTCAACGAGGTGCGCACCCAGGCCGGGCTGCCCGCCGGCGAGGAAGCCCGCGAGGACGACGAGCGTTTCGAGGAGCACCTCTCCGAAATCCGCCTCATCAAGGATGCTTTCGAGCTCGACGAGATGATTCGCGCGGTCGAGGTCACCAAGGCCGGCTTCGAGGAGATCATCCGCGTCCTGCCCCGCGCGGTGGGCCATCGTCGCGGCGAGCGCGTCATCGAGGGCGCTTTCGCTGCCAACGCCCGCGAGGAGGGCAACGGCCTGGGATATGAGACCATCGCGGCCTCGGGCAACCACGCGAACACCCTGCACTGGATCGACAACGACGGCGAGGTGCGTGAGGGCGACCTGGTGCTCGTCGACGCCGGCGTCGAGGTCGACTCCCTCTACACGGCTGACATCACGCGCACGCTGCCCGTCAACGGCCGCTTCACCGAGGTCCAGGCCCGCGTCTACCAGGCCGTCCTCGACGCCTGCGAGGCCGCACTGGCACGCGCAGGCGAGCCGGGCTGCCGCTTCAAGGACGTGCACGACGCCGCCATGAAAGTCATCGCCGCCCGCCTGCATGAGTGGGGCATCCTGCCCGTCACCCCGGAAGAATCCTTGGCACCCGAGGGCCAGCAGCACCGTCGCTGGATGCCGCACGGCACCAGCCACCACCTGGGCCTGGACGTGCACGACTGCGCGAAGGCGCGCGCGGAGCTCTACCAGGGCGCGCTGCTGGAGCCGGGCATGGTCTTCACGATCGAACCGGGCCTATACTTCCGCGCCGACGACCTGCTGATCCCCGAAGAGTACCGCGGCATCGGCGTGCGCATCGAGGACGACGTCGTCGTGAACGCCGACGGCACGGTCACGCGCATCTCGGAGGACATTCCCGCGCACGATCGCGGACGTCGAGGAGTGGATCGCGCGCATTCAGTCCCGCTGAGCCGCGCGCAGACGCTGAGGTTACGCCTCGGTCTGGTCCTTGTCAGGGGACGAGGCCGGGGCGTCCTCGTGTCCGGACGCCGCACTGTCGGGGCTGTTCGTTGCAGGGGACGAGGCCTCGGGCGTCTCGCGCCCACCGGGCACCTCCCCGTCCTTGGTCGCCGCACCGAAGCGCGGGCGGCCGTCGGGGAAGAAGCCGACGGAATCCTTCTTCGGGCGCGCCTGCTCCGTACGCGGGCGGACAACGCGCGCGCGGTTACCGGGGGTGCGCTGCAGGATCTGATAGGCGCGGTCGATGTCGGCCGAGGCCAGGACCGCGTAGCGCTCCGCAACAACCTGCTGAGAGGACACGAGGTCGCGGCTGCGTCCGCGAATGATGAAAGACAGGGCGGACAGGGCCATGCCGACCAGCGCGCCGACGATGATGCCGCCGGCAACCCACGAACCCGTTCCGCCCGCGTTCTGCCCGGCGGACATGAGCATGCCGCCCAGGGCTCCCCACAGGCCGCCGCTGGAGGCACCCGAGAGGGACGCGCGGGCAATCGTCAGGCGTCCTTTGACGCGTTCGACGAGGTGCAGGTCAGAGCCGACAATCGTAATCGCGGAAACGTCGAAGCCGGCATCCGACAGGAAGTCGACACCGGCGCGGGCCTGCGCGTAGGTCTCGTACGAGGCGACCTCGGTGCCCGTGGGCATCTGCGGGTCCGTCACGACAGCCATTTCTTCTCCTTCGTCCCCGGCCTCGGTGGCATGGAACGCATTGTTCATGCGGCGACCGGCTCATCAGTACGCATCTGTGGTCACCAGCCTAAGATGGAAGAGTGAGCATTGCATCTATTGAGCTAGGCACCAAGGGCCGCCGCGTTTACATCGGAAAGCTCGCTGGCACTAGTGTTTTCGACCCTTTGGGCGACCAGGTCGGCAAGATTCACGATGTCGTTGTCATCTTTCGGCTGAAATCCGAGGCCAACGTCATCGGCTTCGTCGTCGAGGTCGGCCCGCGTAAGCGTGTCTTCCTGCCGCTCACTCGAGTGACCGCAATCGAGTCCGGCTCGGTCATTACGACGGGCCTGCTCAACATCCGTTCGTTCACGCAGCGTCCCATCGAGACGCTCGTCCTCTCCGAGCTCTTCGATCGCGTCGTCACCATGAATGATGGCTCGGGCCAGGTGCGCATCCTCGACGTCGCGATGCGCCAGCGCCGCCCCAAGGACTGGGTGATCTCCACGTTGCACGTCCAGCGCGTGCGCACGTCCTCCCTCGGTTTCACGCGCAGCGGCGAGACCCTCACCGTGGACGTGTCCGAGGTCTCCGGCCTGCTCAAGACCGACTCGAACCAGGCGGCGACCGCGCTCGTGCAGTACACGGAGGACATGCGCCCCGCGGACCTGGCGGACTTCATGCACACGCTCCCCCAGGACCGCAAGATGGCGGTCGCCATGCAGCTGACGGATGCGCGCCTCGCCGACGTGCTCGAGGAGCTGGGTAACGACGACCGTATCGCGATCGTCTCCGCGCTCGAAGCCGCCCGAGCCGCCGACGTCCTGGACGTCATGCAGCCCGACGACGCGGCCGACCTCGTCGCCGAGCTGCCCGCCGCGAAGGCTCAGTCCCTGCTCGCCCTCATGGAGCCCGAAGAGGCCGAGGACGTGCGTCGACTCATGACCTACGACGAGTCGACAGCGGGTTCGCTCATGACCACCGAGCCCGGTCATTTTTCGGCCCCAACGCCACCGTCGCGCAGATGCTCGCAGCCGTTCGCCGCGAGGACATCCCGGCCTCGATCGCGACCGTCGCCTTCATCGCCCGTCCCGCCCCAGGAGACGCCCGACCGGCCAGTACCTGGGCATGGTCCACATCCAGCGCGCGCTTCGCGAGCCCCCGCAGACGTTGCTCGGCACGATCCTTTGACCGCGACATCGAGTCCGTGGATCCCAACGCGCATATCGCGACCGTGACGCGTCTGCTCGCAACCTACAACCTGACGGTCCTGCCTGTCGTCGACGAGGACGGGCACCTCCACGGCGCCGTCTCGGTCGATGACGTCCTCGACGAGCTGCTGCCCGAGGACTGGCGAGACTTCGACGACGACGTGACCGACCGCATGATGGCAAGGAGCATCGATGGCTGATCGTCTGGATAACCCGATCGACAAGCGTCGGTGGTTCTTCCGCCGCTCGTCGGGCGGCGGCGACGGCTTCGGCCGCTTCGCTGAGGCCACCGCCCGTTTCATGGGTTCGCCCAAGTTCGTCCTCTACATGACGATCTTCGTCATCGCGTGGATCGGCGCAAACCTGATGCTCGCCGGCATCAGCGCCGACGCCGCCTGGGACCCCTACCCCTTCATCCTCCTGAACCTCGCGTTCTCGACCCAGGCCTCGTACTCGGCCCCGCTGATTATGCTCGCGCAGAACCGCCAGGACGCCCGCGACCGCGTCGTGGCCGAGCAGGATCGCCTTCGCGCGGAGCGTAACCTCGCCGACACCGAGTACCTCGCCCGCGAGATCGCCGGCCTGCGCCTGGCGCTCCAGGACGTCGCCACGCGCGACTTCGTGCGCTCTGAGCTGCGCGACATGCTCGAGGACCTGCGCGCGGAGATCGCCGCGGACGCGGCCAACGCCTCGTCGAACGAGGCGGAGGCTGAGGTCGACGCCGATGGTGCCTTTCGTCCCCTAGAAGATGGGCACACCGGCCAGTAGAGTGGAGTCCATGCCAGTCACGCTTGATTCCGTCATGGAGGCTCTCGGCCAGGTCATCGACCCCGAGATCCGCCGCCCCATCACCGACCTCAACATGGTGACCCCCGACCTGGTCACGATCGACGGCTCCTCCGTCGCCGTCAAGGTCCTGCTCACCACCGCCGGATGCCCCCTGCGCACCCAGATCACCAAGGACGTCACCGAGCGAGTGAGCGCCATCGAGGGCGTCGAGAACGTCTCCGTCGAGATGGGCGTCATGGACGAGGCCCAGAAGAAGGCGCTGCGCGAGAAGCTCAACGGCGGTCGCCCCGAGCGCGAGATTCCCTTCGCCCGCCCCGACTCCCTCACGCGCGTCATCGCCGTCACCTCCGGAAAGGGCGGCGTCGGCAAGTCCTCCATGACCGCGAACCTGGCCGCCGCGCTGGCCGCTCAGGGCCTCAAGGTCGGCGTCATGGACGCGGATATCTACGGCTTTTCGATCCCGCGCATGCTCGGCGTGGACCACGACCCGCAGGTCATCGACGGCATGATGATCCCGCCCGTGGGCGCGGGTGGCGTCAAGGTCATCTCGATCGGCATGTTCGTGCCCGACGGCCAGGCCGTCATCTGGCGCGGCCCCATGCTCCACCGCGCCCTCCAGCAGTTCCTCGCGGACGTGTTCTGGGGCGACCTGGACGTCCTGCTCATCGACATGCCTCCGGGCACGGGCGACGTCGCGATCTCGATCGCGCAGCTGCTGCCCAACTCGGAGATCCTCGTCGTGACGACCCCGCAGGTCGCGGCCGCCGAGGTCGCTGAGCGCGCCGGTTCCATCGCCTCGCAGACGAACCAGAAGGTCATCGGCGTCGTCGAAAACATGTCGTTCCTGCCCCAGCCCGACGGCTCGCGCCTGGAGATCTTCGGCGCGGGCGGCGGCGAGTCCGTCTCGCAGCGCCTGACCGCGCAGCTGGGCTACTCCGTGCCGCTGCTGGCCCAGGTGCCCATCGACATCGCGCTGCGTGAGGGCGGCGACCGCGGCGAGCCCGTCTCCGTCGCCTCGGGCCCCGCCGCCGAGGAGCTCACGGCCCTCGCCAAGCAACTCTCTTCGGCGAACCGCGGCCTGGCGGGCCGCCCCCTCGGGGTCTCCCCCATCCAGCACTGAGCCCACGCGGCTTCGCCCCGGCCTCGTTCTTGCCGACGAGGCCGGGGTTTCGTCTGCCTGTCAGGTGAGGTTTTCGCGCGTTGTCGGAGCGCCAGCGCGCCCTTGCGCATCCTCGCCGGTACCCTGATGCCTGGGGAGGCATCGACGCGCAGGCGTACCTCCCCCAGGCGACCAAACACGAGTGAGGAAAAGGCGATGGCGGACAAGGCCCAGACGTGGGTGTACACCGAGGACTACGTGGCGGAAAGCGACGCGCTGACCGCCGCACGCGCCGTCGCTACCGAAATGGGCGCGTCCCCCGTGTCCCCTGGCGCCGGCGCCGCCCTGCGCATGCTGGCGGCCGTCTCCGGCGCACGCGCGGTCCTGGAGGTGGGCACGGGCGCGGGCGTGTCCGGCCTGTGGCTGCTGGACGGCATGGCAGCCGACGGCGTCCTCACGACGATCGACTCCGAGTCTGAGTTGCTGGGCCACGCGCGCCGCAACTCGCTGCCGCCGGCCTGTCGTCGCATCGCACGCGCCTCATCGCCGGGCGCGCCCTTGACGTTCTGCCGCGCATGGCTGCTCGCGGCTACGACATGGTCGTCCTGGACGGTGACCTGGAGGAAACTCCCCAGTACCTCGATCACGCGGTGCGCATCCTGCGTCCCGGTGGGACGATCGCTTTTGTGCACGCCCTGTGGCGCGACCAGGTGGCTGACCCCGCTCGCCGCGACGCGCTCACCGTCGTCGCCCGCGAGGTCGTCAATTACCTGCGTGACTCCGATGAGTTCGTGCCCGCGCTGCTGCCCGTCGGCGACGGTCTGGCGGTCGCCGTCAAGCGCTGAGCGCCCCATTCACGAACAAGCGGCGGAACAGGAGATCCTGTTCCGCCGCTGTCTTGTTGTGTGTCAGATGGCCGCTCCGAGAGCTTCGGCGAGTTCCGCCGCCTCCTGCGCGTTCAGCTCGATGACGAGCCGCCCGCCCCCTTCACTGGGAATTCGCATGACGATACCGCGCCCTTCGGCGCTGACTTCGAGGGGTCCATCCCCCGTGCGAGGCTTCATTGCTGCCATGAGAGTACTCCTTCTCAGAGTTATGCCCGCGCCTCCTCAGGCGGGGTAACATACCCATTTTACCGGATAAGCGCCATTTCCTTAACACATCGCAAAGAGTAATCAAAGAAAAATAGGCCAATCGATTAATTAGGCCCGTGATAACGGGAGTTTGACAGCACATACCACCCGCATAATGGGTGCGAAACTACTAGGCACCCGCCGCTAGGCGCACCGCTTCCTCCGGGTCGTCCACGACGCGCAGCAGGTTCACGTCGCCGGGCGAAATCATGCCGGCATCGACCATCGAGGAGCGGATCCAATCGACCAGGCCCGACCAGTAGTCGGTCCCCACGAGGACCACCGGGAAGGAACGGATCTTCCCCGTCTGCACGAGGGTCGCGGACTCGAAGAGCTCATCCATGGTCCCAAACCCCCCGGGCATCACGATGAATCCCTGCGAGTACTTGACGAACATGGTCTTACGTGCGAAGAAATAGCGGAAGTTAACGCCCAGGTTCACCCACTGGTTCAAGCCCTGCTCGTGGGGCAGCTCGATCCCCAGGCCGATCGACGTGCCGCCGGCCTCCCAGGCACCACGGTTCGCCGCTTCCATCATGCCCGGGCCACCGCCCGTGATGACCGCGTAGCCGCGATCCACGAGGAGCTCGCCGATGCGCTGGGCGCACCCGTAGAGGGGATCGTCGGGGCTAGTGCGAGCGGAGCCGAACACCGAAATGGCCGGGCCGACCTCAGAGAGGGCCTCGAAGCCCTCGACGAACTCGGACTGGATGCGCAGGACCCGCCACGGGTCCTCGTGCTTCCAATCCCCGCTCTGGCCGGATTGGAGCAGCGATGCATCCGCAGTCATGCGTGGGATCTGGTCGCCTCGCAGGACGACGGACCCGCGGCGGTAGGTGGTCGTCGGCTTGGTCATGGTCATGCCTCCCTGTGTGGTGCCGGCGTCGGTGCCGGCTGCGCGAGCACGAACGCGCGCAGCGTGTCGTGCACCTTCACGATATCGGATACGGGCGTATGTTCGTCGCGCGTGTGCGCCAGCAGCGGGTCGCCCGGCCCGAAGTTCATAGCGGGCACGCCGACCTGGGTGAAGCGCGCGACGTCGGTCCAACCGACCTTCGCGCTCAGCCGCAGCTCCTCGCCCCGCGATGCAGCGACCTGGCGAGCGACCGACAGGAAGCGCTGGGCGACCGGCGAGTCCGCGCCGGGCCTGGCCCCCTCGCACAGGTCGTCAACCTCAATCGTGGCACCCGTGCCCTCGAAGAGGCCGCGCACCCACTCCAGGGCCTCGTCGGCGCGCTTCGAGGGGCGAAGCGGTAGTTGACGGTCATCGACGCGGCCTCGGGGATCACGTTGTTGGCGATGCCGCCCTCAACGCGTACGACCGACAAGGATTCTCGGAATTCGAGGCCATCGACCGTGACGACGGGGTTGCCGTAGGCGGCGATGCGCTCGATGACGGGGGCCAACGCGTGGATCGCGTTGACGCCCATCCACGCGCGCGCCGAGTGCGAGGCCCGCCCCGGGAAGTGCGCGATGACGCGCAGCGTCCCATTGCAGCCGCCTTCCACGTGGGCGGCGGTGGGCTCCCCCAGGAGCGCCAGGTCGCCGGCGAGCCACTCGGGGTGGTTGCGCTGGACGCGCCCCAGGCCGTTGAGATGGGAGGCGACCTCCTCGTGGTCGTAGAAGATCCAAGTGACGTCCACGCTCAGCGTGGCCCCGCCGCCGGAACGGAGGACGGCACCAACCTCGCACGCGAGCGCGAGCGCCGCCGCGCAGCCGCCGAGCATGTCGACCGAGCCTCGCCCCCACAGGACCGTGGCCCCGTCGCGCTCCTCAAAGCGACCGGGAACGTTGTCGGCGATGGGAACCGTGTCGAGGTGCCCGGCGAGAACCACACGCTGGCCGAGTCCGAGCCGGGTCCGCGCGCACACGGCGTCCCCGTCGCGCAGGATCTCCAGGGACGGGACCGATCCGAATCCGACGCCGCGCAGGGCCGCCTCGACGGCGTCAGCCAGGGGCCCTTCGTCTCCCGACACCGATGGAATGTCGATCATCTGGCGCGTGAGCTCGACCGGGTCCGTCAGGTTCGTCAGCTGCATGGTTCCTCCTTCGTGGATGCCTCCAGGATAGCGGCGCACTCCCCCACCTGCGTCCCTCCTCCGCCTCCCGGGGCGAGCCCCTGCCTCGTTCCTGATACCCGTTTTTGCACGGACCACCCGAAGTGTTACCCTCAACACATGACACGCTGTGCAAGCCCGTTGCTGTTTGCGGGTATCGCTTCTTTCCTGTCCGCGCGTACCGGCGGCCGTTTCCGCCTGATCATCGGCTACGAGACCCCTGAGAATCAGGACGCGGCGCGCGACGGCGCGGCGATCATCGAAGCATCCGGCGGGCACGCCCTGCTCATGCCGCGTGCACTCCCCGCTCCCCTGACGGCTTTTCGGTGCGCATGGTCATGGCGGACGGCGCCGCGTACGTGCGCGCGTCGGGCGAGGCGCTCATCTACCTGGGCGGGCGCGCGATCGATCGCTCGCGCGAGGGCGCGCTGGCCCCCGACGCTGAGCTGGCCCTCATCGACGAGGCAGTGGTCGCGTCCGGGGACGGCTCATCCCTCCCCCGTTCGCAGGGAGGCTGGGAGTCCGTGGGTGACGGAATGATCGGCGCGTACGTGGACCGCTGCGCCTCGCGCATCGCATCTCTGGAGGCGTCCGGCCCGCGCGCGGCCTCCGTGTCGGTCGCCGAGGCCTCGGGGCTGCTGGCGACTCTCCTGGAGCGCCTGGGCATGCCGGTCGTCGAGGAGGGCGCTGCCCTCTCCCTGAGCATTTCCACGGACGGGCGCGCCCTGACTGCCTCAGTGCCCGAGGATCGGGTCCGCACCGCGCTGACGGGAGCGCTCAGCACCTCCCCCGCCACTCCCACCGGCCCGGGCCTGTACTGCGTGGACCCGGCCTTCGTGCTCGACGCGGACGCCCTGTGCGCGGGAGCTGCTCTGGCAGTGCTGGGAGCCTGAGGCCTCACGAGTTGTGCCCCGGGGACGCATCCCCGGGGCACTGTCGTGCGCGCAGTCAGCTCACACGTCGAAGGGCGTGGAGATGACCATGCCGCCCGTCTCGATCTGGCCGGCCATGTCGGACAGGCCCAGCTTTGAGTTCGGACGATAGCATCGGAGTGTAGGCGCCGAAGCCGGTGAGGATCACGCCGCCCGAGGCCAGGGACACCGGCACGACGGAGGCCTTCTCACCTGCGGAGGCCTGCGCGATGAGGGTGTCCATCGCGTCCTTGTAATCGACGACGATGCCCGTCAGCACGGGAGCACCAATGGCGGAGCGGACCTCGTCGGAGATCTGGATGTAGCTGAACGCGTCCGCGAAGGACTGCGTGTCCACCTGCTGCGCCGCCGGGGCGCCGGACTGGCCGGACATCGGCGCGGTCTCGGCCGACTGAGCCTCGTCGCGGGTCAGGCCCTTCAGGTCATCCTTCGTCAGGCTCGACCACACGAGGCGCACGGTCGGGTTGGCGGCCTCGGTGACGGCGCGCGCGGCGCCCTCGTTGGCCTCACCGGCGAAGGGAGCGATGATGTCGGCGCCCCGAGAGATCGCGTCGGCGGTCGCCGTGTGCACCTCATCGGCACTGCCCGCGTACGTGCCGTCGCTCGTCACGGGGTTCCAGCCGAGCACGGTGATCGACGTGCCGTTGGCCAGGTTGTAGGCATCGACGCCCTGAGAGAACGCGGACATCTGCGAGCTGGTGACGTTGTCGCGCTCTCCGCCGACGACGGCGAGCGTGCCCGTCGTCGTCATGCCCGCGGAAGCGTAACCCGCCAGGTAGGCGGCCTGCGAGGCATCCACGTCGACGATCGAGCCGTTCTTCAGGGAGGTCGCACCGCCCTTGGAGTCGACGAAGGAGGCACCCACGAGGGCGAAACGAACCTTCGGATTGGAGCGCGCGGCCTCGGAGACGGAGGCCGCCATGGTCGAGTCCGCGCCCACGATCAGCGTGCAGCCGGAGGTCACGAGCGAGGCCGGGGCCTCCGGCCCGCTGGCCGCCTCGAAGGCGACAAAAGCGTCATTCGCGGCACCCGCGAGCGCGGTCGCAACGGGGTCCGACGCGGCGTCGCCGTGGGCACCGGAGATGGCCGCGCAGACCTTCGCGGAGGCTGCGGGGGTGGCGGCGGGCGTGGTCGAGCAAGCTCCGAGGGCGAAGGAGGCCGCGGTCGCGGTGGTTGCGAGTGCGACGATGGTCCGCTTGTTCACGTGTGATGCCTTTCGTCGGGGCTTCTTGCTGCCCAACACGCTACCAGCCCGGCACCCTCACGCGGCGGGCGGGGCGGCGCACCTCACCCGAGAGCGAACAGGGCCCGGCGAGCCTGGCCCCCCCTCGCGGGAGCCCCGCTGGGAACGCTCTATGCCGCGCGTCGGGGGCGCGTCAGAGCAGGTCAGAGCGGCCCCGGTCCGCGAGCTGGTCGACGACGGCCTTCACCGACTGCGCGCGGTCGCGGCGCGTCACGAGGATCGCGTCGGGGGTCAGAGCGACGGCCACGTCGGGCACGCCGACGAGGGCAACGAGCGGTCCCTCGCCGTCCTGCGTGAGGGACCCGAAGACTGCCGCACCGTCGGATTCGACGCGCAGCGCCTCGCCCAGGTTGCCGCTGCGCGCGACAATGCCGGTGAGGGCCTCGAAGTCGCCCAGGTCCGTCCATCCCAGCTGCGCGTCGGCGGGAACGACGGCCACTCCCCCGTCGGCGGCGACGGGCTCGGCGATCGCGTGGTCGATCGCAATCTTCGTCAGGTGCGGCCAGTTGTCCGCCAGCACCTCATCGAACTCGGGGGTCCCCCCACGCGCGCGCGATGATCTCCAGGCGCGCATGCATGTCGGGCAGCAGGCGGGCCAGGTGGGCGGCGAGCACGCCCGCCGACACGATGAACATGCCCGCGTTCCACAGGTATCCCTGCGACACGTAGCGGGCGGCGGTGTCGGCGTCCGGCTTCTCCACGAACTCGGCAACACGGCGGGCACCGCGCTCAGCTTCGGCTTCCCCGGAGCCATCAGAGAGGGCAGGACCGGGCGCGATGTACCCGTAGGCGGTCGAGGCCTCGGTGGGCGTCAGCCCGATCGTCACGACATAGCCGTCGCGGGCGGCACCGATCGCCGTCTCGACGGCGGTTCGCAGCAGCTCGGGGCGGGCGATCAGGTGATCGGCCGCGAAGGACCCGACGATTGCGTCGTCCCCGAAGCGTTCGCGCACGACGTAGGCGCCCAGGCCGATCGCAGCCATGGAATCGCGGCCCGACGGCTCGATGAGGAGGATGCGATTATCCGACGAGGCGAACTCGGGCAGCTGGGCGAGCACGCCGTCGCGGTGCGCCTGGCCGGTCACGATAGTCACCGACGAGGCCGACTCCTCCAGGCGGTCCACCGTGCCCTGCAGGAGGGTGCGGCCCGTGCCCGCCAGGTCGAGGAGGAACTTGGGGCGGCGGCGGCGCGACAGCGGCCACAGGCGGGTGCCGGCACCGCCGGCGGGGATGATCACGTGGAGGTCACTCATGCCCCCAAGTATCGCAGATACGACGAGGGGGCGAGGCATCAGCCTCGCCCCCTCGTGGAAAGCGTGAGCTACGCGAGTGTCACTCGGCGTCGCCCTCGGCGGCGGCGACGACGGCCTCTTCAGCGGCTTCCTCGGCCTCCTCAGCGGCGGCTTCCTGAACGGACACGATGACCGTCTCGGGATCGAGCTCGACCTCAACGCCAGCGGGCAGCTTCAGGTCGGAGACGCGCACGGCGGAGCCGGCCTCGAGACCCTCGATGGAAACCTCGAGATTTCGGGGATGGAGGTGGCGGGAGCCTTCACCAGGATGGTGAACTCATCGAGCGAGTGAACGGTGCCCGGGGTGGGCTCGCCGACAACGACGACGGGGACCTCAACGTCAACCTTCTCGCCGGCCTTGACGGCCAGGAAGTCGGCGTGCAGGATGTCGCGGCGCACGGGGTGAACCTGAACGTCCTTGACGAGGGCCAGCTGGGTCTTGCCCTCGATCTTCAGCTCAACGAGCGCGTTCTTGGTGCCGCGAACGATGAGGAAGAGGTCGTGGCCGGGAACGTCCAGGTGACGGGGCTCGGCGCCGTGGCCGTAGAGGACCGTGGGGACCTTGCCGGCGCGGCGGGCGCGGCGGGCAGCACCCTTACCAAACTCGGAACGCTCTTCGGCAAGCAGGACGGGGTTGTCGCTCATGTGTCTTTCCTTCGTTTCTCAGGTCCGGCGTCGGTGTCGGCAGAGTGAAGGAAACGCGCAGCATTTCGATTCAGGCCCTGTCGATAACGGCGGATACGGATCCGCCCTCGCCGGAGCAACCCCAATAGGTTACCTCACGGCGAGGGCGGATGTGAAGCGGGAGGCGCTCAGTTAAAGAGCGATGTGACCGAACCGTCTTCGAAGACCTCTCGGATCGCGCGGGCCAGGAGCGGCGCGATGGAGAGGACGGTGAGCTGACCGAAGCGCTTCTCAGCGGGAATCGGCAGCGTGTCGGTGACGACAACCTCGGCGGCGCCAGACTCGGAGAGACGGCGGGTGGCCGGGTCGGAGAGAATGCCGTGCGTGGCAACGACGATGACCTTCTTCGCACCGGCATCCATGAGAACCTTGATGGCCTCGGTGATCGTGCCGGCGGTGTCGATCATGTCATCCACCAGGACACATTCCTTGCCGGTGACCTCGCCAACGACACGGTTGGCGACAGCGACGTTCGGTCGGGTGGTGTCGCGGGTCTTGTGGACGAAGGCCAGGGGCGCGCCGCCCAGCTTCTTCGACCACTTCTCGGCGACACGGATGCGGCCCGCGTCGGGAGAGACGACGGCGGTGTTGGCCAGGTCAACGCGGCCGCGCACGTAGTCCACGAGGACCGGCATCGCGAAGAGGTGGTCGACCGGGCCGTCGAAGAAGCCCTGCTCCTGCGAGGCATGCAGGTCGACGCTCATGATGCGGTCGGCACCGGCGGTGCGGTACAGGTCAGCCATGAGGCGAGCGGAGATAGGCTCGCGGCCCTGATGCTTCTTGTCCTGACGCGAGTAGGGGTAGAAGGGAGCGACGACGGTGATGCGCTTCGCGGAGGCGCGCTTGGCAGCATCAATCATGATGAGCTGCTCCATCAGCCACTTGTTGATGTCGCCCGCGATGGACTGCAGGACGAACACATCGGCGCCACGAACGGACTCGTTGAAGCGCACGTAAATCTCGCCGGAGGCGAAGTCGTAGGCCGTCACCGGCGAAACCCCACATCCGATTTCCTCGCCCACAGCGTGAGCCAGGTCCATGTGAGCTCGTCCAGAAACGAGGACGAGGTTCTTCTCCGGTGGTCACCAGTCCGCTCATGCGGTTGTCTCTCCTTGTGTTGGATCAGGCGCGAGGCGCCGCGATCAGTGTGCCGATGGTGGCGTATGGCGTAACCATCGTATCGGCTGCAACGCAGCCCTGACCGATCCACGCGGTGGGAACCACACTGCGGTCCCCGATTTCCGCATCAATCAGCGTGGCGCTAGGACCGATTTCACAGCCGGCCCCAACGGTGGTCGTCCCCCGCAGGCAGGTGCCGGGGTAGATGGTAGTGTCAGCGCCGACGCTCACATCGACATCGATCCAGGTGGAGGCCGGATCGACGATCGTCACGCCGGCGCGCATGTGCCCCTCGCAGATGCGGCGGTTCATCTCGGCACCCAGCTCGGCGAGTTGGACGCGGTCGTTCGCGCCCGCGCTCTGCCAGTGGTCGGTGAGCTCGAGGGCACCCGGCGGTGCGTCCGGCGGGTGCCGCAGCCGCGAGGACGTCGGTCAGGTAAACCTCGCCCTGATCATTGTCGGTGCCCAGGGACGCCAGGGAGGTGCGCAGGAAGTCCGCGTCGAAGGCGTAGATACCCGCGTTGATCTCGTTGATCGCGGCCTGCTCGGGCGTGGCGTCGCGCTGCTCGACGATCGCGGTGACCGTGCCCGAGGCGTCGCGAATGATGCGGCCGTAGCCGGTGGGGTCCTCGACGCGCGAGGTCAGGACGGTGACCGCGTGGCCCGCGCCCTCATGCGTGGCGACCAGCTCGGACAGGGTGTCCGTGGACAGGAGGGGAACGTCGCCGTAGGTGACGACGATGGTGCCGGAGACGGGATCGACGGCCGCGTCGAGAGCCTCGAGGCCGCACTGGACGGCACGGCCGGTGCCGGGGATCTCGTCCTGGTCGGCGATGATGGCGCTGGGCAGGACGCGCTCGATTTCGGCGGCGACAACGTCGCGCTGATAACGGACGACGGCGACCAGGTGCTCGGGGTCGAGGCCGTGGGCGGCGCGCAGGGCGTGTCCGATCATGGACAGGCCGGACAGGGGGTGGACAACCTTGGGGAGGGCAGATTTCATGCGCGTTCCCTGACCTGCGGCCAGGACGATGACGGCGGCGGGGCGAGACATGTTCCTCCTCGGGGGGTCTGCGGTCCCATCGGGACCGGTCGCTCCGCCCCTAGGATTCGAACCTAGACTAAAGGCACCAAAAACCTCTGTGCTGCCGTTACACCAAGGCGGAATGCGTCCACTGTGATGATACCTGCACCCCTCGCGCGCTTTCAAACGCGGCCACGCGCCCGCTGGGCGGTCTCCATGCTGCCGGACCCAGGCCTCGTGTGATACTGGGGGCATGGCTGAGAAGAGGACACGAATGAGCGGCTTCGCACGCCGCGAGCAGCTGGTGGCCGTGGGGCGTTCCCTGTTCGCCGAAAAGGGCTTCGGCGCGACCAGCGTCGAGGAGATCGCCGCCCGGGCGAAGGTCTCCAAGCCTGTGGTCTACGAGCATTTCGGAGGCAAGGAGGGCCTGTACGCGGTGATCGTGGACCGCGAGGTGCAGGCCCTCATCTCCTCGCTCCAGTCATCCCTGGAGTCCTCCGAGCGCCCGCGCCTGATCCTGGAGAACGCGACACTGGGCCTGCTCGACTACATCGAGCGCAACACGGACGGTTTCCGCGTGCTCGTGCGCGACGCCCCCTCGGACCGTACGGCTGGCTCCTTCTCCTCGGTCATGGGCGACGTGGCGACCAGCGTCGAGCACATCATCGCCGAACAGTTCAAGCGCTCGGACTTCGACACCACCTGGTCTCCCCTGTACGCGCAGATGCTCGTCGGCCTCATCGCACAGGTCGGCCAGTGGTGGCTGGACGATCGGCGCATGAAGAAGGACGAGGTCGCCGCCCACGTCGTTAACCTCATCTGGAACGGCCAGCGCGGCCTGCGCCCCCACCCCACGCTGCGGGTGCGCTCGGGCGAGGGACACTGAGTTCATCGTTCACGACATACGACGAGGCCGTGGCGGGTAATCCCAGCCACGGCCTCGTCAGTGAGTAAGACTCAGCGCGCCTCGTAGGAGAGGCAGTCCGCGGTGCCCGCGCCGACCGAGATGGAGGCGGCGGTGCACTCGAGGGCGTTGTTGTGGGCGCAGTCGGCCTTCTGGCAGGCACCGACGAAGGTGTCGGCCTTGGCGAGGCCACCCTTGACGGTCAGCGGGATGAAGGTCGTGCAGGAGGAGGAGTAGCCGACGGTGATAGCGGCGGCTCCGCAGTTCTTCTCCTTGTTGTAGGAGCAGTCGGTGACGGAGCAGTCGAGGATGCGGGGCATATCTGCCATGGGAGTGTCCTTTCAACGTGGCCCCGTGGGGCCGAAATGTAGCCGGTCGCGACCGGGTTGGCCGCGCTGTTGACTCCAGTGATACGCCTTTTCGCAACACATCCCAAACGTGCCGGGTTTTCGTTGAAATTCCAAGGGTGTCCATGCGTCTGTCGGGGGCTATTTTCGCATTCACACCATCACTAATTACGCAAATAAATGCGGCATTTCTTTTGCGTAATTCGGATAGGTGAGCCTGCGCTGCGCGAGTGTGGCAAACCTAGCCTGATCGGCCCCCACGCAAAGGAATCGCCCACGCTGCACGGGGCAGCACGGGCATATCCGGCACAGAGCCATTCGTCAGGAAGCGATCACTTCGCAGACCAGAAACGGACCACAATCGTGGTGTCATCGTCGGCCGGCTGCGAGCGCTCCAGGTCCGCAACATAGTTGTAGGAACCGGAGAAGTCGGTCGTCGAGACGGGCAGGTACTCGGGCAGGTCGCCGAGCGTCACGTTGTAGACCCGCTTGCCGCCCTCCACGGAGTACTCCATGTCGGGGGTGACGGTCAGGCCATCCGCCTTGGAAACCCAGTAGCGGTTAATCGTGCCGTCATTGCCACGCTCGTCGCGCTGGTACCAGTAGAGGCTGTAGTTCTCAGACTCGGGAACGGTACGCACAACCTGGTCGCCCACGAGCACGTAGTTAACAACCTTCGCCTGCGCGGCGTCCATGGCCTCGTCGTCACGCTTGTTATCGCGCAGCGTGATGCCGCGAGCGGACAGGGCATCCTGGCCGAGGCCAAAGTCCGCGCGAATCTCCTCGGCGTAGGGACGCACGATGAGGTTGTCCGAGACGGTGACATTACGAATCTCGCCCTTCACTTCCTGGAAGTCAATGGCGCCGCGCGTGTTTCCGTAGAAGTCGTTCGTGGTGCCGGAGCGCACGAGCTTGTTGTGCGCGATCGAAATGCCGCCATCCGTGTTGAGATCGAAGTTGTGACCGTCGAACACGGTGTTCAGGCGAATGCCCGCGCCGGAGAAGTTGTTAACAATGAGGTTGTCCTTGATGACATGGGACTTACCGCCGAAGAGGCCGATGGCGGAGGCACGCCAGCCCAGCTCGACAGTGTTACCCACGAAGGAGTTGCGCTCGGCGATGCGTGCCTGGCTGTTGGTGGACTTGTCAATACTCGACCACGAGGCCAGGCCGTCGTCGCCATTGCCTCGCACCGAGGAGTTGCGGACCGTGGAGTTCGCCGTGCCCTGCGCGAAGTTAACGCCGTCCGCGAAGTTGTTGCGGATACGCGCGTTTTCAATGACCATGCCGTCGGTGTAGGTCATCTGGCTGGCATCCACGTAGTCACCCATCCAGAAGCCGCACTCGAAGTGCTCCACCCACACGTTGGCAACGCGGGTGTTCGCACCGGCGGAACCGGCGAAGCCCTTGTACTGCGCCTTCTCGTCGAAACGAGACTTCAGGTTCGAGGACATGTAGAAGTCGGTCATGGTCACGCCACCCACGCCGCGGTTGAAGACGAAGCCGCCGCCGCCAGCCTGATCGGAGGTGAAGCGCACGTTAGTGTGCCACATGCCCGCGCCCTGGATGGTCAGGTCGGAGTGGTCCAGGCCGATCTTGCGGCCGAACTCCCATGTACCTGCGGGAATGTAGACGGTCTTGGAGGTGGCCGCCGCCTGGTTCATCGCCCAGATGAGCGCGTCGGAGTCATCGACGCCGTCGTCGGGCTTGGCTCCCTGATAGTCGGCCACGCTCACAGCGCCTTCGGGACGGTCGATGGCGGGCGCAGCCTGCTCGAGCTCGATGAAGTCGATGCCGTAGGCATTCTGATCGTCGCCAACCTTGACGATCTGAATGTGATCATCCTTCTCGACCTGGCGGCCAAGCAGCGTGTGCACCTCATCGAAACGGAAGCGCGCCTTCCTACCATCTCCCGGTTCGTCGTACACGTGGTCGCCGCCGACGTACTGCCACGCGGTCTCGGAGGAGAGGTCGAGGGTCGCAACCGTCTCATTGTTGACGCGCACGTCGACACGACCGGAGGCGTGATCCGGCAGGGTGAAGCGCAGGTCGAGGGCGTTGGCCGCGGTGCTTGCCGTGAAGTCCACGGAGGAGTTCTTGTCATTCAGGGCCACGTAGGACTGGCCCGAGGCCTCGATGGCCGTCGACTCGATGTCGTCGGAGCGCTCGAGTGTCGTCCCGTCGGAACGGCTAGCCTCCTCGGCCTCGTATCGCGTGTAGGGGACGGTCGCGCCGTACTGCTCGTCGGCCGCGACCGCACTGGGGACCAGTGCGGGCACCAGCGCGATGACGCCGAGCAGACCTGCTCCCGCGATAAATGGTCCGCGTTTCATGTAACTCTCAAACCTCTTTTCATGCCCTGAAGGGCGCTCGAAGCGCCGCTTCGCTCCTAGGTTCCGCTTGTTGGAAGGAACCCGGGCACATAGTAGCGGAATCTGACCACTGTCAAAGAGTTGCTCAGAAATTTTCCCAGTCAAGAACCATGAAATATCAACGAATAAGCTACGGGCCAATATTTGCACTGTAAATATAAATATGAGATTCTGACGCGCTGGCAGGGATTGCGATTGTGGCGAGGAGGCCTCGGCTACAGCTGCGCTAGCGGCGATTGCTGCCCGCGCGACGCATCAGCGACGCCACGCCGGACACGCTCACCGCCAGCCCCAACAACGTCAGGAAAGCCACTGACGCAGGAGAGGACCCCCTGATGGATCCATATATCCGGCAAGTAGCTCATCAAAATCGATTTGCATCACCTGGGAGAGTTGATTGAGTTCCGGATGCACGGGAAATTGTGCGCATCTCCATCGGAATATATTCACCATCCAAGGTCAGGCGGCCAGTGATGGGGGTGAGCTGTTCGAAACCCCACTGGGGCGAGACACTTTCAAGCGCCGAGGGGACATCGATTCGCGGCCACCGGCGACGCCACCGCGCCTTTTCTCCGATGCGCATGATCGCCCACTTCAACATGATCTCGCCATAGTCGCTAATCATGGTCGGAACACGAGCTTCTAAATACTCGCTCTCACCATAGAATGCTTGAGGGCGTCGCGAGTTCTTCGTGTCCCAAATGTGCTGCCAACTACGCCCTGAATCCCAGGTGAGCGCAATGCCATCACCATGGTAGACCGAGGAAATTGCACCGCTAGTTCGAGCAAAATCAATCAGCTCAGCTGTCACAGACATCAGTTACTCTCTTTCGCTTCGAGTATGCCAAGTTGTAAACACTCACTCGCAGTGAGCGGGTAGTCACCAAGCATGAATTGCACCTGCCGCGCTCCCCCCGGCATTGAGAACTGCGGGATATTAATTCCCGTCCGAATAGAGAAACCGGTCGGCAACTCCACAATCCGGTACTGATAGTAGGGATCATTCATCGCAAGAATATCGAGGGCTCGCTCTTCCAATGAAAAGTGACTCCCATTTTCGGGCAACTGCCAGAAGTACTTTCCATAGGGCAGTCCGAGCCGATCCACAAAGGGACCAAATTTCTTCGTATAGGCCAGAAAGCTTGTATAGGTCTTCACAGTACTTCTATCCATTCGAGCGAGCACTGTCGGCCCATCCGGCACCCACTTCAAGACTTCCAAATTAGGAAAGTCCGGCGAGTGAACGTCAGGGATCTGATTAACTTCCATCTTTCTCTTCCTTTCTATTCCATTCACTTACGCAAGCCTATATACTTACGCACATCATTGATACTCATACACATGAGACTCTCATCGAACATACGGACGCCCAAGCCATCGCCGAAGCAATGGGCCACCGTCAGGAAGCATGTACGCGCGCGCAGCAGCTCAGACGGAGAAACGTCGTAAAGCCACGCTAACGGAACACAGTAGCGCGCTTCACCCGTGTTGAACTCTAGCTTGATATTATCAGGCCCCTTAAGAGACACGTATTCCAGATGCCTATTCCTCTCCATGGACCATCCACTCGGCAATTCGTCTTCCTCTATCGGTAAGCCGAGCCACTCAAACCCGAGAGCGTGCCGCAAGATTGACACCGTGTAGTTCAACATCACCTTCTGCGCCAAATCGATCGAAGGAGAATTGAACACCCCTCCCCTCCGAACCTTCCCACGCTCCTCCTCATCAAAACAATAAACTCCATCCTCCAACCACAACATATCCCGCAAAGCAAAACCATACGTAATCGACAGGCCCGTATATCCCCTCTTAAAACCGTTATACACCTCCACCTCAGTGTACTTATTCATCACTTCCGCATACTCATCCATGAAGTCCAACAGGATCCTCCTTTCCCTTCAAGATATGATCTTTTACGAGTCGAGATACCGGGACAGCCTCGCCATTTTGATCAACAACTTGCAGCTGCGTCGCCCCTCCCGGCTGCTGACCCCAGGGAGCTGCCTTGCCGGACTTAATGGTCCACCCCTCGGGCAGCTGCTGTCCCGTGAATTCATACTGGTAGTAGTGGTCGTTCACCGAGTCCGGGCGCAGGGAACGCTCCTCGAAGGAGGCAGGGTGGCCGTCCTCGATGGCACCCAGGTAATTGCCCCCGGGATGTCCGATGCGATCCACGTCCCCGCCGAAGTCACGGATGTAGTCCTCGACCGAGGAATACACGGTCGGCTCCCCCGCATATCCATCATTCGGCGGCCAGTCAATCACCCAATCTTCTTTCCCAGTCTTGGGATCAATCTCGATATGGCCGTGTTCCGCCCTCCATTCTTCGTAAGTGTACGATGTCCCGTCGGGCTTTACGCCCAATACCAGTTCACGCTGTTGTGCAAGGTCTCCACCTTTCATCCCATCTACCAAGCCTTCAGTTGGCGGAGTTCCCGGCTCCTGCTGCCACTGATTCAGAGGGGATTCTCTCCATGAGATCGTCCGCACTTCGGGGAAGGACGCGTAGTCGTTTCTCCTTCCACTCATTGGCGAGATCTTCCATGCCGTGCGTGCGCAGATAGTCGTCCAGATGCGAAGATAACCTTCCCACGGCCCCATCTGCACCAATACCAAGGCGACCCGCACCCTTCAGAGCAAGAGTGCCTAGCCCCATCCCCATATCTCGCAGCATCATGCCTTCACCAATGATAGGCAGGGATTCAAGCACTGCAGCAGCCCGAGCCGCAGTTCCACCGCCAGCGGTGAGCGCTGCAAGAACCGCAGCCGGTACAAGTTCACCCAGGCAGCACCGGGGTCGTCTTTCCACCCATCGGCATTAACCAAGAGAGGTGCCATCTTCTTCGCAAAACCGACCGGATCAGCGATAATTGCATCCCGCAGTGCAAGGAAATCCTCATATGGTAGCGTAATGTGCTTCGCCTTCAGCTCATCCCAGGTGATCCAACCTAGCATGTACCGCCCAGAGTCCCGTATGCTTTCAACCGCCATGCCATACTGCATGGAGAGTAGGCCCCAAACGCCATCAAAAATGCCATGACTCACACGGTTCATGAAATGAACGAGCGCCCACGATGGATCCGGTGATCGGTTCGCTTGTTCGTACAAAGTCTGAGCAAGAGTTTCACCAGCAGCATCCGTATCGCTCACTGCTGCTTCGAAGTCGGCAACCGCCTGCGCTTGCTTCGCCTCACCAGGTCCCGTGTCCCGCTCTGGGTGATACGACAGATCTACCTCAGGTAATCCGAACATACCGGTCTTCGGGTGTTCGGCTGCCCACTTCTGTTCTGCAAGAGCCGCCTCGACGGCAGCGACTCCCTCTTCATACGCGACTTTAGCTTCAGCAGCACGCGTTTGAGCTTGCTCGAGCGCTGAAGCATAGACTTCCCAGGCATCTGCGGCACGGCCGAATGTCGCTGAAGCACACCACCAGTTTTCCGGCTGCAGCTTGAAATGTTCATGAAACCGGTCAGCCGCCCGTCCACTCCAGCCAGACACTGAAATCTCCTGCAATGACCATGCGATTCTCTCGAAATCGGAGGCACGATCACGCATGACGGCAATCCGCCCGCGGATGGCAGCAGGATCGCCCTTGATCTCGAATGTTGGTGCACCTGTATGTGTCACGCCCACGCTAAATCCCCTTCACCAGTGGTTCTGTGGAGATAGCAGCTGCTGCATCACGAGCGAGAGTCATTGCCTCATCACACGCAGTCATATAGTCAGCGTAAATCCCGGTAACTTTCCCAGCCGACCCGCTGCCTCGGAGATATCCCTGAGCATGCCGTTAAGGCCTTGATCCCACTTCGTATTAAAGCTCTCCAGTGCCCCGGCTATAACGGGATTAGCAACCATTCCAGAGTTTGGCGTATAGTCCGCAACGTCGTAGTCTCGGTTGCGCTCCTGCAGCTCGCTGAGCTTCGAAACTGCGGTTGCTAACGCCTCAAGGTCGACTTCAAAATCATGACTCGTCATCGCAGTCTCCTAATCAACGGCAGCAAATGCAAGAGTTTCAGCGTTCAATCCAGCCTTGCGTATTTCTTCAAATGCTTGTTTCAGAGAATCCAAGGCAGCAGCCAGTTCCTCCGTACGATCGTTAAGGCGCTGTGCACATTCCTTTTGTGCCTGCCGAGCCTCAGAGCTATCTGTCCATTCAGCGAGCTCACGCTCCACAAGATCTGACATCTCCGTACCACGTTCGCGCAGCTTCGAGGCTGCGCGTTCGATGTCCTCCATCACGTAGTTCGCAGCCGCCTCATAAAAGACAAGATCATGTCCACTCATTGCGCGCTCCCAAATGCACCAGCGTCAATAATTTCTTCAGTTGCTTGCTCTTCCGCCGCAATGAGTGCTTCATCGACTGAGATCAACGCCTGCGCATAACGGTCCAGGTCCCCAATATGCGCTGAGCCCGCTTCCCCCCACGCCATTAGAGCTTCACCCAGAATCGACACGTACGTTCCATTCACGTGCGAAAGCTGTCCGGTAATGTCCGCCTCGAGTGTGCGTGCGATTTCCCCAAGCTCGGTTTCAAAGTCGGTCACATAACCCGCAGCCTTCGTTTGCGCGCCGATAACAGCCCAAAGCCCGGTCCACTCACAACGCTCCTCCTCCATCGGATAAAGAGCGGCTAACACCACTCGTTCAACCACTTGTTCAGTTGAACATCGTAGTTCATCACAACACGGTTTACTCAAGCAAATCGGCGGCCTCGAGCCAGGCCTCCTCCAGTTCGTCGATTTCGGCCAGGACGTCCTGGTGGGCCGCCGAGACCGTCGTCAGCTCGGAGACCGCCGAGGGGTCCGTGGCCACCTGGATCGACAGCTTCTCCAGCTTCGCCTCCAGGTTCGAGGCCTCCGCGCGCAGGCGCTCCAGCTTACGTTCGATGCGGGCCACCTCCTTCTTGGCCGCGCGCCGCGCCGCAGCGTCACTCACGCCGCCGCGAGCGCTCCCCTGCCCCGCACTCTCCTCGCCCGAGGAGGCGTCCGCGGAGGGTGGGGCGGAGCGGGAGGCGGAGCCAGCCTCGTCGGTGCGAGAGGACGACGCAAAAGCCCCAAAGTCGCCGGAGGCGCGCATCTGCAGGTACTGCTCGACGCCACCGGGTAGCGCGCGGACCTGGCCGTCGCCGAGGAGGGCGACCTGGTGGTCGGTGACGCGCTCGAGGAGGTAACGGTCGTGGGAGACGACGACGAGGGTGCCCGGGAAGGTGTCGAGCAGGTCCTCCATGGACGCCAGGGTGTCAGTGTCGAGGTCGTTCGTGGGCTTCGTCGAGGAGCAGCACGTTCGGCTGGCTCATCAGCAGGCGCATGAGCTGGAGGCGACGGCGCTCGCCGCCCGAGATCTCGCTGATGCGCGTGTAGGCGCGGGCGCGCGTAAATCCCATGCGCTCCGTCATCTGGGAGGCGCTGACCTCCTTGCCATCCACGATGACGGTCTGGGCGACGTCGGCGACGGCCTCGACGACGCGCATGTCGGCCAGGGCGTCGAGCTCGTGCGTGTCCTGGGAGAGGGTGGCGACCTGGACGGTCTTGCCGCGCTTGACACGCCCCGAGGTAGGCTCGATGTCACCGCGCAGCAGGTTCAGAATCGTCGTCTTACCAGCGCCGTTGACGCCGACGATACCGACGCGCTCGGCGGGAGCCAGGCGCCACGTGACGCCCTCGAGGATGCTCAGGCGCGAGCCGTCGGGGCGCGTGAACGACACGGAGACGTCCTCGAGGTCGATGACGTCCTTGCCCAGGCGCGCGGTCGCCATCTTGACCAGCTCGACGGTGTCGCGCGGGGGCGGTACGTCGGCGATAAGCGCCTCGGCGGCGGCGATGTGGAACTTCGGCTTCGAGGTGCGGGCAGGCGCCCCGCGGCGCAGCCACGCGAGCTCCTTGGTGAGCAGGTTGGCGCGCTTGGCGGCGGCCACGTCCGCCTGGCGCATGCGCTCGGCGCGAGCGAGGGTGTAGGCGGCGTAGGAACCGTCGTAGATTTCGACGTGGCCGGCGATCTGCGGGCGATCGCCACCAGGGTCGACGCCCGGGACGACCTCCCAGATGTGCTCGCACACGGCGTCGAGGAACCAGCGGTCGTGGGTGACGGCCAGGAGCGCGCCCGACGCGCCGGGGCGGGCGAAGCGGGCGTTCAGGTGCGCGGCCAACCAGGCCACGCCCTCGACGTCGAGGTGGTTGGTGGGCTCGTCCAGACACACGATGTCGGCGGTGGCCGCGAGGACGCGGGCGAGCGCGACGCGGCGGCGCTGTCCGCCCGACAGGGTACCGACGAGGGCGGCGGGATTGATGTCGGCGAGGAGCCCCGCGTGGATGTCTCGCACGGCGGGGTCGGACGCCCACTCGTACTCCTCCATGCCGGGGTGAACGGCCTGGATCACGGTGTCCTCGGGGTCGAGGGTGTCCGCCTGGGTGAGGACGGCGACGCGCACGCCGTCGCGGCGGGTCACCACTCCCCCCGTCGGGTTCCTGCGTGCCGGCGACGATGCGCAGGAGCGTGGATTTTCCGGCGCCGTTGGGGCCGAGGATGCCGACGCGGCTGCCGTCGTCGAGGCCAACAGTGACCCCTTCGAGGAGCTTGCGCGACCCCGCGAGGGCGCCGACGTTTTGGGTTCCGAGCAGGTGCGCCATCAGATGGCCTCCGTCGATTCGATGCGGGCGCCGCACGCGGGTCCGTGGGTGGGGATTGCGCGCGCGACCGTGGGCGCGTCGCTCAGGGTGGCCGCGAGCGCGCGGGCGTGCTCGGCGTCGCGCGCGAGGGCCGCGACGGTCGGGCCGGACCCGGACAGCGTGACCTCCAGGGGCTCCCGCGTGGCGCGCGGCACCGATGGTCTCGGCCAGCTCGGCGCGCAGGCGCAGGGCGGGCGCCTGCAGGTCATTCACGAGGCAGTGGCTCAGCCCCTCGGGCCCCCCGCACAGGGCGGCGACCTCCTCGGGCGTGGGTTCGGCCAGGGCGGGCGCACCCGCCGCGTCGAGACGGTCGAACTCGCGGAACACCTCGGGGGTGGACAGGCCTTCGTGGGACAGGAGCATGACCCAGTGATGCTGCACCCCGGCCTTGTCCCCCTCGCACAGGACGCTCATGTGGTCGCCGCGCCCGGTTCCCAGGGCGATGCCGCCCGCCAGGCAGGCGGGCACGTCGGCGCCGAGCGAGCGGCCGATGGCCTGGAGTTGCTCGGCACCCAGGCCCAGCTCCCACAGCTCGTTGCAGGCCACCAGCGCGGCGGCCGCGTCGGCGGACCCACCGGCCATGCCGCCGGCGACGGGGACGCGCTTGTCGACGCGGATGCTCAGTCCCGCGGCGGTGGACGCCCAGGGGCCCGCGGCGGCGAGGCGCTGGAGGACGCGCGCGGCGCGCACGGCCAGGTGGGTGGCCGGGTCCACGTCCTCCATGGCGCGGGTCGTGGCCTCGTCGATGCTGCCGTCGGGCAGGTACGCGATCGTCTCGACGCGCACGCCGGGCGTCTTGGAGGTGCGCACGGTGACGGTCTCACGCAACGCCAGGGCCTCGAAGACCGTGACGAGGGGGTGGTAGCCGTCGGGCGTGGGCGCGCCGACGCGCAGGGTCAGGTTGACTTTTCCGGGCGCACTGGCGCGCACTTCACGCATAGCGTTCCTTCTTCCTGCCGATTGTCTGACCGGCGGCCGTCAGCGGGCTGCGGTCGACGCTGCGAGGGTGCCGTTTGCGCGGGCCTCGATGACGGCGCGGCCCAGCTCAACGAACTCGTCGATCGAGAGGGTCTCGCCGCGGCGCGTCGGGTCGATGCCGGCGGCGGACAGGAGGGCCTCGGAGGCCTCGGGGCCACCCGCCCAGTTCTTGAGGGCCGCGCGCAGGGTCTTGCGGCGCTGGCCGAAGGCCACGTCGGTGACCTCGAAGGTGGCGCGGCGCAGCTCGTCGTCCCCGCGCGGAGCCTCCAGGCGCGTCAGGCGCACGAGCGCGCTATCCACGCCGGGCACGGGCCAGAACACGGAGCGGCCGATCGTGCCGGCACGCTCGACCGAGCCATACCAGGAGGCCTTCACGGAGGGCACGCCGTAGGTGCGCGATCCGGGGCCGGCGGCCAGGCGGTCCGCGACCTCGGCCTGGACCATGACGACGACACCCTGGATGGACGGGAAGGCCTCGAGCATGTTGAGCAGAACCGGCACGGCCACGTTGTACGGCAGGTTCGCGACGAGCTTGGTGGGGGCGGGCCAGTCCACGCCGAAGTCGTCGACGCCGCTGATTTCGGTGGCGTCCATGGTGACCACGTGGAATCGGTTGGCGGCCTCGCTCATGCGGGCGCGCACCGTCTCGGGCAGGGCGGCAGCCAGGGGCGGGTCGATCTCGACAGCACGCACGCGCGCGCCAACTTCCAGGAGCGCCAGGGTCAGGGAGCCGAGGCCGGGGCCGACCTCGACGACCTCGTCACCCTCTTCGACGCCACCGGCTGCGACGATCTTGCGCACCGTGCCCGCGTCGTGCACGAAGTTCTGGCCCAACACCTTGGTGGGGCGAATGCCGAGCGCCTCGGAGATGGCCTTGACTCGAGGGGGCCGAGCAGGCCCGTCTCGGAGGGAACGGCGCCCTCGGGCAGGGTCGGGTCGAGGCGGCTGCGCGTGTCGCGCTGGTTTCGTTGGGAGGATCGGCTCACGCTGGCAAGTCTAGTGCACGGGGCCGACGAGGCCGGGGCATGCGGCGCTGTGAGGCTCGGAGCGTCACGGGGCGGGCGTAGGCGGCAGGACGACGCGCACCTCGTACTTGCTAGCCTGCTCACCCAAAACAGCGTTGACCTGCTTCTTCACGATGTCTTCCACACGCCCCTGCGCCTTGTCCAGCAGGCCCTTGGAGACAGCCTCGTCTTTCGCGGCAGCCTCTCGATCAGCCAAAAAGGAGGTAACCTCTCCAACCTCAATCTGGTTAACGGGGGAGAAGACTGGTCGTAGGTCTCGACCGAGGCAGGGTCAATGGACGCGGAGAGAATTTCGACGGCAGGCACGGTCACCGTCACGACGTGCCCCGCCTCGTCAACCTCGACCTGAATACGGCTCACGTCGGCCACTCCAGCCTTGACCTCTCCCGAATACGTGATGAGGTAATGGGAGCCTGTGCCCGGCACTTCCATGCCGAATACCTTGGTTCCCTCCTCAGAGTATTTCCCCACCTGGGTGAAGTTGTAGGACTCGGTGGCAAGTTCACCAATGTCGGCGAAAGAGTTTTTCACAAGGGTCGTGTCAACGGTAACGACAGGTTCCGCGCCCTGGCCCTGCGAGGACGCCATGCCGAATACCGGGGCAGCCTTCATACCACCGGCGAATCCTGCACCTGCGATCACCACAGACGCAACCAACTTAGCAACGGTGGAAAAACGCATGATGACCTCACTGACACAATCACGATGAATATTAGGTAATCTACGTGGGAATTGTATGGTACGTGTCAAGGTGCCACAACCCCGACTCCACGCGGATAGGTTACGCGCATCCGGATAGGTTGAGCGCATCCGGATAGGTTAATAAGCTATCCGGATGCTCATAACCTATCCAGATGTTCATTACCTATCCACATACCAACGGCGAGCCAGACTGTCGCCTTCCCCAAGAATCTCGCACGTAATTTAACCTGTTCAGTTTTTAGCCACGGCTCAAAACCGCATGTTTTCAACGATACAATTTCAAATCCTGAAAAACACGGAAGGAAATTACGTGCGAAATTGTGGCGGTAGCACGCATGAGAGCACAGGAAAAGGCCGGGCCCGACAACACGCATTGTCAGGCCCGGCCCTCAGTTGCTTTCGGGCTCAGTACCAGCCCACGGCGTTGGAGTGCGCCCACGCGGAGCAGGGCGTGCCGTAGCGGCCCTTGATGTAGCCGATGCCCCAGTTGATCTGGGTGATCGGGTTGGTGCGCCAATCGGCACCGGCCGAGGCCATCTTGGAGCCCGGCAGCGCCTGCGGGATGCCATAGGCACCCGAGGAGGCGTTCTCGGCGTAGGGGTTCCACTGCGACTCGCGGTTCCACAGGAGGACCAGGCACTGGTACTCACTGTCGCCCCAGCCCTGGGCTGCGATGATGGGCTTGGCCAGCGAACGCGGGTCCTCACCGGAGTATGTGGTGGGGACCGCACCCGCGGCGGCGGCAGCTGCAGCGGCGGCGGCAGCCGTGGCGGAGTCAGCGTTCTTCGTGTCGGCTGCGATCGCGGCGATCTCTTCCTTCGTGGAGATCGTGCCGAGCTTCGCGCGGTAGCGCACGGAGGTCGTGCCGTCCGCCTCCACCTTTTCCTCGAGGGGGGGCCTTCGGGTCAATGCCGGCGGCGACGAGGGCGGCCGGCGTGGCCTCCTTCGTCCCCTCGCTGCGCACCTGGGTCACGGGCTGGGACGTGGAGTGCTCGGTGATGGGCACGGAGGTCAGGACCTCGTCGCCCTTCTTCTCCTGCCACACGGTCCACGTGGTCGCGCCGTTGACGCCGGCCGTGGTCACCTGGGACTCGCCGACGAAGAGGTCGGAGCTGGTCGTCGTCGTCTCACTGAAGGGGATCTCGACGGTCTCGGTGGCCTCACCGCGGGTGACGCGGCTGACGTTGATCGACAGTTCGCCGGCCTCGCCCGTCGTGACGTTCACGCGGTCGAGGGGGTGCACGGAGACGCCGGCGGCCTCGAGGATCGCGCGGGCGTCCTGCCCGGGACGTGCAGCGACCTCGCGCGTCGTACCATCCACCGTGACGACGACGTTGCGTGCGCGGGACACGAGCGGGGTGAGCTCGTCACGCGACGAGGAACGGTCTGCGGCGAGGCTGACGGCCGAGCCCAGCGGCGCGGCGTCCGCGAGGATCGCATCGGCCGACGAGGCCGTGGTCCACAGGGTACGGGTCTGGCCGTCGACGGTCACCGTGTACGGCTTGGAGGTGCGCACGACGATCGTGTCGCCGTCGCGCACGGCCTCGCCGGTGCCGGGCTGGACGAGGTCGTTGCTGCCAACGCTCACGCCCGCGGCATGCAGCGCGTCGCCGACGGTGTTACCCCAAGAGGTCACGGGGCGCGATACGCCGTTGACCTCGAGCATGACGGATGTGTGCGAGGAGGCGACACCGACGCCGGCGATGCCGAAGACACCCGCAGATGCGAGGGCGGCGACGCCGAGGACGATGCGCGGGGAAGGCGCGAAGGAACGCACGTGGGCGCCCAGGACGTGCAGGGCGCTTGCGGCGGATGCACTGAGGGAGGTGCTCAGGTGGTGGTTCACGATTCTCCACTTACTCGCTATTGGTACTGCTGGTCAGCTTAACGTGCACGCACGCGGGCGCGCCAGACTCTGGCCGCACCCGCGTGCAATGTCACGTCAGACGAGGCCCAGCTTGTAGGCGCAGCCCCACTGGCCCCAACCGGAGCGCTGCTGGAGCATGCGCGCACGCATGGTCTGTTCCTCTGCGGAGGCATCGGAGGGCAGGCCGGAGCCGCCGACGGAACGCCACGTCGGCAGAGAGAACTGGTACATGCCGTAGTAGCCGTTGCCCGTGTTGATCGACGGGTTGCCGCCGGACTCGCATTGGGCGATGGCCGCCCAGATCGCAGCATCGTCGCCCGAAACCGCTGCGGGAGCGGACGCAGACGAACCGGACGAGGAGGAGCCCGAAGAATCGGACGAGGACGAGCTGGACGACGTATCCTCGGCCTTCTTCGCCTTCGTGCCCTTGGCGACGATGCGCTTGGTGGGCTCGGTGCGGGTCGTGGACAGGACGGCGGAGACGGTGGCGTTGCCGTCGATGGTCTCCTGGTAGGTCTCGGTCACCTCGGAGCCGGCAGCGCCTTCCTGCACGGTTTTCTCGGTGCCCTCTTCGGCCTCGGCGTCCTCACGTTCTTCGGTCTCGTACGGGATCTCGGTCGTGGTGGACACGGTACCGCGCGTGACGCGTGCGACGCGCAGGGTGGCCTCGCCGCCGTTGTGTTCCATGGTGACGCGGTCGATCGGACCGGCGCTGACGCCAGCCTTCTCGAGGATCGCGGTCGCGCCCTCGTCGGAGGAGACGACGACGTCCGTCGTGGTGCCGTCGGCGACGACGTGGACGGTCTGGCCGGCCTCGGCGACGGGCATCTCGGCGCGGGTGTAGGAGCGGTCGGCCGCCATGGACGCGGCGGAGGCCGGCAGGGCCGAGAGCACGCCGGAAATCGACGAGGCCGTGGACCACGCCGTGGTCTGGTTGCCGTCGACCGTCACGTCGTACTCGGTCGCGGTGCGCACGACGACGGTGTCACCGCTCGCGACGGTCTGGTCGGAGGCGGGGGCGACGAGGTCGTGGTCGCCGACGGTCACGCCCGCACTGTGCAGAGCATCGCCCGCGGTCGTGAAGAAGCCGGATACATCGCGGGTCACGCCGTCAACTTCGACGGTGACGTGGCGATAGGAGGTGCCGATCGCAGTGGCCGCGGTGCCGGCAACCAGAAGGGCCGTCGCGGCTGCGACGGAAATGACTGTTGTACGAGAGGGCTGAAAGCTCACGTGTCTCCAGACTTTGTAGGTTCCGTTTCGGGGCCGCGCCGACGCATCCTTCGCTCACTGCGGGCACATCAGACGGGCAGGCCGATTCGAACTGACACACCCACCGTAACCAATTTGTTACCGTTGCGCGACCACTTTGACGCAATTCACCAGTCAGAGGACACGCTCAAAACGGACGCGCAGGACCCAATAACCCACGCTCATCACGGGATAAGTAACCCTCACCAGGTGCCGTAGACCGCCTCGGTGTTCGCCCGCAGCTGGTCGCACGCCTCCCCCCTCGCTGACGCCCCACTGATCCGCGATGAAACGCACCGTGTGCGCCATGACGTAGGAGGCGTTGGGGCAGCCGCGCCACGGCACGGGCGTCAGGTAGGGAGCATCGGTCTCGACCAGGACGAGCTCGCGCGGCAGGACCGCGAGCGCGGCACGCAGGTCAGAGTTCGCGGGGTAGGTGATGGGTCCGGCGAAGGAGGCGTACCATCCGCGCTCGGCGAGGCGGCGTGCCATCTGAGCGTCTCCCGAGTAGCAGTGGAAGACGATGCGCTGGTCCGCGCTCGCGCGCTCGTCGAGAATCGCCAGGGTGTCCTCGTGGGCGTCGCGGTCGTGGATCTGCAGGGGCAGGCCGGAGCGCTGCGCCATGTCGATGTGCGCACGGAAGGATTCCTTCTGCGCCTCGCGGCCGGGGGTGGCGGTGCGGAAATAGTCCAGGCCGCTCTCCCCCCACCGCGACGACGATCGGATCGTCCAGCCGCGCCTCGACGGCGGCCAGGGCCTCGTCGAGGGGCACGTGGTAGTCGCGCACCGTCGGGGTCAGGCCGTCGGGCGAAGGCTCGGCGCAGCCGGCGTGCAGGGCCGCTTCGTTGGGGTGGATCGCGATCGCGACGCGCACGCCCTCGTGAGCGCGCGCCAGCTCGATCATCGGATCGAAGTCGGGCAGCTCGCAGGCGCTCGAAATCATCCGCGTGACCCCCACCTCGCGGGCACGCTCCAGCTGTTCCTCGAGGCTGAGCGCCACGCCCTCGCGCCGGGGGATCTCGCCGACGTGGGTGGGCAGGTGCGTGTGGTTGTCCACCACGGGTGCCGCCAGGGGCTTGGGCGCGTCGGGCCAGGGACGAGGCTTACGCGGGCTCATGCGAAGGGAGGATCCTTTCGGGGTTGCGAAGGGGACGTCAGCGGGCGAGCACGACGCCGCGAGAGACCTCTTCAGCGGCCTGGTCACCCAGGAGCTGGCGCACGAGTTCGAGGCCAAGTTCGAGAGCGGTTCCGGCGCCTCGGCTGGTCGTGATGAACTCGTCGGCGACGACCGGGTTCTCGTGGACGATCGCGCCGCCCTCGGCGATGGCCTTGACGAACGCGGGGTTCGCGGTCGCGTGGCGGCCGTCGAGGATGCCCAGCTCGGACAGGATCGAGGGGGCCGCGCAGATCGCTGCGATGGGCTGGGACGCGTCGGAGCGGCGCAGCGCCTCGGCCTGGATGGCGGGCGTGGCCTTCAGGTTCAGGGTGCCGGGCATGCCGCCGGGCAGGAAGAGGACGGTGTAGGTGGACAGGTCCACGTCCTCGAGCATGAGGTCGGCGACGACGCGGATGCCGTGCGAGCTGGTCACGTGACGTGCGTCGGTCACGGAGATCAGGTCGGAGCGCACGCCGGCGCGGTACAGGACGTCGGCGACGGCCAGGGCCTCGACTTCTTCGAAGCCATCGGCCAGCATGATGGCGACGGTGGCGTCGGTGGCAAGCTTCTCGGGAGTGGGCATGATTCCTCTTTCCTCGCGGCTACTGAAACAAGGGTTACGTCCAGGTTAGCGCAGCCGAGCGTGCCCTGGAAGCGAGCCACGGCCTCGTCCCACAGGGGACGAGGCCGCGTGCGTCACTCGGAGCGCAGGGCTTCGACCGGGTCCTGGCGCGAGGCGCGCGAGGCCGGGATGATGCCCGCGATGACGGTCAGGCCGACGGATACCGCGATGAGGGTCAGGGCCGTGAGCGGCGAGAGCTGAGCGATGTTCTCCACATTGAACGAGGAGTAGGCGATGCCGTTCGCGATCGCGCACAGCCCGTAGGTCACGCCCACGCCCATCAGGCCCGCCAAGAGGCCCTCGATGACGGTCTCGGCGTTGAACACGCGGGACACGTCACCCTTCGAGGCGCCGATCGAGCGCAGGATGCCGATCTCCTTGCGGCGCTCGAGGACCGAGATGTAGGTGATGATCGCGATCATGATCGAGGAGACCACCAGAGAGATCGACACGAAGGCGATGAGCAGCCAGGAGATGATGTCGACGATCTTGGTCACCGAGCTCATGAGCGCGCCCATGACGTCGGAGTAGGTGATGACCTTGTCGGTCGCGCCCGCCGCCTTGTTGTCGGCGTTGTAGGCGTCGAGCGCGGCCTTCACCTTGTCCTTGTCCGCGAAGGACTTGGGGTAGATCGAGATGTTCGACGGGGAGGCGATGTCCGCCCAGCCTAGGTTCCTCAGGTTCGTGTCCAGGGTCGGGACGTTCGTGGAGAACATGGTCGCCATGAGGGCGGCGAGGGACTTCTCGTCCACGTTGGAGTGGAAAGCGTCGGCGAAGGCCTGCGGATCCATGGAGAAGGCGCTGGACATGTTGGTGGCGAACTGCTCCATGGTCGCGCCGATCTGGTCGCCGATCGCGGTCGACAGCTGCGTCATCATCGAGGTCATCGCGTTCGTCATGGCTTCCTGCATGACCTGCCCAATGACGGCGCTCACGCCCTGGGTAAGAGTGCGACCCAGCTGGGCGGCGATCTGCGCGGAGATCGCGTTCATAACCTGAGTGGAGACATCGGTGCCGATCTGGGCCAGGGCCGGGTCATTGCCGAGCGCCTTCGTCAGGTTCGCGGCGAGCTTGTCGGAGTCAACGACCTGGTCCGAGGAGACCGCCGCTCGCAGCTGCTCGAGCACCTCGGGCTGAGAGAAGTACGCCGAGGCCAGGGTCGCGAAGTCCGTCGTGCCGCCCGCCTCGATCTGCTCGCGGGCGTAGTCCTGGAATCCCTGGGCGATCTGGGAGGCTTGTGCACTCAGGTATTCGGCCGCACCGTCCTTGACGGCACCGTCGGCCAGAGCCGAGCGGATGATCGTCTGGAAGTCGACGTTGGCCAGCTGCGGCAGGTCCTTGCTCAGCTCCCCGAAGTCGAGGCCGGACAGGTCGAAGGCCATGCCCGATTGGGCACCGGACTGGGCGGCGAGGGCCGACAGGTCGATGGTCGACAGATCCAGGCCCGACATGTCGAGGTTGGAAAAATCGAGGCCGGAGAAGTCCATGCCGGAAAAGTCCAGGCCAGACAGGTCCATCTGCATCTTGCTGGGGTCGATCTGGAAGGCGGCAGAGAGCTTGGACTCGTCCACCGTGAACAGGGAAGACATGTCGAAGCCGCCGGACTGGCTCTTCTGGTTGTCAGCCAGCTCCTTGAAAGTCTTGCCGGTGAACACATCGACGTCGGGCTTGGCGCGTTGGGCCTTAACGATCGGGCTGGCCGCCGCCTCCTCGATGATCTGGTAGGTCAGGGCGGGCGTGTAGGCGATGCCCTGGCGCAGGGCGCCGCCCTTGTCGGAGTTGGGCTTGACGATGCCGGAGATCGTCAGCTGTTGGCCGCCGTCCACGAGCTTCTTCATGTAGTCCGCGTCGGAGGAGCGGTCCGTCCAGACCTTGTAGGTGTCATCCCACGTGTACTTGTCGAAGGCGTTGACGCGCCGGAAGGTCGTGCCCAGGATCGCGGAGTAGTCGTAGGTCGCGGTACTGGCCCCGGACTGCGCGCCCGACTGTGTCCCGGACTGCTTCTTATCCCCCAGGGCACCCTGGTAGTACTGGCGCATGAGGTCGTCGAATTCCTTGTGGTCTTTCAGACCCAGGGTGTATTCGAAGAGGTTGGGGATGTTGCCGTCCTCGTCCAAGACCAGGACAACCTGGTTCGCCCCGCTCGGCCAGGAGCCGGCGACCACGTCGTACGCGGAGGTATACAGCGAGGTCGTGGCAGGCATCTGATAGAAGGGGTTGGTGACCATCATCGAGGAGAATGCCCCGGAGCCGAAACCGGTTTCCATCTGCTTCATCGACTGGTCGGGGCTGACCTGCACGGTCGCCTTGGACGTGTCGGACTGGTAGATCTGCGGGACGATGTCGTAGTCGTACTCGATCGCGTTGACCATCGCGGAAATGTCGCCGCCGTTGTTGTCCAGGTACGTCTTGAGGGAGGCTAGGTCGTTGGTCTTCGCGTCGCGGATCGTGTCGGCGAAGGTACGCAGCTTGGAGACGCCGACCTTGCCGTCAGGCGCGGGCTGGGAGTCCTTCGAGTCCGAGGCCGACACGGACAGCGCGGCCGTCATGTCGATGCCGGTTTTCTGGATCGTCAGCGGATACGCGCCCAGCGTCTCCTCTTCGGTTTTCGCGATGTAGGCGTTGGTGCCGTTGGCCAGCGCGAGGATCGCGGCGATGCCGATGATGCCAATGGACCCCGCGAAGGAGGTCATGAGGGTGCGGCCCTTCTTCGTCATCAGGTTGTTGGCCGACAGGGACAGGGCCGTCAGGAAGCCCATCGAGGTGCGGCGCGCGGGCTTGGCTTCGCGGCGGTCTTGCGCGGTGGGCACAAAAGGATCGGAGTCAGCGACGATGCAGCCGTCGGCCAGCTCGACGATGCGGGTGGCGTACTGGTGGGCCAGCTCGGGGTTGTGCGTGACCATGATGACGAGGCGGTCGCGGGCCACGTCGCGCAGCAGGTCCATGACCTGCACGCTCGTCTTGGAGTCGAGGGCGCCGGTGGGCTCGTCGGCCAGCAGGATTTCGGGGTCGTTGATGAGGGCGCGCGCGATGGCGACGCGCTGCATCTGGCCGCCCGACATCTGCGAGGGCTTCTTGTGGACGTGTTCGGCGAGGCCCACGCGAGTCAGGGCGTCGAGGGCGCGCTTGCGGCGCTCGGAGCGCGAGACGCCCGACAGGGTCAGGGCCAGCTCGACGTTCGCCAGGACACTCTGGTGCGGGATCAGGTTGTAGGCCTGGAAGACGAAGCCGATGCGGTTGTTGCGGTAAGCGTCCCAGTCGCGGGCCTTGTAGTCCTTCGTCGAAATGCCGTCGATGACGAGGTCGCCGCTCTGGAAGCGGTCGAGGCCGCCGATGACGTTGAGCATCGTCGTCTTGCCGGAACCGGACTGGCCCAGCACGGCCACGAACTCGTTGTCGCGGAACGCCACGGAGACCTTGTTGAGCGCCACTGCACGAGGTTGGCGGTCTGGTAGGCCTTGACGATCTCCTTGAGCTCTAGCACGCTTCATCCTCACATCTGCTGTTGATTACGCATACAAGTCTAGGTGAGCGACCGTCACCCACGATCGCCGCTGTTCACTGACCGACCCCTGATCGTCCCCTGATAAGCCCCTGAACCCGCATGTCCCACGTCACATGACGCGCCCCAAAACCCTGCCCTGACCTCGTCCATCGGCTGTCTACCGGGGTGCGCGAGGCCGAGCGGCTAGACTGACCCCATGACCGACCTCACCCGGATTCTGGTGCCCAACGAGGGGCCAATCACCGACAAAGTCAAGGAAATCTACGAGCGTTCCTTCCCGCCCGAGGAGCAGATCCCCCCCTTCCCGAGCTGCTGGCGAGCGCCCAGATGGACCAGGTCTCCTTCCTCGCGTGGATCGATCCCTCCCTGCCCGCGGGCGAGGACGGGGCCGGCAACATGATCGCCCTGACCTTCTCCTTCGTCTTCCCCGACCTGTTCTACCTGGGTTTCCTCGCGGTGGACGGGCGCACGCGCAGCGCGGGCTACGGCACGCGCATCCTCACCTACTTCCGCGAGCGCTACGGCGACGTGCCGCAGCTGCTCGAGATCGAGCCGGTCGTGCGCGAGGCCGGGAACTACCAGCAGCGTGTGCGCCGCTGGCGTTCTACGAGCGCAACGGTTTTGAGGTTACGAACATGCTCACGCACGAGGCCGACCAGACCTACCGGGTCCTGGCGCGCGACGGGATCGTGAGCCCGCAGCGCCTGGAGGAGGCGCTCAATTCGGTCACCGACGACCCGGCGTACGCCTCGCGGGTGACGACGGACTGACGCGCTCACCTCGCTCGGTCGACGCGAGAGCGATGATCAGTGGTCGACGCCGCGGCTGGAAACCAGCAGGATTTCCTCGTTGTCGAGTCGGGCGAGGGCACCTTCCAGGGCCGCCGAGGAGAAGATGCCCTCGTCGCGGGCCTGCAGGAGGGCGTCGCGCTGGGCGCGGATTGCCTCCAGCGCCAGTTCACGGATCTGGTCGCGCGTGAAGGAGCGCTCAACCTCCTCCTCGCTCATGTCCACGGTGGCGCGGCCGTCGTCGTCCGTCTCACTCGAGGAAACGGCGGCCTGTGTGGTCGCATCCTGCAGAATGTCGGTGAGGATGCGGTCGGTCGTGCGCGCAATGCGCATCCCCGCGGCCTCGTCGTCGGCGGCGACCGCGTGCCCGAGCCTGGACAGCGTGCGCGAGACGCCGGCCGACAGCAGGGTCTGTCCGTCGACCTCGTGGATCGCCTGGGCGAGCGCCGTATCCACCAGCGCGGAGCCCATCACCTCCAGGAGCTTGGCGCGCTCCTCCTCGGAGATGTCGCCCGTGGCCATCTTGGGCTTGACGAGGCGGATGAGTCCGGGCAGGGTCAGGCCCTGGATGACGAGGGCGCCCGCCGCGATGAACAGGGCGATCGACAGCAGCAGCGCGCGCATCGGGGCGTGCGTCGAGATCGTTTGCGCTGCGGCCAGGGTGATCGCGCCGCGCATGCCTGCCCAGACGATGACGCTGCCCTCGCGCGGGCCCAGCGGTTCGTTCTCGAAGTAATCCAGGTCGGATCCGCGCATGGCGTTGCGGCGCACGCGACGCTTGAGTAGGCGGCGATAGTGGTTGAGCGCCTCTTCCCAGCGTTCGGGGCTCAGGTCGCGTGCCTGAAGCATGTCGGCGTCGACCTCGCAAGCCTTGTGCATGCGCTTCTCGAAACGCTCGATGCGCGCAGCCTCGGCCTCGTAGTGTCGCTGGCGATGGGTGCGGCGGTGATCCAGCCAGGCGAGCATGGCCGCGATGAACACTGCTCGGATGACCATGATGAGCGCGCCGAGGGCGACGGCTAGGAAGGCGGCGAAGGCCAAGCCGCCGGAGAACGCGGCGGTTTCCTCGACAATGCCGAAGGCCTGCAGGCCCATCGTCAGGAAGATCCCGCTCTCCAAGACGAGCGTCATGGTCTCCCAGTTCTGCTGGGTGAAACGCCTATTGGTCGCGGAGATAAAGGCCGCGCGTCGGCTTGAGACGACCAGGCCGGCGACGACGGCCGCGACCAGGCCGGAGCCTCCCAGGTGCTCGGCGGGGATCGAAGCGATGAAAGGCATCGCGAAGGAGAAAACCGTGTCGGCCGAGGGCTCCTTGATGAGGGCGCGCAGGCGCACGCCGACCTCGCCGACGACCCAGCCAATACCCGCAGCGATACCGAGGGCGATGGCGACCTTGCCGATGAGCAGGCCCGGGTTGAGCGCGTGTTCGTCTGCGGCCAGGCCGGCGTTCATCGCCGCGGAGAGCAGGACCAGCGAGGTCGCGTCGTTGAAGAGCCCCTCGCCTTCGAGGACCGTGATGATGCGGTGGGAGACGCCGGAGCGTTTCGCAATCGAGACGGCGACCGCGTCGGTTGGCGACAGGACCGCGCCCAGGGCGACGCCCCAGGGCAGGGAGATCGCGGGGACCAGCCAGTTGATGACGAAGCCGACCGCGAAGGCGGAGACGAAGACGAGGGGGATCGCGAGCATCGCGACGGCTTGCATCTCGCGCCGGAAGTCCATGGTCGGCATTCGCACGGCCGCCGAGAACAGCAGGGGCGGCAGCACCATCTCGAGGACGATATGTGGTTCGATCTCGATGGCCCCCACCTGGGGCAGGAACCCGATCGCCAGGCCAACGACCAGCAGGATCAGGGGGGATGCCACGCGCACCTTGGGCGCGACGAATTGACATGCCACGATGATGAGCATTCCGGCCAGGGCGATGAGAAGGGGATCCACAGGTTAATTGTATTGTGAGCAACCCCACCAGCGTCGCTGCCATCTCACCACACCGGCTACGCGCGCCGCGAACTCGCGCGGAGCAGCACACCCCACCCACCTGCCCTCTACACCATCCCCGAATGTCAAACAGATCCAGACGAGCAGAACACGTGCTACCATTAACCCATAGGTTCAAGGAGGTTCTCATGACCGCTTACGACCACTCGTCGGGGTACACCTACGGCACCGATGCCGTCCCCACGTCTCCGCTCACACTCGAGGATCTGCGCCAGATTGAAGCCGCAGCGCATGTCCAGCCCGGTGACGCAGAGCTGCTCTCACGAGCAGAGCGTATCCTGGCGCCGCATGCCATGGAAATGGTCGACACGTGGCGTGGGATTCTGGCTCAAAAGACATACCTAGCAGCCCATTCTGCGCACCCGGGCGGAGAGCCGAACCCCGAGTATGCACAGGCATCGAAGCCGCGATTCGCCCAGTGGATTATCGACATGTGCACGCGCGAGCGGGATCAGGCGTGGTTGGACTACCAGTACCTGATCGGAGCACGGCATATGTCTGCAGCGAAGAACGCGGCGGATGGGGCGGACTCGACGCCATTCGTGCCCCTGCGCTATGTGCTCGCTTTTATCGCTCCGACTGTGGAGGTCGGCCACCGTCTCCTTGCGGAGGGCTTCAAGGGCGAGGAACTGAGCGCCGTCCGTGACGCGTGGACTCGCGCGGTCACCGTCGCCGTGACAGTGTGGGCGTATGCCTACCGCGATCACCCCGAGCAGTTCTGACCCGACGCGCGCCACCTACAGCTCCCCCATCGGTCGCCTCACGCTGGCCGCGCGGCGCGGCGCGCTCGTCGGCTTGTGGGTGGCCGGGCAACGCTTCTTCGGCTCTCCCTATGGCATCGACGAGGCCGTGGCGTGCTCCGCGCTCGACCTGACCTCGCCCGATTCTCGGGAGTCTGTCCGCGCCGCGGCGGAGTGGGACGAGGCCAACGCGCTTGCTCTAAGAGCGGCGGCGGCGTGGCTCGACGGATACTTCGCGGGCGAGGCCCCCTCCCCCGTTTGCGTCCCCATCGCGCCCGCGGGCACGGACTTCCAACAGCGCGTGTGGGAGGCGATGGACGCTATCCCCTACGGCGCGACGCGCACGTACGGGCAGATTGCGGCCACGCTGCGGGGCGCAGGCCTGCCCGCGTCGGCCCAGGCGGTCGGCGGAGCGGTGGGGCGTAACCCCTTGCTGCTCATCCGCCCCTGCCACCGGGTCGTGGCGGCCAGCGGCCCCGGCGGCTACGCGGCCGGAGCGGACGCGAAAGCCTGGCTGCTTGCGCACGAGGCGGCCACGGCCTCGTCGGCCAGCTGACTCAGCCGTTCGCCCGGTCGGCCTCGATCGCCTGCTCGACCAGGGCCTCGTCGACGGGCAGAGCCTCGCGCGCGTATGCGGCAGCATCGTCCTGGGTGTCGGCGATCTGCTCGGCGATCGAGTCGGCCTCGCGGCGCAGCTCGGTGCCGTCAACGACCGAGGCCTGGGCGAGGGTTCGGGCCTGGGCGCGGTGCTCGTCCGTGTATTCCAGGCCGTCGGCGTACTTGCGCACGAGGACGCGGATGAGCTTGCGGCGCAGGTTCTCTTCGCGCAGGACGGCGGAGCGCTCGCGCAGCCAACCGACCGCGAGGACGACGAGGAGGGCGACGCCCAGCCAGCCGATGATCGGGTACATGCCGCCGATAAGCTTCTTGAATCCCATGAGCGACGCCGCGTAACCCACCGCGACGACGCTGAAGACGACGTTGAGGACACCCAGGACCGCGATACCAATCAGGCCTTTCGCACCGAAGGAGAAGGAAGTACTGGAGCAGGTCCTGGCCGGACGCCAGGCCCGCGCCGATGATGACTCCCACGTAGGCGAAGGCGACAGAGAGGTACTTCTTGGACATAGGGTCCTTCCGATTGCGAACATGTCACGAGGCCGGGGCCTCGTGACACGGTAGACGCTCGGCTGGGCGCGCGGCACGTCCGTGGGAAATTGTTCACGCTTGGGAAGTCTCATCCAGACACGGAATGTGTACACAGTGTACTAAAATGACACTATGAACACGCTTGCCACAACCCTATCAACTCGCGAGCTGCGCGCAAACCTCTCCGATGTCCTCGGGCGAGCGTCCTACGGCGGCGAACGAATTGGCGTGACAAAGAACGGCCGTCTCACTGCGATCGTGATCGGCATCGACGACTTGTTGGCCCTGGAAGAACTCGAGGACGCGCGCGATCTTGCGGCCTTCCGGGAGGCAGTGCGCAACGATGACGGACAGCGCGTGAGCCTGGCCGACCTGCGCGCTGAACTCAACGACTAGCGATGTATCGCATCGAATTCACCTCGGCGGCAGCACGCCAGGTACGCAAGCTGGACCGCCCGGTGCGAACCCGCCTACTGGACGCCATTGAAACACTCGCCAGTTCTCCTCGCCCCGACGGGGTCAAGAAGCTCGCAAGCACGGAGAACGCGTGGCGCATCCGCGTCGGCAACTACCGAATCATCTACTCAATCGAAGACGACGTCCTCGTTGTGACGGTCGTGCGCGTCGCACACCGCCGAGAGGCGTATCGCTCGTAGCGTCACTTGCCGTCGAGGAGCTGGATCGGCGGGCGCGGCGCCTGCATCGCATTGATCGGAGCCTCGTAATCCGCGTAGCCGAGCGCGAAACCGGTGATGAACCGGTAGCCCTCGGGGATTTCAAACTCGGCTTCGACGGGCTCGCGCCAGGTGGCGAGGATGCCAACCGGGCAGGGAGTCAACGCCTCGCGACTTGGCGGACAGGAACAGGGTCTGGAGCATGAGACCCGCGTCCATCGCGCTCCACGGCAGCATGTCCTCGTGCACGAAGACGAAGCCCATGACGGGCGCCTCGAATGCCATGACGTTGCGGCGGTTCACGCGGTTACGTCCCTCGATGTCGGCGCGCTCGATGCCGTGGATGCCGTAGAGGAGCTTCGCGACCTCGATCTGGGCGGGTCGCACTCGTCCGGGTAGCGCTTTGCGCACGGGGAAATCGCCGTCGGGAACGGGGATCTCCACGGTCGGATCCTCGGCCTTACGGGCGTGGGCGGCGATCTCCTCGTCGAAGAGACGGCCGTAGTGTTCGCGCAGGCGAGCGGCGCGTTCGCCCGTGGCCAGGGCAACGCGGAAGGCGCGCGTGTTGGACCAGGACGGCGCGGTCGTCGCGTCGGCGAGTATCGCGTCGAGGACCTCGGCGGGAATCTCCCGGTCCGTAAAGGCGCGCGTGGAGCGGCGCGAGGCGGTCAGGGCGGAAAAGTCGTTCGTCTCAGCGGCGAGTGTCATGCACCCAGGCTAACCCAGCAGCGCGCTCCCGATCCACCCGGCCCGTCCACCGGACGACTGTCGCTTACAGGCTAGTGATCCCCATAGTGCGTTCGACATGAAATGATCTCAACTCGACCATCTCGCACGCGATAGACAAGACGATTCGACGCATCAATACGACGCGACCACCACCCCGAGTAACGCCCCTTCAACGGTTCAGCCATACCAATTCCAACGCCTTGCCCATTCCTGGCAATATCACGCAGTAGTGCGTTGATGCGCTTCAGGGTCTTTCGATCCTGAGTCTGCCACCACAGATAGTCCTCCCAGGCCTCGGAGGCCCAGACGAGGTCACGCATCCTCGATCAGCTCTCGCGAGATACCACGCCCCGCCTCCAGCTCCGCAATACCGCGGTCAAGATGAGCAAGGTTGGCGCGTGAGTAAAATCCATCAACCTCCACAACGAAGGGAATCCGCTGTTCCCGCGCCACCTTCTTCGCAAAGATCGTGAACGCGGTATTCATAGACAGACCCATTTCTTTGCAGGCACGCTCCATCGCAGCCTTATCCTCAGCATCGAGCCGAACGGTCACTGCAGCAGTCGCCATGTCACACCTCCACAATCAGCATACCGATAGCACTATGCTATCAGACTGATTTCAAACTGAATGCCTAAAGGGCGCACTCCACCCAAAGAATGCAGAAGTACTGCCCTTACCGGACCAGGGCCTGCTCGAAGGCCACCACGTCCTCCTCGGGAGTGGCCCAGGAGGTGCCGATGCGCGCGAGGTAGCGACCATCGGGCAGGGTCTCCCAGATGCTGTAACGCACCTTGTCCGACAGGCGCTCGTGCCCCGCCTGGTCGAGGGCCACGAAGGTCAGGTTGGTCGGCGAGTCCATGGTGACGACGTAGCCGGCACGCTTGAGGGCCTCGCGGATTCGCGCGGTGGCTTTAACGGCCGGCTCGCCGATCGTCAGGTAGAGGCCCTCCTCGAAGAGCGCCTCGAACTGCACGCCCAGGAGGCGCCCCTTCGCCAGAAGCGCGCCGTGCTGCTTCATTTGGGTGACGAACTGGCGGATCGACCCGCGCTCGGGGATGACCACGGCCTCGCCGAAGAGGGAGCCGCACTTGGTACCGCCGATGTAGAAGACGTCGGTCAGGCGTGCCAGGTCGGCGAGCGTCACGTCGTTAGCGGGCGAGGCCAGCGCGTAGGCGAGGCGCGCGCCGTCGACGAAGAGCTTGAGGTCACGCTCGCGACACACGGCGGAGAGCTCCTCGAGCTCCTCCAGCGAATAGAGGGTGCCATACTCGGTGGGCTGCGAAATATAGACGAGGGCGGGGGCGATCATGTGGTCACGCGCGCCGTCACCCTCCCATGCCGAGCAGATGCGTTCGACGTCGGCGGCATTGATCTTACCTTCGACGGCGGGGGTGTCGAGGATCTTGTGACCGCCGCGCTCGACGATGCCGGCCTCGTGCATGTTGATGTGGCCGGTATGGGGGGCGATGACGCCCTGCCAGGGCAGGAGGATCGCGTCGATGACGGTCGCGTTCGTCTGCGTGCCGCCGACCAGGAAGTACACGTCAGCGTCGGGGGCCTGGCAGGCCTGCCGGATCAGGTCGCGGGCACGCTCGCAGTGCTCGTCGGTGCCGTAGCCGCTCGACTGTTCCATGTTGGTGGCGACGAGGGCGTCGAGCACCCGGGCGTGCGCGCCTTCCTGGTAGTCACTGGAGAAGTTCGGCAGCGTGGCAGAAAAAGTCATTGGGCCATTATTCCACGCGCTTGGCCGGATGATTCCCGTTTCCTCCTGAAGATCTTTTCTCACTGGAACAGAGGGACTATCCTGACTGTCGCCGGGCGATGCTGCCGGGCTTCCCGATACGAAAGTGAGGGCATCACATGATGCCAACCACGCACGGAGAACAGGCGAGCACAATCAATCGCGACTCGCAGGCTTATTGGAACAAGCGGGCCGCGACGTTCACGCGAGACGCGACCAGCGACTACGAGCGTTGGCTCCTGGACCTGCTCGCGCTCGAGGCGGGCGAAGAGGTCCTCGACATGGGGTGCGCGACGGGCACGCTCGCCGTCCCCCTCGCCCGCGCCGGGCACCGCGTCCACGGCTGCGACTTCGCCGAGGCCATGCTGGCCATCCTCGAGGAGCGCGCGGCCGCCGAAAAACTGCCGATCACCTCCCACTTGCTCGCATGGGAAGACGACTGGGAGGAGGCGGGGCTAGGTAAAGACAGCGTGGACGTCGCCTTTGCGTCGCGCTCCCTCATGAGCGGGGATGTGTCCGCTTGCGTGCGCAAGCTCGACGCGGCGGCGCGCTCCCGCGCGGCGATCGTCGTACCAGACAGCCTGCTCCCCTCCCGCGACCCGCGCCTGCTCACCTACCTGGGACGCGCGGCGAGGCGACCGCGCATCGTCCGCGACGTGACCCGCGCGCTCGCGTCCCTGGGACGTACCCCGGTTTTCGCGACCACGCGGACCTTCCGCCCCATGCGTTTTTCTTCCTTCGACGAGGCCCGCACAGACCTTCGTCGCCTGGCAGGCCCCGAGCCGTTCACCGCGCGCGAGCACCGACTGTTCGACGCCTACGCAGCCCAGCACTTCGCGCGACGGGCCGCGGAATCCCCGTCCGGGGAGCCGTCGGAGATGTGGGTCCTCGACTACAAGTTGCCCGTCACCTGGGTATTCATCGGCTGGCGCACCGACGGGAGCACGTGGGCGTAGGCGGCCCCGGCCTCGCCCCTGGATTACTCAGCGTCGGGGCGACGCCTGCGGGCCTTGAGTTCCGAGCGCCTCTTCTTGTCCGCGAGGCGGCGCAGCTTGGACGCGCGCGTCGGCTTCGTGGCGCGCCGCGGGACGGGCGGAGTCAGCGCCGCCCGCAGGATCTCGCCGAGGCGCTCGCGCGCGGCGGCGCGGTTGCGGCGCTGGGAGCGGCGCTCGGCGGCCGTGACGGTGAGGACGGTACCGGTGAGGCGCTCGCCGAGCACCGACAGGGCGCGCTCGCGCTGCTTCTCACCCAGGGCGCTCGTCGAGCCCAGGTCCAGGCTCAGCTGCACGCGCGAGTCGGCGGTATTGACACCCTGGCCGCCTGGGCCCGAGGCATGAGAGAAGCGTTCGATCAGCTCCCCCGCGGGCACGACGAGGCCGCGCGGGCAGCCAGGCCCGGGAGGGATGCGCAGATCGTCCATGCATTCCAGTGTGCCACCCGGGAGCCGAGGCGGCGCACCATACCCCGCCCCGGCCTCGTCAGGCGAGCAGGGAGGCGACGCGCGTTTTCAGGTCTGGCAGCACGTCGGCGGCGAACCAGGGGTTCTTCTTCATCCACATCTGGTTGCGCGGCGAGGGGTGGACCAGGGGGAAGTAGTCGGGTAGGTACTGCTCGTAGTCGCGCACGACGTCGGTCAGCGACGCCGAGGAGGGCAGGTGCAGGTAGCGCCTGGTGGCGTAGGCGCCGACGAGGATCGTCATCTCCAGCTTCGGCATGAGGGCGAGCAGGCGCGGGTGCCACGTGTCGGCGAAGTCCTTGCGCGGAGGCAGGTCTCCGCTCTTTCCCGTTCCCGGGAAGTAGAAGTCCATGGGGACGATCGCGAGCTTGCCCGAGCGATAGAACGTATCACGGTCGATACCCATCCAGTCGCGCAGCCGGTCGCCGCTGCGGTCGTTCCACACGATGCCGGTCTCCTCGGCGACGCGCCCGGGCGCCTGGCCGACGATCATGATGCGGCACTGCGCTCCCGCGTAGAACAGCGGCTTCACGCCTCGCTTCGTGAACGAGGCGTTGGCTGGGTCTGCGGCGATCTCCTCGGCGATTGCGCGGACGGCTGGATCGGTGATCTCGGGTGTCATAAACCCAGGGTATGCCCGTCCCGCGAGCGCGCCACCGCCGACGACTGCCAGCTCACATGCGGATGGTCCCCAGCTCACCGGATCACCAGACAGATAACAGATACTCGACTCTCCCCAAATTCCGCACGTAATTCCCCGAGCAGCTATTTCACCAACCCCTCACAAACACCGGAATTTCAACGATCACAATTCAAACATAAACGATCATCACGGGAATTGCATGCGAAATTGGCGAGAAAATCAGCGCGACACCAGCCTCGCCGATGAGTAGCTGCGTACACGCCGATGAGTAGCGGTAGACACACCGATTGGTAGGGACGCATCGGGTGGGCATACAGTGGAGCGCATGACGACGACTGCACGCATAACGACGAACGGGCCGAGGCGCGGCCAGTGAACACAAGGTTCGTACGAAGCTCCCGGTGGTTCCGCCTCACCGCCATCATCGCGCTGTGCCTGCTCGCCCTCGCAGGGACCACGTCGTTCGCACTCAATCGCTCGGGTCACGGACAAAAGGATCCTTCCCCCATCGCCTACGAAGAAGACGAGGACCCCGTGCCCGAGGGCGTCGCCGCCCTCATGGACACGGCCAAGTCGCTGCATGGCACGATCGACACGATCACTTACGAGCAGAGCTACGAGGGGACGACATACACCAAGCAGGCGTACGTGTACGTTCCTGCGTCCTACGCTTCAAACAAGCCTGCGAACGTCCTCTACCTGACGCACGGTTGGTGGGGGGAACGCCGCCGGTTTGGCCTCCGGTGTCGCACCGGTCGTCGATGAGCTGGAGACGGCCGGCAAGGCTGCACCGACGCTGGTTGTGTTCGCGACCTACTATCCGGACCGCTCGTTCGCGACGGACGACTACGAGGACGACTACGCGCTCAATCGCTTCTTTGCAACGAGCGAGATCGATACGCTCATCGACACGATCGAGTCTCGCTACACGACGTTCGCCCGCGGGGACACCTCGGACGAGTCGCTGCGAGAAACGCGCAGGCACCGCGCCTTTGGCGGTTTCTCGATGGGCGCGACGACCACGTGGGACGTGTTTGCCCTGCGTCCGCAGTGCTTCTACGGGTATATGGCGATGGCTGGCGAGTCGTGGATCGGGCGCGAGGAGGAGGCCGACTCCCCGCGTATCGCCGAACTGGTGACCGCAGGCGTCGAGCGCGCCCAGTACGGCCCGCAGGACTTCCGCGTCCTCGCGTCGGTCGGCTCAGAGGATCCCGCCCTGTGGGACATGACGCCGCAGATCGATGAGCTCCGCGAGGACTATCCCGACCTTATGACCGAGGACAGCCTGCAGCTGTGGATCGACGAGGGAGAAAGCCACTCCATGGACTCGGTCGACAACCAGGTCGAACACAACCTGCCGCTGCTGTTCCCAGGCAAGTAGGGCACGCCGCCCACGCCGCGCGATGACATTGCACTGCGCCCCGGCCTCGTTCCTTTTCTCAGGGACGAGGCCGGGGCCAGTTGATAGGTAAGCGAGGCCTTTATGCGCGGGGCTGGCGCTCCGCCCACTCGCCGATGCTCACGCGCGGACCCGTGAAGAACGGGGTGTCCTCGCGCACGTAGAGACGCGCCTCGGTGTAGCGCTGGGCGTGCATGACGCCCTCGAGGCGATCCAGGCTGTCGGCCTCGAACGCGAGCACCCACTCGTAATCGGAGAAGCCGAAGGCCGACAGGGTCGAGCCCTTGACGTCCGGGTACTGCGCGAAGCCGTTGCGACCGTGTTCGGCCATGATGCGGGCGCGCTCTTCGGGGGCCTTCAGGTACCAGTCGTAGGAGCGCACGAAGGGGTATACCATCGCCCAGTCGCGGGGCGCGACGCCGCCGAAGCAGGCGGGAATGTGGCGCTTGTTGAACTCGGCGGGGGGTGTGCAGGCCCATGCACGACCACACGGGATCCAGGAACTTGCCGAGCGCGCTGGCACGCAGGCGGTGGTAGGCGTCCTGCAGGACCTCGGGATCGTCGTCGAGCCACCACACCATCAGGTCGGCCTCGGCGCGGAAGCCGGACACGTCGTAGAAGCCGCGGATTTCCGCGCCTGCGCCCTTCACATAGTCCAGGGACTCGGCGATAATACGGCCGCGCTCGCCATCATCGGCGGGCAGGGACTCACCGAGCGCGAACACGGAGTAGAGGGCGTAGTGCTGCTTGTTGTTGACCTCGTCGAAGTCGACATCCGTCGCGTCGCGCGGGTCGGTGACGCGGGCGTGCGCAGCGTGCGAGTGGGGCGTCGCCTCGGTGCCCGCGTGGCGGGCCTGGTGGCGCGCGGCGTGCTCACCGACGCGGTCCGGCACTCCTGCGGGATGTCCCGGGTTTTCCGGGTTCTGCTCGGGCGGCACGACGGCGTGGGGATGCGGGGTAGACATAGAGTCCTCCTGGGTTATGGCTGGTTGACCGGCGGCACGGGCGGGCGCGCCGGAAGAATGAGGGGCGGATACCGCGCCGGGATGGGCACCTCCGGCAGCGGGTGCGGGGTGGCCGGGGCGCGCCGGGGAGAGGCAGCAGTCGCTCGGGCAGACGGTGTGGAAGGGACCGGTGCCCGTCACGGTGACGCGCGCGGGGTTCTCGCCTCGCGCCTGGGCCGCGCGCTCTTCGAGCACGTCGACCAGGGAGGACACGAAGTCCGGGTCGGTGGAGACGGTGTCGGCGCGCTCGTATGGAACCCCCAGGCGCGCGGCGGTCTCATTCGCCTCTGTGTCGAGGTCGTAGACGACCTCCATGTGGTCACAGATGAACCCGATGGGGACGACCACGACGCCACTCGGTGCCGTGGCATCTGACGCAGCATCGCCGGCGATCTCGTCGAGGAAATCGTTGATATCGGGTTCGAGCCAGCGGGCCTGCGGGGGTCCCGACCGCGAGCAATACACGAGGTCGTAGCACAGGTCCGCGCGCCCCAGGACGCGGCGCAGCTCGGGCATGATCGCCCCAATGAGGGCGTGATGCTGGGAGACGTAGCTGATTTCGGTTGCGGGGGTCCCCGCTTCCGAGGAGGCCACGCTCCCCTGCTGCTCACCACGATCGTCCGAGACAACCACTGCCTCGTCGATCGAGGGACGGAACGGGAAGGGCGAGGATCCCGCCTCCATGCTCACGGGGATGGAGTGGGTGACGAAGATCAGGCGAATCCCGGACGGGTCGACGCCGCGCGCCGTCAGAGCCTCCCACGAACGCCGGATGGAGGTGATCTGCGCGCGCGCCATGCCGGGGGTCGAGTAGTAGGGACGGACCTTGTCCAGGACGATGTCGGCGTCGGGGTTGTCGGCGCTATCATCAGCGCCCAGTACGATCGTCCCCCGTTTCTCACGCAGGGCCTCCGCGGCCTCGGCGAGGTCTTCGCGGTACTGACGACACCCCGAGTACGAGGCGTAGGCAGAGGTGGGCAGAACGAGGATACGCCGGGCACCAGCCCCCGCGAGCTCGTCGAGGCCTTCGGCGACGAAGGGGTGCCAGTTGCGGTTTCCCCACCCGACGGGGATGTCGTGCCCGCGCCTGGCAAGCTCCGCGGACAAGTCTGCGATGAGGCGCTGGTTGCAGGCATTGATGGGCGAGACGCCGCCGAAGCGCTTGTAGTGCGCGGCGACCTGGAGCAGGCGCTCATCCGGGATTCCGCGGCCGCGCGTCGCGTTGCGCATGAACGGCAGGACGTCGTCCGGGCCGTTCGGGCCACCGTAGGACAGCAGCATGATCGCGTCGTAGGTATCCATACCTGGCACTTTCAGTCCTCCTTCAGGCCTCGCGCAGACAGTGTAGGGCCGCTTCCCCTCCCCCACGCAGCGACAGATTGTCAGAAAAACTCGTGAATTCAGCGTTTTCCCATGGTCACACAGCGCCACCTTGCCACCCGAAAGTTAACACTGTTAACCTAACTGGCGACACAAAGTTAACAGCGTTAACAGATGGGAGATTCACCGTGTCACACCCACATGCTCCAGGCCTGGACGCCCGGGGAATCCGCAAAAGCTACGGCACCCACGAGGTCCTGCGCGGGGTCGACCTGCGCGTCGAACCCGGTCAGGTCCTCGGCCTGCTCGGACGAAACGGAGCGGGAAAGTCCACGCTCATCACGATCCTGTGCGGCCTGCGCCGCGCCGACTCTGGGATCGCATCCGTCTGCGGCCACCGCCCCTCCTCCGTCGAGGCCGCACGGTCAATCGGATACGCACCCCAGGAGCTGGGCATCTACCCCGACCTGAGCGTCGCCCAGAATCTGGCGGCCTTCGGAGAACTGCACGGACTTCGCCGACGCGAGGCGGCCTCGCGCGCGGGTGAGGTCATGGAACTCCTCGGCCTCACAGAGAAACGAGGGCAGCGCGCCTCGCACCTGTCGGGCGGGCAGCAGCGCAGGCTTCACGCGGGCATGGCGATCATGCACCGCCCACGCCTAGTGTTCATGGACGAGCCGACCGTCGGCGCGGACGTTGAGGCGCGCAGCCAGATCCTGCGCGCGGTCCGCCAGCTCGCCGACGACGGAGCGGCCGTCGTCTACACCTCGCACTATCTGGCGGAATTCGAGGAGCTCGGCTCCGACATTGCAATCCTGAACGAGGGGCGCGTCTTCGCGAGCGGCACGCTCGAAGAGATCGTCTCTCGCCACGGGCGAGCCGAGGTCACGCTCGAGTTCGATCGCCCCATCCCCTCGATCGACGGATGGAGCGCCGACGGCAGGCGCCTGAGACTCATCGGGGACGAGGCCGACCCGGGCTCGCGGATCGGCGAAGCCCTGGCCTCGCCCGCCCTCGAAGGCGCGCGCCTGACGGACGTGCGCATCATGCAGGCGAGCCTGCACAACGCGTATCTGCAGATCATCAAGGAGAGCGACCATGTCGCAGCTTAAGCAACTAGGGGCCATGACCCGTCTGAACATCCGCCTGCAGCTCACCGACCCGGCACCCACACTCATCCTGACAGTGATCCCCCTCGTCTTGATTCCCTTCATGATGCCGGCATTCAAGTCGATGCTTCTGACCGACGGCTACACGGGCGTCACCGGCGCCGAGCAGGCCGTTCCGTCGATCGCGATCCTCTTCTCATTCTTGGCCGTGCAGAACATCATCAGCTCGTTCTTCAACGAGCGTTCGTGGGGCACGTGGGAGCGCCTCGAGGCCTCCCCCACCTCGCGCGCGTCCATTCTGACGGGCAAGGCGCTGGTCGCCTTCCTCATGCAGACCGTTCAGATCGCGGTTGTCCTCGCGCTCGGTGCCTCATCTTCGGGTATCGGCCGATCGGATCCCTCGTCGCGCTGGCGGCGATTCTCCTCAGTTTCTCGGCGGTACTGTCGGCGCTCGGCGTCGCGCTCGCGCTGTGGTCACGCAGTCGCGACGCGGCCCTGTCGCTGTCGAACATTATCGGCATGCTGGCGGCCGGCATCGGCGGGTCTTTCTCCACGGTCTCCTCGTTCCCCGATTGGGCGCAGCACGCCGCGCGTCTATCCCCCGCATACTGGGCAATCACCGCGATTCACGAGGTGAGCCTCGATGGAGCGAGCCTGTCAGACGTCTGGGCGCCTATCGGCATCCTGTGGGGTTTCTTCGCCGTGATCGCCGGGCTGGCACTGATACAGTTCCGTTATCACAGGGAGTAACGACCACCGAAGCGGAGAGTCCATGCCTCAATCGAAGCAGCGCGCGCTATCGCGAGAGATCATCTTGTCGACCGCGCTCGAGGTGGTTGACGAGGAGGGACTCTCCGCTTTGTCTCTGCGGTCCTTGGGAAAGCGCCTCGGCGTCTCCCAGGCCGCTTTTTATCGTCATTTCCCAGACAAGGCGGCACTCCTGGAGGGCATTGCCGAGCAGGTCTGGCGCCTCACTTTTGAGTCCTTCCTCGACCGCGTAGATACCGGGGCGTTCGAGCCCGAATCGACGCCCACGCCCGCGATGAGCGAGCCGACCGAGGACGCCCACGCCTCGCCCCTGTTGATCTACATGCGCACCTACGCGCATTGCCTGGCCTCCACGCTGCGCTCCCACCCGGGCGCGGTCATGCTGCTGCTCACGCACCCGATGTCGACGCCCGAGCAGCTTCTCGCTCCTGGCGCGCGTATTCGTGACGCTGGCCCGGCGCGGTTTCACGCCGAATGCGGACATGCTGGGGCTGGTCAATGCGGTCTCGATCTACACGACGGCCTTCGTCGCCGCCGAGGTCGTTCCGCCCGTGGGCGGCTCCCCCCGAGCAGTCCGCCGACCTGTCGGCCGCGAGCGCCGCGCTCGATCCCGAGGATGCGCAGGCGCTGCGTCCGCTCATCGAGGATCTCCTGGACGGTCGCTACGACTTCACCGCTCAGTTCGAACGAGGCCTGGAGGCGATCCTGCGCGGCTGGAACTGAGGCTAACGGACCAGTTCCTCGACCTCGCGCACGATACGCGCGCCGCCGCCGAGCGCGCAAAGCTCCGCACGCACCCCTCGGATCCCCGAGGTCAGAGCGGGCTCATCGACGAGGGTGCGGGCAGCACGTGCGATAAGCGTCTGCTTGGGTTCGCGTACGGTCAGGCCGCAGCGCGCGTTTTCCACGGCCTCGGCGTTGAATTGACGCTCAAAGACGCGACCCGGGACGATGACCTGCGGGACTTCATAGGACAGGGCGTCCATCACCGAGTTTTGCCCGCCATGGTGAACGAAGACGCGGGCGCACGGCAGGAGCTCAGCGACGTCGAAGCGGGGCGCGCAGGTCACCTCGTGGTCCCCCACTGCGTAGACGGCCTCGGACACGCCCGCGACGTAGACGTCGCAGCTCAGCACCTCAGCGAGTTCTCGCCCGGCGCGCGCGGCCACGCCCGCAGGGACGCTGCCCGCGCCGAGGTAGATGAGGGCGCAATCGCGAGGCGTCGGCGTCAGCGCGGGCGGCTCGTCGAGAAACCCGCAGTAGACGGCCCGCTCCCCCGCCCGCGGCTCCAGGGTCGGGCCACTTGGGATGAAGCGGCGTACCATCCCCTCAAGGATCGACAGGGACGAGGCCGGGGCGGGCATTCCCATCTCGCGCAGCAGGCGTCGAATTCCCGCGGATTTGCGCGGGTCGGAAGCGTAGGAGAGGGTCGTCGGCTGCGAGCCGCTGCCCACGCACGGGATGCACTCGGCGCGGGCGGCGATGACGGCGGCGAGGTTAAATTCCGAGTAGACGACGTCGGGGGCGCGCGGCGCGCATGTGGGCGCGGAGGACCTCGACGGCGGCGCGCGTGTAGCGCTCGTCGAGGGCACCGGTCAGCCAGAGGACCTCCTCGAAGCTGCGCACGGGCTTGCGCCCCATGAGGCCGAGGCGCGAGGCCAGGGGGAAGGTGTGGCGCGCGATGGCGTCTGGCAGGCCGAGAGGCGAGGGCACTGGAATCTCGAGCGCCGGGCCGCCCGGATCGAAACAGTTTCCATCATCTCCCCACGCGAGCGTAACCTCGTGGCCGCCATCCCGGAAGGCGCGGGCGACGCGCTTCGCGCGCGTCCACGGCCCTCCCATCCGCGAGCGCGCAACCATGGGGACGACGAGAACCTTCACGTGTCAAGGGTACGCCGCTCACAACACGGTGCAGACACTCACAGAGGGCCGTAACCCCGCCCAGCCTCATCCTGCCTCTCATGCACGAGGCCGGGGCTGAGTGTCGGGACCAACTCACCGAGGCATCACGGCTAAGCTGATTCTCACCCGCGCGCACCCGCAGCGCGCCCACGCATCGACGCAAGAAAGGCCCACCGTGCACACCGACAAGATCGAGGACGTCATGTCCGAGCTGCTGGGCGAAGGCTACCGAATCGTCTGGGAGGACGGCAGCCTCTCCCCCCGCTATCGACTGGGTCGACTGGATCGAAGATCCGGAGGATGAGGACAAGGAGAAGGTCGAGGTCACCTTCCAGGACGGCTCGACCCGCACCTTTGACAAGGGCGTTCCCATGCGCCAGATCTGGCACGAGGACGTCGACTGAGCAGCGCTCGCGGGCCTGCAGGATCTCAACACTCTGCATGCCACTGCGGCTACCAACAATGGCAGACGCTACACACGCAGGTCTGCATGGAACTGGGGTTCGAGGGCCCTCAAGCTAGACACATAACCGCCAGCTCCCCTCCAGAGCGCTACAGTTCCAGCCTCATGTACACGAGCTCTTGGTAGCCCACAGACGTGGAATGGTAGCCCCGGGGGTTGCGCCCGTACTCCTCGACTCCGGCGCGCCGGTAAAGCGACACCGCCCGTTCGTTATCCGCCACCACTTCGAGCTCAAGCTGGCTGTAGCCCGCCTGCCGAGCGCAGTCGATGCTCGCTTCCATCAGGACCCGGCCGATTCCCATCCCCCAGTACTCCCTGAGGATGCTGATCCCAAAACGCGCCCGGTGGGCAACCTTGCGCCGACTGCGCACTGCTGAGACTCCTGCGCTTCCCACGATGCGGCCGTCAATCACGGCAATGAGTTCAACCTCATTGCCGCTGCGTTCCGCTTCCTCGAGGGAGCGAGCTTCTTGTTCATCGTCGACGCTCTGCTCGTCCGGGTAGGACAGCAGGTAGTCGGTTTGCGCATGCGTGCGTTGCATGGTCTCGCGCAGCGCGCGGGCATCCGACGCGACGGCATTCCGCACAAGAAGCTCCACCCCACCCCTTAACAGCACCGTTTTGGCGTACCTCATCGTCGGCCTCCTTGTCTCCCTAGCCACACAGTTCTTGACAACAGTGTGAACGCCCCGCAGCATGCTGTCAGCCTGACGTAACCACATTCACGCGCCCGCAGCCCGCACCAAGCGCCCGGCCCTGCTTACGACGACCGTCACCCCGTTCAAGCAGCTTTACCCGCTAGAGACAACACCATTGCACATTGACACCAGGGAGAACTAGAATACATTGTATTCAGCTCTAGGAGGTCACCATGCCCACCATGACCATGCGCCTTGACGAAACGGATGCCGAAGTCGTGCGCAAGTACGCCGAATTTGAGGGAAAAACAATTTCCGACTTCGTTCGAGATGCCGTCTTCGAGAAGATCGAAGACCAGCAGGACCTTGCAACTCTGCGCGAGGCGATCGCTGCAGACAACGGCGTTCGCTACACCCACGAGCAGGTACTCGCACAGCTGGGCCTGTAAATGTCCTACCACGTCGAGTACAGCGACACAGCCCTCAAGCAACTGAAGAAAATGGACCGATTCGACGCGCGACTCATTACGTCATGGATCGGCAAAAACCTCGAGGGCTGCTCGGACCCCCGCATCCACGGCAAAGGCCTCACAGCCAACCGATCAGGCGAGTGGCGCTACCGCATCGGCAACTACCGCGCCCTGTGCATCATCGAGGACGACCGCCTCATCATCGAAGTGTTTTCCGTCGGACACCGCCGACACATCTACCAGTGATCACGCGGCCACACCGGCATCATCCAGCATTACCGCCAATTTATACCGCCACTGGCGGTAATCGCGTGGCACCCAAGGAGAGCTGACCGATAAACGGCAGGAGGCCTCGTCCATTGATGAGGCCGTGGCTGGGAGAGCGTGAAACGCTCAGTTGGTCCGTGAAACGCCCAGGCGCGGCCACGCACGCCGCGCGCGATGTAGCTGGCGCCGGCAAGCGTCAGGGCGAGACCGAGGCCAGTGTAGAAGAATGCGATGAACCAGTCGGGAAAGACGCCCGCAGCGCGCATTCCAATGCCGAAGGACATCATGATTGCCATCATCATGTAGCTCTTGCGGTCGAAGAATCGGACGACGTGGTGACGATCCCCCTCCAGGTCGGCGATGCGCTGGGCGTTCTTCTGGACGAGCTTGCTGAACATGGGGTGGAACGCGCAGAAGATGGCGACCGCGCCGCCCGCGAGCGCCAGGAAAATAATCGCCGCGACTCCGCGCATGTCGACGGCCGCGCGCACGCCGAGGATCGCGACGTTCAGGCCGGCGAGCAGCCAGACGATGCCGGCGACGGCGATCAGGGACTGCTTCTTGATGCGGAATCGACTCATTATTTTGTTTCCTTTTCTTCTGCGGTGTCGTCATACAGGGAGGTGTCGAGGAGGGCGAACAGCGTCTCACATTCGTCGCCCTCCATAAGCGAAGCGAAAATACTGCGCAGCACGTAGCGACACAGGGCCTCGGCACTCATGGGGCCGACGAGCCGGGAACGATCCACGGCCTCGTCCGCGTCGAGAACACGCGTGAGCCCGCGCTCGATGTGGGCAAGCATGGGGGCACGCACGGCTTCGAGGACTTCCTGTTCGCCGCTGGGTAGGCGGCGCATCTCGGCAAACCAGTCGACGCTCATGTCAGCGCGCGCGGCACACAGGGCCTCGCGGAATCTCCGCACGTAGGAGGTGAAGCGCTCGCCGGGGCGCACGGCGCACAGCTCGTCGGAGAGGTTTTCGTCAAAGAAGCGGGTGAGCACGGCGGCCGTCAGGTCCGCCTTGGTCGGGAAGTAGCCGTAGACCGAGCCGACCGCGATACCGCACGCGGCGGCGACCTTGCGCACGGAGAGCGCGGAAATGCCGTCGTGCGACGCGATGGCGTAGGCCTGGGCGACCAGCTTGTCCCGGTCGATCACTTGCTTGGGCACGAATTCCTGCCGTCTTGCTACCTGCGACAATCTATAATGAACAGTGTTCAGTATAGACCCGCAGATTCCGACGTCAACAGCAGACCCCAGGGATCACACCACTGCCACCAGCAACTCATCCCACACTGACGAGGCCTCCCCCGTTTGACGGGGTAGGCCTCGCTGTCAGACTCTCTCCTGGCGCTTTTGCGCGCTGCGCCCACTGCAGCCTCCTGCGTCGACTCGATAGCGCCGCTCCAACCAACGCGCAGGACGACTATCCCTCCATGTTGACCGTTCTCACCCCGTCCACCAGAGTTCCGTACGCGGTGACGCAATGTCCGAAGAACATGTCGTCGTCATCGAAGTAGGCGGAAAACGAACCGTCGGCGTCCATCGCGATGCTGCGTAGCTCGATCCGGCGAGCGAAGCTCTCTTCCGTAATCTCGGGGACCTCCTCGTCGGCGGACTTGCGCCATTCGCACGCGAGTTCGGTCAGCTCACGTGCGGCGCTTGCGCGCATGTCGCAATCCCAGCGATCCTGCTCCGCCAGCATCTCTTTCATCGCCCGCACGGCATCAGCCCAGGTGTTCTCGTTCGCCACATCAACCTCAAGCGACAGGCAGATCTGCTCGCCGCACCACGGGACCTCCCCCTTCGAACATGTCGAGGTCCTTGTCGAGGGTGAGTTCTCCGAGCACCTCGTCGGTCACCACGACCGGCCTGCGATATTCGTCCAGCACCTCTTCCAAGGCGGGGCACAGGGGATCCTCTTCCAGGACCTCGACGATCAGGAACTCGTTCTGCGAGGAGGCGGTCACGCCCTCGGGAACCTTGTGCGGAATCTTCTTGCGCGCCTTGAGGCGGTATACCGCTTCCCGACGGAAGCGATCGAGGATTCCTCCGGCATCATGCTCCTCGTCGCTGACGGGATAGACGATCCGACCGTCACCCGTGTGCAGTGCGCCGGTCTGGCAGTCCACATACGCAATGAAGTAGTGCGAGACGTCCCAGAATCCGTTCCTCTTGCCGGCCCCGCCACCGCCGGCGAGCAGGACGAGGATCTCCCTGACTTCGTCCTCAAACGTGCGCTCCCATTCGGCCTGCGTCATATTGTTTTGCGAACGCATGTATTCAAGCAGATCCACGTGCCATCCTCCTTGATCCAGGGCTGCCGCTTCGCTACGACAAACCCTACTCCACCACAAGCATCACGACGCCTGATCGACAAGATACCCCGGCCTCGTCCCACGAATCAGGGACGAGGCCGGGGCTTTGAGTCTGTGCGCTCAGTTCAAGGAGAGCGTCACTCCCACTCGATGGTGGCCGGAGGCTTGGAGGTCACGTCGAGGACGACGCGGTTGACCTCGGGCACCGAGTTGGTGATGCGCGTGGAGATGCGGGCCAGGACGTCGTAGGGCAGGCGCGTCCAGTCGGCCGTCATCGCGTCCTCGGAGGACACGGGGCGCAGCACGATCGGGTGGCCGTAGGTGCGGCCGTCCCCCTGGACGCCCACGGAACGAACGTCGGCGAGCAGGACGACCGGGCACTGCCAGATCTCCTGATCCAGGCCAGCAGCGGTGAGCTCCTCGCGGGCGATCAGGTCAGCGGCGCGCAGGATGTCCAGGCGCTCGCGCGTGACCTCGCCGATGATGCGGATGCCCAGGCCCGGACCCGGGAAGGGCTGGCGATTCACCAGGTAGTCGGGCAGGCCCAGCTCGCGGCCGACCGCGCGCACCTCGTCCTTGAAGAGGGTGCGCAGGGGCTCGACCAGCTCGAAGGTCATGTCCTCGGGCAGGCCGCCCACGTTGTGGTGGCTCTTGATGTTAGCTGCACCCTCGCCACCGCCGGACTCGACGACGTCGGGGTACAGCGTGCCCTGAACGAGGAACTTCACCTCGCCGCCAGCGGCGCCAACCTCTTCGATGACCTGCTTCTGGGCGGCCTCGAAGGAACGAATGAACTCGCGGCCGATGATCTTACGCTTCGCCTCGGGCTCGGTGACACCGGCCAGGGCGGACAGGAAGCGCTCGGACTCGTCGCACGTAATGACGCGAATACCCATGCCGCGCGCGTAGTCGTTCTCCACCTGCTCGCGCTCGCCCGCACGCAGCAGGCCGTGGTCGATGAAGAAGCAGGGTGAGCTGGTCGCCGACAGCCTCTGTGCACGAGGGCCGCGGCCACGGAGGAGTCCACGCCGCCGGACAGGGGCGCAGATGACCTGCGCGTCGCCGACCTGCTCGCGAATCTTCTCAACCTGCTCGTCCACGATGGAACCGGCGGTCCACGTGGGCTCCAGGCCAGCGCCCTCGTAGAGGAAGTTCTTGAGGGCATACTGGCCGAACTGGGAGTGCCCCACCTCGGGGTGCCACTGCAGGCCGTAGAGGCGACGCTCGCGCGACTCGAAGGCCGCGACGGGTGTCTCGCTGGTGGAGGCCGTGACGGTGAAGCCCTCGGGCGCGCCCTGGACGGCGTCGCCGTGGCTCATCCACACGATCTGGTCGTCGGGGGTGCCGGCGAACAGGCAAGAACCCGCAGAAACCGTGGCCTCGGTGTGCCCGTACTCGCGGGTGCCCGTGCGACCCACGGTGCCGCCTAGGGCGTGGGCCATGGTCTGGAATCCGTAGCAGATGCCCAGGACGGGCACGCCGGCCTCGAAGATCGCGGGATCGACGGAGGGGGCACCCTCCTCGTACACGGAGGACGGGCCGCCGGACAGGATGATGGCCGCGGGCTCCTTGGCGAGCATGTCCGCCACGCTCATGGTGTGGGGGACAATCTCGGAGTAGACGTGAGCCTCACGCACGCGGCGCGCGATCAGCTGGGCATATTGCGCGCCGAAATCGACGACGAGGACGGGATGCATGTCAGAAGCGTTCACCCCTGCCAATGGTACCGCGCGCGCCCCGCCCCGTCGCGCTCCATTACGCATGTCACCACTGCGCACGCCGGATACGGCGACGGCCCCACCCCGGGAGGGGGCGAGGCCGACTTGCGTTGCGCTGGAGCGCGCGGCTCAGCGGAAGATAGAGCGCAGCACCGGGAAGGCGCCGGTGGCCACGGCGGCCTTGAGCAGGTCGCCAATGATGAAGGGGACGAAGCCCTTCATCAGGCCCTGCTCGAGGGTCATGTGCGCGAAGGGGATCATCCAGGCCAGGCCCAGGATGTAGACGGAGAAGAGGGACACGACGGCGGTCGGAGCCATGGTCACGATGCGACGGTCGGCGCCGCGCTGGGCAGCCAGGCCCGCGATCGCGGCGACGAGGAGGTAGCCGAGGATGTAGCCGAAGGAGGCGAAGGCCCAGCCAACGTTCGTGCCGGTGAAGACGGGCGCTCCGGCGACGCCGAGGATCGCGTACGTCGCGACGGAGGCGAGGCCTCGACGGGCACCCAGGGTCGTGCCGACCGAGAGGGCTCCGAGCGTGCCGAGCGAGACGGGCACGGGCGTGAAGGGCAGCGGGATCGAGATGCGGGCGAGGACGATCATGGCGATCGTGCCGGCTGCCACCAGGGCGATCTCGCGGACAATCGTGCCGCCGAGGCGGTCGGCGAGAACGCGGTTCTCACGCGCGGCGACGGGGGAAGCGGTCAGGGTGGTCATGCGATACCTTTCAACAGGGCCAACGGCCTTTAATTCAATACTTGAACGATATGCTGCCCGCCACTCCCCTGTCAAGCACACAGAGGCAAATCTCAGGGGGCGAGCGCCACACCGGCGCTCGCCCCCTGGAAACTCATGAGCAGGTTTGATCAGTGCGCGAAGTGGCGCGTGCCCGTCAGGTACATCGTGATGCCCGCAGCGTTCGCCGCGTCAATCGACTCCTGGTCACGCACCGAGCCACCGGGCTGGACAACTGCCTTCACGCCCGCGTCGATGAGCACCTGCAGTCCATCCGCGAAGGGGAAGAACGCGTCCGACGCGGCGACCGCACCGATGGAACGCTGCTCGGGAGCCTCGGCCACGACCTCGGACGCGCGAGCCCCACCCGCACTATCGACGTTGGACGCCGCCGCGTCACCCGTCGAGCGCGAGCCCAGCGTGTTCGCGCGCTCGACCGCCAGCTTGCACGAGTCCACGCGGTTCACCTGGCCCATGCCCACGCCCACCGAGGCGCCGTCCTTGACCAGCAGGATCGCGTTGGAGCGGACCGCGCGCACCGTGCGCCACGCGAACTCCAGGTCCGCCAGCGTTGCCTCGTCGGCGGGAGCACCAGCCGCGAGCGTCCAGTTCTCCGGGGAGTCGCCGGGCGCGTCAATGTCGTCGCGCTCCTGAACCAGCAGGCCACCGCTGATCTGCTTGAACTCATACGAGCCGCGAGCCGGCGGCTCGACCTGCAGGACGCGCAGGTTCTTCTTTGCGCTCAGCACCTCGAGCGCGCCCTCCTCGTAATCGGGGGCCAGCACGACCTCCGTGAAGATCGGGACGATCTGGCGAGCCAGCTCCACGCTCACCGGACGATTCACGGCGATGACGCCGCCGAACGCCGACACGGGGTCACACGCGTGCGCGAGACGGTGCGCCTCGGCCACATCGTCCGCCACGGCGATACCGCAGGGGTTCGCGTGCTTGATGATCGCGACGCAGGGGCGCTCGTGATCGTAGGCGGCGCGCAGGGCGGCGTCGCCATCCGTGTAGTTGTTGTAGCTCATGGCCTTGCCGTGCAGCTGTCGCGCGTTCGCGATGCCCGGAGCCAGGGCCTCGTCGTCGGCCCCCTCGTCCTCGAAGGACTCGTCAATCTCGCGGTACACGGCCGCGCCCTGGTGCGGATTCTCGCCGTAGCGCAGCGACTCCACGCGCTCGAATGCGTCGGCGACGAACACGGGCATACCCGAGGCCTGCCCCTCCTCCTCGAGAGCCTCAACCACGTAGTCTTCCTCAGCCTGGTAGCCCAGCGACTCCAGGAACGCCGCGTCGGAGGCGTCCAGGTGGGACTCGGCGGCCTCATCGAGGGTCTCGCGCACGTCCTCAAGATCCAGCTCGTCCGCCAGCCAGCCGGCGATCGCCAGATCGTAGGTCGCCGTGTGAGCGAAGGCCTCGGCGGCCAGCACGCGGCGCTGCTCGAGGGTGAAGCCCTCCCCCGCCACGGCCTCGACCACGTCCGCGTAGCGCTCAGGCGAGGTCACGACGGCAACCGACGGATGGTTCTTCGCAGCGGCGCGCACCATGGACGGGCCGCCGATGTCGATCTGCTCGACGCACTCGTCAAAAGACGCGCCCGACGCAACCGTCTCCTGGAACGGGTACAGGTTGCACACGACCAGGTCAAATGCCTTGATGCCCAGCTGCGCGATCTGCTCGCGGTGCGCGGCCTTACGCTGGTCAGCCAGAATGCCCGAGTGAATGAAGGGGTGCAGGGTCTTCACGCGACCCTCGAGCACCTCGGGAAAACCGGTCACGTCATCGACCGGGGTGACGGCCACGCCAGCGTCCGCAATGCGGGCGGCCGTGGAGCCGGTGGAGACGATCTCCACGCCGGCCTCGCCAAGCGCGCGGGCGAGATCCTCCAGGCCTGTCTTGTCATACACGGAGATCAGGGCCCGCTTAATGGGGCGCACGTCGATGGGTTCCAGGTTGTCCAGGGAGACGGACATAGTTCCTCCAGGTTGAGACCAAACCCAGGCGCCCAGGCGGGCGACGCCTCGCGGGAAGTGCGGCCGCTCCCGGTGGTGATCCACCCTCGCCAGTCGCGGCAACCACCAGTCTAGTTCAGGCCCTCGCGCCGCGTCGCCTTCGTCTCGGGGTCTTCCGCGTCACCTTCGGCCCGGCTCGCTTCGCTGTCCACAGCCTCGTCGGTGGTAGTTTCACCGGTCTCCTCGGGCGTCTCGCCCGCGGGCTCGTCCGCTTCTCCCACGTCGGCCAGCGCTTCGAGATCCTCAGCCCCGGCCTCGTCGGCGCCTGCGTGCGCGTCGCCCACCTCAGCGGGATCGGAGGCCTCAGCCCAGGCCTCGTCCGTCGTCGAGGCACCGGCCCCCACCGGGAGGCTCGCTCGGCGGCGCGACGACGCAGGGCCTCGCCCTCGTTGCGCACGCGCCCAGCCCCCTCACCGAAGAGGGCACGCGTCGTCGGGTGGGTCGCCAGGGCAATGATCAGCGCGGGCAGCGCGATCTCCAGCACGAGGGCGAGCGTCACCCAGCCCACGCGCGGGCCCATCACCGCCAGGCGCACGGAACCCAGGCTCATCGTCGCGCTCCCACATCCACAGGGCCGTCACCGACGCAGTGATCACCGAGGCCAACACGCCCTGCGCGCTCTGGTGCAGCAGGTGCTCGCGACGGAACGAACGCGCCGCGACGACGCCAGGCCAACGCCCAGGGCGATCGGCGCGAGGATCACCCACATGCCGGGGGCCGTCTCCGGAACAGCACCCAGGAGCGGGATCGGCGGAATCGGACCGGGGCCCACAACCGTCGGCGAATGCAACGAATCCGTCGCCGTCAGGAAGCCCGCGCCCGACCACCAGGAGGCCACCCACGCCATGACCGTCGGGGCGAACAGCGCCTGCCCGCCGACAATGAACGACGTGTCCGCGGCCGACGAAGCGCCCAGGAGCTCCTGAATACCCGCCATACGGCTCCACCCCGCGACGATCGCAATGATCGAGCCCACGAACGACGCAGCCATCAACACCGCCACCGACAGGCCGCCCAGCTTCAGGCCACCCGAAATCCAGTGCTGCATCGACGGCGCCTCGTGGTCACGCGAATAGCCCGAGGGCGACGAACCAGACCGAGCCGATCAACGGGATCAACACGCCGCCGATCGTCCCCGTCCACCAATGCGAATGAATCCCCGAGGCCCCCGCCAGGAGCCACGAGGTCAACAGGAAGCCAGGCACGGCAAACAGCGCAGCGCTGCGCGGATAACCCGCCGTCGTGCGCAGCAAAATCCTCACCAGCACGATCAGTAGAGCGCCCATAAGCGTCGGGATCGCACGATATTGCACGTCACCCACGACCGACGTGCCGCCAATGACGGCGGCCCACAGGTCGCCACCCAGGCCGAGCGCGTCGCGCGGCGTCGTATCATTCATCCACGAGTTCGAGCGCAGCGTCAGGTACGCGATCATCGTGAACACCGTAATCAGACCCCAGCCCGCAAAGGCCGCCTCAACTCCCGCGAGCACACCGCGCGCCCACCCCTGCGGGACGGCCACGCGGATCGTCGCTCGATCCGCCACGTACGTAGTCGTGGTTCGCCGGGGGCTGGGTGCTTCTCTGATGCGCTCGCTCACAGGCCCATAGTGTCAGAATCGGCCCGGAGCCGCGACGCTGCGCGCCGACCCCGGGCCGATTTGTGCTGTGACGTTAGCGAGAGAGGATCTCGCGCGCGATCTGCGCCGTCTGCGAGGGGGTGCGACCCACGCGCACGCCCACGGCCTCGAGCGCCTCCGCCTTCGCGGCGGCCGTACCGGACGAACCGGACACGATCGCGCCCGCGTGACCCATGGTCTTGCCCTCGGGGGCCGTGAAGCCCGCGATGTAGGCGACGACGGGCTTGGTCATGTTCTCCTGGATCCAGGCGGCCGCGCGCTCCTCGGCGTCGCCGCCGATCTCGCCGATCATGATGACGAGATCGGTGTCCGGGTCCGCCTCGAAAGCAGCCAGCGCGTCGATGTGAGTGGTGCCCACGACCGGGTCGCCGCCGATACCCAGGCACGTCGTGAAGCCGAAATCGCGCAGCTCATACATGAGCTGGTAGGTCAGCGTGCCCGACTTGGAGACGAGGCCGAGGCGGCCCGGTCCCGTGATGTCCGCCGGCGTGATGCCCAGGTTCGCCTGGCCGGGCGAGATGATGCCGGGGCAGTTCGGGCCGATCAGACGCACGCCCGCCTCGAGCGCGCGCTCGACGACGATCGTGGAGTCCTGGACGGGGATGCCCTCGGTGATGAGGACGATCGTCTCGATGCCCGCCTCGATGGCCTCAAGGGCGGCACCCTTCGCGAAAGCCGGGGGCACGAAGATGACGGAGGCATTCGCGCCGGTGACCTCGCGGGCCTCGGCGACCGTGCCGAAGACGGGAACCTCAACCTGGCCGTCGGTCACCTTGTCGGCACCCGGACCGTAGCCCTGCACATCGAAGGTGACGGTCGTGCCGGCCTTGCGCGGGTTCGTGCCGCCCACGATAGCCGTGCCGGCGCTCAGCATGCGCTGGGTGTGCTTGCGGCCCTCGGCGCCGGTCATGCCCTGGACGATGACCCGGGTGTCAGAGTTGACGAAGATAGTCATGGTGTTCTCCTGCGATTCTCGGGTCGTTACTTCGACGATGCCTGTGCTGCGAGCTCGGCTGCGCGCCGGGCCGCACCGTCCATCGTTTCTTCCATGTGGACGAGCGGATGCGCGGCCTCCGCGAGAATCGCGCGGCCTTCCTCGACCTTGTTGCCGTCGAGGCGCACGACGAGCGGCTTCGAGGCCGCGTCGCCCAGCGTCTCGAGCGCGCCGATGATGCCTCGGGCGACCTGGTCGCACGCGGTGATTCCACCGAAGACGTTGACGAACACGGAGCGAACCTGCTCGTCGCCGAGGATGATGTCCAGGCCCTTGGCCATAACCTCGGCCGAGGCGCCGCCGCCGATGTCGAGGAAGTTCGCGGGCTTCATGCCGCCGAACTCCTCGCCGGCCATCGCAACCACGTCGAGGGTCGACATGACCAGGCCCGCGCCGTTACCGATGATGCCGACCTGACCTTCCAGGCGCACGTAGTTGAGTCCGGCCGCCCTTCGCTGCGGCCTCGCGCGGATCCTGCGCCGACACGTCCACAAGGTCTGCGTGGCCGGGGTGACGGAAGCGCGCGTTGTCGTCGAGGGTCACCTGCCGTCCACGGCCCACACGGAACCGTCGGGGCTGGAGACCAACAGGTTGACCTCGACCAGGGTCGCGTCCTCGTCGCGGTAGACGGTCCACAGAGTTTCGAGGACGGGGGCGATGGCCTCGGCCGTTTCCTCGTCGAAGCCCGCTTCCTTGGCGATATGGCGGGCGACCTCCGCGTCGATGCCGACGGTGGGGTCGAGGGGAACGCGGGCCAGGGCCTCAGGGGCGTTCCTTCGCGAGGGTCTCGATGTCCATGCCACCTTCGCGCGAGCACATCGCCAGGTGGCGGCGGTTCGAGCGGTCCAGCAGGATCGAGAGTAGTATTCGGCGGCAATATCCGCGCCGGACGCGATCATGACCTTCTTGACGATGTGGCCCTTGATGTCGAGGCCGAGGATCGCCTCGGCCTTCTCATAGGGCCCTCGTCGGCGGTGTGGGCGAGCTTGACGCCGCCGGCCTTGCCGCGGCCGCCGGTCTTGACCTGCGCCTTGACGACCAGCAGCGACGCACCCTCTGCGAGGAGCTCGCGCGCACCCTCGCGCGCCTCTTCGGGGGTCGACGCCAGGCGGTAGTCGAGCACGGGCACGCCGTGCTCCCTTGAACATCTGCCGGGCCTGGTACTCGTAGAGATCCACCTTATTCCCTCCGTTGAACGTGGTGTGGTCAGCGCAATAATTCTAACGTGCGACCGGCATAAACGCGCCATTTCCTCCCATTATCAAGGCTTGTCACGGCCTTGACCGGAAGGCGCTCTCCCTTTGTCAACGCTTTGCGTTGCGGGGAGGACAGTAGGGGGCGGCCGCGCCCAGCCACTACCAGGTGGGTGTAGCTGCGCATTGAAGTGTTAACACTGCCAGTAGACGGGCCCGGCTGCCAGGCACACGGCACAACAAACTCGCCCGGTGGGATCCCACGACTGCTGGTCCGCGAAAAAAACTCGCCCGGCGCGCCCGAAAACAGCATTTTTGCCCATTTTGGGCTTGCGGGGCGAACTGTTTCGCGCTCACGCACACACCGCCGGGCCAAGTAGTGCGACAAACATCGCGCGCAGGACACAGAAGCATGGCGACATTGAAACCAACAACACCACTGCACACCCACAACAAGGGACCTGTGAAACCCGCATCACCTCTGCGCCCGAACACTGCACCAAAAATGCCCATTTCTCGCCCGCAAAGGCGATGTCGGTTTCAATCCCACACAGGCACCAGCGAGCAAAGGCGATAGGGGTTTCAGACAACCAGGCCACCTGGCCGACGGGGCCAGGCTGCGGCGCATATTGGCGGCGGCAGGACCTGGACTTCCTCAAAAGTCGCATGCAATTCTATTGGGTGAATACTCAATAAAAGCCTGAAAACGTTGCGATTTCAACGCTGTGAATTCAACGTTTGAAATAGTCGCGGGGAATTGCATGCGAGATTGGTGCGGCCGGTGTGGAGGGTGCCGGAGGGACCGGAGGGCCTGGCTGCGGTGCCCGTGGGCGGCGGGGCCTAGCCGGGCTTCGAGGCACGGCACCGAGCCATACCTCAGCACGCCAGGCGTCTCCGGTGTGAAGGGCGCCGGAGGGACCGGAGGGCCAGGCTGCGGTGCCCGTGGGCGGTGGCGGGGCCTGGCCGGGCTTCGAGCCGACGCGCCGAGCGAAGCTCGCGGCGTGGACGGCTCGCGGGCGGGCCGCCGCCCACGGGCACGCCAAGCAGCCTAGCCCTCACGGCCGGGCCTCCGGCGCCCGAAACACCCGTGGGGCCACAAGCAACGCCACCAATTGGGCGGGCCGCCTCCCACAGGCACACAAAGCAGCCCGGCCGAGCAAGGGGCAGCCGGGAAACGCTAGGGAGATCTTCTCCATCAGGGGCCATGCGCACGAGCAGGCGCTTCTCGCCCAGGCGCAGCGGATGCGGGCCACGGTGCGCGGCCCTCGCCTTCGATGCCAGTGACGGTGCCGGTGCCCAGGTAGCGTGCTTGATGCGGTCGCCGACCTTGAGGGAGAGCACCGGCTTGTCCTCGGCGGGCTTGGCGGCGGGGCCACGCCCATGCGCGTCACCTGCGCACCCCGCGGGCTGCGCGAGGCGCCACCACGTCCGGAGCCGAAGGCGCCCGTGTCGGTGTCACCCACGGGTCGCGCCCTCGAGCGGCGGGAACGCCCGTAGGGAACCCCGAGCCGTACGATCCGGACCCTGTAGGATCCGCCGTAGACGGCGCATGCGCTCTCGACGTGGCCGCACGGCGCACGTCGAG